>Ga0187892_10000438_pt1 | contig 108479 bp, 110 predicted proteins | sample MA1701073metaG_FD_139345 | JGI IMG/M metagenome (GOLD analysis project Ga0187892, IMG submission 139345) | Bio-ooze microbial communities from a basaltic lava cave in the Kipuka Kanohina Cave System on the Island of Hawaii, USA - MA170107-3 metaG ... | reverse complement strand
GCTTTGTGGAAGCCCGGGATCGCAAGCCTCTCGGGCACGTGCTCTTCCTCGTACCATCGATTGAACTCATCCTCTCTGCTGGGATCGACATCAGTCATAAAGAGTAGAAGGCCCTGCTGCTCCATCATGCTGCTTTCCTCCGACACTTCCTCAGTTGTTTTACGGAGGTCTCGACACAATCCGTACGAGACGCGCCTTTATGCGACCCGCAAAGACTCGTGCCACGGCCGCCGAGGTCTAGAGCGTCAACGACGCTGCTATAGTGGACTCGTGACTTATGTCCATCGAACAGGCCAGGTGACATATTACTCACGATCCCGGACCATCTGTTACGTCACACACACAGAATATACGTCAACAGGTCGACACGGCCAAGATGCTCGCCCATCTCGCTGACGACCGCGCCGACGGCACCCAGGACCAGCGCCTGGCTTACTACGCGTCCTAATCTGCTCATCCTCGAGTCGACCTGCGCGTGGATGGTCCAGTCACGTCGCTGCATCAGCGCCATATCGGTGACCCCGGGTGGCTCTCCATGGGCGACCATTGGCACGGTTCCGGCGGTTATGGCCAACGGGACGCTTTGGGCGTTCCTGCTGGCTATCGAATACCAACCGCGCGGCGGTGGACGCGGCCCGGACGTGCTGAATTGCGGCCGCGCGCGCGGCACGGACATTCCCGGCCGTGATCGCCTCGAACATACGCCGCATCTCGACCGCGCTCACGCGCGAACGGCCAGGCCGGGACATCGAACGCGCGCGGAGAAAGGTGATCCGCGCCACCAGGCCTCGCAGTAGTTCGGCGATCACCTCATTCCCGCAACCTTCGAGAATCACGTCATAGAAACGCTGGGTCGCGCTGAGCCGCTCGAGCGGGCTGTTTGCGGCGACCGCGCGGTCGAAATCTTCGAGCGCGTGCCGGAGATGCGCCAGCGCACCCGGCGTGGCCCGCGTGGCAAAAAGGGCGGCCGCCTCGCCCTCAAGCATGGCGCGCACGTCGTAAATCTGCCGCGCCTCGTCCCATGAAATCTCTGTTACCGAAGGACCGCGATTCGGCTGGACGGTGACCAGGCGCTCAGCCTCCAGTCGTCGCAAAGCTTCGCGAACGGAGGTGCGGCTGACTCCCATGCGCTGACAAAGATCGGTTTCCACCAGGCGCTCGCCTGGTCGGAAGATCCCGCTGAGGATCGCATCCCGCAGCTTGGCCACGGTTTGCGCTTGTACGGTGATCGGCCGTACCTTCAGATCTGCCGAATCACCGACGTGTCGCAGCTTCGCCATGCGGATTTCTCACCGGGTAATGCCCGTTCCTTTCCCGCCGGGATTTTTGCCGGCTGGTTCCCCTTGACCGCCTTGTCAGACAATGATACAACCACCGAGCGGAAGATGCCAAGGGGATCTCATGAAGCCCACCCTGCGCCGTTGGTTCACAGTGGTCGACCACAAGATCACGGAGGATGGCCGCTCTGGTGATCCTCCGTTGTGCCGAGTCGCGGCTGTCGCAGTTGTCGGGAATCCCTGCGCGGGGAAGTCCGTCGAAGATCTGTCGCCGCTCATCGAGCAAAGCGTGGAACTCGGCCAGTTTCTTGCCGAGAAGGCCGTGCGCGCGATACGACCATACAGCGTCACAAGCTACGGTAAGGGAGGCGTGGTCGGGCTTGCCGGTGAGCAAGAACACGTGAACGCGCTGATCACGACCGTGTTCGCCGAGCCGTTGCGCGCAGCCGTCGGCGGGGGGGAGGCGTGGATCTCGTCTATGACGAAGCGCGCAGGCCCTGGCTGCAGCATCGATATCCCTCTCGCCCACAAGGATGCGCTGTACGTGCGGTCGCACTACGACGGTATGACGGTGTGCCTTCCGGAATCGCCGATGCCGGACGAGATCGCCGTAATCATCTGTGTCGCCAACCGAGGTCGGATCGGGGCCCGCGTCGGAGGACTGAAGGCGGAGGAGATTTCCGCTTTCGACGGCCTCCGGTAAAAGGGGCCGAAGCAAAAAATCGTATGATAATCAGGCAAGATGACAATCGGCTTGACAGCATGAACCGCGGCGCATAAGATGCCGGCCGGGCCCTCCTCTCCTCCGGTGGAGGTTGCGATGCGCGACAACGCCGATCGTCTGTCGGATACAGGCCAGCAGGTGGGCGCCGCCTGGGCGGAGTTGACTTCGCCGGCCTCCGGGGCGGACCGGGTTCACTGCCAGGGGTCGAGAACTTCCGCCGCTTGTCTCGCATGGCTGGCGCCCTTGGCTGCCGTCATCGCAGGCGAGACGGTGTCCACGGATACCGGGTCCGAGTTCTTCACGCACAGAGCGTCCACCTTGTTCCGTTCTGAGCGCGATCCAAATGGTGCGACGGTCTTTGGTCGCGGCGCTAGTCGGCAAGTTCGTTCGCGGCGCAAGAAGGCCAGCCAAGCAACACCCGCTGGGACGGCTGCCGGGGAAGAGGAGCTGTGGCATCTAATCGATGGGAGGTAAAAACATGTTGACGCCCTGGTTCAAGACGTTGGTCTTGGGATTGTTCATGGTAGCCGCCCTCGTCTCTCCTGCGCCAGCGCAGGACCTTACCGTACGGGTGGGCTTCTCCGATCCGATCAGCACGCCTTGGGGTCAGGGCCTGCTCGAGTTCAAGCGCATCGTCGAAGCTGAGTCCAAGGGCCGGATCGCGGTGCGGCTGTTCCCGAGCGAGCAGCTCGGCAGCCTTGTCGAGATGGTCGAGAACGTACGTCAGGGCGCCCAGGAAATTGCCTTAGCCTCACCGGGCTGGTTCAGCCAGTTCTATCCGCGCATCGACATGCTGGAATTGCCGTTTCTGGTCACAGACTGGAACCAGGCCCGCCGGATGCTTAACTCGAAGGCATTCGACGACCTCGTCAAAGCTGCGCAGGCGAAGACGGGGCTGCTGATCTACGCTAAGTTCCCTTATGGCTTCCGCAACGTCGTTAACAGCAAGCGCCCGGTCAAGACGCTGGACGACCTGAAGGGGCTCAAGCTGCGCGTCCAAAATACGCCGGCGCATTTGGCGATCTTCCGTTCACTAGGTGCCAATCCGGTGGCAATCGCGTGGAGCGAAACCTATCAGGCCGTCCAGACCGGCGTGGTCGACGGGCTGGAGAACGCCAACACGGTTCTCGTTGCCAACAAGTTCCCCGAGGTCGCAAAATACATTTCGGTGACACACCACCTCTTCGGAATGCTGCTCGCCTATATCAATCCTCAGTTCTACAATCGACTGGGTGACGATAATCGTCGCCTCCTAGACCGGGCGATGAAGGAAGCCGAGGCGGTGAGCCTTAGGATTTCGCTGGAGCAGGAACAGAAGGCAATCCAGCAGCTTCGCGATATGGGCGCGCAGATCAACGTGGTCTCGCCGGAGGAGATTCAAAGGATGCGTAAGGCCGTACGGGTAGTCTACGACGAATTCGGGCCCCGCTTCCAACCTGAGTTGAAGGGGCTCCAGGAGGCCGCGCAGGGGAAATAGATTTCCCCGTTGGTTCAAGCGGGGAGGTTCAGTTCGGGCCTCCGGCGATGAGGTAGATCATCACCTTACGTTAGAGCGGTCTGGCTTTGGGCAAAGGCACCTCAGAGCGACGGAGGCGGCCAGGAGCCGCGATCAACACCGTCGCGTCGGGAGATCCGAGAGCGTACGCCAATTCGTCGGACCCAGAGCGGGCCCTTCACGGCTCGGTCCCGCCCCGGAGTTTCGCGGGACACCTGTGCGGTGAGCCGCTGGATAGCCTGGCGCGGGAGCTCGGGTGACGGCGGCGACCCTGGCGCAGTGGCCGCGAGCAGTTCCTGGCGGGGGCCAGGCGGCGCTGAAGATCGGCTGGCGGACGAGCGTGATGACGACCTCCGGGGACTACGGGCGAACGTCGGCGAGATTACGACGAACAACGAGCTGCTCCTCGAGCGGTGTCATCGGCTCGGGGCCAACCTGCCCTTTACCGCGCCAGAGGCGGAGCGAGTGAGCCAGACCTGCTCGCCCTCCACGGAGCGGTGCTACGGTCTGGCGCGGGTGTGCCGGATGTGGGAGGTCGCGCGCTCGACGGTGTACCTCACGCAGGGGGCGGCATCCTGGCAACGACGGAGCGCGGCATGAACGCGCATAACCTCGAGATCGAGCCGCGTAGTGGTCCCACGATGGACGATCTCGGTGCGGGGCGCTATCTCCAGAGTTGCCGCCACGGTTAATCGCGGCGGTTACCATCAACTCGGTGTCCACGGAATCGGAGGCGGTACGGGGCCGAAGCGTTGCATTCAATTGACTCCGTCAAACCCTCCGGGTTCCAAGGACGCTGGGGCGTCTTGTCGAGTTGCCTGCTCGGCGTCGGGCGACCAATTGACGGCGTCGTTGCGATCTTGATCCCGTTGACCTATCCGAAGGTCGGTCGATGGAGCCTTGGGTGTTGTCGATGCAGACGTCGGCGGCGTTTTGGGCCGTCACGCCGCGATTTGCGAGAGCGGCACTGAACGCGGCGACGATGGCCGCCTCCTTGCCGTCGGCGACGATCACCGCCCGAGGGCTGTCGAGCCGGACGAACAGGGCAACCTAGTTGTGGTAACGGCGAGCGACGAGTCCACCGCTCCGTCGCACGTCCACCATCGCCGACTGCCGAGGAGTTGGCGCTGGATTGACCGCTGGGTCATCGACAGCACCGAAGTGCTCGTCTTCGTCGTTGGCACAATGTTCACCGTGCTCGTTTCACTGGAGGTCGTCTCCCGTTATGTCTTCAATTTCTCCATCTTCCTAGTCAACTCGGCAGCACGCTTCCTGCTCGTCTGGTTCTTTCTACTCGGTGCAGGACTGGCACTCCGCGAGGGCGCCCATGTCGGGCTTGAGCTGCTCTTAACACGGCTGTCTCCGAGAGAGAGGCAACTAGCGAGGGTGACGGCGCAAGGGCTCGTGCTCGTGTTCTGTCTTGTCATGTTCTGGAGCGGCTACCGAACCTTGGGTCCGGCTTCGCATCAGATGGAGGGCGCGCTCGGCATCAGCCTTGTTTGGGTGATGTTGGCGTTTCCCGTCGGTTTCCTGCTTCTTATCTATCATCAGGTCACGATTCTCGTGGCGACGATGAGAAGGCCGCCCGCCGGGAACAATACGCCATGATGCTTCCGATCCTATCGTCGATCTTCGCCTTTAGTATTCTGATTGGCGTCCCCATCGCCTTCGGCATGGGCTTGGCTGGCGTGAGCTGGATCCTGTTCTTCGAGGGGCTCGACGCCAGCCTTCTCGCACGGCGGATGTTCACAGTGCTCAGTTCGTTTCCCCTGTTGGCGATTCCGCTTTTTATCATGATGGGTTTTCTAGCGGAGCGCTGCGGCATGCTGAGCGAGCTCGTTCGCTGGCTGCAGCTCCTCCTCGGCCGTCTAAAGGGGGGCATGGCCTACATCAATGTCGCGAACAGCATGTTCTTCGCCGGTGTGAGCGGCACCGCCATATCTGACGTGGCGAGCCTCGGTCGCGTCGAGATCGATCTCATGAAGAAGGCTGGCTATAGTGTTCCCTACAGTGCCGCCTTGACGGCGGCTAGCTCGATCTGCGGACCAATCATACCGCCCAGCGTCGCCATGGTGATCTATGCCCTCGCTGCCGGCGGAGTATCCATCGCGGGCCTCTTTATGGCGGGTGCCGTGCCCGGCCTTCTCTTGGGCTTCGGGATGCTCGGCATATCTTGGTACAAGGCCAGGTCAGGCGATTACGGCACGATGGTCGACCGGCCAAACCTTGCGGCTATCCTCCGGCAGACCGTCCACGTCATCCCGCTCATCATACTGCCGGTACTCATCATCGGTGGCATCGTCGCCGGAATCTTCACCGTCACCGAGTCGGCCGCGATCGGCGTCATCTATGTACTTATTCTGGGCTTTGCCGTAACCAAGCAGCTTCGGCTGAGGGATGTCTACGATGCCACGGTCTACGGCGCTGTCGTCAGTTCCGTGCTCGGTATGCTGATTGGTGCCGGCGCCATCGTAGCGTGGATCCTGACGCGCAATCAGGTAACCCAGCAGCTCGCCGATAATCTCACCTCGGTGACGACCGACCCAACGCTGTTCATGATCGCGGTCGCGGTCGCCCTGCTACTGCTTGGCACCGTAATGGACGCCACCGCAATAACCATCGCGCTGGCCCCGCTGCTTGCGCCGATCGCGCGGTTGTACGGGGTCGACGACCTGCAATTCGGCGTCGTGTTCGTGCTCAGCACCATGGTGGGCCTCATCACGCCGCCCGTCGGCATAATCCTCTCGCTCACCGCTACGGTGGCGGGCATCTCGCTGGAGGCGGTATCGCAGGCGATCATCCCGTTCGTCGCTTGGATCATCGTTGTTGTCGCGCTGATCGTGCTTATCCCTTCGCTCACTCTATGGCTGCCTCACCTGCTAGGATTCTGATGGGCGGGAGCCAGGAAGAGATCTTCGGTGAGCTAACGCGGTCCGGGGACCGTTCTCGTTTTAGCTCCAGCAGCAGAGGGCCTCGCTACAACTGTGGCTCGATGGGAATGTATTGCTCGCGGTTTCTTGGACACGCGAGGGGGATGTCAACATGGTGGCCCCTCGTCGATGGCCGATCCTGGCGCCACTGTGCGACGCGTCGATGCCCCACATCTTATCAGGACGCTTGGCGGTGGCCATGCCCGCGGGCGCGGGATCCCCAGTCGGCGGTCCCGGACGTCGCGGCACGAGCAGCTGATGGGCGCGCATCAACCGCAAGACACGCTTCCCGCCGACGGCGCACCTGGGCGAGCCGCGCGCGAATCTTCCGGAAGCCTCGCCGTGAAACGGGCGTCGCGGCGATTACCGGCCGGATCGCCGTCAAGACCTCGCCATCAGTGAGCGCCGTCTTCCGGCCGGCGCTTCGCCCGGAGGACGGGCGCGACCGGCGCCGGCGCCAGTGTCAGGTACACCGTCGAGCCGGGCACGCGGAAGACGGCACAGATCATCGTCAACGGGTATCGGCGACCTGTGCCGGGACGCACCCCGTGCCTCATCGCCGCAGCTTCTTTCAGTCGTCCGTGAGACCCCTTTTTTCGATGAGGTATTCGGACAGTTCCAACCTCGTCATCAACTCGGCGATCTTCGCCTGCGCCAGCGTCAGCTCGCGCTCCTCCGGATCGTTCCGGGTCTTCAACGTCCGCGCGCGCGCCGCTCTCAAGGAAGACTCGGTTCCAGCGCTCGAGTTCGTGGGTCGAGACCTGGCTCTCGCGCGAGACCGTATCGAGCGCGTCGCCGCGAAGGAGCGGCAGGACGAGCCCCGTCTTCCGCTGGGTGCTCCACCGCTCGGGCAGCTCGCCGGCCTCCAGGGCCGGCTCGGGTTCACTGCCAGGAATCGAGAACTTCCGCTTCTTTTTTCGCATGTCCGGCCTCCTCGGCTGCCGTCATCGCAGGCGAGACGATGTCCAAAGAAATCGGGGCCGATTCAGGAACCGCCAGCATGCGCGTTGAAAGAGGGATGGATACATGCCAGAGGAACCGACGGTCTTTTGTATGTCAGTTACACCGTTCACCTCGACTTTGGCGTTTGATGAGGACGAGTACCGAAAGCACTTGAAACGGCTGGTGGATTCTGGTGTGGGTGTTTATTTCGCCAGCCCCGGCTCCGGCGAGGGACATTCATTGTCAAATGACGAGCTGCGCCAGATTTACCGGATCGGCGTCGAGACTTGTAAAGGCAAGGTCCCAACGTGCGCCAACATTCCTGAAGGACGCAATGCTCAACAGTTACTGGAAAAGGCGCGGCTCGCTATGGATGCCGGGGTCGATGTGGTCCAGATCTACACCGTCGATCCCGGTCATGGAATGCGACCAACCGAAGCCGAGCAAGAGGCGTTCTACAGAGAGGTACTCCATGAAATCGACTACGCTGTCGGCCTCTCGGTCAACCTCCTAGCCGGAGGTTACGTCACACCGATTAATCTGCTGAAGCGGCTCTGTTACGATTATCCCCAAATCGTTTTCATCAACGTGCTCCAGCCTCCGACATCCTATCTGGCCGAGTTGATGGATGCGATTGGGCCCCGGATCGCGTTCTACTCGGCGGCGGAAATGCTGGCAGAATGTCTCACGTTGGGAGGCAAGGGTTGCCTTACCGGTCATGCCAATGTCGTACCCTTCCTCGTGAGGTCAATCGGCCGGCACTATGTGGCAGGTCGCATGGAGAAATGCAGCCAGAGTCTAATGCAGTTGTTTCGACTGAACAAAGCCGTGGCGCAGTTTGGCCTCGACACAAGTGCTCCTCCTCAGTGGTCAGCGCGATGGCTCAAGTCGGCGATGAAGGTCCTGGATGTGCCGGGACACAGTGAGGGTCGAATGCGACCTCCGTATCTCAGTCCCTCACGTGAAGACATCGAACTGTTGGGATCCATGCTGCGGTCGATCGATGTGGCCGCGATGGAAGGCCGCGCACGGGAATTGAGGTGAGCCGGCGCATAGGCACGCTCCGTAGATCGGGCGGTAACGCTATGCGGCTGCGCAGGAAAGGATCCGGAGGGCTTTTCCCTGAACGCCCCTTCGTCATGCGACAGAAGCGGCGGGGGCCGATGCGGTGGGGCTACTTGATTTCCCCACCACCCGGGCCGATCTCTGCGCCCTTGGTCTTGAAGGGACCGGCGCTGGGGCCTTTCGCCTCCACCCCGCCCGGACCGGCTTCCACCGACAGGACCTTGAACGGCCCGACGCCGATCTTCCCCTCGGCACAGCCGAAGGCGCCGGCCGCGACCATCATGACGGCGACAATGCGAACCACTCGAGAAGCGATTCTCATGTGCATTCCTCCCTGTGCTAGCTTGCCCGGCTTCTCGACGCGGACGCAAGGCTCATGCCGCAGAAGTAATGGCGGCTCCCTCGCCAGTCTGGCACGCACCGGTCTCTTCACACCGGCAGATCCACCGACCGGGTGTCCTTCGCCAAAACTGCATCCGATTCGCTTGGCGGGCATCCGCGCTTTTCCGACAGCCCAAGATGTTCGAGACTGGTACGAGGTAGGGCTGTCGGCATCCTCGGGTCATCGGTCTTGACGGTGAGACGAGGTTCTTAGTGGAGGACGGCGGCGGCCACAAGGAAGGAGAGGGGCGTGTGGCGCGCGTTGGTGGCAGGGAGGGCCGGCGGAGCGGTGCTCGACTACGCCGCGCGTCGGACGTAGCGATGATGCAGGCCACCGACTTCGGGAATCTGGATGACCGTGCCGAGCTCCGGCCGCTCGATTGGCCGTCTGTCGGGAGCATCTTTGTGGAGCGCGAGGTGAGTGCGCGCCCGGTGGTAGTACGTGAAGTACCGGGTCAGCGTGCGACGCAGGTGCCGCTCGCTGAGAACGACAAGGTGGTCGAGGCACTCGCGCCGCACCGAACCGATAAGGCGCTCGGCGAAGGGGTTCTGCCAGGGGCTGTATGGCGCCGTCAAGACTTCACAGATCCCCATGCCCTTCACTCGTTGCCGGAAGGCGCGACCGTAGACCCGGTCGCGATCGCGCAGGAGATAGGACGGCGCGGAATCGTTCGGGAAAGCGTCCACGATCTGCTGGGCCGTCCAGGCGGCGGTGGGATGTTCCGTCACGTTGAAGTGGAGGACGCGCCGGCGATGGTGGGCGAGGACGACGAGGACGAACAGCACGCGCAAGCGCGCGGTGGGAACGGTGAAGAAATCGAGGGCGACGAGGTCCCGGACGTGATTGGTCAGGAATGTGCGCCAGGTCTGCGACGGAGGTGTGCGGCGCTTCGGCACCCAGCCGGGAGACGGTTCGCTCGGCCACGTCGATGCCGAGCTTGAGGAGCTCACCGTGGATTCTCGGGGCGCCCCAGAGGGGGTTCGCGGTGGCCATGCGCGTGACAAGGGCCTTGATCTCGGCGGGCGGGCGGCCTACGGTGGGCCGGCCGGAGAGCTTGGTCCAGTATTCGCGGAAGCGGCGCCGCTGCCACCGCAGAACGGTGGCGGGGGTCACGATCACGAGGGACTGCCTCCAGCCGGCCCAGGCCCTGGCCAGCCCGACCCAGAAGAGACGATCCGTCGTGCGCAGCCTGGGCCGGGTCACGTTTCGCTTGTACACGGCGAGCTGCTGGCGCAGAGCGAGGTTCTCCAGGGCGAGCTGGCGGTGGCGGCCGCAGAGGAAGGGGAGAAGTCGCAGCAGGTGGGGCAGGAGGGTGATCATCGGGCTGGGATTGTCTCTGGATCAGAGCCGACAGATCAACCACTTGGCCGCCGGACGAAGTTTTGGCGAAGGACAGGGGAGAGGTCGGCTCTCATAGGCCGATCGTACCGTGCTACATTCCGGCCTTGTACCGGGAACGGGTTCGGCCGAGTTTTCGGACGCTACGGGGTCTGAGGGCGGACGGCTCGACCTGCTGTTAAGGACTTGGCAGTACAGCGGGAGACGTACTTACGCTGGGCCGCGGCGCGGTGGAGTCGCGGATGACAACTTCGGTCTGCAGCTCCTCCTTGCGCACGGGGCCGCAGGCTATCATCTCGAGGAGCACTTCAGCCGCCAAGCGACCCATCTGATACGTGGGCACGCGGACCGTCGTCAACGCGGGTCGCAGATGGCTCGCTAGGTCGAGGTCGTCGAAGCCGGCAATGGAGACGTCGGTCGGCACCCGGACGCCGCGGTCGGCGCATTCGAGCAGGGCGCCGACGGCGAGGAGGTCGCTCACGCAGAACACGGCGGTCGGCGGGTTCGCCATGGCGAGAAACGCCGCCATCGCCTTGCGGCCGTTCTCGAACGTAAAGGACATCTCCTGGATCAGCGTGGGATCGTCGGGGGTACCGGCGGCGGCGAGGGCGGCCCGGTGGCCGCGGAGCCGGGCGCGTGAGCGGTCGTTGGTGCTCGTGAGACCCGAGACGAAGCCGATCCGACAGTGGCCGAGTCTCAGCAACGTCTCCGTCATCGAGCGCGCGGCGATCTCGTTGTCGAACGACACGGAGGCGTAGCCCCGGCGGCGGTCGAGCTCCCAGGTCGTCACGAACGGACGGCGGCTGGCCCGTAACAGACGTTCGGCTTGCGGCTTGCGGGTGATGCCCGTGAGGACCAGGCCGTCCACCTGACGCTCCAGGAACGTGCGGATGAGCTCGAGCTCCCGGTCGGACGAGTAATCGTCGGTGCCGATGAGCAGGTGGTAGCCGCGGGTCTCAAGCACGTCAGCGATCCCGCGCGTCGACTCGGCGAGGATCGGATTAGTGATGGTCGGGATGACGACGCCGACTGTCCACGAGCGCCGGGCAGCGAGGCTGCCGGCGATGGCGTTCCGGAGGAAGCTGGTGCGGGCCATGGCGGCTTGGATGCGCTTGCGCGTGGCCGGCTGCACCAGGCTCGGGCTGTTGAGCACGCGGGAGACGGTGGCGACGGAGACGCCGGCAAGGGCCGCCACATCCGCCATCCGCGGCTTCCCGGGTGCAGCAGGACGTCGGCCCCACCTCGTCATGGCTCTCGCCTCCCGGTCTTCCCCCGCCTCCTGATACCCGATAAAACCCTTGACACACTACCAGGGATTAGGCGAATGATGTAAGCGCTTTCAGAGAGGAGACCCATCCCTGGACCAGGCGACGTGTCGGCACGCAAGCGGGTAGTGGGTTCCATCGCCAGCCCGCGCCGGCCTCTCATCGCCGCGCACCGCGGCAGCGGCCTGCTCTGGACCGAGAACAGCCTCGCGGCCTTCCGCAACGTGCTGGTCCTCGGCGCCGACTGCTTGGAGCTGGACGTCCACCTGACCCGCGACGGCGAGCTCGCCGTGATCCACGACCCGATGCTCGACCGCACCACGACGGGTCACGGCGCGGTGGGGGAGAAGAGCTGGGCGCAGCTCCGCCGCTGCGTTCTGACGGGGACCGCGCGCGAGCACATCCCCCGGCTCGGCGAGGTGCTCGAGCTGCTGCGGAAGACCGACGCCGGGCTGTTCATCGAGGTCAAGACCGGCCCCCACCGGCGGCGGTACGCGGGGATCGAAAAGACCCTTGTCCGGGCGATTGACGAGGCCTGGCTCGCCGACCGGGTGACGATCACCGCGTTCGAGTGGGACACCCTGGAGCGCGTCCAGCGCCTCACCGGCAACCTCCGACTGGCCGGGGTGCTGAGCCGGCGGCGGGCCCGCGCCCTCGGCGGGGTGGGCGGCGCCCTCCGGCGCCTCCTCGGGCTGGTGAAGGCCACGGACCTGGCGATCGAGCACACGCTGCTCTCCGAGGAGACGCCGGGGCTCGTGCACGAGGCCGGCCTGGCGCTCGGGGTGTGGACGCCGAACTCCCGGGACGCACTCGCGCGCGTGCTCGCCGCCGGCCCCGACTGGGTCATCACGGACCGGCCCGACGTGGCGCTGGAGCTTCGCGCGGGGATCACCATGCGAGCGGGGCTCGGGACATGAGCGGCATCAGGCTGATCGGCATTGAGAAGCGCTACGGCCAGACCATCGCCAGCCGGATCGACGAGCTGGAGATCGCCGACGGGGAAGTGATCTCGTTCCTCGGCCCCAGCGGGTGCGGGAAGACGACGGCGCTCCGGATCATCGCCGGCCTGACCCCGCAGGACCGCGGCGACGTCTACCTCGGGGCCCGGCGCGTGAGCGACCTCCCGCCCGAGCAGCGGAACACGGCGATGGTGTTCCAGAACTATGCGCTGTTCCCGCACATGACGGTGTTCGAGAACATCGCCTTCGGCTTGCGCGTCCGCCGGCTGGGCAAGGGTGAGATCGAGGCGAAGGTGGCCTCAGCGCTGGAGCTCGTGAAGCTGGGCGGGCTGGAGGGGCGCTACCCGCGCCAGCTCTCCGGCGGGCAGCAACAGCGGGTGGCGCTGGCGCGGGCGGTGGTGACCGACCCCGACGTGCTCCTCTTCGACGAGCCGCTCAGCAACCTCGACGCGAAGCTCCGCGAGCACATGCGGTTCGAGCTCCGCAACTTTTTGAAGACGATCAAGATCACCTCTGTGTACGTGACCCACGACCAGGCGGAGGCGCTGGTGCTCTCCGATAAGGTCGCGGTGATGGAGAACGGCTCCATCGTCCAGCTCGACGTGCCCCACAGGGTCTACCGGACGCCCCGGTCGCGCTTCGTGGCCGACTTCATGGGGCTGACGCGCTTCATCGAAGGGGTCGTGCAGGTGCTCGGCGCCGGCCCGGGCGCGGTGCTGGTGACGACGAGCGGCGGCGAGTTGATCGAGGGGCGCGGCGCCGGGCTGGCGCTTGGGCAGAAGGTGGTGGTGTGCGTCCGGCCGGAGAACATCGAGCTGGCGCAATCCGGCGAGCGAGCGGGCGGAAACGTATTCGCCGGGGTCGTGCAGGGCGTGACCGACTTCGGGGAGTACATCGACTACCACGTACAGATGGGCCCGTGGAGCCTGCGGTCGAAGTCGTTGACGTCGCGGAAGCCGTGGAAGGAGGGAGACCCGGTCGCGGTGTGGCTGGACCCGGAGGGCTGCGTGGTTGTAGCCGAATGAACGTGCCCATGGAGGAGGACCGACATGGCTGAGAAGAAGGGACTGCTCGACCGGATCATGGAGGGGGACGGCATCGGTCGGCGCGGCTTCCTCGCGGGCGCCGGCGCGGCCGCGCTCGGGGGGCTCTCGCCGGTCGCGCGCGAGGCCCACGCGGCCAAGCTCAACGACGACCTGACGACGGGGCCGCAGTCGCCGGCGCCCTATCCCTCGTGGTTCCCGTCGTGGGAGGACATCGAGAAGGCGGCGAAGAAGGAAGGCCGGGTCGGGGTGACGGCCTGGGGGTCACCCAGCGCGCAGACCCACTTCAACCGCGTCTGCCAGGAGTTCACGCGGAAGACGGGCATCACCGCCCAGTACACCCACGGCGACTGGTTCGCGGCCCAGCAGAAGATACTCGGCGAGGTCAAGGCCAAGAAGATGGCCGGGGACATCGACTGCATCTTCCTGTGGGGCCAGCCGTTCGCGAACCTCCTCGAGGGGGGCGGCGTCTGGGAGGTGCCCTTCCTCGACGTCCTGCCGAACGCGCGCAAGATCCCGTACCGCGCCGAGCTCGGTCGGTTCGTCCACGACATGGTGCCGACGTACGGGGCCTACGTGCCGCACGTCAACTGGCAGGACTGCTTCGTCTACAACAAGAAGAAGTACAAGCGCTCAGACATGCCGGAGACCGTCGACGGCGCCCTCGATTGGGCGAAGAAGCATCCGGGCGAGTTCACGTACTGCGACCCGAACAAGGGCGGGAGCGGCCACACCTGGATCATGCAGCTCATCTACTCGCTCACCGGCGGCTACGAGAAGTACGCCTTCAAGCCGTTTAAGATCGAGGAGACCAAGAACTGGACCGTCCTCTGGACGTACCTGAACGACCTCAAGAAGTACATGTACAAGCCGGGGACGTTCCCCCAGGGCAACAAGCAGGTATCGCAGCTGTTCTGCGCCGGGGAGATCACGTTCACCGTGAACTGGAACTCGATCATGTCCGAGGAGATCAACGCCGGTGCCTGTGACCCGGCGATCCTCGGCATGTACGTGCCCAAGCCGAGCATCTGCTCGCCCTCCGACGGCTTCACGATCCCCTTCAACGCCCCGTACAAAGCGGCAGCGCTCGTCTTTTTGAACTACCTGACCTCGATCGAGGTGCAGAAGCAGGTGGCCGAGACGATGGGCTCCTACCCAGTCGTCACCGAGGCGTGGGACGCGCTGTCCGACAAGGACAAGAACGCGCCGTACCAGCCGGAGCGGAACCTGCGGCAGTGGCGGGACCTGGGCACGATCTACGCCCGCCACGGCAAGTACATGTTCCACATGATGACGGAGTGGATCGACAGGGTGGCGAGGAAGGCCTGAGGATCTTGCGCGCGGCGCCCGGCCGGACCCGGTCGGGCGCCGCTGCCCCGAACCCCCGTCACGAGCCATGAGCGCGAGGAGAGAGCGGCTCGCCTTCGTCCTGCTGGTGCTGCCGCTCGTCGTGTTCCTCCTGTTCATGGTCATGGTGCCGTTCGTGATCGCCGTGTTGAGCTCGGTGGGGCTGACCCAAGTGGCGCCCGGGCTCCCCGACGGGTTCACGCTGCGCGGGTACCGGGACTTCTTCGATCCCGAGAAGCCGAACCTCCAGGCGCTCTGGTTCACCATCAAGATCACCTTCCTCTCGACGGTCCTGGCCACAGTGCTCGGCTACGGGCTCGTGCTGTTCGTGAAGTTCCGTCGGATCGGGCTCGGCCAGACCCTCTCGCTCTTGGTGAAGCTGCCGCTCTTCACACCGTACCTGGTCACCGCGTTCATGTGGTGGGCGCTGCTGTTCCCGCGCGGCTACATCGGCATCTTTGTCCAGAAGGTGCTGATCGAGTATTTCCGGCTCGCCGAGGAGGCCCCAGCGCTGATCTCGGACCCGTACGGGATCGGCATCGTCGCCTGCTCGGTGTGGATGCGGTTCCCGGTGGTGTTCCTGATCATGCAAAGCCTGATGGAGATGGTGAACCCGTCCTACGAGGAGGCGGCGCGGAACCTCGGCGCCCGGACCCCGACGATCATCCGCCGCGTCTACTTCCCCCTGACGATCTACGGGCTGCTCTCGTCGGTGACCCTGAACTTCCTGGCCTTGTTCATCGCGTTCTCGATCCCGTTCATCCTTGGCGCCAGCTGGCCGCAGTTCCTGTCGGTCTTCATCTACGTGAACGCCAAGGACAAGGGTGACTGGCTGATGGGGTACACCACCTCGGTAATCTACATCGCGATCTCACTCGTCATCAGCTACGTTTACACGCGGAGCCTGGCCCGGAGGACCGCACATGTTTAGGCGGCGGCACTCCCGCGCCGTCACCGCGCTGGTGCTCGGGGCCCTCGCCGTCTACGTCCTGGCCCCGGTCTTCGTCGTGCTGGAGTACGCCTTTGCCGAGAAGTGGTTCCCGTCCCACTGGTGGTTCCCGCAGGAACTCGGGTGGAAGTGGTTCCGGGAGATGTTCACGGTCGGCAACATCATGGTCACGATCGGCCTGAGCTATTGGATCGCCTTCTGGGTGACGATGAGCACCCTGGTGATCTGCGTGCTGGCGGGCTATGCGATGGGCTCCCGCGCCTTCCGCCAGCAGTCCGGCGCCGCCACGCGGTTCATGGAGGCCTTCGTCAACATCCCGCTGGCGTTCCCCGCCATCGCCCTCGGCATCGGGCTCCTGCCCGTGTTCGCGCAGCTCGGACTGCTGAAGAGCGTCGCCGGCATCGTGCTCGCGCACATGGTCACGGCCGTGCCGTACGCCCTCAGGAGCATCGTCGGGGCGTTCCTGCTGGTGCCCCCTGAGCTCGAAGAGGCCGCCCGCAACCTGGGCGCCGGGCGCTTCTACACGCTGCGCCGCGTGCACCTGCCGCTCGTCTGGCCCGGGATCGTGGGCGGGGCGGTGTTCGCGTTCACGTGGTCGCTGAATGAGTTCGTGCTGACCCTGCTCCTCGGCTACCCGACCGTGGAGACGATCCCGGTTCGCATCTACCACTACATCGGGGGTTACTACCTGTCGCCGAACAGCGCGGCCGCCCTGAGCCTGTTCCTGCTCCTGCCGACGCTCGTCTTCATGTACCTGACCGAGAAGGCCCTCAAAGCGGGCGGCGTGGTCTCGGTGGGAGGATGACGATGCTGCGCACCACGATCGCCGGGAGCCTCCCCAAGCCCCCGTGGCTGGCCGATCCGGATCATCAGCTGTTCGCGCCCTGGGTGGTGCCCCGGGAGCGGCTGTGGGAGGCGCAGCAGGACGCCATCCGACTGGCCCTCGCCGAGCAGGCCGCCGCCGGGCTCGACATCGTCACTGACGGTGAGCAGGCACGGCGGCACTACATCTGGGACTTCCTGGACGGCCTCACCGGGACCGACACCCACGGGACGGTGAAGAAGCGGACGCGCGGCGACCGCTACGCGGTCCCGCAGGACGTCGCCCGCATCGTCGGCGAGCTGTCGCGGCCGCGGCCGATCATGGTCGACGTCCTGCGCTTCGTGAAGCAGCACACCACCCGGCCGGTCAAGGTGGCGCTGCCGGGCCCGATGACGATCATCGACACGACGGCCGACGAGTACTACCGCGACGACGAGAAGACGCAGGCGATGCGGTGGGCGGCCCTGGTCAACGCCGAGGCCAGGGATCTGGCGGCGGCCGGCGCGGACATCGTCCAGATCGACGAGCCGTGCTTCAACGTCTACCTCGACAAGTTCGAAGAGTGGGGGGTGGAGGCGCTGGAAGCGGCGATCGACGCGGTCTCGTGCACCACCGCGGTGCACATCTGCTACAGCTACGGGATCCCGCTGGTGCTGGAGTGGAAGCAGCAGAACACGGAGTGGGGGCAGTACGGGGTGACGCTGCCTCGGCTCGCCCGCTCGCGGATCCACCAGGTCTCGGTGGAGTTCGCCGCCTCGAGGGTGGACCCGGCGGTGCTCGCGAGCGCGGGGGACAAGGGCATCGTGCTAGGGGTCATCGACGTCGGCACCGAGGCCGTCGAGTCGGTCGAGATCGTCGCCGATCGCGTCCGGAAGGCGCTGACCTACGTGCCGCCGGAGCGTCTCTACCTCTCCACCGACTGTGGCATGGTCCCGCGGAGCCGGGCGGCGGCCTACGGGAAGCTGCGCGCGCTCGTGGCGGGGGCGAGGGTCGTGCGCGACGAGGTGCTCCAGCAGCGCCCGCCCGCATGATCCTCGCCTCGTACAACATCCACTTCGCGATCGGCCTCGACGGCCGCCACGATCTCGACCGCATCGCCGACAACGTCCGGGTGGCCGACATCGTGTGCTTCCAGGAGGTTGGCCAGCACTGGCGGCGCAACGACTTCGCCGACCAGGCCGAGCGCCTCGCGGCCTACCTCGGCTATCACGCCGTCTTCGGCGCCGCCTTCGACGTGGACGCGAGCTACCGGGACGCGAGCGGGAACCTGGTCAACCGCCGGCGGCGGTTCGGCAACATGGTGGCGAGCCGCTGGCCGATCCGCTCCACCCGCACCGAGCCATTGCCTAAGCCGCCAGTGCCCGCCATCTTCGATCTGCACCGGTGCCTCGTCGAGGCGGTGGTGGAGACGCCGTTCGGCGACCTCCGCGTCTACAGCGTGCACCTCTCGCACACCTCGCAGCACCGGCGGCTCGTCCAGATCGCCCGGCTGCTGGACTTCGTCCGGCGTGCGCCGACCGAGGGGAGCGCCTGGGATCACCTCCGTCTCGACGAGGACTGGACCGAGGGCTGGGAGACGCCCACGCTGCCTTGGCCGGCAATCCTGGCTGGCGATCTCAACTGCGTCGCCAACAGCCCCGAGTTTGCCGAGCTCCTGCGGCCAACCGGGGCGGTCGGGGAGACCGAGTCCGACGCCGACATGATGCTCTACGACGCCTGGGCGCTGGCGGGGAACCCGAGGAGCGAGGGGATTAGCCTCGCCGGGCGCAAGCCCGGATACCGCATCGATCACGTGCTCGTGAGTGGGAGCTTGTGCGCGATGGTACGGCGCAGCTGGATCGAGCGCGACGGCGGTGCCTCCGACCACTTTCCGATGTTCGCGGAGCTCGATCTCGGCCTTCCCCTCCACGCTCTCCGAAAACTCTCCGAAAACAGCGCCCGAGAGCCCCCAAAACGGACCTAGTCGGCGAGTCGGATTTCTTGGAGTTTACGGGACCTTTCCGTCGCGGCTGGGCCCCGGATTTCCCCTCATAACCCAAAGGTCGCTGGTTCAAATCCAGCCCCCGCAACCATTGACGACGATGGTTAGTGGACGTCAGAGCCGCTAACCCCTTTCGTTTACCCAGACTTCACCCAGGAATGGCGACGACTCGACGTCCCGGACTCTCCCGAGTGTGCCCAACGTCCGGGGGGCAATGATGGTTCACTACTCGACCGGCTACGCCGACGTCGATGCTGTGCTCGCGGAGCTGCTTGCGGGCGTGCGCGGTACGCTCGGCTCGCAGCTCGTCGGCGTGTATCTCGACGGTTCGCTCGCGACCGGCGATTTTGCCGAGCACAGCAGCGACATCGACGTCCTCGTAGTGACCGAAGAGGCGCTTTCCGACGAGGTCGTTGCCGCGCTCGGAACGATGCACGCGCGGCTCGCGACCGGAACGTCGAAGTGGGCGCGAGAACTCGAGGTTTCGTACATCTCACGCCGTGCGCTTCGCCGCTTCGATCCCGGCGACAATCTCCATCCCTGCATCCAGCGTGGCAGCGATCAGCTCGTCACCGAGGAACACGACCGCGACTGGGTGATCCACCGGCATGTCATTCGTGAGCACGGAGCCTCGCTTGCCCGTCCCGATCCACGCACGCTGATCGATCCGGTCGATGCCGGAGACCTGCGAGACGCCGTCGTCAGTCTGCTGCATGGCTGGTAGATGCCGGCGCCCACGTGTCGCCGGTGGCTCGACAATCCGTTCTCCCGGTCGTATGCCGTGCTGACGATGTGCCGCATGCGCTACACGCTGCAGTACGGCGTGGTGGTGTCGAAACCGATCGCCGCGCGCTGGGCGCAAGCGGCGCTGGACGCGAAATGGACACCGCTGATCCAGGCGGCGCTCGCGTGGTCGAGTGACATCGCCCCGGATCTTGACGAGACGCTTCGCTTCATCGATGACACCCGGCAGGCGAGCGAGCGATGACGGAGGACACGGATCGGCCCATTGACATCCCTCCCGTTCCCGCCTAGAGTCGCGCCTACCTTTCGCTGCGGTGCACCGGCCCGGCTGATGATGGTGCCAAGGATGCCGATGTTTCGGATCCCGCCGAAACAGTCGGCTGAGTCTCGATAGTTTTCATCACCTCTTAGACCGCCGAAGACGACGCTCGCGCGCGAGCCGTCGACGCCGGCGCGTTGGCTTCCTGTACAAGCCGTGCCGCGAGGAGGAACTCTTCAGCGCATCCGAACCGCAGTCAGAACGGAGGGTCCCGGCCAGCTACGCGCGCCCCGACGCCCCGACGGCAGCCGTCGGCACCGCGTAGCGCCCGCGGAGACTGCGGGGACCAAGGAGAATACGATGACGACCCAACAGACCGCGCTTCCCACGTGGAGCCTCGACCCCGTGCATTCGAGCATCGAGTTCTCCCTCGACTACATGGGCATGTCGACCTACCGCACTGGCTTCCGGGCGCTGGAGGGCACGCTCCGGTTCGATCCCGACCGGCCGGCGGAGTCCTCCGTGTCCGCCGCCATTCCCGTCGCCAGCGTGGACGTGACGAACGAGCGGCTGATGGGCCGTCTCATGGAGGACGACCTGCTGGGGGGCGCGAAGCACCCGTCCATCACCTTCCAGAGCACGCGGGTCGACGTCGCCGTCCCGGACCGCTGGAAGGTCTCCGGCGACCTCACGATCCACGGCGTGTCGCGCCCCGTCACGCTGGAGGCCCGCTACCTCGGGCAGAAGAAGAGTCCGTTTTCGGGGAAGATGATGGCCACCTTCCGGGCCGAGACCACCATCGAGAAAGGGGCCTTCGGCGTCACCTGGAACGCCCCCGTCGAGGGCGGAGGCACCTATATCGGCGAGCGTGTCCAGATCTCCCTGCTGATCGTCGCCGCTCGACAGGATTGAAGCCCTGGGCGTAACCGGGGATCCCGGCCGGCGAGTGAGGTCCAGCGGCGAGGCGGCGCCCAGTCGAGGGCGCCAACGACGAAAGGAGCCGGGCCCGTGAACAAGAACATCAAGCTCCTCTACGGGTTCTCCTTCTTCGATCAGTTCATGATCGTGATCGCCTTGTGGGTTCCCTATCTCGCGACGAAGGGGCTCGGCATGCGGCAGTTCATGGAACTGCAAGCCGTGTTCGCGCTCGTGATCCTCTGCGGCGAATTGCCTTGAGGGGTGCTCTCGGACCTGTGGGGAAGGAAGAAGACACTGCTGCTGGGCTCGACGCTCAAGGCGGTCAGCTTTTCCCTCCTCCCGCTGTGGGGCAGTTACGGGGGCTTCCTCTTCTACCACCTCACGATGGGGATCGCCCTCAGCATGACCTCGGGAGGCGATGTGGCGCTCCTCTATGACTCGTATCTCGCGGCCGGTGGCGAAAAGTCCCGGGGAACGGCCGTCCTCGGAAATGCGAAGCTCGCGGCGCACACGGGGGCGACGGTGAGCGCGCTGCTGGGGGGCGCGGTCGTCACCTGTCCTATGGGCATCTGCTGTGGGCCAACGCGATGCTGAGCTGGATCCCGGTGCTCCTCGCGCTGCGCGTCACCGAGCCGCCCGCGGGCCTGGACCGGGGGAAGAAACGGGCGGAAGAGCTCAAGGAGATAGGGGACGAGATACGGTCGGCGACCGTTGCTCGCCGCGGTCGGCGTCTTGCCCATCATCGCGTATTTCGGGGTTGCGTCTTTTCTCGGTTGGGGCGGGATATTGTTCGGGACCCTGGTCCAGATAAGCTGGGGCTTGGGCCAGGTGCTCTTCCTGGATGCGCTCAACGAGAAGATTTCCTCCGCGTTCCGCGCGACCGTGATCTCCATGGCGAATCTGGGGATCCGCGCCTCCTTCTCTCTCCTGGGCCCCCTCGTGGGCTATGGGATCGACGCCTGGGGATTACCGTCCGTCTTGTTGGCGCTCGGAATCCTGTACTCGATCGCCTTCGTATTTCTGCTCCTGCCGCTGGTCCTTCGCGAAACGGCTCTGGGCCCGGAAGCAGAACCACGGCTTCCCTGATGGTCGAAAGAATCGCACTCGGATGAATAGAGCGACCCGCCGATGCGGCCGTCGCGCCAAGCTGGTGCCAAACGTCGGTGCATGTGGGGGATTCATCCAGACGTGTCAGTCACTTGGAAGACTCGCCAGTTTGGTTGGTTGGGCCCTCTTGAGAAGGCTGCGTTCGTAGGCACGAGCTCTAAACCCCGTTCCATTACCCTTCGGAATCACAGGCAGGTAGACGATCATCCGTCGCTAGGGGGGATCCCGGGCCGACCGTTACTCCCACCGGACCGAGGCGAGGCTTGAGTACCCGATCGGGCTGGGTGCTGATCCATTGCGGTGTTGTAAAGTCTCGCGGTCGCACACATCTCCAGCACATGACGAGCTGGATTTTCATCTCGCCCCGCTCTCGGAAGTCCCGGCCGGCACCTTCTCCCCGAGCCAGGAGGAAGAGCGCCTTGCGCGCCCGCCGGTACAGCCGCTCGACCGCCTCCCTAATAGAGGATGGGCCCCGAGGGGAGGTAGAGCTCGGGCCGGCCGAACGGCCGCGAGGCCATGAACAGCGCCAGGTCGCCGATGCGGAAGCCGCAGCCGACCAGCGCCTCGAGCAGGGAAGCGCAGGCGCCGGGGACGCGCATCGTCACGCTTCCCCCGCCGCCCACGCCTGCCGCCGCCGCGGCCGTCACCGCCTGGAGGAGCCCCGCCGCCGGCCCGATCCGCTCCCCCCGGCGGTAGGCGAAGGCGGCGAGCTCGCCGCCGCGCTCGATCGCCACTGCCGCGCCGCCGTCACCCCGCCAGTGGGCCAGGTCGTCGGCGCGGCCGTGGCCGAAGACCTCGGCGGTCAGCTTCTCAGCGGCGCCGGGATCGCACGGCAGCTCCCGCTCCCGCGGGTCGAGCCCGACCCGCGCCTTGAGCCGCGCCACCGCCGCGGCACCCCCTCCAGGCGGTAGATCGGCCAGCGGGGCGCCATCCCGGCCATCACGTAGCGGGCTTGGGCACGCGGGTCGAGCGAGGCCCAGACGCTGCGCACGTCCGCCCCGCGCGCCTCGCCGTAGGCCAGCGCCCGCTCGAGCAACGCCCGCCCCAGGCCCCGCCCCTGGTCGCTGGGGAGCACGAAGAACATGGACAGGTACCACACCCGACCGCGGACTAGGGCCGAAACCATGCCACGGATCCGCCCCTCCTCGACGGCGCAGAAGTAGCCGTCCGGGTCTGTGGCCAGCCCCGCCCGGGCATCGCTCGGCACCGGGTCGTCGGCCGGCATCGCCGGCCGGCCGCTGCGCGCCAGGAGGTCGTTGCTCGAGGCGACGTGCACCCGCCAGACCTCCTCGAGCTCGTCCGGCCGGACATTGCGGATGCGCGGCTCGCCGCTCACGGGCGGATCATACAACGCCCGCCCGCCTGCCACGGCGGACCGCTCGCGCGCCGGCGGCGGCGACCGCCGCCAGGTTGGTCGGGGTCGAAGGCGTGGCGCAGCAGACAGACTTCGCGCGACTTCACCCAGGAATTACCCAGGAAGTTGGCCACAAAAGAGAGCCAAAGAGCCCGCAAGTCACTTACGCGAGAAGCGCTGATTTTCGACCATTTGTTTGTGGCGCTTAGGCGATGGCGTCGAGTCGGGAAGGGCTCATAACCCAAAGGTCGCTGGTTCAAATCCAGCCCCCGCAACCACTGCAGGTCGAGGACCACTTGCTGCCGGTGGCCAGCATGCGGCGGCCTCGCGCAGCAAACCAGTGGCTCTCAGTAGCTTTCCACCACCAACCCTGGAATGGCCTCGAAGTGTCGCGTGTTCCGTGTCACGATCCGCTCACCATGAACGAGCGCCACGGCTGCGATCAGAACGTCCATGTCACCACGAGGAGTCCCCCGTGCCTGCAGGCGCGCGGTGATCCGCCCGAACACGCGTGCCGAGACCTCGTCAAAGTCCAGCACGATCAGCGGCCGGAGCATCCGCTCGACGGCCTCGACCTCAGTTTGGCGCTCCTCGGCGCGCTCAACGCCGACCCACAACTCCGCGACGTTGAAGCGAGTCGTCGTGAAGACCTCACCCGCGTCAACCAGGGTGGCCAGTTTCGCACGCGCCCGGGACCTGGGTCGTCGACCTCCGTGACCCGCGGCATCGATGAGAATCGTCGTGTCCAGGCAGGCCATCACCGTGGCCTGCGGACTCGGCGGGACCGATTCCGGACCTGTCTCTTGACCGCCTCGGTCGCCCGTCGGCTCATCGGCGCGCGGTCCATCGCGGCGAACCAGACCCGCAGATCGATCGGCTTACGCACGACGCGCTTGATGGTCTTGCTGAATGACTCGGTCGGCCTTTGCACGCTCTTGAGGCGCTCGTACGCGTCAACGTCGATCGTGATGGTTTTGGTAGCCACTGTTCCCTCCATGTACGTGCATGTACACGGATCATTATACGGCCAGGAACCGCTGGACCTGATGCGCCGCGTCGGCCGCATTCTTCAGATCCTCGTATACGGGCTCGGGCAGGTGCCCAAGGCCGGTGCGGGTGTTGACGTCGTGTATCCATCTCTGGGCATTGGAGTCGACCGCTCCTCGCTGTATCAAGAGGCGTGGCGTGCGGCCATGAAAGTCGGAGTGCGCCGGAATCGCGATCCCGGCGCTCGTCATGAACCTGCGATTCGACCGAGGCACCATCTTGCTCACCGATCCGCCCAGGGAGATCAACCTCGCCGAAGCGCCGGGAGTTCTCTGGGACCCTCGCGTCCGAGCCCATCGGGCGCCCGCCAGGAGCTACTCCGCCCTCAAGCGCTGGCTCGTCGGCCGTGGGACCCGATTCCAGGACATCGCCCCACCCGCCCGACCGATGGAAGAGGCGTGGTCGGGCATGGACCTCCGATCCTACCAAGAGGCGGCGCTGTCCGCCTGGGAGCTGGGGCACCGGCGCGGCATCGTCGCGCTTCCGACCGGGAGTGGCAAGACTCGGCTTGCCATTGCCGCCATGCGTCGGACCCGGCTCAGCGCATTGTGTCTGGTCCCGACCCGTGTACTCCTCGATCAGTGGCTTCGGGAGATCAGGGCCGTGTACCAGGGCCCTGTCGGGTGTTATGGCGACGGCGTGCGGCAACTGGCGCCGCTGACCGTCGCCACCTTCGAGAGCGCCTACCGGCACATGAACCAGCTCGGGGATCGCTTCGATCTCCTCATCGTCGACGAGGTTCATCACTTCGCAACGGCCCACGCGATGAGGCCCTCGAGATGGCAGTGGCGGACGCTCGCCTCGGTCTCACGGCAACCCCCTCGCGCGACGCGAGCGTAGCGGCCCGCCTCGCTGAGCTCGTGGGACCGACCGTCTTCGAGCTCGCCGTCGCTGACCTCGCAGGGGGATTCCTCGCCAGCTTCGACGCGATCACGCTGTACCTGGATCTCGCTCCCGACGAGTGGTCCGCCTACGCGAGCTTGGCGGCAACGTTCAAGAGCGCCTACACCGACTTCCGTCGGATGGCGCCCGAGGCCTGCTGGGCAGACTTCACCTACCATGCCGGCCGTACGGCCGAGGGCCGTCGCGCGCTGGCGGCGTGGCGCCAGATGCGACGGCTTCTCGGTTTCACGCTTGCCAAGCGGCGAGCATTGGGCTCTCTGCTCGGACGCCACCGGGATCCCCGGGTGCTGATCTTCACCGCCGACAACGGAACGGCCTACGCGATCGCGCGGGAACATCTCGTCATGCCTCTGACCTGCGACATCGGCCGTCAAGAGCGGGATGAAGTGCTCGAGCGCTTCCGCGCCGGCGACATCCGGACGCTCGTGTCGGCACGCGTGCTCAATGAAGGGCTCGACGTTCCAGATGCCGACGTCGCCGTGATCGTCGGCGGTGCCCTCGGGGAGCGCGAGCACGTCCAGCGAGTCGGCCGATTGTTGCGGCCGAGCGAAGGCAAGCGCGCGGTGGCATACGAGCTCGTGACGCGAAATACCATCGAAGTCGGTCAGGCGCGCAGGAGACGCCAGGGCCTTGTCACCCGACGATCTGCTCAACTGTCGCGTGGCCGGGACCCTGGACACCGGACTACGTGGCGCGGAAACTCGCGCTGTATCGGAGCGCTCACTTGTCCAACCTGATCCTCTGCATCGACGAGGACCGGAACTGTGCCGAAGCGGACTTTCCCGCCGGTGCGCTGGTCGTCAGGTTCCGGCGTCGGGTGGATACGGCCGCCGTTCTACGCGTGGTCGATGCGATGCACTGTGCGGGTGACGCTGCTCCTCCGCTCGACCGGCTGACCGAGGATGACACGCAGGGGTGAGTTCGAAGAGATGGCGGGGCAAACGGGTCACGCTCCGTCCTCGGAGGACCAAGCCTCGACGAGTCTCGCTGCGCGATCGTGTTGTTCGAAGTCCCAGGTCATCAGCGGAAGCCGAGCCCGACCCGGGACCGCGATAAATACCGCATCGCACACCTCACTGAGGAGCGTGCGCGCCTCTTTCAGGAGATCCTCATACGGGTCGCGTGTGCCCAAACTGTGCCCGGACTCACCGCGACGGAGCGCAAACAGGCGCGAACCGGGACTTCGTATCCCCGCGATTGCTCTGCTCACCGTGACGGCGGTTGGCCGCGGGTGGATGGCCTGGGACTGGCTCATAACCCAAAGATCGCCGGGTCAAATCCAGCCCCCGCAACCAGCAAGGACAGGGGTCAGCCGAGACTCGGCTGGCCCCTTCGTCGCATCTACGGCTTTTCCGCCTTCCCAATGCGCTTGATGACGCCGCCGATGGTGGCGGATTCCCGCTCCCAGAAACGCTTGAACTCGTCGGCGTCGAGGTAGGCGACCTCGGTCTGGACCTTGTCCATCGCGGTCTTGAACTCAGGGTCCTGCACCGCCTGGCGGACAGCGTCCCCGATGGCCCTCAAAATCGGGGCCGGCGCGCCCTTCGGTGCGAACAGCCCCACCCAGAAGTAGTACTCGATGTCGTAGCCGAGCTCCTTGAGCGTCGGCACGTCTGGGAAGCGGGGGTGCCGCGTGCCACTGAAAACCGCCAGCGGGCGCACCTTCGCCGCCTGGATGTGCGGGGCGGTCACACCGGTCGGCGACACCCACATCTGGGCGTGGTTGCCCAGCACTGCGGTCATGGCCGGCCCGCCGCCAGTGGTCGGCAGGTGGCGCATCTTGAGATCGCCGGCCGCCTGCAGAAGCCACGCCATGGGCACGTGGGAAGCACCGTAGGGGCCGGACGAAGAGTACGTGATCTCGCCCGGACGCTTCTTGAGGTCGGCGCCCAGCTCGGCCAACGTCTTCCACGGAGTCCCGGCGTTGACCACGAGGATCGGGATGTCGTTGGTGAGGCGGGCAATGGGGGCGAACTGGTCCAGCGTGTAGGCGGCCGGGCGCTCGAAGAGCGCGTCGACCGCGGGTCCGTTCGAGATGCTGACCAGGTCGATCATGAGCGTGTAGCCGTCGGGCTTGGAGACGGCCACCGCCTGCCGACCCACGTTCCCGGCGGCGCCGGCCTTGTTGGTGACGACGACGGGGCTCTTGAGGATGCGCTCGAGCGCCGCTGCCAGCGGTCGGGCGGTGATGTCGGTCACCCCGCCGGGCGGGAACGGCACGACCAGCGTGATCGGGCGCGACGGGTACGGCTCCTGCGCTGCGGCCAGGCTGGTGAAGGCAATGGCGATCAGGGCGACCGCGAAGAACACACGACGAACCATCTGGCACCCTCCGGGGGCATACTCAGGTCCTTCGAGCGGCGGGATCATATCACGCACCGGTTCGACACCATCGAGCCATCTCGGGCGCAAACGGGCAGTAGCCTCCGAGCATCCATCGGTATCTACGCCCGGCTATTGTTGCCGGACCAGTCTGACCGGGCTGCGCGGAGGTACCGCGATGAGTTGGCCTCGGATCCGAGATCAACATCGGCCGCTGGCCCTGGTCGAGCGCGGTCCCAGAGTGTCGGCTACCCATCCCCGTTCGTTGCGCGATGTTCTGGACCCGCGGGCGGGCCAAACGATCTGGCCCTTGGCCGTGTCTTGGACGTGAACGGCCTCCAACTCGGCCCATTCGGTCCCAAGGTGGGGGTCTCTAAAAGAGGCGTCGGACTACGGGTTTGGTTGGGTGCCTTTGGACCGGCTAGCGTGCTCTGGCTCAGAACCCAACGCGCGCTACGTCTCTGGTTATCCCAGCAACCGCCACAGCCGCCCCGGAGGCGGCTCGTCGCTGAGCGTGAACTGGGGGAGGGCGAGGTGGTCGGCGACGTCCTGGAAGACGACGCGCACGCGCCGGCCGATGGCGACCTGCTTCTCGTCCTCCATGGTTAGGTCCGGCTTCACCAGGTTCGCGATGATTCGCAGCGCCTCGTCCGGGGTCGGCTGCTCCCGCTGCTCGTCCAGCTCGACCAGCACCACGGCGTAGGGCGTCAGCTCCTTGAAGCCGGGCTGAATGGCGTGGGCCACGATCTCGTAGGAGTGGATCGTGCCCCGTCCGCTGACCTCCTGCCACGTCCACTCGAGATCCGTGCACCACGGGCAGGCATGGGTCGGCGGATACCGCATGAGCCCGCAGGCGGTGCACCGGCGCAGCATGAGGCGGTGCTGGCGGGCGAAGACGAAGTATTCCTTCCACTCGCTGTCGTTGTCCGGGATCAACAGCGTCATGCCGCGGTACTGAACGGGCGGGGGCATCACTATCTCCGGAGGATGATGGCGCTGCCCGTCGGCGGCACCGCCCAACCCAGATTCATGGCGATCTCGCAGTCGCGCACCTGGCGGCAGCGCCCCGGCCCGTAGTCGTAGCCGTGCGTGCCCTCGGCCGCCCGGGGGCAGTAGTCGTCCACGGTTCCCCGCAGCTGGCGGACGTTCTCGATGACCATTGACATCCCGTGGGTGTAGCCCTCGCAGAGGTGGCCGCCCGAGGTGTTGTTGGGCCGCTGCCCCCCCAGCTCGATGATCCCGCTGGAGACGTAGTGTCCGCCCTCGCCCTTCTTGCAGAACCCGTACTCCTCGAGCTGGAGCATGGTGGTGAAGGTGAAGGCGTCGTACGACCCGGTGACGTCCACGTCGTCCGGCGTGATTCCGGCCTGGCCGAAGACGATGTCCTTGGCGTAGTAGCCGGCCACGCGGCTGATGGGGCCATGGGCCCAGTGGAAGTCCGTCCGCGGCTTGGAGACGCGGCCGGCCACGCCCATGATGGAGACGGGCCGCTGACGCAGGTCCCGCGCGCGCTCCGCCGAGGTCACGATCAGGCACGTCGCGTTGTCCGTCTCCAGGCAGCAGTCCAGGAGATGCAGCGGTTTCACGATCCACCGCGAAGCCAGCACGTCCTCCACGGTGACCCGCTCCCTCAGCAGCGCCTTGGGGTTCTGCGAGGCGTGCTTGCTGTGGGCCACTTTCACGTGGGCGACCTGGGCCGACGTGGTGCCGTAGTCGTACATGTGGCGCATGAACGTCGGCGCGAAGTTCTGCCCGGCGCTGGTCATGCCGAAGGGGCGCTGGGCCAGGTCCTGACCCCGCACCGGCGCTGCCGCCCGGGCCCCCGTCCCGCCGATGCGAAACTCGGAGTAGCCGTTCATCGAGCGGAAGATGGCCACCGTGCGGCACATTCCCGCTTCGATGGCCCCCATGGCCAGTCCGACCAGCGCTTCCGTCGACGAGCCGCCGCCCATGACGTCCATGAAGAAGTCGAGACGGACGCCGAGGTCGGGGGCCACCCAGTTCGACGGAGTGGAGTCGTTGTTCTGGTAGGACATCATGCCGTCGACGTCGCCGGGGCCAAGGCCGGCATCGAGCATTGCCTTACGGATGGCCTCGACAGCCATGGCGCGGGTGGTCCGCCCGGAAGCGCGCGAGTACTCCGTCTCGCCCACACCCACGATGCAGTATCGGTCCCGCAACCCGCGCGATTGCCCTACCATAGGTCGGAAGTCTCCCGTCGTGGTCGTGTCGCGCTCTGCTCAGGCCGCTCGGCCGGCCGATGCTATCACTTTGGACGGTCGAGGTCACTCCGATCGCGACGTCCGAGCGAAATCTCCCGGGGTGGGGACGGCGAACGCGGCCGGCGCAGCGCGCGGCGGCCGGCAGAGCAACAGCAGCACCATGGCCAGGATGTTGAAGCCGGCCGACAGCGCGAAGGCCAGGGCGTAGGTGCCCCAGGCATCGTGGATGGCGCCGGCGATGACGGGCCCCCAGCCGCCCATGGAGCCGGCCATGGCGAAGAGCACGCCGACGAGCGTCCCGGCCTGCTCGCGGCCGAAGAAATCTCCCACGATGGCCGTGAACAGCGTCGAGATGGCGCCGTAGGAGTAGCCGAAGGCGAACGCGGTGGCATAGAGCGGGCCAGGACTCTGCACGACGGCGAACCCAACGAAGGCGGCGGCTTGCAGCGCCATCGCTACCGCCACCGTCGCCCGCCGGCCGATCCGGTCCGATACGGCGCCCATGGCCAGCCGTCCGGCGACCGCACCCACGCCGAGCGCGCTGAGGACGGAAGCCGCCACCAGCGGTGTCAAACCGAGGTCCCGGCCAAAGCGAACGATGTGAACCAGCGGGATGAAGACCGGGATCCACGTCGCCGAGAACGCGGCGCCCAGGAGCCAGAACGCCGGCGTGCGAGCCGCCCGCGACAACGGCCAGCTCGCATCACCGCCGGCGGCCGTGGCCGGCATCGGTCGGTCGGCGCCATCGGGGTGGAGCCCGAGGCTCTCGGGATCGCGGCGCATGACGAGGGCGATCAAGTTGACGAGCAGCAGCACGCCGACGCCGAATACGACGTAGGCCGTGCGCCAGCCGACCGCATCGACCAGGGCCTGGGCGAGGGGCGGCAGGACCACGGTGCCCACGCTGGCGCCGCTCGAGGCGATGCCCACGGCGAGTCCTCGCTGGCGCACGAACCACTTCACCACGGTGGCGTTGCAGGGGACATAGGCGGTGCCCATCCCCATCGCCGCCACCACCCCGTAGAGGAGGTACGGTTCCCACAGCCGACTCACCGCCGCCATGCCGGCCAGCGCGAAGCCGAGGAAGCAGCCGCCGGCGGCGATGACGCGCCGGGGGCCCCAGAAGTCAGTGAGGCGGCCGGCCGGGAAGCCGAACACACAGTACGCGAACGCGTAGAGCGAGAAGGCCCCGGACAGGCCGGCCCGACTCCAGTGGAACTCGTCGAGGAGCGCGGCGAAGAACACCCCGAACGCGTACTGAGCGCCGTAGGCCACGAACAGCACGACGAAGGCGCCGGCGACGACGACCCAACCGTAGAAGAGCCGGGCCACGCTCAGGCGCGGCCGTTCTTGCCGTTGAGCTTCGGCAGGACCTCGGCGAGGAACTTGCCCGTGTAGGATGCGGGCGTCTGGGCGACCGCCTCCGGCGTTCCCTCGGCGACGATCTCGCCACCCTCGTCGCCGCCTTCGGGACCGAGGTCGACCACCCAGTCGGCCGACTTGATGACGTCGAGATGATGCTCCACCACCAGGACCGTGTTGCCGGCGTCGACCAGGCGTCCGAGCACGCCAAGCAGCCGCTTGACGTCGTCGAGGTGCAGGCCCGTGGTCGGTTCGTCGAGGACGTAGAACATGTCGCTCGTGGCCCGCGTCCCTAGCTCGGCGGCGATCTTGAGCCGTTGCGCTTCGCCACCAGAGAGCGTCGTGGCCGGCTGCCCCAGCCGGAGGTAGCCCAGACCGACAGCGCCCAGCACGCGCAGGCGACGAGCCAGCGCCGGCTGGGCGGCGAAGAACTCGACCGCCTCGTCGACGGTCATCTCCAGCACCTGGCTCACGTTCCGGCCGTGGTAGCGGACGCTCAGCACCTCGGACCGGTAGCGCCGGCCCGCGCACTCCTGGCAGGTGACGTAGACATCCTCGAAGAAATACATCTCGAGCTTTTCGAAGCCGTCGCCCTGGCACTTCTCGCAGCGCCCGCCCGGCACGTTGAAGGAGAAGGCGCCGGCCTCGAGGCCCAGCGCCTTGGCCCGCGCTTGCCCCGCGTAAAGCTTGCGGATCTCGTCGAAGGCTTTCACGTAGGTGATCGGGTTGGAGCGCGGCGTGCGCCCGATGGGCTCCTGGTCGATGAGACGGACGCCCTTGAGGTACTCCAGCCCCACGAGGCCGTCATAGGCGCCCGGAGGGGCAAAGTCAGTCTTGAAGGCCCGGGCGACGGCCCGGTAGAGCGTGTCGTGGACGAGCGTGGACTTGCCGGAGCCGGACACACCGCTGACCACGGTCAGCGTGCCCAGAGGCACGCGCAGGGTCACGTTTTTGAGGTTGTGCTCGCGGGCGCCGATCAACACGAGATGGCGTCGGGCCGGCCGGCGAATCAGCGGCACCGGGATCGTTTCACGCCCGGTGAGGTAGCGCGCGGTGAGCGAGTGGGTGGCCTTGAGGAACTCCGTCCGGGGGCCGCTGAACACCACCTCGCCCCCGCGCTCGCCTGAGCCGGGCCCCAGCTCGACGAGGTGGTCGGCGGCGTCCATGAATGCCCGGTCGTGCTCCACCACGATGACCGTGTTGCCGGCCTGGGCCAGCTCGCGGCAGAGCTCGGTCAGCCGGGCGGTGTCCCGGACGTGCAGACCGATGGACGGCTCGTCCAGGACGTACAGCGTGCCCACGAGCTGCGAGCCGAGCTGGTTGGCCAGGTTGATCCGTTGCGCCTCGCCGCCGGCCAGCGTCCGGGTCTGGCGCGCCAGGGTGAGGTAGCCGAGCCCGACCCGGAGCAGGAACGTGAGCTTCGCGGTGAGCTGCTTCAGGATCTCGCGAGCCACGTTGGTCTCCCAGGCCGAGAGACGCAGCCCGGCCAGCACGCGGGCCGCTTGCTCGATGGTGAGCCCGGTGAAGTCGGCGATGGTGAGACCGGCGACCCGCACGGCGAGCGCCACCGGCTTGAGGCGGGCGCCGCGACAGCTGGGGCAGGGTGACTGGCTCCGATAACGCGAGAGGAAGACGCGCACGTGAAGCTTGTAGCGGTAGGACTCGACCTCTTCGAAGAACCCCTGGATGCCGGGGAAGCGGCCGTCGCCTTCGTAGACGAGGCGGCGCTCGGCGGCGGTGAGCGCGCCATAGGGCTTGCTGATGTCCAGCCGTAGGCGGGGGGCGGCCTTGAGGAGGCGACGCTGGTACGAGCGCCCCGAGGGATACGTCCACGGCTCGACGGCGCCGTCGGCCAAGCTGCGGGTCGGGTCGGGTACCACCAGCGTCTCGTCGTACTTCAGGACGTTGCCGAAGCCCTTGCACTCCGGGCAGGCCCCAAGCGGATGGTTGAACGAGAAGAGGAGCGGCTGCGCGCGCTCCAGGGCCAGGCTGCAGCGCGGGCACGTGAGGTCCTCGGCGAAGGTGAGCCGGCCGTGGCCGACGACGTCCACTTCCAGGCGCCCGCTGCCCTCGCGCAGGGCCGTCTCGACGGACTCGGTGAGGCGACGCCGCTGAGCTGGCTCCAGGGTCACGCGGTCGAGGACGACCACCACCTCGCGCGTCGTCTCCAGACCGCTCGGGGGCGGGGCGGCGAGATCCACGACCTCATCGCCGACACGGATCCGCGCGAAGCCCCGCCGGGTGAGGGCGGCCCACACTTCGGTCGGGGCGACGCCGGCCGGCAGCGGCAGGCGGAAGCCGACGAGCGCGCGGGCCCCCGCGGGCTGGGTCAGGAGCGCGTCGACGATGGACTCGGGGGCATGCGACGCGGCTTCCACGCCGCAGGCCGGGCAGTGCACCCGGCCAATCTTGGCGTAGAGCAGCCGGAGATAGTCGTAGACCTCGGTGGCGGTGCCCACCGTGGAGCGCGCCGTGCGAACCGGGTTCTTCTGCTCGAGCGCGACGGCCGGACGGATCTGCTCGATACGGTCCACGTCGGGACGGTCCACCCGATCGAGGAACATTCGCGCGTAGGTGCTGAGAGATTCGATGTACCGCCACTGGCCCTCGGCGAAGATCGTGTCGAAGGCCAGCGAGGACTTGCCGGAACCACTGACGCCGGTGACCACGGTGAGCCGGTCGTGGGGGATCTCGAGCGTGATGTTTTTCAGATTGTTCTGGCGGGCTCCCTCGATCCGGAGTCCCAGGGGACGCGGCGTCCGGCGGGTCATCCTGAGGTCGGTATGTTACCGGAACCACCAGCGCCGCGCATCTCGTCACTGGCCTTTCGCGGCGTGCCGGGGTTTGCCGGTCTGCCGAACCCGGGATGCTATGATGACGCCACATGCACGCTCGCATCCACGTGCTGGTGGTGGACGATGATCCCGAGGTGCGCGCCCTCCTGAACCGTGTGCTCACCAAGAGCGGTTTCGTCATCGGCGAAGCGGTGTCCGGCTCCGAGGGCATGGCCATGCTGGGCAAGCAAGAGTTCGACGTGGCCCTCGTCGACGTGAAGCTCCCCGACGCCTCGGGCCTGGATATCCTGCGCTGGGCCCGGGAGGCCGAGACCGACACCGAATTCATCGTGCTCACCGGCAACGCGGACGTGGAAACGGCCGTGGAGGCGATGCGGCTCGGCGCCTACGATTTCCTGGGCAAGCCGTGGCGCAACGCCGAGCTGGTGGAGGTCATCGGCAAAGCGGCCGAGAAGAAGACGCTGCGCCGGGAGAACTCTGCGCTGAAGGAGGTCATGACCCGGCGCGACGGGCTGCCCCAGATCGTGGGGGCGACGTCGGAGATCCAGGAGCTGCTGTCCATCATCGGGCGGGTGGCGCAAAGCGACAGCCCCATTCTCATCCTCGGCGAGAGCGGGACCGGCAAGGAGCTGGTGGCCAGGACCATCCACCTCCAGAGCCGCCGGGCGGGCCGGCCCTTCGTGTCGATCAACTGCGGCGCCTTCCCCGACACCCTGCTGGAGACGGAGCTGTTCGGCCACAAGCGGGGCGCGTTCAGCGGCGCCGTCGCCTCCCGGGTGGGTCTCTTCGAGGCGGCCGACGGCGGGACGCTGTTCCTGGATGAGATCGGTGAGATGTCGCCGGCGATGCAGGTGCGCCTGCTTCGCGTGCTGGATTCTGGCGAGGTCCGTCGCGTGGGCGAGGAGCGGGCCTTCCACGTCGACGTACGCATCCTCGCCGCCACCAACAAGGACCTGAGCCGCGAAGCGACCGAAAGCCGCTTCCGGTGGGACCTCTATTATCGGGTGAGCACCATCAGCGTGCCCGTACCGCCGCTCCGCCAGCGCCGGGCCGACATCCCGCTTCTGGTCCAGCACTTCGCCGGCGCCAACACCCGAGGCGGGCGCGCGTTGCGCTTCGCGCCGGAAGCCCTCGAGCGGCTCATGACCTACCCGTGGCCCGGCAACATCCGTGAGCTCCGGAACTTGATTGAGCGCCTGCTGATCCTCCACGAGACGGACGAGGTGCGCGCCGGCGACCTGCCCGCCGAACTGGGTGTGCCGGCGCGGGTCGCGGCGGAGCCGAACGAGACGGCCCTCGTCACGCTCCAGGAGATGGAGCGCCGACACGTCGACCGGGTGCTCAAAGCGACGGGCTGGAACAAGGCGCAAGCCGCCCGCGTGCTCGACGTCGACATCAAGACGTTGAACAAGAAGATCCGCGACTTCAGCCTGGTCCGGTCTGCCTAAACGGCACGGAGAAACTCCCTCCCCCCAGGGATATTCTCCTTTAGAGACGATAGTTTACCTTCCTGCAACCGTCGCAAAATCCCCAAGTTAGCGAGCGCTGAGTGTGGCACTTCTGTTGCCTAGGAACTTCATCAGCTATGAACGTGACCGACGCGAATTCGCTCCAGACGCAACTCGATTTGCCGCGTCAGACGCTCAAGCCCCGCGCCTCGGGCCTTGCGCTCTGGCGGCCCGACATCGTACTCGCGAAGCGGGGCGCCCTCGACGCTGCGCACCGGGTGGTGCTCGCCGAGCCCGCCCTGCGCCCCGAGGCGGTCCGCGCCCACATCGACGCCACGCGCTCGGTGCTGGCCTCGATCGCCGAGGCCCGCCACGCGCTGGGAGACCACGCCGCGGCCGTGGAAGCCGGGGTGCAGGCTGGCGCATCGGAGCGGGAGCGAGTGGCCGCCGTGGTCGAGGCGTACCGGATCCAGGGAGCGCTCGACGAGGTGCTGCAACGCACGCTGCGGCGGGCGCGCGCGCTCCTCGACGAGCAGGGGCGGCGATGAACGTCTACTATCTGCCGACGCGGATCCCGAGCGGGCCCGAGCCCATCGTTTCCGAGTGGCCCAGTTTCCCCACGCGCCTGCGCAACGCATGGTGGCGGGTGCGGCTGGCCATGGTCGAGGTCCGCGGCATTCTCCGGTCGCGGCCGCGCTACATGGGAGGCGTCCTCGCCTACGAGCCCCTGGCCGAAGACGAGCCGCTCGTCCCGACGCGGCGCCCGTCCCGGCCGGCCACCGTCATCGAACTCGAGGCGGCTCGCCGTCGCCTGCGGCGGGACAGCCAATCTTGAGCCCGGTCATGAGCCGCCCGCGGGTCCTGGTCGTCGAAGACGAGATCGAGGTGCAGAACGTCGTCGGCGAGGTGCTCGCCGAAGAGGGCTACGACGTGGACGCCGTGGGCACCGGTGAGGCCGCCCTGGAGGCCGTCGCCCTCCGCCCCTATGACGTCGTCATCTCCGATCTCCGCCTGCCCGGCGTGGGCGGGCAGACCCTGGTGAAGGAGATCATCCATCGCTGGCCGCGTCTGGCCAAGCGCATCATCCTCCTCACCGGCGAACCAGGCGAGGCGCGTGACTCGCTCCCGGTCATCCACAAGCCCTTTCAGCTCACCGACATCGTCGAGGCCGTCGAGGCCCGCATCTCCGCCGCCTGAACCTCCCGCCCGGAGGCCGGCCCACCGGTTGACAGCCGCCCCGTCCGGCCGTTAGAATCCGTCGGCAGCTTTTGAGAATCATTCCTAAGTGAGAATGACTCCGAACACGTCGCGGTGGAGCTCTGGCCGGGTCGGCGATGCGCTGCGGGCCCGGGGGTTGCGTCTCACCGCGCCCCGGCGGGTCATCCTCGAGGTGGTGCGGGCCACCGATCGGCATCCCTCGGCCCCCGTCGTGTACCGGCGGGTCCGCCGTCGGCTGCCGGGCGTGAGCCTGGCCACGGTCTACCGCAACCTCAGGATGCTGGCCGCTGAGGGCGTCCTGGCTGAGCGCGCTGACGCGGCCGGCTTGCGGTTCGACGGCAACACCGCGCCCCACGATCACTTCACCTGCGTGGCCTGCGGGCGCATCTACGATGTGCCACCGCAGGCGAAGGCGGGGGTGCGTCGGGCCGTGAGCGGCCACCCGGGCTTCGAGGTGCTGGACCACCGCATCGAGTTCTACGGCCGCTGCCCCCGGTGCCGGGGGCGCCGCCGCCCATCACCGACCAAGGAGGGATCATGGCGGGCAAGAACCTCAAGGGCAGCAGGAGCTTCGAGAACCTGAAGGAGGCGTTCGCCGGCGAATCACAGGCCAATCGGCGGTATCTCTACTTCGCGCGAGTGGCCGACATCGAGGGGTATCCCGACATCGCCGGGCTCTTCAAGGACACCGCGGACGCCGAGACGGGGCACGCCTTCGGCCACCTCGACTTCCTGAAGGACGTCGGGGATCCGGTCACCGGCGTTCCCTTCGGCAAGACGGAGTTGAATCTGAACTCGGCCGTCGAGGGCGAGACCTACGAGTACACGCAGATGTACCCGGGGATGGCCAAGACGGCGCGCGAGGAGGGCTACGCAGAGCTGGCGGAGTGGTTCGAGACGCTGGCCAAGGCTGAGAAGTCGCATGCCGGGCGGTTCAACAAAGGGTTAAAGCAAGTCGCCGGCAAGGAGCCGGCGGAGGCGATCTAGCCGGCGGCGGGCTCGACGACGGGCGGGGCGGGGCCCAGGGGTCGCGGGACCACGCAGCATGCGTTCGCTGCCCCGTTGCGGCTGGGCTCCATCTGGGGACGTGGGTTCCGCTCCCGGTTGGCGGGAACGGGTCCTGCGACCCCTGGGCCCCGCCCCACCCGTCGTCGAGCCCGATCCCGCTGAGCGGCAATCCGGCCCGCGCCGGCGCGGCGCTCACATCACATCATGAGCAAGCTCGATATCAACTCGGCGGAGTTTTGGCGGCTGGACAGGGTCGACAGCGAGCTGCGTCGCGTTGCCGATATCTGCAGCGGCTGCCGGCGCTGCCTGCCGCTCTGTCCCTCGTTCCGAGTGCTCTTCGACCGGCTGGACGTGGATGCGGTGGACGGCGACGTCGAGAAGTTGCCGGCCGCCGACCTGAAGGAAGTCGTCGACCTCTGCTACCAGTGCAAGCTCTGCTTCAACCACTGCCCGTACACACCGCCGCACCGCTGGGAGGTGGACTTCCCGCGGCTCATGCTCCGGGCGCGAGCGGCGGAGGCATGCGCGGGGGGCGTCGCTCGCGAGGACCGGCTGTTGGGCAATACCGGGTTGGTGGGCCGGCTGGGAAGCCTCGCCGCGCCCCTGAGCAACTGGCTGAACGCGTGGAGCGTCCACCGGATCTTTCTCCAGGCGGTGGCCGGTGTGCACAAGGATCGCAACCTTCCGCGCTTCCACCGCCAGACCTTCAGCCGCTGGTTCAGATCGCGTCGCCGCGCGGCCGCCGCGACCGGAGCCCCGGGCCCGGCCGCTCGGCGAGTCGCCCTGTTCGCCACCTGCCCGGTGGAGTACAACGACCCCGCCGTCGGCCGGGCTGCCGTCCGCGTCCTGGAGCGAAACCATGTCGACGTCAGCCTGCCGCCCCAGCGCTGCTGCGGCATGCCCTACCTCGACGGTGGCGCCATGGACGAAGCTCGCGCGCTCATCCGCGACAACGTGCGGACGCTGGCCGCCGCCGTGCGCGACGGGCGCGACGTGGTCGTGCCCGGCCCGACCTGCAGCTACATGCTCAAGCAGGAGTATCCCTGGCTCGATGGCTCGGAGGACGCCAGGCTCGTTGCCTCGCACACCCGCGACCTCTTCGAGTACCTGGCCCAGCTCGCCGCCGAGGGACGCCTGGACACCCGCTTTACGCGTCCGGTCGGGCCGATCGCCTATCACGTGCCCTGCCACCTGCGCGCCCAGAACATCGGCACCAAGTCGGCCGATGTCCTGCGCAGCATCCCCGGCGCCGAGGTGACCGTGATCGAGCGCTGCTCGGCGGTGGACGGCACGTGGGGGCTCAAGCGGAAGTACTACGAGCTGTCACTGAAGCTGGCCAAGCCGCTCTTCGACGCCGTGGAGGCCAGCGGGGCTCCAACGTGTGCCACCGACTGCCCGCTGGCCGCGCTTCAGATCGCGCAGGGGACGGGCCGGGCGCCGCGGCATCCGATCCAGGTCCTGGCCGAGGCCTACGGGATCGACGAGCCGTGAAGCCCATCACCGTCGCCGAGGTCCTCAACCTCTACGAGTACGAGAAGGTCCGCGAGGAGCGCCGCCGGCGCATCATCGACTTGAAGGCCGTCCGCCGGGTCGGCGTCGGGCGTCATCTCTCGTTCGTGTTCGAGAACCGGGACACGGTCTGGTTCCAGATCCAGGAGATGTGTCGGGCCGAGCGCATCGTCGACGAGGCCCGGATCGCCGACGAGCTGGAAGTCTACAACTCTCTGCTGCCCGACCCCGGCGAGCTGTCGGCGACGATGCTGATCGAGATTCCCGACGCCCAGCGGATCAAGCCGGTGCTGGACTCGCTCCTCGGGATCGACAGCGGTGACTGCGTCCGCCTCGACGTGGGGCCGCATGCCGTCCCGGGGATCTTCGAGGCCGGCCACTCCGACGAAGAGCGCGGCAAGCTGAGCGCCGTGCATTTCGTGCGCTTTCCCTTGTCCCCGCCCGCCCGGCGGCTCTTCGACCAGGCCGAGGTGGCGATCGTCATCGACCATCCCAACGAAGGTGCGCGCACCGTGCTCTCGGAGGTCACCCGGCGCAGCCTCGCCGCCGACCTGCGCGCTCCGTGAGGATCCTGCTGGCGATGAGCGCGGTGGCCCTGCTCCTGGGCGGCTGCTCGGAGCAGACGGCCAGCCCTGAAGCCGAGCGCGGCCGGCGGGTGTATCTGGCCCAGTGCACAGCCTGCCACGCGACCGATCCCGCGCAGCCGGGCCCGGTGGGGCCTCCGGTGAAGGGCTCGTCACGCGCGTTGCTGGAGGCCAAGATCCTGCACGGCACCTATCCGCCCGGGTACACACCGAAGCGGCCGACCTCCGTGATGCCGCCGCAGCCGGCGGTGGCGAACGACATTCCCGCGCTCGCCGAGTACCTCCGATGAACGCCCGACGGCCCGGCGCGCGCGCGCGCCGGGCCGTGGGTGGGCGAGTCAGATGGTCAGGTCAGAAGATCGTCTCGAGCCCGAAGTAAAGGATGGCGGCCAGGATGAAGCCGGCCCAGAACGTCTGGCTCAGGGAGCCGAGCATCTTCTTCGTCGGGCCGGTCGTGCCCATCAGCGCGTTGATCTCGGCGGCGGTCATGACCACGGCCAAGAGGATCAAGGCGCCGATCTTCTGCCCGGCGGAGGTCGGGTCGGCCATGCCGAGGTGCGCGGCGGCGCCCATGAAGAACAGCATGGGGATGGAGAGCATGGTGTTGGTCCGCGAGGCGAAGCCGGAGCGCTGGCCGCGGGCGGCCGCCTCGGTGATGGCTTGGCCCCCTTTGGACACCTGCCGGGCCGAGGCGATGACCACCTGTTGGGCGGGCCAGATGATGAACCAGACGTTGAACCACATCAGGCTGCCCAGCAGGCCGCCGAAGAGGATCTTCCAGCCGTAGGCGGTGGCCAGGAACTCCCGGACCCCTCCGTAGCGGGCGAACATCACGTGCAGGAGGTAGAGCCAGCCGGTGAGGAACGTGATCATCGCGGCCCACCGGAACCACCACAGCGCGCGCTCGACGAGGCCCCCCGCGATCATGCCGCTGCGCACCGGCGGCTCGGCCGAGGCGAAGAAGGGGGTCTGCACGAAGTTGAAGTAGTAGAGTATCCCGATCCAGGTGATGCCGGCGAGGAAGTGAAACCACCGCAAGAAGAACAGCCAACCATCTCCACTGAACAGCGCCATGGCCGTGGCCCCTCCTAGTGGCGTGCTGGACTACTTCTCGTCTTCCTCCTCTGCCTCCTCCTCCTCATCGATCTCGTCCTCGTCCTCCGTCAGCTCCTCGTCTTCGTCGAACTCGTCCTCCTCGAACTCGTCGTCGAACTCATCGTCCTCGAGCTCGTCCTCCTCGGGCTCGTCGCCGTCCTCGGCCTCCTCGCGCTCTTGCTCCCCGAGCTTCTCTTCCTCGTCGTCCTGGCCCTGCGGGTGGCGAAGCTCGGCGGCCAGACCGTGCCAGGGGTGTATCCGGAACTGCATGTGAAGGTTCCTCCGAGCCGGTGCCCGGCTTGACTTGAGTAGCTGGAGTCGCTACCGTTGGCGAGCGGGATTATAACAAAACGCTTTCGCTGTCCAGTCGATTTCGGCGGTGTAGCTCAGCGGCAGAGCAGGGGTCTCATAAGCCCCGTGTCGGAGGTTCAATTCCTCCCACCGCCACCAGATCAATCCGCGGCGGCCGGAGACGTGTGGTGGAGCGTCGACGATGCGGTCAGCGAGTCGGGGCGCGCCGCGGCCGCGTCAGATCGACCAGCACGATCGCCCAGCCCAGCGCGCGAAGAAGATTGTCCACGTCGAAGCGGCCGCGGCGGTCGCCCTGACGCCGCTCAGGACCCATCGACGCGCCCTGCTGGCGCCGCTCGGCCACCCGCCGGTCGAGCATGACCTGCACCGTTTCATTTCCGGCGAAGGCCCGGCGAGCGTACTCGTAGAGCTTGGTCCGATTGCGGGCCACGATGAGCAGCTGACGGGCGACGCGGCGCTCCTGGTCCCGGCGCTTGGGCCCCTCCTTGCCCCCGCCGCTCTGGAGAAGCCGGCGAAGCGGGTCGGAGGGGGTGAGGTCGATGAACCGCGCGAGCGCCGTCCAGGTGGCGCTCCCGCAGGCCGGGCAGCGTGTGGCACCGATCTCGAAGCATTCGTCGCAGTCCAGGCAGAGCGCGAGGCGTCGGAGCGGCAGGTGCGTCGGCGGAGGGGCTTTTCCGGTGCGAGTGATCATATTCGTTCGATCCTCTGGCTATGGGCCCGGCGCACCCATGCGAAGGGGGTGCCAAGCGTGAAGAGAGAACGTTTCCCGCACTGTTGGAGGCCCGCCGGCCGCGCGGGGCGGTTCGAAAGGCGCGCGATGGCACCCACCGTACGGACGGCGCGCCAAATTGGCTCGCCCGGCGCGCAAGCCGCTAGGGCTTGGAACTCTGCTACACTTTTCGCTCGTGAGCGCCGACGAGATCCTCGTTCAGCACGACGGTCCCATCGCGACGGTCATCTTCAACCGGCCCCGGCGTCGCAATGCCATCAGCCTCGGCATGTGGGCCGAGATCGCGCGGGTCACCGACGGCCTCAGTCAGGACGACGCCGTTCGGGCCATCGTGTACCGGGGTGCCGGCACCCAGGCCTTCGCGTCGGGAGCGGACATCTCCGAGTTCGAGGAGAACCGTAAGGACACCGCCACGGCGTTGCGCTACAACGCACAGACCAGCGCCGCCTACACCGCCCTCCGCGGATGCCCCAAACCGACCGTGGCCATGATCTACGGCTTCTGCATGGGCGGGGCGATGGCCGTCGCCATGGCCTGCGACCTCCGCTTCGCGGCCGAAGGCGCGAAGTTCGGGATTCCGGCGGCGCGCCTCAGCATCATCTACGGGGCCGACGCCGTCGGGCAGCTCGTCGACCTGGTGGGGCCGGCTTTCGCCAAGGACATCCTCTATTCGGCGCGGACGGTGACCGACCGCGAGGCGCTGGCCATGGGATTCGTCCAGCGCCTGCTCCCGGGGGATCAGCTGGAGCGGTACACCTACGAGTATCTGCAGTCGATCGCCGACAACGCGCCGCTGTCCGTGCGTGGCGCCAAGGTGACCGTGGAGGCTTACCTGGCCGGGATGACGACGGAGCACCGCGAGCGCCTGCGCCAGCTGCAGCTCGACGCCTTCGAAAGCCAAGACTACAAGGAGGGCACGCGGGCCTTCCTGGAGAAGCGTTCCCCGAAGTTCCAGGGGCGGTAGTGCGGCTGGCCTTCCTGAGTTCGACCCCGGCCAACACCACCGAAGGCAGCGGGACGTTCGTGGCCATCGACGGGCTGCAGCGAGGCCTGGCCGCCCGTGGTCACGAGGCGACGCTGTGGCCGCTGCGCCTGCGCACGCGCTTTCACACGCTGGACCGTTGGATCTACAACGCGCAGCTCACCGTGACGCCTCCCGCCGCCGACGTGGTGGTGGGCATCGACCTCGACGGCTTCCTGTGGGCGCGCCGGCGGCAGCGACCCCCGTTCGTGGTCGCCCTCAAGGGGGTCATCGCCGACGAGCTGCGCAACGAGCGGGGCTGGGTCAGGATGCTGCTCGGCGTGCAGGCGCGGTGGGAGCGCGCCAATTGCGAACGCGCCGACCGGGTCATCGTGTCCAGCCGCTACTCGGCCGACATGGCCGCCGAGGCCTATGCGGTCCCCCGGGAAAAGATGGCCGTGGTGCCCGAGCCCATCGACCTCGCCGGCTGGCGGCGCCGCCTCGCCCAGGTGGACCCGGCACCCGCGGCCCGGCCCATCGTGCTGTCGGTGGCGCGCCTGTACCCGCGCAAGCGGATGGAGGACCTACTGGAGGCGGCGGCCCTGCTCCGCCCGCGAATCCCGCGCCTTCAGGTACGCATCGTAGGGGGCGGACCGGAGTTCGCGCGCCTGCGGCAGCGGCATGCCCGGCTCGGCCTGGGCGAGACGGCGGTCTTCCTGGGCGAGCTTCCGCGCTCGACCCTGGCCGTAGAATATAGGCGGGCGCATTGCTTCTGCCTGCCGAGCGTGCAGGAGGGCTTCGGCATCGTCTTCGCCGAGGCCATGGCGTCCGGGCTCCCCGTCGTCGCCTGTCGTGCCGCGGCGGTTCCCGAGGTGGTGATCGACGGCCGCACCGGACTTCTGGTCGGCCCGCGCAGCCCGGAGGAGCTGGCCGGGGCGCTGGAGACGCTGCTCAGAGACGAACGGATGCGCAAGGATCTGGGGGAGGAGGGCATGCGGCGCGTGGAGGCATTCGATCTTGATCGCGTGGCCGGCCGCTTCCTGGAGGCGATACCCGCGTGAGCGGCCTGGCGTACAGCACGCGGCGGTTCACGTTCGCAGCCGGACATCGCTACTGGGTGGAGGAGTGGTCGGTGGCGGAGAATGGGCGGATCTTCGGCCGGCTCACGGTCCCCCACGGTCACAACTACACGCTCGACGTGACCATCGGTGGGTCCATCGACGAGCGCACCGGAATGGTGATCGACCTCTCGGAGCTGAAACGCATCGTGAGCGAGACGGTCGTCGAGCGCTTCGATCACGCCGACCTGAACGCCGATCCGCTATTCCGCACCCAGGTACCGACCACGGAGAACCTGGCCATCGCGATCTGGGAGCTCCTGGCGCCCAAGCTCGGTCCCGACCGGCTCCAGCGGGTGCGAGTGTGGGAGGATCCGACGCTGTATGTCGACTACGACGGCCCCTAGCGGCCTCGCCCTGACCCGCGTCTATCACTTCAGTGCCGGGCACCGGCTGGCCAATCCCGCCCTGTCCGACGAGGAAAACGCGCGTCTGTACGACGCCTGCGCCCGCCCTCACGGCCACAATTACTACGTAGAGGTCACGGTGGCCGGCGCCGTTGATCCCCGCACGGGGATGCTGATCGACGTGGGACGCGTCGACGAGGTGGTCCAGCAGGCGGTGCTGGGCCGGGTCGATCACCGAACACTGGAGTCGGTGCCGGAGCTGGCCGGCGTCATCACGACCGGCGAGAGCCTGGCTCGCGCGTTCTGGCGGATCCTGGCGCCGGCGCTGCCGCCGGGCGTGCTCCGCCGCGTCGCCGTGGTGGAGACGGCGAAGAACCGATTCGCATACGAGGAGGGGTCATGAGCGGTGAGGGCATCGCCCGGCTGGTGGCCCAGCTCCTCAAAGAGCTGGGGGAGGACGCCTACCGGGAAGGCCTCGAGCGCACGCCGGAGCGGGTGGAAAAGGCGCTCCGCTTCCTGACCTCCGGCTACAAGATGAAGGTCGAGAGCATCCTCAACGACGCTCTGTTCATCGAAGAGTACGATGAGATGGTCGTCGTGAAGGACATCGACTTCGCCTCCCTGTGTGAGCACCATTTGATCCCATTTTTTGGCAAGGCCCACATCGCCTACATGCCGCACAAGCGAATCGTGGGACTGTCCAAGATTCCCCGCCTGGTGGAGATGTACAGCCGTCGGCTGCAAGTGCAGGAGCGGCTCACCACCCAGATCGCCAGCACCCTCAACGAGGTGCTGCAGCCGCGGGGGGTGGCGGTGGTGATGGAGGCCATCCACCTCTGCATGGTGATGCGCGGCGTGGAGAAGCAGAACTCGAAGGCCGTCACCTCGGCGATGCTGGGTGCCTTCCGCGACCGACCGGAAACACGCGCGGAGTTCATGGAGCTGATCAAGGCCGGCGCCCGGGGGCTGCAGATTTGAGCGCGCTTCCCCCGGGGGCCCTGAACGGCCAGGTGGCCCTCGTCACCGGCGCCGGGCGGGGCATCGGACGGGCCGTGAGCCGCGCTCTGGCCCGAGAAGGCGCGGCCGTCGTGCTCGCCGCCCGGACGCGGGCCGAGCTGGCCGCGGTGGCGGCGGAGATCCGTGAGGCGGACGGCCGCGCTCTGGCCATCCCCACCGACGTCACCCAGGACGCCGCGGTGGAGGCGCTCGTCGAGCAGACCCTCGGGGAGTTGGGGCGCCTGGACATCCTCGTCACGGCGGCCGGCGTCGCCTCGTTCGGCCCGGTCAGTGGAGCCAAGCCCACGGACTGGGACGCGATGCTGGCGGTGAATTTGAGATCGGTCATGGTCTGCTGCCGGGCCGCGCTGGGCCCCATGGTGAGGCAGCGGCGCGGCACCATCGTCAACATCGCGTCGGTGGCGGCGGCGCGGCCTATTGCCGGGGCGGCGGCCTACAGCGCGACCAAAGCCGGGGTGCTGGGATGGAGTCGAGTCCTGGCCGAAGAGGTGCGGAGCGACGGTATCCGGGTGGGTGTCCTGCTGCCCGGCGCCGTCGACACGGCGCTCTGGGACGCCGTCCCCAACGCGCCGGACCGCAGCCGCATGCTGACGCCCGAGGACGTGGCTCGAGCGGCGCTGCTCATGGTGACGCTGCCGCCGGGCGCGGCGCTCGAGGAGCTCGCGCTGCTGCCCGCCGGTGGGATCCTGTGATACCATCTAAAGAGTTCACGTCGCCGCATCGCACCGCGAGCGGCGTCCGCGCACGGGAGGGAATCGCATGGTCACGCTGACAGAAACGGCCGCCAAGAAAGTCGCCGACCTGCGCCTGGAGGAAGGCAAGCCCGAGTGGGGGCTGCGCATCCGCCTGGTGGGTGGCGGCTGCTCCGGCATGTCGTACGAGCTGGGGTGGGAGGATCAGGCAGCCGAAGAGGACACCGTCGTGGAGGCGGGCGGCATCAAAGTCTACGTCGATCGGCACAGCGCTCCGTACCTCGAAGGGAGCGAGATCGACTACGTCGACAACAACATGATGGGGGCCGGCTTCGCCATCAAGAACCCCAAGGTGAAGTCGAGCTGCGGCTGCGGCCAGTCCCACCGCTTCTGATCCCGTTGTTCCCGCCGTGAAGGTACGAGTTCATCTCTTCGCCCGGTATCGCGAGGCCACCGGGCGAGAGCGGCTCGAGCTGGACCTCCCCGACAACGTCACCGTCGAGACCGCGTGGTCCGCGGTCGTGGACCGTCATCCCGAACTGCGCCCGTACCGCCCCCATACACTGTTCGCCGTCGGCCACGACTACGTCGCGCCCGAGCACCGCCTGAAGCCCGACGACGAACTGTGCCTGTTTCCACCGGTGAGCGGAGGCAGCGCGTCGGAGGGGGCCTCGACGGCAGATACCTATCGCGTGGTCGAGCACCCGCTGTCGGCGGACGCCATCGCCGCCCTCGTCGAGGATCCCGGCGCCGGCGGCTTCGTCATCTTCTCGGGCGTCGTGCGCAACGAGACCGGCGGGCGTGCCGTCAAGTTCCTCGAGTACGAGGCGTACGCGCCGATGGCCGAGGCCAAGATGCGCGAGATCGGCGCGACGGTGCGCGCCCGCTGGCCGCAGGTCAGACGGGTGGCCATGCTCCACCGGGTCGGCCGGCTGGAGATCGGCGAAGCGAGCGTGCTCATCGCCGTCTCGGCTGCCCACCGGCGCCAGGCGTTCGAGGCCTGCCAGTACGCCATCGACACCCTCAAGCACACCGTGCCGGTGTGGAAGAAGGAGCACTTCGAGGACGGCGAGGTCTGGGTGGGCCTGCAGGGAGGCTGACCCCTGGACGCCGGTGTTCTCGACGTCGTCCGTCGTACCATTCGCCGCCACGCGATGCTCGCGGGCGGCGAAACGGTCTTGGTCGGTGTCTCGGGCGGCGCCGACTCCACGGCGCTGCTGTACCTGCTCGGCGCGCTGGCTCCGGAGTGGAGGCTGCGCCTTCACGCTCTGCACGTCGACCACCAGCTTCGCGAAGACTCCGACGCCGACGCCGAGGCCGCGCGGGACCTGGGGCGCCGGCTAGGGGTACCGATCGCCGTGGAGTCGGTGTCCGTGGAGCGCCGGGGATCGCTGGAGGCGGCCGCGCGGGCCGCCCGCTATGTCGCTCTCGAGCGCCACGCCCAGCGAATCGGCGCCGACCGCATCGCCGTGGGCCACACCGCCGACGACCAGGCCGAGACGGTGCTCATGCGAATGCTGGAGGGGGCGGGACTGCGAGGCCTGGCCGGGATCCCGCCCGTGCGCGGGCGCATCATCCGTCCGCTCCTGGCCGTTCGTCGTCGGGCGCTCACCGTCATGCTGGAGCAGGCCGGGCTCACGTGGCACGAGGACCCGACGAACCGCGATCTGAAGTTCTTCCGTAACCGCCTCCGTCACGAGATCCTTCCCGTGCTGGCGGCCGGGCATGACGCCGATGTCGTCGGCGCCCTCACCCGGGTGGCGGCTCGGGCCCGTGACGCGGTCGACGCGCTCGAGGGAGTGGCCGCGACGGAGCTGGCCCGGCTGGCCAGAGACGATGGCGACGCGCTCACGCTGCCCCGGGACGAGCTCACCGCGCTGCCGCGTCCGGTGGCCGCCGAGGTGCTGCGCCAGGCGGCGGCGCGTCTGGGCAGCCCCGCGCCACTCCGCGCGTGGGCGCACCGCGGCCTGGCTCGCATTCTGGCCTCGCCGGCGCCCCGGCGGGCCCTTCGGCTCGGCGGCGTGAGCATCGAGGTGAGCGGCGCGCTCATGCGGCTCGAGCGCGCGCGCCCTCGCCCGCTGCCGTCGCGTTCCGTCACCGTCCCCGGCGCCGTGGCCCTCCCCGAGATCGGCCTGCTCTTCGAGGCGCGCCTGCTGCCGGCCGCGGGCTACGCGGTTCCTGCCCAGCGGGATCGCGTGGCGTTCGATGCCGACCTCGTCGACGGCTTCCTGGTGGTCCGCCGCCGCCGGCGCGGTGATCGCTTCCACCCCTTCGGGGCGATCAGCGAGCGGCGACTCAAGACGTTCCTCATCGACGCGAAGGTTCCCCGCTGGGAGCGTGACCGCGTGCCGCTGGTGGACGTGGCCGACTCTATCATCTGGGTGGGCGGGCTCCGCCGGGGCGCGCAAGCGCCGATCACGGCACGCTCGCGGCGTATCCTCGAGCTGCACCTCAGGCCGCTGGTCAAGTGACGCCCGCGGCGGGTAGAATCCCGCCGCGGGATCGCATGCGTCACTTCATGGCGAATCAAAACGGATACATCTTGACGAACCCTCGCATCATCGAGAACGCTCAGGACCTCGTCGTGCACCTCTCGAACTTCCGAGCGCTCGCCGCGAAGCCTCTCGGGTGCCCGAGGACGGTTCGGGTCCGGGTCCCCGAGCGTCCGAGCCACCCGTGAGTCCGACGACTGCGGGAGAGCCTGGCGGCGCCGTCCGGCGCGGGACGGTGCTGGTCGTCGACGACGAGGAGGGCGTGCGGGCCGCCGTGCGGGCCATCCTCGAGGGCACCTGCGACGTCCTGGAGGCCGAAAATGGCGCGCAGGCGCTGGAGCTGCTGCGCAGCCACGAGATCGACCTGGTGATGCTCGACCAGCGCATGCCCGGCGAGCCCGGCATGGGGATCCTGCCCCGGGTGAAGGCGCTGGATCCCACCATCGTCGTCGTCCTGGCCACGGCCGTACGCGACGTGCGGATGGCGGTGGAAGCCATGCGGCTGGGCGCCTACGACTACCTCGTCAAGCCCTTCGACGTCGACGACATCATCCTCCTGGTGCGGCGGGCGCTGGAGAAGCGCGCCCTTGAGCGTGAGGTGTTGTGCCTCCGCTCGGCGCTGGCGCCGAGCGGCGTGGAGGCCGGGTTCGAGGGCATGGTGGGCCGCCATCCCGACATGATCAGGATCTACCAGCTCCTCACCCAGATCGCGGAGACGCCGGCGACGGTGCTCATCACCGGAGAGAGCGGCACCGGGAAAGAGCTGATCGCGCGCGCCGTCCATCGGCGAAGCCCGCGCCGGGATCAACCGTTCGTGGCCCTGAACGTGGCGGCCATCCCGGACACGCTGCTGGAGTCGGAGCTGTTCGGGCACGAGAAGGGCGCGTTCACCGGGGCTCACGCCCGCAAGCTGGGCAAGTTCGAGCTGGCCCACGGAGGCACCGTCTTTCTGGACGAGATCGGCTCCCTGCGGCTGGACCTGCAGACGCGGCTCTTGCGCGTGCTCCAGGAGCGAGAGGTGGAACGAATCGGCGGCACCCGCCCGGTGGCCGTGGATGTGCGGATCCTGGCCGCGACGAATGTGAACCTGCGCCAGGCCGTGAGAGACCGGGCGTTCCGCGAAGACCTCTTCTACCGTCTCAACGTGGTCCCTCTCCACGTTCCGCCGCTCCGAGAGCGCCGGGAAGATATCCCACTCCTGGTGGAGCACTTCGTGCGCAAAGTCGCACGGGAGTGTCGGCGCGAGATGCGCGGCGTGTCGGCGGGCGCGCTGGACGTGCTGACGCGATACGACTGGCCGGGCAACGTCCGCGAGCTGGAGAACGTGATCCACCGGGCGGTGGTGCTGGCCCGCGAGCCGGTGCTGCACCTGCAAGACATCCCGCTGGACGTCGCCCTGCCGGAGACGGGAGCGCGCCTGGCCGAAGATACGGGGCTCCCGCTGCGGGACGCGTGCGAGCAGTTCGAGCGGCAGTACGTGCTGCGGGTCCTGGAGCGGGTGGGCTGGAACGTGAGCCGGGGCGCCCGGCTGCTCGGCGTGCACCGCAACACCGTACTGGTGAAGCTGGCCGCCTGGGGCGTTCAGCGCCCGGGCAGCGCGGACGGCCGCAGCGTCTCGATCTAGCGCGTGTGGGTCTTCACGCGCCGCTGCGGGCCACGGCGGCGACCGCTGGGAGTAGCCGTCTTCTAGGAGCCTGTCGCCGAAGAGCGCCACGGGCTTCGCCGGGGGCGCTCCGAGCGTTGGGGGTATGAGGGGCCATGTCGGGGCCCCCCATGTCGCTAATTCGGCCGGGACATGGGCTCGGGCGGGGGGATGATCCCGCGGGCCAGAGCATAGCGGATCAAATCGGCCTGGCTGTGAACGCCCAGCCGCTCCAGCACCCGGGCGCGGTGGACCTCGGCCGTGCGCACGCTGATCCCCAGACGCTGGGAGATGGCGAGGTTGCTGTGGCCTTCGGCCACCAGCTGCAGGATCTCCCGCTGCCGGCCCGTCAGCGTATCGTACGCGGTCGCCGGCAGGGCCTTCGCGCGATCCAGCCAACGCTTCAGCGGAATCCGGGAGAGCGGCCGACTCAAGTAGTAGCCGCCACTCATGGCGACGCGCAGCGCCCGGGCCAGCTCCGCCGGATTCGCCTGCTTGGCCACGAACGCGTTGGCCCCGTTGCGCAGCGCCTCTACGACGTACGGTGGACTGGGGAAGCGAGACAGGACCACGATGCCGGCGGCCGGCGCGATCTGTCGAACGCGACGCGCCACTTCGAGGCCCCACAGCCCCGGGAGCGCGACGTCGAGCAGCACCAGGCTCGGCTTCAGGCGCTTGACGAGTGCGGTGACGCGAAGGCCGTCGCCGCTTTCACCGACCACCCGAAATTCCGTTTCGGCGTGCAGTAGACACCGCATTCCCGCCCGAACAAGGTGCTGGTCATCGGCCAACACCACACTCTTTGGCTGCGTGACCACCGAGTCACCTCGAAGTGCCCCCCGAAGACCTGGCACATCAGAAACAGCAAGGAGCGTGCCGGCGGGGTCATGACTGTCGGAGACTGGTCATCTCAAGTGTCAGACCGCATCGATAACAGAATCTGTGCTTCCGCGCGAAATCGGCGTCCCGCTCGACGAGCACGAGCGCCGCTCGCGAATCTCATCATGGTGACGATTGAGTTCGGCGGCCCAGCAGACGTCGCAATACGCAAATGGTCTGCGATCACGGAGCAGCTTGGCGATCGAGTCAGCCAAGTCCGCCATGGGCGGCCCCGATCTCTCTCCAGAGGTTCGGGAACCGGCACGTAGAGTCGCGAACGTGGGGGTCGGCGTCAATACGGAGAACTACTACAGGCTGACGCTCGGGGGGAACGCGGTGCGGCACGCTTCGCCCGAAGGCATCGCGCCGCGGCCGATCTGTGTTCCGACGGCAGCGACAATCGACCGGCGGGCCCCACGAGTTGTTGGTGTCGGCTCGCGGCACCCCCATCCCTCGTCAGTCGCGATTTCCTGCGTGCTTCCGAGGGGCGCCACCCAAGAATGAAAGCGTGCGAGTCTCAGCGATGAACGACAACGAGGACTCCTTTCTCGTCATCGTGTCCCGACGCGAGCCCTGGCTCTTCGCCACGCTGACGAGGGTGTTCGAATCCAGCGACCGCGTGCACGTGATCCTGGACCGCCGCGCCGATGTACCGCCTCCGGCGGGCGGCGTCAGCGAGCGCCGCCAGCAGGACGTCAGCGCGTCCTTGCGCGAGCTGGGCTGGGCCGTCGTGCCCAGCCGCGCCGAAGCGCCGCCCGCTCCGGCGGAGTCCCGCGGCGGGGACGACGCCGTGGTGAGCGGTCGGGCCTAGGTCGCGGACGCCAGCGCGTAGAGACCGAGCCAGAGCGTCAGGAAATCCTGGACGCCCCACCGTCTGACGCCTTCGTCAGCGCCTTCGACATGCCCCAGGGTGCCGAGCAGCGCGACGGTCGTCGGACCCCGCCGCGCGGCCGCCAGCCGGAGGCTTTCCGTATAGGGCACCGCCCGATCGCCGCGGCCGTGGATGAGAAGAAGCCGGGCCGGGACGTCGGCGGCGACGTGCACCGGCGACAGCGCCTCGAGCAGGCGGCGCAGGTCGGCGGGTGGCGCAGCCAGAAACGCGGCGATCCGCGCGCGATCGCCGTCCTCGATGGCCCGCCGCGTCGGCTCGTCGACCAGGTCGGCGTTGGCGGCAACGAACAGGCGCACGATCTCGGGATCATGATCGACGTGGCCTCGCACGTCGCCCCAGGCGAAATCGCCGGTGAGGAAGAACCGCAGCAGCTCATGGGCGGAGGCGTAGCCCCCGACGGTGACGACCATCGCCACCCGATGGCGGACCCGCGGGTCGGCGGCGGCGAGCAGCGCGGGCCCGGCGCCGATGCTCACCGCAATCACCGATACCGACCGCGCGTCGCGGGCGGCCTCGATCGCGGTGACCACGGGCTCGGCATCGCTCGGCCGGAGACGACCCTGCATCAACCCCGGCAGGCTCGGCACCAGCACGTCGAACCCGGCCCGGGCCAGCAGCCGGGCTGCGTGGCCCGCCCGGCGATCGTCTTTGCCCGCCGACGCGAAGCCATGGACGAGCACGAGCGGCACCGGCGTCCGCACCTGCCGGGCGGCGTAGCGGTCGGTGAGGACCGCACCGCGCAGGGCCTGGCGGCGCGGCTCGGCGGTGAGGCCCGTGAGCACGCTCAGGCGGCCGCCGCTGATGAACTCGGTGAGAAAGGCGCCGGCGAGAAGCCACCGCTGGGCGGCCAGGGCCACGGGGGTGACGAGGACGAGCGCGAGGAGGAGCGGGAGGAGCCGGGCTACTTCCGGTTGACGCACTTCACGAGACGCCACCCGTTGAACATGTTCACGCGCACCACCAGCTCGGGGACGAGGCCAACCTGCGTGAGCAGGGGCCGCAGCGGCAGGTTCGACTTCCAGCCGAGGCGCGTGCAGAGCGGCGCCACGAAATCTTCGAAGCGGCCGATGACCCGGCTACTGCTCCGAAAGTGGTTCAGGAGGACGAGGATCCCGTCCGGCCGCAGCACGCGGCGCATCTCCCGGAGCACGGCCACCGGATCCGGCACGGCGGAAATCGTGTAGGTGGCCACCACCTTGTCGAACTCGTTCTCGGCGAAATCCATCGAGGTGGCGTCCATGACCTTGAGGGTGACGTTGGGCATCGTGAGCGTCTGCACGCGCTCCACCGCCTTGTCGAGCATCTCCTGCGAGATATCGATGCCGGTGAGGCGCACGGCTGGAGGGTACAGCGGCAGATTCAGACCGGTGCCGATGCCCACCTCCAGCACGTGATCGTTTCGCTGGAGACCGAGATGTTTGATGGCCGCGGCCCGGCCGGGAGCGAAGATCCAGTCGAAGATAAAATCGTAGACGGGCGCGTACAGCTCGTACGCACGTTGGACCTGCCTCTTTTCCAGCACCACGTCCACGCGGGGCTCCTCCAGCGCCTTGGATTCGAGGCCGGCCCCTGGCCAGGAAGTCAACCGCTCTGCATGTTACCCGTGGCCCGGCCGGTTGCACAAGAAGAATGTGAGATTCTGCGCGCGTCAGAGCAGGAAGCGAATGAGCAGCGTGGCCAGCCCCAAAAATGAAAAAAATCCAAAGACATCGGTGAAGGTGGTGATGATCACGCTCGATGCAATGGCCGGATCGATGCGGAACGCTCGGAGCGCAAAAGGTACCAGCGTTCCCGCCACCGCCGCCACCACCATATTGATGAGCAGCGCGAGACCGAGGATCGCCGAAAGCAGCAGCTGGCCCTTCCAGGCGTAGGCAATGACCCCGATCACCAGGCCGTTGACCGCTCCGGTCGTCAGCGCGAGCCAGACCTCCTTCTTGAACACCCGCGGCAGCATGCTCCGCGTCAACTCGCCCAAGGCCAGCCCGCGCACCACGACCGTGGCCGTCTGGGTGGTGCCGATGCCGCCCATCGAGGCGACGATGGGCATGAACACGGCGAGCAGGGCCAGGGACTGGATCGACGACTCGAAGAGACCGATGACCGAGGCGGCCAGGACGGCGGTCCCCAGGTTCACCAGCCGCCAGACGAGCCGCCGGCCGAACACAGTCTGCGGTGGATCCAGCGCCGTCTCGTCGCCGGCGGCGCCGCCCAGCCGCTGGATGTCCTCGGTGGCCTCCTCGTGGATGACGTCGATGACGTGATCCACGCTGATGGCGCCGAGCAGGCGGCGCCCGGCGTCGACCACCGGGACCTGGATGAGGTCGTAGCGCTCGACGAGGCGGGCCACCTCCTCCTGGTCGGTGTCCACCGTCACGCTTTCGACGTCCTCGTCGCGGATGGCGCGGATCGGGGCCGCCAGGTCGGCGGTGAGCAGACGGTGAAGCGGCACCATTCCCACCAGGTGCTCGTGGTCGTCGATCACGTACAGATAGAACGCGTCTTCACCCGTCTTCGACTTCCGGATGTGCTCGATCGCCTGGCCCACCGTGGTGCTCTCGGGCACGGCGACGAAGTCCGGCGACATGAGGCGCCCGGCCGTGCCCTCGTCGTACTCGAGGATTTCCTGGACCTCTTCGGACTTCTTCTCCTCCATGAGATCGAGGAGCTTGTCGGCCTCCTCCTTGGGCAGCTCCTCGACCACCTCGACGACCTCCACGGCCGCCATGCGCTCGAGGATGCGGGAGACCTCGCCCTCGTCCAGCGCGTGGAGAAGCTCGCGGGCGGTGGAGTCGCCCAGCTCGCCCAGCACGTCCCCGGCGTGCTCCGGCGCGAGCAGTCGGAAGACGCGGATCTGGTCGGCGGTGGGCAGCTCACGGATGATCGAGGCCACGTCAGCGGCGTACGCGTCCTCCAGCAGGGCCGCGAGCCGCTCGTCGCGCCCGCCGCCCAGCAGCTCCTTGACCGATTCGATCAGCCGCTCAGTTTCTCCCATCGCTCTCTCGCGTCGCCTCGCGCTTCTCGCAGTATGGCGCGGCCGCGATGAACCTCAAGTGGTTTGTCGGACGGTCGGAGCCACGCCTTCCTGGAGCAGGCCACCCACGGAGCTACCCGACCTCGTGGCCTCCGCGACAAACATCCACGCCCTCCGGGAACAGGCCACCCACGGACCAAGGCGGGCTCGCGGCCCCCGCTACAACAGTCTCGCGCGCAGGCGCCGGTACGCTGGGCTCGCTTGCAGCCGTCGTTTCAGGCCCAGGTCGAGCCGCTGAGGCCGGGTGGTGGCCCGAGGCCCCAGCAGCCGGGCGAGAGTGCGGCGATCGGCGAGCCCGCGCCGGGCCACGACGTCCCGGAGCGGACGGCCTGTGGCCAGCGCCTCCTTGACCAGCTCGGCGGTCACCTCGTAGCCGAGGTACGGGGCCAGCGCGGTGGCCTCGATCAGGCTGCCGGCCAGCAGCGCGGCGACCCGGGGCCTATTCACGGCGATGCCTTCCACACAACGCTCGCGCAGGAGGCGGACGGCTCGCGTGAAGAGGTCGAAGGCCTGGCCCAGGTTGAAGGCGACCAGCGGTGTCATGACGTTGAGCTCCAGCTCGCCGCGCGCCGCCGCCAGCGCGATCACGTGATCGTGGCCCGAGACCTGAAAGCAGGCCATCTCCACCGCCTCGACCACCGAGGGATTGACCTTGCCCGGCATGATCGACGAGCCCGGCTCCACCTCGGGCAGCCTCAGCTCGGCGAGCCCGGTGTGGGGGCCCGAGGCGAGCAGCCGCAGGTCGAAACAGATCTTGGCGAGATCGACGGCGACCCCCCGGAGCGCGGCCGAGCAGGCGAGCAGCGGCCTCAAGCTCCAGGTCGTGGTCACGGCGCTGGGGGCGGGTGTCAGCCGGCGGCCCGTCAACCGCGAGAGCTCGCGAGTCACCAGGACGCGAAAGCGCGGATGGGCGGTGATGCCGGTGCCCACCGCCGTGCCCCCGAGGCCGATGACGCTGAGCTCGCGCCCGGACGCCTCCAGGGCCTGGCCGGCTGCCCGCAGGGCTTCGGCGTAGCCGGCGAATACCTGGCCATAGGTGATCGGTACGGCGTCCTGGAGGTGGGTGCGGCCCGGCTTGATCACCGCCCGCTCGCGGGCGGACAGCCGGCGAAAGGCGCGCTCGAGGCGGGCCAGCTCGCCGCGCAGGGGCGCGAGCAGCTCGAGCGCCATGAGGCGGATCGCCGTCGGCGTCACGTCGTTGGATGACTGCCCGAGGTTGACGTGGTTGTTGGGGTGAATCGGCGCGTAGCGCCCGCGCCGGCCGCCTAGACGCTCGTTGGCGAGGTTGGCGATCACCTCGTTGACGTTCATGTGGCTCGGCGTGCCGGCCCCGGCTTGCAGGCTGTCGAGCACCGCCGCGTCGGGCACGCGGCCGGCGAGCACGCGATCGGCGGCCCAGGCGATGGCCCGGGCCCAGCGCTCCGGCAGGAGGCCCAGCCGCGCGTTGACTCGCGCGGCGGCCTTCTTCACGAGTGCCAGGCCGCGAACGAGGGCGGGGTGGGGCGGGCGGCCGGTGAGATGGAAAATCTCCCGCGCGCGCTGCGTGAAGACGCCGTAGAGCGCGCGAGTGGGAACCGCCTTGGCGCCGAGGCTGTCACGCTCTCGGCGCATCAGCGAACAGACTCAGGCGGCCAAGTCTCGCGCTTGATACCGGTGCCGGTCCCCTGCCGCGCTGGGAACGAGTCGGGGCCGCTTGCCGTGGCGGCCGAAGTACCACGCCTCGTAGCACTCGCGGTGATAGGTACCGACCGGAGTCACCACCTGGGGTGCGTAGCGCGCCACCAGCATGAAGCAGCGCCCGCACGGAGGCGCCCCCTTCATGCTCACGTCCGCGACATGCTGATCGTCCATGGCCTTGCTCGTCCTTTCCCGGCCCGCCTTCCCGGGGGGGCCTTCGAATGCCCAGGGACATCGCAAGGGTGGTGCCAGCAAACGACGTCTGCATTTTCACTGAGTTCTGGGCCTTCAGCCCGGCGCTGCAGAGGGGGGATGCAGGTAAGAGTTACACCACAGTGTCCCCGGATGTGCCGTGCCGTTCGACGGCCGGGCGCGACACACGGGCCAGCTCGCTCAGCAGGTGCCCGGCCCACCGGAAGATGTTGTGCTCGCGAACCTGAGCCCGCATCCGCGCCATTCGCGCGCGACGCTCCGGCGGCGGCATCTCGATGGCGCGCCGGATGGCGGTCGCCGTGTCCTCGAGGTCGTAGGGATTCACCATCAGCGCGTCCACCAGCTCGCGCGAGGCGCCGGTGAAGCGGCTGAGGATCAGCACGCCGTCGTCGTCGTCCCGGGCGGCGATGAACTCCTTGGCCACCAGGTTCATGCCGTCGTGCAGCGACGTGACCATGCAGAAGTCGGCCGATCGATAGTAGGCGCGGATCTCGCGGCGGTCGTGGTGGCGCTCGCGGTACACGATCGGCCGCCAGCCGCGCTCGCCGATCTCCTCGTTGATCGCGCGCACGATGGAGCGCGTCTCTTCCTGCAGCGCCTGGTACCGCGGAATCCGCGAGCGGCTGGGGGAGGCCAGCTGTACGAACACGATGCGCCGCCGGTACTCCGGCCAGCGCTCGAAGAACCGGCGGATGGCTCGGAAGCGCTCGGGCAACCCTTTGGTGTAGTCCACCCGTTCGACGCCGACGCCCACGAACTCGGCGGACACCTCCAGGCTGGCCAAAAGCGCCGCCCGGTCGACCGGCGGGTCGTCGTCGTCCACCAGGTCGGTAGCCACGCTGATAGGAAAGGGCAGGACGTGCGTGGTGTGCTGGCCGCGGACCACCGTGAAGTGGTCCCAATCGACCCGGCCCTCGATACTCCGCTCGGCAGTCTCCAGGAAGTTGTTGCAGTGGAACTGGGTATGGAAGCCGACAAGGTCGGCCCCCAGCATCCCCAGCACGATGTCCTGCTGCCACGGGCAGATTCCGAACGCCTCGAAGTTGGGCCAGGGGATATGCCAGAACAGGGCCACGCGCGCGTCCGGGCGCTCGCGCTTGATCATCTGGGGTAGGAGGGCGAAGTGATAGTCCTGAACCAGCACGATGGGGGCCTCCGACTTCTCCATCTCCTCGAGCAGGGTGTCGGCGAATCGCCGATTGACGGCGCGGTAGTGCTCCCAGTCGTCGGCCCGGAACTGAGGTCGCTCGTGGACGATGTGGCAGAGCGGCCACAGGCCCTCGTTGGCGAAGCCGTAGTAGTAGCCGGCCTCTTCCTCGTTGCTCAGCCAGACCCGCCGCAGCGTGTAGGCCGGGTCGTGCATGGGGAGCCCGACGCGCTCGCCCACCACACGGTCGGCATCGCCGCTGCCGTGCGCCACCCAGACGCCCCCGCAGGCCAGCATGATGGGCTCCAGCGCGGTGACCAGGCCGCTGGCCGGCTGGAGCTCGCGGATCGCTTTGCCGTCGCGGATGTGACTCACGGGCTCACGGTTGGAGACGATGAAGACCGGGCGCGCGCCGAAGCTCATCTGCACGAACTGCTTCAGCCGCTCCTCCGTCCATACGCTCTCTCCGCGCAACCGGAGTTGGGCCTCCTGCTCGGCGGCGACGCGGGCGCGGGCCAGGGAGCGGGCCAGCCCCGTCACCTCTCCAGCCAGCGGACCGAATAGGCTGACATCGGCCTCCGGCGGCGGCGCGATCGGTTGGCCGGTCTTGAGCTGCTTCGTCCACTCCGCGATGCGAGCCACGGGGCGCGTGACCATCGAGCGCACCAGCAGCCAGGTGATCCCGGTGAGCACCAGGCTGAGGATGCCGAGGCGGACGGCCGAGCGCTGCCACAGGCTCCACTCCAGCTGCTCGAGCGACTGGGCGTCGAGCAGGACGGCGACCGCGCCGATGGCCCGGTCCTCGCGCTCGAGAGGAACCACGTGGACGAGGCGGGGAACTCCGCCGAGCTCGCGGAAGGCCCGCGCCGGGGCCCGCGTCTTCATGGCGTCGGAGACGAGAGGGGAGAGCGGCCCCAGCTGCGCCTTCACGTCGCTCGTCGCGTCCAGCACGCTGCCGAACTCGTCGTAGATGGCGATGCCTCGATCGGGACGCCCGAAGCGCTTGAGGATGCGGTCGAAGCCGACGCGCGCCTGCCGGGCCGCCAGCGGCTCGGCCGCCTCCCGCACGGCGTCCGCGGCCAGCGCGGCGCGGCGGCCGAGATCCTGAACGAGGCGGCTGCGATCCTCGACGACCTCGAGGTACGTGAAGCCGACGGTGACGACCAGCGTGGCCAGCCAGATGCCGGCGAGGAGCCGGAGCAGCAGACGCATCGTCAGCCGGCCGTCCGGTCAGGCCCCGAACTTGGTGAGGCGTAACGCATTGGCCATGACCAGCGGCATCAGGTGCTGGGCGGCGATGACGCCGAGGCTGCCTCCCACGCACGCGCGCTCGGTGAACGCCGTCACCGGATCGGCCCCGCAGTAGCGGCTCCAGAGCATCACCGGCACCGGCTGCCAGCCGTGGCCGGCCAGGACCGCCGGACTGGCGTGGTCGCCGGTGACGGCCAGCACGTCGGGTCCGAGCGCCTCGATCTCAGGGAGGAAGGCGTCGAGGCGCTCCAGCGCCGCGACCTTGGCGGGGAAGTCGCCGTCCTCGCCGGCCTTGTCGGTGTCCTTGTAGTGGACGAAGAAGAAATCGGCGGCCTCCCAATGCTGGCGGAGCGTGGCCACCTCGTCGGTGAACGTGCCGCCCGTCTTGAGCACCTCCATGCCGACCAGACGGGCCAGGCCCCGGTACATCGGATAGGCGGCGATGGCGGCGGCACGCAGGCGGAAGACCTCGGGAAACCGGGGAAGCTCCGAGAGCTGGTCGAAGCCGCGCAGCAGGACCATGTTGGCGGGGGCGGCGTCAGCGAGCCGGCGGCGGGCGTCGTCCACAAACCGGTTGACCAGCCCGGCGGTAGATTCGGAGTCGGCGTCGAGCGCCCGCACCGGGAGCGGCGCCGTCCCGACCGCCTGCGGATCGGTCTCGCTCAGGTGGGCCTTCAGCCCTGTTCCTCGCAGCACCAGGACGAAGCGATGCTCCCGGACCGGCTCCACGAACACCTCGACGCCGGGCAACCGCACAGCGCGCAGTCGGTCCGTGAGCCGCATGCAGGTTTCCGTGCTGATCCGTCCCGCCCGCCGGTCGGTGATGAGCCCGCGGTCGTCGATCGTGCAGAAGTTGCCCCGGGCGGCGACGTCCCCCGGGTGGAGGTCGAACTCGATGCCGAGTGCCTCCAGGACGCCGCGCCCCACCCGGTAGGCGAGGGGGTCGTAACCGAACAGCCCGAGATGCCCGGGGCCGCTGCCCGGCGTGATACCGGGCGCCACGTGGCGGATGAGACCACAGGCGGCGCGGGCGGCCAGTCCGTTGAGGTGCGGCAGGCGCGCTGTCTCAAGCTCGGACCGGCCCGTCCGGAGGTCAGGGAGCCCGCCGAGCCCGTCGAGCGACAGCAGCACGATCTTCGTTTGATTGGGGACGACGAGGTTTGCGATCAGGTCGAGCACATCTGAAGTGTACCCGAGAACCTTGCGCGACGCCGGGGGTGGTGTGGGCCCGGGAGGGGTCGCTCGACCACGCAGCACGCGCCCGCACGGCCCGGCGCGGCTGGGCTCCATCTGACCGGGCGCGGTCCGCTCGGGTAGGTGGCGGGAACGGGTCTCGTCGACCCCTCCCGGGCCCACACCACCCCCGGCGTCCCCGCATCCTCCCGCGGGCTTTCCAGCGCGCCCGCGCCGGCGCTCAGGCGTCCTTCACGGAATTCTCCAGCGTCCCCAGACTGGTGATTTCGAGCTTGACGGCGTCGCCAGGCTGGAGGAAGACGGGCGGCTTGCGGGCGAAGCCCACGCCCGGCGGCGTGCCGGTGGCGATGAGGTCGCCGGGCTGGAGCGTCATGATGCCGGACAGGTAGCTCACGAGGTAGCGGACGTCGAAGATGAACGTGCGCGTGTTGCCGGTCTGCATGAGGTTGCCGTTCACCCACAGCTTGAGGTCCAGCCCGTGGGGGTCCTTGACCTCGCCGCGGTCGGCGATGTACGGGCCCACCGGCGCCATCGTGTCGCCGATCTTGCCGGCGGCCCACTGAGTGGTGACGAACTGGAAGTCCCGCGCGCTCACGTCGTTGATGATGGTGTAGCCCCATACGAAATCCAGGGCTTGCTCCTTCGGCACGTGTCGAGCGGTCCGCCCAATGACCACGCCCAACTCAACTTCCCAATCGAGCTGTTTCGACCCTCTTGGGCGGAGGATCGGCTCACCGGGGTCGAGGATCGCGTTGGCCCACTTGGGAAAGATCGGCGGCTCCTTGGGGATGGGCTGGCCGGCCTCCTCCGCGTGGTCCCGGTAGTTGAGGCCGATACAGATGAATTTGCCGGGATCGGCGATCGGCGCGTGGAGACGGGCCCCGCGGCGAGGCACGGTGACCCACTCGGTGATGGACGCGACGGCTTCCCGTGCCGCCCCGCCGCCCTCGAGGAAGCCGCGCGTGCTCTGGGGCACGAGCGCGGCGGCGATCTCCGCGGCCCGGACGACGCCCTTGCCAGCGAGCGTTGCCGCCAGGCTCGCCTGGAGGTCGGCGATCCGGTCGTCGTCCAGGGCGCCCAGGCGCGCGGGGAGGCCATTGGTGGAGAAGCGGACGAGCTTCATCGAACTCCCTCCAGGAAAGGATTGGGGGGATTATAACGCCCGGCGATTTTCGGTGGGTCGGCCACCCCTGGGAGCGGATAATGACGGTATCCGTCTCGCGGCTCGGGCCCCGACACGGATCGAAGGAGGACGGGAGCGATGGGTGCTCGACTGATCGCGGCAGCGGTGATGATGGCGCTGGCCCTGGCCGGGCCCCTGCAGCCCCTGGCGGCGGCGCAGCAGTCCGGACCGCCGCCGAGCGTTCCGGCTCGGCCCGAAGTCTCGGCTGCGCCAGAAGACGACTTCGAGGAAGACGTCGAGCCGCCGCTCGACTTCTATGACGTCGGGGCCGTGGCCATGACGGTCGTCGGCTTTCCCCTCAAGGCAGTCGTGTGCGGGTTCGGCGGCATCGTGGGCGCCGCCCTGTTCGTGGTCACGTTCGGGAGCGCCGCTCGGGCCTCGGCCGCGGTGGTACGCGAAGGATGCGCGCAGAACTGGGTCGTGACCGGCCGTGACCTCCGGCCCGAGGACCCACCCTCCCGCGCCATCGAGTGGGACATGCAGGAGGCGGCCGGCCGGCAATAGTCCCCGGCTGCCGCCGTCCTGAGTTCCGCCCGTCGTCGCACTTCTCTAATCCTGGCCGCGCTGTTCGTCGTCCTGCTGGTGGCGTTCGGCGCCGGCATTTGGGGCACCGTGATGCGCCCGCCCGCCTATGAGGTCCGAGGGGAAATCGTGGCCCGCCCGGCGGCCAATATGCTCCTGGTCCGCCACGAGGCGGTCGCCGCCCTGGGGATGGACGCCATGGAGTTGATGGCGGTCTTCACCGACCCCGCGCTGGTCGAGGCCAGCGGCGCCCGGCCCGGCGACCGCGTGAGGCTCGCCGTGCGGCGCGCCGACGACCGGCTGGTCCTCGTACGGATCGACCGCCTGCCGGCGGCGCCCTGACGACGCCAGGCTGACGTCACGGTCGTCGCGGCAATTCTCTGAGGTACGCCACCACCGCCTCGATGTCGGCGTCGCTCAAGTGGAAGCCGAAGGCCGGCATCCCGGGCCGACCGAAGGGCGCGCCGCCGTGCTTGATGATGTCGAACATGTAGCGATCGGACCGGGGGCTCATACGGCTCTGATCGCTCAAATCGCTCAAATCGCCGGGATGGATGAGGAACAGCGCCGCCCGCCACGCCCCCCGCCCGTCCCGTCCATGGCACTCGACGCAGAACGCATAATAGAGGCGCTCGCTGCGCGACGCGCCCGGCGGCGGCTTGGCAACGTCCAGCAGCCAGGCCAACCCGCCCGTGAAGAGGCCCAGAGCCGCCAGCGCTGCGGCCAGCGCGATCAGGGGGCGGCGCCGCGAGCGGAGCACGCCGGCAGGGTAGCACGCTGAGGACAACCACCCCCGTAGCTGCTCATAAGTGAGGGTTACCCTCCGGTCTCGGTCAACTCATTAGTCAGGGTTACCGAAGGGCATCGCCTGGGCGCCGCCAGGAGAGGACTTCACGGGAGGGGGGGCGATGGACGTTGCGCCGCCCGACGCCCGGGATGGATCAGGCGCGGCCAGGCTCCAGAGCCGCTCGAGCGCGGCCTCCAGGTCGCGTTGCAGCTGAAGCGGATTGAGACGGTGATAGAGGGCGTCGAGGTCGGCCCGTTTTTCGGGGGCGAGCACGCCGGCCGCACACAGCCGCTGGTAGGGGGTCTGGGCGCGGTCGAACACCCGATGGACGCGGGCGCCGGTGCGCTGTTTCAGCACGAGCTTCTCGACGGGCTGGAAGAAGTTCACGTGCAGGCGGGCCAGCGTGTAGACGTGGGCGAGCTGAGCATAGGCGGGCTTGGAGGTGAAGCGATCATAACCGACGAGGTGGCGCACGACCGCGCCATTCTTCTGCTCCACGAGCGCACTATCGTTTTTCTTCCAGGGCCGGCCGCGCGTGAACGTGATGCCCTCCCGCCAGCAGAAGTAGTACAAGACGCGGTTGATGAATTCCGAGCCGTTGTCGCTATCGAGCCCGGCCAGGGGCACGGGCAGCCGCGTGCGCACGGCCTGCACGCCGGCGGCGACGCGATAGTGGCCTTTGCCCCAGAGCGCTTGCAGCTCGACCCAGCTGGTGGCCACGTCGACGGCGCACAGGGGTGTGCAGGTAGAAGCCTTTGGTGCTGCTGCCGCAGTGGGCGACGAGATCGATCTGGCAGAAGCCGGGGCGGGCATCGTCCCAGTCGGCGAAGGTGCGGATCGGGATCTGCTGCTTGAGCCAGCTGCTGGGATGGCTCGTCGTCGCGCCGCGCCGCGGGTACTGAGCCCGCGCGGCCCCGAGCAAGCGGGCCAGCGTCGGGCGACTGGCTTGCCGCACCAATTTGTCCACGGTAGGGGCGAGGCTCAGCTCGCCGCACTGCAGGAGCCGGTCGAGCAGTTCGGGCACAAAGGGGTGCAGGCGATGGGCGCCGATCCGCCCGCTGGCCTGCCAGAGCACCTCCGCGGCGGCGGCGACCTCGGCCCCATAGCGGCGGGGCCGGCCCGCGCGGGAGGGCCGGGGCGTCGCCCGCGGGGCCCGCCGCAACAACCGGATGGCCGCCTTCCGGTGCATGCCGGTCACGGCGACCATCTCGTCCAAGAGGCGGTGCTTGTCGGCCCGAGTGGCCTGCTGGTACCGCTCTCGCTGCACGGCGGCGTACTCCCGCAAGCTGGCTCGCGTCACGGTGGCCTCCTGGGTGGAGTTGGTAACCGTGACTTCTGATCTACGGGACCGCCTTCGGTAACCCAAATTTTGAGTCGATGCGAGGCCTTGACAGGTTGCGACAGCCTGTCTAGACTCGCGCCACTTTCTCGGCCGCGAACGCTCGACAAGCCGTTCAGGAGGGGTGTATATGCGCAGGTTGATCTCCGTGAGATACGCGATCGCGCTCGCCGTCATCGTGGCTCTGCTCGCCTTCCTCGCGGGCTCGTACAGCACGCCCGCCCCGGCCACGGCCCAGGCGCCGATCCGGTGGAAGGCGCAGCACGGCTGGCCGCCGACCTCCATCGTTGCGGACGCCGCGAAGTTGCTGGTGGAGATGATCGACAGGAATTCCGGCGGGCGGCTGAAGATCGAGATGTTGCCGGGAGGGGCCATCGTACCGGTCTTCGAGATCCAGGACGCGGTGAACAGGGGCGTGTTGGACGCGGGGCACACGACCCCCGGCTACATCATCGGAAAGCTGCAGGCCTTCATCCCTCTGACCCACGGCCCGCTCTTCGGGATGGACTTCATCGACTATTTCGGGTGGTACTGGGAGGGCGGAGGGCACGAACTGCTCAACGAGGCCTACCAGAAGCATTTGAAGATGAATGTGGTGAGCTTCCAGGTCCACCCTGAAGGGCCCCAGGCAATGGGGTGGTTCAAGAAGGAGATCCGGAAGTTCGAGGACATCAAGGGACTGAAATACCGCATCTACGGCATCGGAGCCGAGACCTACGGCAAGTTGGGCATCAGCGCGGTGACCCTCCCCGGGGGCGAGATTGTGCCCGCGCTGGAGCGGGGCGTCATCGACGGCGCCGAGTGGATCAACTGCTACGACGACAAGATCTTGGGCCTCGACAAGGTCGCCAAGTTCCACTACGCCCCTGGCATGCACGAGCCGGTGACGGTGGGCGAGTTCATCATCAACAAGAACAAGTGGGACGCCCTACCGGCGGACCTCAAGGAGATCGTCAAGACCTCCGTCCAGGCCGCGTACTGGGTCCACTTCGTGCGGTTCCAGGAGAAGACCGCGAAGGCCTGCGCAGAGTTGATCGCTCAGGGCGTCAAGATCATCAAGACCACCGACGAGCTCAACCGGCGGTTCCTCAAGACCTACGACTCGATCCAGGAGGGCTACGCCGGCAAGGACCCCTTCTACAAGCAGGTGCTGGAATCCCAGAAGAAGTACGCGGGTCTGATCGTTCCCTACCGGCTCTCCTACTGGCCGCCGTACGATTTCATCGCTGAGCACTACTGGAAGGAGAAGATCTGGCTGAAGTAGAGGCTCGGCGCACACCTGCCTGAAGGGTGCCGCCCGGTCAGGGCGGGCCTTTCGGACGTCGCCCAGGGCAAGCATGGGGTCGGCGCCTCGCCGGCCCCCTCGCCCGCCTGCGCATCTTCGGTGGCCGTTCGGCGGCGGCCTGGACGTTTTTGGTTCCCCGCTGGGGCCCTGAGCCCCGTGGGATGGGAGAGAACGCATTGGCGACGCCTGCTCGTGGTCAGATGAGGGCGGACCCACCTCCAGCGGTGCTGGTGTCGGTCGTGCGGGTGATCGATACGATCTCCGAGTGGTCGGGAAGGATCTTCGCCTGGATGATCATCCCGCTGGTGGGCGGGCTCACCTACGAGGTCATCGCCCGCTACGTGTTCAACGCCCCCACCATCTGGGCCTACGATGTCGCCTACATGCTGTACGGCAGCCACTTCATGCTGGGCGCGGCTTACACCCTCCTCAAGGGCGGCCACATCCGCACCGACATCTTCTACCAGAACTGGTCCCCGCGCACCCAGGGGCTGGTGGATGCCATGCTCTACCTCCTCTTGTTCTTCCCCGGGATGATCTTCTTCTTCATCATGGGGTGGAACGAGGCGTCACACGCCTGGCTGATCGGGGAGCGCTCGGACGCCAGCCCCTGGCGGCCGATTCTCTATCCTTTCAAGACCGTCCTGCCGCTCTCGGCTCTGCTCCTCCTCATGCAGGGTGTGTCCGAGTTCGTCAAGAGTGCGCACCTGGCCAGGTGGGGACGGCCGCTGTGAACCCCGAGATCCTGGGCCTCGTCCTCCTGGCCGCGCTCCTCACCGGCATCTTCGTCGGCTTCCCCATCGCCTTCACGCTCATCGTACTCTCCGTCGTCTTCGGCTACATCGGGTTCGGCGAGACCGTCTTCTACCTGATGGTCTTCCAGACCATCGGCCTCATGAAGGAGGAGACCCTGGCCGCGGTGCCCCTGTTCATCTTCATGGGGCACATCCTGGAACAGGCCGGGCTCATGGAGCGGCTGTTCAACGCCTTCCGGCTCATCCTGGCCCCCGTGAAGGGATCGCTGTACCTCGGCGTTCTCCTCACCGCCACCATCTTCGCGACGGCCACGGGGATCATCGGCGCTTCGGTGACGGTGATGGGGTTGATGGCGGCGCCGGCTATGATTAAAGCCGGCTATAACACCAAGCTGTCGGCCGGGTCCATCGCCGCCGGCGGAACCCTGGGGATCCTGATCCCGCCGAGCGTCATGCTGGTGGTCATGGGCCCGATCGTCGGCGTGTCCATCGTCCAGCTCTTCGCCGCCGCTGTTGTCCCCGGCCTGCTGCTGTCGAGTCTCTACATCGGGTATACAATGGTCCGGAGTTTTATCAACCCTGAGCTCGGCCCGCCGCTGCCCAAGTCCGAGCGCGCGACGTCCTATGGCCAGATCGGGCGCGAGTTCTTCGGCGGCATCGTCCCGCTGGCGGCCATCATCTTTGCCGCCCTGGGCAGCATCATCGCGGGCCTGGCCACGCCGACCGAGGCGGCCGCCATGGGCGCCTCCGGGGCCACGCTGCTGACCCTCTTCTATGGGCGGCTGAACTACCCCGTTTTGCGGGACGCCGCCATCAGGACGCTCCAGACCTCGAGCCTGGTCCTGTTTCTCGCCGTGGCCTCCAACATCTATGGGGCGGTGTTCACCCGCCTGGGCACCAGCACGATGCTGGCCAACACTCTGCTTGCGCTCCCCGTGCCTCCGCTGGCCATGCTGGCGATCCTGATGTTCGTCATCTTCCTGCTGGGGTGGCCCCTGGAGTGGCCGGCTATCGTCTTCATCTTTCTGCCCATCTTCGTGCCGGTGGTGCTGACGCTGAAGTTCGACATGCTGTGGTTCACGACGCTGGTGGCGGTGAACCTGCAGACGGCGTTCCTGTCGCCGCCGGTGGCGATGGCCGCCTACTACCTCAAGGCCGTCGCCCCGCAGTGGGAGCTCAGCGAGATCTATCGCGGGATGGTCGACTTCATGGTGCTCCAGATGATCGGCCTGCTGCTCCTCTTCTTCTTCCCCCAGATCGCGTTGTGGCTCCCGAACCTCCTCTACAAGTGAGCGGAGGCCGCCTGACGCTTCGATCCTGTCCGACCGCGTGCGCCTGACCGTCGGGCCCGCGTGCCCCCGACCCAGACGCCGATCGTCTCGGAGAGCGCGCTGCCGATGGAGGTGACGGCGTGAGTTCGTCCACCGCCCCCTCGACGCCGCCTCTGGCGCCGGGCGCAGTGGACCGGGTGCTCACGGCCATCGACGGCCTCAGCACGGCGGCCGGCTGGCTCGCCGGCTGGCTGATCGTGCCGATGACGCTCGCGGTGTCGTACGAGGTGGCCGCCCGCTACGCCTTCAACGCACCGACCATCTGGGCCTACGACACCACCTACATGCTCTACGGCGCCCAGTTCATGCTGGCCGCGGCCTACACCCTGCTCAGGGGCGGGCACATCCGGATCGACGTGTTCTACGAGCGATGGTCGCCGAGAACCCGGGCGACGATCGACGCGGTCTCCTACGTGCTCTTCTTCTTCCCCGGGATGCTGTTCGTCCTCTACGCGGGGGGGGTGGAGGCCTGGCATTCCTGGCAGATCGGCGAGCGTTCGGATTGGACCCCGTGGCGTCCGATACTCTATCCCCTCAAGGCCGTGATCCCGCTGACCGCGCTCCTCCTGGTCCTCCAGGGCGTCTCGGAGCTGATCAAGTGCCTGCGGGTGATTCGGGGGCGTCGCCGGTGAGCCACGAGCTGCTCGGCTTCGTCCTCCTCGGCGTCTTCCTCTTCGCCATCTTCATCGGATTCCCCGTGGCGTTCACGCTGACGTTCCTCTCCCTCGCCTTCGGCTACTTCGACCTCGGCGACATGGTCTTCTACCTGACCGTGTTGCAGACCATCGGGCTCATGAAGGAGGAGGTCCTGGCCGCGGTGCCCCTGTTCATCTTCATGGGCTACCTCCTGGAGGAGGGCGGGCTCATGGAGCGGCTGTTCCACGCCTTCCGCCTGCTGCTGGGGCCCGTGCCCGGCTCGCTCTACGTCGCGGTGCTCCTCACCGCCACCATCTTCGGGATCGCTTCCGGCACCGTCGGCGCGACGGTCGCGGTCGTCGGCATCATGGCGGTGCCGACGATGGTCAGGGCGGGGTACGACCCGCGGCTCTCGGCCGGATCCATCACCGCCGGCGGCAGCCTCGGCATCCTGATCCCGCCGAGCGTGATGCTGGTCGTGATGGGCCCGGTGATGGGCGTCTCGGTGGCCGACCTCTATGCCGCCTCGTTCGGCCCGGGCTTCCTGCTGGCAGCGATCTTCATCGTCTGGACGCTCATCCGCTGCCTCGTCAATCCCCGGCTGGGGCCGCCGCTGCCGTCCGCTCAGCGCGCGGGCTCGCTCCGCATCCTCGCCGTCGAGTTGACGCTCGGGATGCTCCCCCACGTCGTCCTGACCGTGGTGACGCTGGGGCCGATTTTGGCCGGCCTGGCCACGCCCACCGAGGCGGCCGCGGTCGGCGTGGTGGGCACGGTCATCATGGCCGCCTGCTACCGGCAGCTCAGCTGGGCGCGGCTCAAGCAAGCGATGATCATGACCGCCCAGCAGTCGAGCATGGTGCTGTTCCTGGCCGTCGCCTCGATCATCTTCGGTGCGGTCTTCACGCGCCTGGGGTCGGCCACGCTGATGACCGAGACCCTCGTTGGGTTGCCTCTGCCGCCCCTCGGCACGCTGCTGGTAGTCATGTTCCTGATCTTCCTGCTCGGCTGGCCGTTCGAGTGGCCGACGATCGTGCTGGTCTTCGTGCCGCTGCTCCAGCCCGCGATCATGGCGCTGAAGTTCGACCAGCTGTGGTTCGCGACCCTGATCGCCGTGAACCTTCAGACCGCCTTCCTGTCGCCGCCGGTGGCCATGGCCGCCTACTATCTGAAGGCGGTGGCGCCGGACTGGAAGCTCACCGATATTTATTGGGGGATGGCGGAGTTCATGGTGCTCCAGCTGATCGGGCTGCTCATCGTGCTGCTCTACCCGCCGATCGCGATGTGGTTTCCGCGCTGGCTCTACGGGCCCTGAGCAGGGTGGCTGAGACCGGCCCGTGATCCCTCAGAAGCAGGTTGCTGGAGGCCCTTGACAAGTGGTCGGTCGAAAGGATAAAGAGATTAACCTCTTAGGCTGGCAGACCGACCCGTCCTGAAGGCAGAGGTGGCATCTGAGCGGATCGGGGATCCCGCATCTGTGGCGTGAATCCAGCCTGTTCGGGCGGCGTTCCGCCGGCACGTGTTCTCGGACTCGGACGACACAAGGAGAGTGCGTATGAGTGAACCAAGATCGGTCCTCATCGACGACGCGGCCGTGAGCCGCCGCGGCTTCCTCAGGGTCACCGGTGCGGGCGTCGCCGGAGGCTCGCTGCTCGCGATGCTCGACGCCCGTCAGGCGCCTGCCCAGGTCCGGGGGACGAGCCTGCGGATCTTGCAGTGGAGCCATTTCATCCCCGCCTACGACGCCTGGTTCGACAAGTTCGCCAAGGAGTGGGGCGACAAGAACGGCGTCAAGGTGCGGGTGGACCACATTCCCCACCTCGAGCTGCCAGCGCGCATGGCCGCCGAGTTCGCCGCCGGGGCCGGCCACGACATCATCCACAACGGCTCCTCGATCCTCACCCGGCTCTACCACAAGAACCTCGTCGACATCACCGACATCTACGATCAGATCGGCAGGAAGTCCGGGGGGTGGATCCCCGCGGCCAAGTCGCTCGTCGAGGTGGACGGCCGGTACTACGGGATTCCGATGTTCTACATCCTGCTGCCCATGCTGTGGCGGAAGGACCTCTTCGATCAGGCCGGCCTCAAGCCCCCGGACACCTGGGAACTGGCGCGGGTCGCCGCCCGGACGCTCAAGCCCAAGGGGCACCCCACGGGCATCCAGTTTTCGCAGTGCGCCGACGCCAACCTCAACTGGCGGTCGCTGCTCTTCAGCTTCGGCGGGGCCGAGGCCGATCCGTCGGGTGAGAACATCCTTGTCGATTCCAAGGAGATGCGTGAGGCGCTCCGCTTCGCCAAGGCGCTCTTCGACGAGGGCATGACCGCGGAGGTCTTCTCGTGGGACGATGCCTCCGACAACCGGTATCTGGCCTCCGGGGTGGCCTCCTGGATCCACGACGCGATCTCGGCGTACCGGACCACGGAGGACACCAACCCGCCCGTCTTCAAGAACACGTTCATCGGGATGGAGCCGGCGGGCCCGGGCGGCAAGCGGGTCAGCGTCGCCGCCGCCAACGTCTACATGATCTGGAAGTTCTCCAAGAACCAGCAGGCGGCCAAGGAATTCCTGGTCCACGTCATGGACAACGATCGGGAGGGCATGGTCCAGAGCCGCGGGTACAACATGCCCTACCTGAACGCCAACTACGCCAAGCCGATGCCGGTCATCGGGACCGATCCGAAGATGCAGATCCTTCAGGACTTCCCGAAGATCGTCGCCTTCTACGGCTATCCCGGGCCGTTCACGACGCCCATCCAGGAGGTCGTGAACCTGTTCGTGCTGCCCGACACGTTTACCAAGGTCGCGCGCGGTGAACCGATCGAGGACGCGGTCAAATGGTGCGTCGGCGAGTACCGGAGGATCTTCGCCAGGCACAAGCGCGCATGACCCACGTTTCGCTCCACGGCGGCCCGGACCCGGCGGCCCGGGCCGCCGTCGTTTCTGTCCCCGGTCGGCTGGCCACCCGCGCCTGGTGGCGCAGCCATAGCGCCCAGCGGCTGGCGTTCGGCTACACGCTGCTGGCGCCGGCCGCCCTCTATGTGGTGCTGCTGGTGGGCGGGCCGTTCATCTTCTCGCTCTACCTGGCCCTGACCGACGCCAGCGTCGCCGACCCGGTGGCGACGTTCGTGGGGCTCGAGAACTTCCGGGCCGCCGTGGAGGCCGAGGTCTTCTGGATCGCCCTCCAGAACAGCATCGTGTTCCTGGTGGTGGCGGCCATCTTCAAGGGCCTCCTGGGAACGACGCTGGCCTTCCTGCTCTTGCAGAACTTCCGCGGCAAGAAGATCGTCCGAGGCCTGGTCGTCATCCCGTTCACCTTGCCGATCGCCATCAGCGTGCTGTCCTGGAAGTGGATGTACGATTCCCAGTTCAGTGTGATTAACTGGGCGCTCAGTGGGGTCGGGCTCATCGGGAGCTACGGCTCCCCGGACTGGCCCATCTGGCTCGGCCAGCCCTACCTGGCCCTGGCCGCCTGCATCGCCGTCAACGTGTGGCGGACGTTCCCCTTCAGCGCGATCGTGCTCCTGGCCGGCTACACCTCCGTGCCCCCCGACGTGCTCGATGCGGCCAGGGTCGATGGCTGCACGTTCTTCCAGCGGTTCCGCCACGTGGTCGCGCCGATGATCTTTCCCATCCTGATGATCGGCTTCCTGTTCGACACGGTGTTCACGCTCTCGGACCTGAGCGTCGTCTATCTATTGACTCAGGGGGGGCCGGGCAACGCCACCAAGATCCTCCCCGTGCTCGCCTACCAGATCGGGATCCAGGCGGGGGCGCTGGGCCGCGGCGCCGCCATCGCGCTTTTCCTGGTCCCGCTCCTGCTGCCCGCGATCTTCCTGGTGCTGCGGAACCTGAAGCGGAGGGAATGATCATGGCCCCGCCGCGGACGAGAGGCCAGAAGGAGGTTCGGCGGCACCTGCTCATCTACGCGGGACTGACGCCGTTCATCGTGATCGCGGTTTTCCCCATCTACTGGATGTTGGTGACGGCGTTCAAGCAGGAGCCGGACCTCTATCGGATGGACCTCTTTCCGCTGTGGTTCCACCTACCGCCGACCCTGAAGAACTTCCAGATCCTGTTCTACCAGACGAACTACGGAGCCTGGATCGTCAACACCATGTCCATCTCGGCGTGGGTGGCAGCGATCACCCTCCTGACGGCGGTGCCTGCCGGGTACGCCCTGGCCCGGACCCGCCTGCCCGGGGCCGAGAACATCGGGATCGGTATCTTCGTGACCTACCTAGTGCCGGCCATCATCCTCTTCCTGCCGCTGTCGCGCGTGGTGGCCGACCTCGGACTCCAGGACACCTGGTGGGCGCTGGTCGTGGTGTACCCGACCTTCACCATCCCATTCTGCACGTGGCTCATGATGGGCTTCTTCAAGACCGTACCGATGGAGATCGAGGAGGCCGCGCGCGTCGACGGCTGCGGGCAGCTGGCCGCGCTGCTCCGGGTCGTCCTTCCCATCAGCCTGCCGGGGATCCTCACCTCGGTGATCTTCGCCTTCACGCTCTCGATGCAGGACTTCCTCTACGGGCTGGCCTTCGTGGCGCCCGGCGATCAGAAGCCGGTGCCGGTCGGCGTCCCCACCGAGCTGATTCGGGGCGACGTGTACTACTGGGGTTCGCTGATGGGGGCGGCGCTCCTGGTAGGGCTCCCGGTGGCGGTCCTCTACAACTTCTTCCTCGATCGCTTCATTCAGGGCATCACCGGAGGCATCGGCAAATAGCATTCGTCAGCCGGTCGGGACGGCGGACCGTGATGGGCGCGTTTCGGGAGGATCGCAATTCGGGCGCGGGCTTCGCCCGTGGGACGGTTGTCGCACCCCGCGCGAGCGGGGAGGTTTGGAGGGGGCGGCCGTCCCCTCCAACTTCACGGGAGCTGTCGAGCCCCCCTCCGAGGTTTACTCGGGTTCGGGCTTCTGGACGGGGTCGGGTCGCCCGGGATAGCCGATGTGGAGCATCAAGTACCGGACCGGCTTGTCAGTTCGGTTCGCGTGGTTGTGCCACCAGCCGCTGTTGTCCATGAAGGACTGCCCGGCCGCGTGGTACTGCGCCCCCTTGATGCCTACGGGCCCCGCCTCGTACTCGGTGGTCAGAATCCCCTCGATGATGTAGATGAAGGTCGGAACCCGAAACTGCTGGCGTCCGGACTGGCCGCCTGGCTCGAGGGCGACGGTCGACCCCGTCAGCAGGAGGGGCGAGCTGACGGTGGCACTGAAGCCCCCGAGCGAGGTGACGAGTCCTTTGGTCGTGACCCCCTTGGGGGCCGCGACGTTCTGGGCACCGACCGGAAGGCCTACCAGGCCGACAGCGAGGCCCGCGACGATACCGATGAACCGTTTGGTCATCATTGGTCCCCTCCCGGGGAAATGGGTGTGAACGACCGAACCCTCATTCCTCCACGCGCCCGCGGCCGGCGTCGCGGAGACTAGCATCGGGAATTTCACGGTGTCAAGGCTGAGCCGCCGGACATCGGTCGCCTTCGTCTGGCTGTTGCTCGCGCCCGGCCCCTCGGTCGATGGAGAGGAGTTGCGGGTGGCGAGCGGGCTCCAGGTCGAGGTGGTCGCCACCGCCATCCCGCGACCCGTGCAACTGGCGCTCACCTCGTCGGGCCTCCTGGTCGTCCTCGGCCATGGCCGCGAGGGCGCCGCCGAGCTGTTCTGGCTCGATCCCGCCGACCCGCTGCCGATACGCGGCCCCGGCATTCCCCGGGTCGTCGTCCCGTTCTCACCGGGGCCGCGCAAGACCGTCTTCGGCAGCCTGGCCGTCCACCCCCGCACGGGGGACCTCTTCCTCGGCGAGGAGAACGGCAACCGAATCTATCGGCTCACCGTGGAGCACCGCTTGACGCCCATTGCGGTGGGGCTAAATCACCTCGTGGGCGGGAGCAGCATCGCCTTCGACGGGGAGGGCCGTCTGGTGCTCCTCGACTTCGCGAGCCCGGAGACCCAGCTCCGCTCGGAGGCGCCGCCGCCGCCCGTGCTCGAGTGGCTCGCTCACGAGGCGTACCGGGGGCCGCTCGTCTTCCGCATCGACCCCGACGCCAACCCCCGGCTGCCGCATCGCCTGGACGTGCTACCGCCGCTCTTCCCCAGCGGGTGGGGGATCCATGCGTCACGGGAGCCCCTGCACCGGTTCATCTCGGTCGCCGCCGCGCCGGCGGGCGATCTGCTGCTCCTGGACTCCCTGGGCCAGCTGTGGCGGTGGAGCGGAGCGGGTGATTTGCACCTCGTCGTGCGCCTACCGTCGGGGCACTACCACCGGACGAACATCGCGCTCGCTCCCGACGGCACGGTCTTCGTCAGCACCGGCTTCCACATCCGGCGGCTTCTCCGGGTCGATCGCGCCGGAGCCGTGACCACCGTGGCCTGGAACCTCGGCGATCCCGGGGGCATCGTGGTCGATGCCGCCGGCGCCCTGTACCTCGCCGAGACGGCGTTGCACCGGATCATCCGCATCCGCCCCGGGCCCTGACGCTCAGGCCCCGCTCAGGCTCCCTCGACCATGGCCGCCGTGAGTCCTCGCACGTAGCCCCGAGCGAACACGGCGCAGATCAGCACCACCGGGATCGCCATCAGGTTGATGCCGGCCACCGCCAGCAGCTCGTCGAGGGCGACCTCCATCGTACCCAGGCCGGCCGGGATCGTCTGGTTGTGCTCGCTGAGGAGAAAGACGGAGGCCAGCGTAAAGTCGCTGGCAATCGTACCCAGAGCGAAGATCCCCGCGGCCACGATGACCGGCCGGCTCATGGGAAGGATGATCCGCACGAACGCCGTCAGCCGGCTGGCGCCCTCGACGAGCGCTGACTCCTCCACCTCGCGCGGAAGGTGCTGGAAGTAGATCGAGAGGATCCAGACGCAGAACGGGAGCGCCAGCGTGGGATAGACGAGCAGGAGCGCCAGGAGGTTGTCGTCAAGATGGAGCCTGATGACCACCTGGTAGAGCGGGACGAAGAGGATCGTGTGGGGAATCACGTACGTCGCGAAGATCACGCGGCGCCACCAGCGGAAGCCCGGGGGCTGCAGCCGGCCTAGCGCGTAGGCGGCCAGAACGCTCGCCGCCAGCGTGATGGCCACCGACCCCGCGAACACGATGATCGTGTTCTCCAGCCAGTCGAAGAACGGGTAGGAGCGGCGGAGGGCCCGGCCGACGAAGCCGCGGGGCTCGCCGGTGCGCTCGAAGAGCTCCTCGAAGTTCTCCAGGGTCGGGTTCAGCACGATGAGTGGGTGGCCGAAGACGTCCTCCTGCGCGCTCTTCAGCGATTGCACGAGCATGAAGTAGATGGGAAAGACGCAGTAGATCGAGACGAGCAGCAGCAGGCCCGCGTGGACGGCCTTCTTCCCCCAGGGCTTGGGGTTCACACCGGCTCCCGCTCGGGAGGGTCGAACATGCGAAAGAGGAGGAGCAGGACCGCCAGGAGCATGGGGACCAGGGTGAGCGAGAGTGCCGAGGCGGGCCCGAACTGTCCCCCTTGAATGGCCAGCCAGTAGGCGTGGGTCCCGACCACCGGGAAGATGATCCGTCCGGCCGTGAGCATCCAGACGTTGGCCAGATCGGCGAAGGCGGTGGTGAGCGACAGGAAGACCGCCAGGGCCAGAAAGGGCTTGAGCAGCGGCACCGTCACCAGCCAGAAGCGCCGCCAGGCGCTCTTCGACTCCAGCAGCGCGCACTCGAACAGCTCGGGAGGAATCGCGTTGATCCCGGCCAGGAGAAAGACCCCGATGAAGGAGCTTCCGCGCCAGATGTTGAACAGCGTCACGCTCAGGAAGGCCCAGGCGCCGCTCCCGAATGCGCCGTCGGCGGCGTGCTTGAGGTTCCCCATAAAGACGCTGTACGAAGTCGTGATGGGCGGACTGAGCGTCCAGTACCAGCCGATCACGCTGACGCTTGCTGGGTAGGCCCACGGCAGGAACACGGCCAGGAACACGAAGACCCGTCCCCGGAAGGGGCGCGCCAGCAACAGGGCGAAGCCGACGCCCAGGGCCAGCTTGGCGAGGCTGGTGACCGCCCCGAACACGACCGTGACGGCGGCCGCCCGCCAGAAGACACGGTCGGCCAGCATGCGCCGGTAGTTCTCGAGGCCCACGAACTCGGCCGGCCCGCCCTTGAGCGGGGAGAGGTCGGTCAGGCTCGTCCACACCTCCCAGCCCACGGGGTAGGCCAGCACCGCCAGCAGCAGCAGGAGGGTGGGGGAGAGGAGCAGGTACGCCAGCCGCGCGTCGCGCCGTCGGGGCGCGCTCCACCGCCCGCTCTTTGCCAGCCCGACCGGCGCGGAGCGCCCGCGCTCCGCGGCCGCGGTGACTGAGGCGCCGGGATGCAGTGCCGCGGCCATGGTGACGGGCGTACTCGCCTAGATCGCGGCCTCGGTCTTCGCGTCGAAGAAGTGCAGGCGCTCGGCGTCGAGGGCCAGTCGGATGCTCTCGTGAACCTTCACCCGCACGCTGGGATCGACACGGGCGACCATGGCGTTGGAGCCGGCCTTGACGTCCAGCAGGATTTCGGAGCCCAGCGGCTCGACCACCTCGACGACGGAGGCGAAGGTGGCGTCGGCGGGGTCGGCCCCGCCGGCCGGATGGAGGTCTTCAGGCCGGACCCCCAACGTCAGGCGCTGACCCTTGTAGGGCCGGAGGCGGTCGGCCCGGTTTCCCGGCACCCGGATGCGCAGCCCGGGGTTCTCCGCCCACAGGGCGCCGTTGGCCTCGGCGATGGTCACCTCGGCGAAGTTCATGGCCGGTGAGCCGATGAAGCCAGCCACGAAGCGGTTGGCCGGCTGGGAGTAGAGCTCGAGCGGCTCGCCGACCTGCTGGATCCAGCCGTCCTTCATCACCACCACCCGGTCGCCCAACGTCATGGCTTCCACCTGGTCGTGGGTGACGTAGACGGCGGTGGTGGCCAGCCGCTCGTGCAGGCGCTTGAGCTCCACCCGCATCTGCACCCGGAGCTTGGCGTCGAGGTTGGACAGCGGCTCGTCGAAGAGGAACACCTGGGGATGGCGGACGATAGCGCGGCCCACGGCCACCCGCTGGCGCTGGCCGCCCGAGAGCTGGCGGGGCTTGCGCTTGAGCAGCTCCTGGATGCCCAGGAGCACGGCGGCCTCCCGCACCCGCTTCTCGATCTCGGGCTTGGGGAACTTCCGCATCTTGAGCCCGAAGGCCATGTTGTCGTAGACGCTCATGTGTGGGTACAGCGCATAGTTCTGGAAGACCATCGCGATGTCGCGGTCCTTGGGCGGCAGGTCGTTGACCACGCGGTCGCCGATGCTGATCTCGCCCGCCGTGATCTCCTCGAGCCCGGCGATCATCCGGAGCGTGGTGGTCTTGCCGCAGCCCGAGGGGCCGACCAGAACGACGAACTCCTTGTCGCGGATGTGCAGGTTCACGTCCTTGACGGCGTGGACCTCGTCGTACTTCTTGTTCAGATCCTTGAGGACGACCTGGGCCATCGTCAGTCTCCTTAGCCCTTCACGGAGCCGGTGAGCCCCGTGACGTAGTACTCCACAAAGAAAGAATATACCAGCGCGACGGGGACGGAGCCGAGCAGGGCGCCGGCCATCAGCTGGCCCCAAAAATAGATGTCGCCCCGGATGAGCTCGGAGACCACGCCGACGGGAACCGTCTTCCGCTCCGGCGAGAAGAGGAAGACCAGTGCGTAGATGAACTCGTTCCAGGACAGCGTGAAGGCGAAGATGCCGGCCGACAGGATGCCGGGCACCGCGATGGGAAAGATGATGCGCACCATGGCCCCAAAGCGGGTGGCCCCGTCGATGCGGGCGCACTCCTCCAGCTCCCGGGGGATGGTCTTGAAGTAGCCCATGAGCAGCCAGGTGCAGAAGGGGATGAGGAACGTCGGATAGGTCAGGATCAGCGCCCACGGCGTGTTGCCGAGCTGGAAGTTCCGAATGATGTCGGCCAGGGGGATGAACAGGAGCGTGGGCGGCACCAGGTAGGTGACGAAGATCGAGGTGCCCAGCATCCCGGCCAGAGGGAAGCGCAGCCGGGCCAGGGCGTATCCGGCCAGCAGCCCACAGAAGAGCGAGATGGCCGTGGAGACGACCGCGATGAAGAACGTGTTCCAGAGCCAGCGCGGGAACGTGGTCTTGGCCATGAGGTCCTGGAAATGCGCCAGCGTGGGATTCAACGTCCAGAACGGGGTGTTGTTGACGGCGCGCCAGGACCGGTAGAGCTCGTGATCGGGACGAAACGCGGTGACGGCCATCCAGTAAAACGGAAAGAGGGTGCCGATCACGAACAGGGTGAGCGGGATGTAGAAGTACACCCACTTTTTCCAGCGCCGCTCGATGAGCATGCTAGGCGCCTTCCAACCGGCGGAGATACCGGAGCTGGATCCAGACCACGATGAAGAGGACCGGCAGCATGAACAGCGAGATGGCCGCCCCCTCGCCGAGCAGGCCTGTGGCCACGCCGATCTGGTAGGCGTAGGTGGCCAGCAGGTGGGTCGAGTTGGCCGGGCCGCCGCCGGTGAGCACGTAGATGAGCTGGAAGTCGGAGAAGGTCTGGATCACCGAGAACACGACGACCACGATGGTCACCGGCTTGAGCAGCGGCCAGGTCACATGCCAGAAGCGCTTCCAGCCGTTGGCCCCGTCGAGCGAGGCGGCTTCGTGCAGGTCGGGATTAATGGTCTGCAGCCCGGCCAGCAGGGTGATGGCGAAGAACGGCATCCCGCGCCAGGTATTGATCAGGATGGCGCAGGAGAGGGCCCAGGTGCCGTCGCTGAGGAACGGGAGTTTGGTGGTGATGATCCCCGTCTGGTACAGCGTCCAGTTGAGCACGCTGAAGGTCGGGTCGAACATCCAGCGCCAGGCGAAGGTGCTGAGCACGGTGGGGACGATGAACGGCAGCAGCATCGAGGCCCGGACCAGGCGCTTGCCCCGGAAGTGACGGTTGAGCAGCAGGGCCAGCCACATCCCCAGGGTGAGCTTGAAGATCGTGGCCCAAAACGTGTAGACGCTCGTGTTCCAGAAGGCGGTGCGGAAGATCGAGTCGTTCCAGGCCCGGACGAAGTTCTGGAGGCCCACGAACGTGCCTGGGTTGCCGACGCTCGTGCTGGAGAGCGAGAGCCAGACCCCCATGACGAATGGGTAGGCGATGAACAGGCCGAGCAAAGCGACGGTGGGGGCAAGGAGGAGGGTGGCTAGCAGTCGCTCGTTCTCGAGGAAGCGCGTCAGGGCGCGGTGCTGGGTGGCGCCGGGGTGCGGGAGCGCCACCTCCACGCGGGCGGCGCCGCCCGCACCCCCGATGACCGAATTCTTCACATCCTGCTCACCGAGGGCTCGGCTAGGCCTTCTCGTAGATCTTCTTCAGCTCGCCGTCCGCCCACTGCACGGCGTCCTCGGCCTTGGTGCCGGTGACGGCCTTGGCGTACATGTCCACGATGATGTACTTCGTGTAGGCCTCGGTGGTCTTGGCCGAGGCCGGCCCCGGGTAGCCGAGCATGCGGGACTGGCGGACGGCCTGGCGGAAGACCTGGAGGGGCTTGTCGACCTTGCTCCACATGGCGTGCTCTTCCCAGACCTTGGTGGGGCCGACGTTGTACCCCTCGTTGACCTGGAACCACTTCTCGTAGTTCTCCTTGGCGTGCAGCCACTTCAGGAAGTCCTTGGCCAGCTTCTGGTTCTTCGAGTACTTCATGATCGCATGCTGGAAGGGCACGTAGAGGGCGAACTGGCCGGCCGGGCCCTTGGGCAGCAGCGCCGCGTGCTCGATGTCCTGGAACATCGGTTCGCCCCGCTCGTCCTTGATCTTGTCCTTGGTCCGCTTGGCCACGATGTAGATCGAGGCGCCGTTCAAGGTGGCCGAGATCTCACCGGCATGGAAGGCCCGGTTGTTGTTGGTGTCGTCCCAGGCGGCGCCGCCTTCGTCGCAGGCGTCATTCCAGAAAGCCTGCATGAACTTCACCGACTCCAGGGTCTCTTTGGAGTTGATGACGACCTTCTTGCCGCTCTTGTCGACCTCGGCGCCGCCAAAGCTCCAGAGCAGCGGGTAGGAGAAGGTGGGCGGGTCACCGGCACTGTGGCCGAGGGCTTGGCCGACGGGCTTGCCCTTGGCCTTGAGCTTCTTGCCGACCTCGCGCCACTCGTCCCACGTCTTCGGGAACTCCTTGGCCCCGATCTCGTTGTGCCAGGAGCGGCGGTAGGCGACGGCATTGCCTACGACGCCGTGCGGGACGGCCAGCCACTTGCCACCCACCCTGGCCGTGGCCTGGAATACGTCGTAGTACCCGTTCTGGGCCTTGCCGATCGGCTCGGCGATGTCCGACACATCAACGACGCCGCTCGCGTACAGGTGCGGCCAGTTGTAGAGCATCATGATGATATCGGCGCCGGCGCCGGACTGGATGGCCGCCGTGATGCGAGGCTGCAGGTCGTTGAAGTTGATGAACTCGAAGACCACCTCGGCACCCAGCGCCTTGGAGGCCTCGGGGGCTTGGCGCTTCAACTCGACGTCGGCCTCCTTGATGAAGTCCACCCAGCGGACGATGTGCAGCTTGGTGCCCTGGGCCCAGGCCGGGGCCCGGCCCGTGGCCAGGATGCCCTCGAGGCCCGTGCCGGCCACCGCCGCCGCGGCGCCCGACACCTTGAGGAAGTAACGACGGTTCATCCGGTGACCCTGCATGGCTGTTCCTCCTTGATCAACGCGGGTCGGCGCCCCCGCAGTCCCGGCCCGGTGATCCCCGCCAGAGGGGTCGACGGTCGCGCCGCAAGGGTGCCTGAGCATTCGGAAAAGTGACGAAGTGATAACACCCCGGGGGGCGGGGTGTCAACGGCAAACCCGGCTCAGCGGGCCGCAGCGAGAACGGGAGCGGGCTGCGGCGGCCGGAAGGTCAGCGCCAGCAGCCCGGCTGCCGCGCCTATGACCGACGAGCTGATGAAGAGCCAGGCGTAGCTGCCGAGCTGGTTGTAGACCCAGCCGCCGGCGAAGGAGCCGAGCCCCATGCCCAGCGTCGAGATCAGGAAGACGCCGCCGTACGCCGTGCCCATGACCTTCTCGCCGAAGTACTCGCGGGTGAGCAGCGCGTAGAGCGGCATCACGCCACCATAGGCCGCGCCGAAGAAGAGCGCGAGCCCGTAGAACGTCCCCGCCTCGCGGGCCTGCAGGTAGAGGAGGATCATGACGGCCTGCAGGCTGAGGCCGGCGACCAGCGTGCGCTTGGCCCCGAACCGATCCGCCAGCAAGCCGGTGGCGATCCGCCCCACCACCGAGGCCAGCCCCGACACGCTGAGCACAGTGGCCGCCGTCATCGCTCCCATGCCCTGATCGATGGCGTAGGTCACCATGTGGAAGATGGGGCCCGAGTGCGCCGCGCAGCACGCGACGTGCGTCAGCCCGAGGCCCCAGAACTGCGGCGAGCGCGCCACCTGTCCCGGCGAGAAGTCGCGGCCGGCTGGGGGCTCGCCGGGTACCGCGCCCAGGGCCACGCCCCCGACATCGGCGGGCTGCTCGCGGATCAGCAGCGCCGCCGGGATGATCACGAGCCAGGCCAGATCGCCCAGGACCAGCATAGCCACGCGCCAGTCACTAAGGCTGATGATCCAGCGCGACAGCGGTGAGATCACCAGCACGCCGAAGCCGATGCCGGCCGAGACCAGCGCTACGGCCAGGCCGCGGTTGGCCGTGAACCACCGGGTGGCCGTGGCGGTGAGCGGCGCGTAGAAGGCGCCGACAGCGAGCCCCACCATGACGCCGAAGGTCACGTGGAGCTGCCACAGCGCCTCCACCTGGCTCGACAACACGAGGCCCAGGCCGAGCAGACCGCCGCCGGCCAGCACCACGCTGCGGGTGCCGTACCGGTCGGAGAGCGCGCCCCACAGGAACGAGCCGACACCCATGAAGATCCAGTTGAAGAGCGCGATGGTGGAGATGCCGGTCCGGCTCCACTGCATCGATTCCTCGATGGGCTTGAGGAAGATGCCGAGCGAAAAGAGGCTGCCCATCCCCACGCAGGTGATGAGCGCGGCCGCGCCCACCACCACCCAGCCGTAGAACAATCGTCGCTGACCCATGGAGGCCTCCTACGATAGCATGGGCGCCATGTGGCGGCTGTTTTGGCCGGTCGTGGCCTTCGCGCTCGCCGTGCTGGCGGCGCTGGCCGTGCGCGGTCTGATCCTCTCCGTCCTCGGGCGGTGGGTCGGCCGGTCCCACGGCCTCGCGGCGTTCCTCGACGCCGTCCGTCTGCCTTCGATCCTGTGGTGCCTGGTGCTCGGCCTCTACGTGGGGATCGAGGTGGCCAGCGAGCTGGAACGCCTGCCCCGGCGTCTCAGCCAGCAGCTGAGTGTGGTCCTGGAGGTGGCCATCATCCTGTCGGTCACCCTGAGCGTCGCCAATGTGGTGGGGACGCTGGTCCGGCGAAGCGGCGAGAGCCGCGCGCTAGGCGGCCCGGTGACCGGGTTGGCCCAGACGACCGCCCAGGGCATCATCCTGGTGGTTGGCGGCGTTGTCCTGCTCGGGGCGCTCGGCATCCACATCGCGCCCATCCTCACCGCGCTGGGCGTGGGCGGCCTGGCCGTGGCGTTGGCCCTGCAGGACACCCTCTCCAACCTCTTTGCCGGCATGCACCTGCTGGCCGACCGACCCATCCGGGTGGGCGACTACGTGAAGATCGCCGACGTCGAAGGCTTCGTGGTCGACGTGGGCTGGCGCTCGACGCGGGTGCGGATGCTCCAGAACTCGATCGTCATCGTGCCCAACAAGAAGGTGGCCGAGTCCATCATCACCAACTACGACTTGCCCGAGCCGCGGATGTCGCTGGTCCTGCCGATCAGCGCGAGCTACGGCAGCGATCCGGACCACGTCGAGCGGGTGCTCATCGACGAGGCCACCCGAGCGGCGGGCCAGGTGCCGGGGTTGCTGCGGGAGCCGGTGCCGTTCGTCCGGCTCATTCCGGGGTTCGGGACGTACTCGCTGGACTTCTCGCTGATCTGCCAGGTGGCGACGTTCGTGGACCAGTACCTGGTGCAGCACGAGCTGCGCAAGCGGATCCTTCGCCGCTTCCGGGCCGAGGGGATCGAGATCCCGCTGCCGACCCAGGTGCACCTGGAGTCGTCAGCCGAAGCGCGGTCGCTCCCGCACGAGGGCCAGCAGTCCCAGAGCCCCGACCATCGCCAAAGCTAGACCCACCCACGGTTCGCGGTAGCCGCCTACGCGCTCGACGCACCAGCCGAAGATCGGTGGCGCCAGCGTCACGCCCAGTGAGGAGACGGCCAGCCCGAGCCCCACCGCGGTGCCCGCCGAGCCCGGCCCGGCGAGCTCCGCCATCAGCGTGTGCTGCACACCGTTCCACCCGATGCCGGCGAAGCCGAAGATGAGCGCCAGCGAGGCCAGGGCCAGCGCCGAGGTGCCGGGGCCGGTGCCGGCGATGGCCAGCGAGCAGGCCGTCGAGCCCACGCCGGCCAGGATCAGCGGCGCGCGCCGGCGGCCTCCCAAGGTGCGGTCGGACAGCATCCCGAACACGATGCGACCGATCATCCCGGCGACCTGGGCCAGCGCGAGGTAGCGGCCGGCGGCGAGCAGCGAGACTCCCACGACGTCCGTGAGGTAGAGGACGAGGAAGGCCATCCAGACCGTCTGCATGCCGGCGAACACCAGCGTGGCCAGCGCCACCAGCCAGAGGTCGCGCGTGCCGAGCACGAGCCGCAGGGCCCGGCCGGCGCCGTGCGCGGGCGCGGGCAGGTCCGGCGGATCGCGGTACACAAGAATCGTGGCGGCCGCGCCGGCGGCGATCAGCCCGGCGGACGAGGCCACGGCCCACCGCCAGCCCACGGCCAGCGCGAGCGCCGGCAGCAAGGCCGCGCCGAGCGCGCCGCCGAACGGCAGGCCCACCTGCTTGAGGCCGACCATGGTGGCGCGTTGGGCCGGCGGCGACCACGCCATCACCGCCTTCGTGGACGTCGGATTGAGCATCCCGTAGCCGACACCGGCGACGGCGAGGAGCACGATCAGCACCGCGTAGGAGGGGGAGCCGCTGACGGCGGCGAGCCCGAGCGCGATCACGACTTGCCCGAGCACCAGCATCCTCGCGATGCCCCACTGATCGGCCATGGTGCCGGCCGGCATCGACATGAGGATCGGCCCGATGTAGTACGCGGAGAGGAACGAGCCAGCCTGGGCCAGGGTGAGGCCGAGATCGTCGCGGATCAGCGAGGCGATGGCCGGCAGGCCCAGCGGGCCGATGTTGGCCACCGTCTGGGCGGTGAGGATGAGGATCAGGATGGCGCGGCGGTCCGCCGAGCGGTGCCGCGCGGCCGGCGCGATCACGACCGGCGCGCAACCAGATGGGCCTCGACGGCCCGGAGGTCCTCCTCGGTGTCGACGCCGATGGTCGGCTCGTCGGTTTCCACGACGACGATGGGGATGCCGTTCTCGAGGAAGCGGAGCTGCTCCAGACGCTCGGCCACCTCCAGTGCCGACGGGGGCAGTCCGTGGAACACGTCCAGAGCCATCCGCGTGTAGGCGTAGAGCCCGATGTGCTTGTAGCGGACGATGCCCTGGCCGTCGCGGTCGTAGGGAATGGGGTACTTCGAGAAGTAGAGGGCCCGCCCGGTGGCATCGCAGACGACCTTGTTGACGTTGGGGTTGGGCGCCTCCTCGGCCGTGGCCTGGATACAGAGCGTCGTGACCTGCGTGTCGGGTCGCACGCGGAACGGCTCGATGAGCCGCTCGATGTGGCCGGGGGTGATGAGCGGCTCGTCACCCTGGATGTTGACGTAGACGTCGGCGGGGCTGGCTTGGGCCACCTCCCACACCCGGTCGGTCCCGGATGGATGGTTGGGCGACGTGAGCGTGACCGGGATGCCGAGGCGCCGGCACGCCTGGACGACCTCGTCCGCGTCGGTGGCCACGAGCAGATCGCCGAGGCTCCGCGCCTGCCGGGCCCGATCCCAGACGTGCCAGAGCATCGGACGCCCCGCGATCTCCCGCAGCACCTTGCCAGGCAGGCGCGTGGACCGCAGGCGAGCCGGGATGACCCCAAGCACCTTCACGGAAAGGTTCTCATGGTTCGAAGGATCGAGGGCCGGGGGTCGGGATCCGGCGAGAAGGGAAACACGACCGGCATCGTGAGCCCCGCCTTGGCGAACTCGGCGATCTGCGCCCGGCAGAACTCCGGCGAGCCCACGACGCCCAGTCCGTCCAGCATGCGGGGCGAGATGCACTTCACCGCGCCGGCCCGGTCGCCGGCCTGCCAGGCTCGCTGCGCGGCGTCTACCTCGGCCGCGTAGCCCGAGGCCCGGAAGAACGCCGCGTAGGCATCCACGATGACGTAGCCGGTGATGTCGCGGGCGAGAAACTGCCGCGCGGCTTCGGAGTCCTCGGTGACGCTGGTGCGGATGAAGGCGGCGATCTCGAAGCCGGCGAGCGTTCGGCCGGCCCGGCGGGCGCCAGCCTCCAGGTGCTCGATGGAGGCGGCGACCGTCGCGGGGGCGAGCCAGTTGAGCAGCACCCCGTCGGCCACTTCGCCGGCCAGCTCCAGCATCCGCGGCCCGAGCGCTCCGAGGTAGATGCGGACCGGCGCCGGGACCTTCAGCGTGAGCCGGAAGTTGCGGAGGTGGTAGAACTCGCCCTCGACGTTCACCCGCTCGCCGGCCAGGACCATCCGGATCACGTGTACGGCCTCGCGAAGCTGGCGGAGCGGGCGCTCGAACGGCATCCCGTGCCACTGGCCCACGATGATGGGGCTCGACACGCCGAGCCCCAGCGCGATCCGCCCCGGCGCAATGTTGGCCAGGGTGGCCGCGGTCATGCCGAGCACGATCGGCGTGCGCGTCTGAATCGGCACCACGCCGGTGGCCACCCGCAGCTGGCCGGTGTTGGCCGCGATCAGCGTCATGGTGGTGAAGGCGTCGTGTCCCGCCACCTCGGCGGTCCAGGCGGTGTCGTAGCCCCGGTCCTCCGCCTCCCGGGCCAGGGCCACGTATTCGGTGGGCCCGAAGGCGTGAAAGAACGGGACAGCCAGCCCGAGCTGCGTCATTTATCGGCGGCGCGAGTCCGGCTTGAACCGAGGGTGGCGAGCGATAGGCACGCGTGGCTTCATTCGGTTCCCGTCTTCACCGCGTCCCGGACGGCTTTGGCCGCCCCCACCAGCAGCCGCTGGTCGTTGAGCATGCCCACCAGCGTCCAGCCCTCGCCGATTCGGCGGTTCACGGTCTCGGCGGTCGCGGCGTGGATGCCGGCCGCCACGCCATGGCGCCGGGCCGCGGCCAGGACGACGCGCATCGCGTCCTCGAACTCCCGATGGGGCGGCTCCAGCGAGGGCGGCAGCCCCATCGACGCGCAGAGGTCGTTGGGCCCCACGTAGCAGGCGTCGATCCCGGGCACGGAGAGGATAGCGTCGATGTTCTTGATGGCGTCGGCGTGCTCGATCTGGGCGATGAGGAGAATCTCGTCGTTGGCCCGGGCGAAGTACGTGGGCGCATCGGTCTTGAACGACAGCGCGAAGCGTCCCGCGCCCAGGCTCCGGACACCCGCCGGCGGATACTTGCAGGCCGCGACCAGGCGCTCAGCCTCTCCGCGGGTCCGCACGTTCGGGGCCAGGACGCCCCAGGCCCCGGCGTCGAGGACGCGCTTGAAGTTCTCCTCGGCGATGGCGTGCACCCGCACGAACGGCGCCACCGGGTAGCGCGTGATGGCGGCGAGCATCGTGGCCAGCGTGGCCAGGTCGATGGGCCCGTGCTCGGTGTCCACCAGTAGCCAGTCGAACCCCACCGCGGCCATCATTTCGGCGACCAATGGATCGCCGAAGTTGAGCAGCGTGCCGAACTGAGGCCGGCCGGCTCGCAGCGCTTGCTTCACGTGGTTGCCGATCACGGTCGTCCTCTCCGGAAGGGGATGGAGGCCAGGCGCGAGTATACCCCACTCGTATATGATGGCGGCGGAGGCGCCCATGAATCTCCTCGAAGGTACGCGAGGCATCGTCTTCGGCGTCGCCAACAAGCGCTCGATCGCCTGGGCCATCGCTCAGTCGTTGGCCGGGGCCGGCATGCGCCTGGCCTTCACCTACCAGGGCGAGCGGCTCAAGGAGAACGTGGAGAGCCTGGCCGCGACGCTGCCCGGCTCGCTCCTCCTTCCCTGCGACGTGTCGTCGGACGCCGAGATCGATGCCACCTTCACCGCGCTGGGCCGTGAGTTCGAGGCCCTGGACGTCCTGATCCACTCCGTGGCCTACGCCCAACGGGAAGATCTCGAAGGCAGCTTCTCGGCGACGTCGCGGGAGGGCTTTCGTGTCGCCCTTGACGTCTCGGCGTACTCGCTGGTGGCGCTCACCCGCGCCGCATTGCCCCTGCTGGAGAAGTCGGGCCGCGCTTCGGTGATCGCCATGACCTACTACGGGGCCGAGAAGGTGATCGAGAACTACAACATCATGGGCGTGGCCAAGGCCTCGCTGGAGGCCTGCGTGCGTTATCTGGCCGCGGACCTCGGCCCGCGCGGCATCCGCGTCAACGCCATCTCGGCAGGGCCGGTGAACACGCTGGCCGCCCGCGGAGTCCGGGGCTTCATGGGCATGCTCCAGCATCACGCCGAGAAGGCGCCGCTGCGCCGCAACGTCGAGCTCCGGGAGATCGGCGACACCGCGCTGTTCCTGGCCTCGCGCCTGTCGTCGGGCATCACCGGCCAGGTCATCTTCGTGGACGGCGGCTACAACATCGTGGCGGTGTAGCACCATGGAGACCATCTGGGTCGAGATTGTTCTCATCGCCGTGGCCATCCTCGCCAACGGATTCTTCGCCGGCTCTGAGATCGCGTTGGTTTCAGCTCGAGTCGGCCGCCTGATGCGCCTGCGCGACCATCGCGTGCGCGGCGCCGCCAGCGCCCTCCGCCTCAAGGAGTCCCCCGAGGCGTTTCTGGCCACCATCCAGATCGCCATCACGCTGGTGGGCACCCTGGCCTCCGCCGTGGGCGGCGCCGCTGCGGTGGAGGCGCTGACACCCTGGCTGGCCGGACTGCCGTTGCCTCACGCAGAGACCTGGTCCGGGCCGGTGGCGCTGGGCTTCGTCGTCCTCGTCATCACGTATGCGTCCTTGGTCGTGGGTGAGCTGGCTCCGAAGGCAGTGGCCCTGCGCCATCCGGAGCGCATCGCGAGTGTCGTGGCCCGCCCGATCGAGGCGCTGAACCGGGTCTCGTCCAGGCTGGTGACGATCCTCACGGTGTCGACCCGGACCGTACTCTGGCTCTTCGGGCAACGCCACACTGCGCAGGCCGAGGTGGCGTCGGAGGACGACGTCCGCCATCTCCTGCGGGAGGGTGCCGCGCGGGGCGTGTTCGAGAAGGTCGAGGAAGAGCTCGTGCGGAACATCTTCGAGTTCGCCGACACCACCGTTCGCGAGATCATGGTCCCACGCCCGAACATCCGGGGGCTGGACGTCGACCTTCCTCCCGCCGACGTGCTCCGCCGGGCGATGGAGATCGGGCACTACCGGATCCCCGTCTACCGCGCCTCGATCGAGCACCCGGTCGGCGTCGTGACCCTCAAGGACCTTCTGCGCTCGGCGGCGCTCGGCGAGCCACCGCTCCTCGCGCGGATCGCCCATCCTCCGCTCTTCGTGCCGGAGACCACCCGCATCAGATTTTTGCTGCAGGAGTTCCAGCGCCACGGCCAGAACCTCGCCATCGTGGTGGACGAGTACGGAAGCGTCGTCGGTCTGGTCACGCTGGAGGACGTGCTTGAAGAGATCGTCGGCGACATCCGCGAGGAGCGCGAGCCGGCCGACACATCGTTCGGCCGGCGCCTTCCCGACGGCAGCCTCCTCCTCGAAGGCACCGCCTCCATCGTCGACATCCGCGAAAAACTGGGACTGCCGCTGCCGGAGTCCCCCGCCTACCACACGCTGGCCGGCTTCATGATCCATGCGTTAGGCGCGATTCCGGCCACTGGAGCCTCGCTGACGGCGGTCGGCCACCGGCTCACGGTGGTCGAGATGGAGGGGCCCCGCATCTTGCGGGTGAGTGTGCAGCGAGAGGCCGGAAAGCCGTGACGACTCGGATGGCGGGGTAGGGTGCCGCCCACGCATTTCGCGCGCCCCGAGCACGCCGGCTCCTACGCTCGGGCCCGCACGTTGACCGGGGATACGCTCCGGCAGTGGGCCGACATACTCAGCGAGCTGGTGCCGCGCCAGCACGTCCGCGCCGTGCTCGATCTTGGGGCAGGGACAGGGCGGTTCTCGGCGCTCTTGGCCGACCTCTACGCGAGCCCGATTGTGGCGGTGGAACCGGCCTTCGCGATGCTGGACCAGCGGGAGACCGGGGCCCCGGCCAGCGTCCGCTTCGTCGCCGCCGCTGGTGAGGCCTTGCCCCTCCGCGCGGCCAGCATCGATCTCGCGTTCCTGTCGATGGTCTACCATCATCTCGCCGACGTCCCGGCCGCGCTGGCCGAGCTGCGACGGGTCGTGCGCGCGGGCGGCCGGGCGGCGGTGCGGACCGCCACGCGGGAGATCATCGAAACCGTTCCCCTCTTCGACTTCTTTCCCGAGGCCCGGGAGCTCGATCGCCGGCGGATGCCGTGGCGCCACGACGTGGCCGAGGCCTTCGCCCGTCACGGGTTCACGGCCCAGACCCAGACTACCGTTCAACAGCGCTTCGCCGACGACCCGATGGAGTGGCTCCACAAAATCAGCCTCCGCGGGCTTTCGTCGCTGCAGCTCCTGCCCGACGACGTCTTCGATCGGAGGCTCGCCGAGTTCGAGCGACACTGCCGGGCCGCCCGGCCCACCCCCGTGTGGGAGCCGGTGGACCTCTTCGTCTTCCAGGTGCCGTGACCGCCGAGCGCCCGGGCCAGCCCATCCGGGCCCCCCGCGGCCCGTCGCTGTCCTGCCAGGGATGGCCCCAGGAGGCGGCGCTCCGGATGCTGATGAACAACCTGGATCCCGATGTCGCCGAACGCTGGGAGGATCTGGTCGTCTATGGCGGTTCGGGCAAGGCCGCCCGCGACTGGCCCGCCTATCATCGAATCGTGGCCACGCTGAGACGGCTCGCCCCCGACGAGACGTTGCTCGTCCAGTCCGGCAAGCCCGTCGGCGTCTTTCGCACCCATCCCGACGCCCCGCGCGTGCTCCTGGCCAACGCGCTGCTCGTCCCGGCCTGGGGCGACTGGGAGCATTTCCGCGCGTACGAGGCGATGGGGCTCACCATGTACGGCCAGATGACGGCCGGCTCGTGGATCTACATCGGCACCCAGGGAATTCTCCAGGGCACGTACGAAACCCTCGGGGCCTGCGCGCGCAAGCACTTTAACGGAAGCCTCGCCGGGCGCCTGGTCTTGTCCGCGGGCCTCGGCGGGATGGGCGGCGCTCAGCCGCTGGCCATCACCATGAACGGGGGCGTCGGCATCATCGTGGAGATCGACCGCGAGCGCATCGAGCGGCGGCTGCGCCTCAAGTACGTCGACCGCGCCACCGACTCGCTCGACGAGGCGGTCCGCTGGGCCGAGCTGGCTCGTGCCCGCCGCGAGCCACTGTCCATCGCGCTCGGTGGCAACGCCGCCGAAGTCCATCCGGAACTGGCCAGGCGCGGCGTCCGTGTCGATGTCGTCACCGACCAGACCTCGGCCCACGACATGCTGAACGGCTATGTCCCCGCGCGACTGTCGGTGGCCGACGCCGCCGCACTACGCGCGCGCGACCCCAAGGCCTATCTGAAGGCGGCCTATGAGTCGCTGGCCAACCACATGCGGGCCATGCTGGAGTTTCAGCGCGCGGGCGCCGTCCTCTTCGACTACGGCAACAACATCCGGCGGGAGGCCGAGAACGCCGGGGTGCGTGACTTCGCCTATCCCGGGTTCGTGCCCGCGTTCATCCGGCCGCTCTTCTGCGAGGGGCAGGGTCCCTTCCGGTGGGTCGCGCTCTCCGGGGATCCTGAGGACATCTATGCGACCGACCGTGCCCTCCTGGAGGCGTTCCGCGACAATGAGCACCTGGTGCGGTGGCTGGGCCTGGCCCAGGAGCGCGTGCCCTTCCAGGGGCTGCCGGCGCGGATCTGCTGGCTCGGCTACGGCGACCGGGCCCGCGCGGGTCGGATCTTCAACGACCTGGTGGCCAGCGGCCAGGTCAAGGCGCCGATCGTCATCGGCCGCGACCACCTGGACTCCGGCTCGGTGGCCTCGCCGAACCGCGAGACCGAGTCGATGCGCGACGGCTCCGATGCCATCGCCGACTGGCCCGTGCTCAACGCGCTGGTGAACACCGCGGCCGGCGCCTCCTGGGTGAGTGTCCATCATGGCGGGGGCGTCGGCATCGGCTACTCGATCCACGCGGGCATGGTCGTCGTCGCCGACGGCACCCCCGACGCCGCGCGGCGTCTCGAGCGCGTGCTGACGACCGACCCCGGCACCGGCATCATGCGGCACGCCGACGCCGGATACCCAGAGGCGCTCGACGCCGCCCGGCGCCACCGAATCGACCTGCCGGGCATCACAACGTGACGGCGATCGGGTTAGGGATGAGGTTCTCGCTAAAGACCTGCGTCGTCGCGGCCGGACTGCTTAGTGAATCAAGTTTGGCATCGGCTCAGAGTCTGTCGGATCTCGCAACGAAGTGTGCCAGTCTCCGCAGTGAAGAGGGACTTGAGGCTTGCCGGAAGATCGTCAGTTCCCAGGCTCCAAGTCAGGTGAGAACGGAGGCATTCAAGAACATGGGCGTGGTCGTCGAGGGCACATCGCGGGCGTGGTCGGCGCCGCCCACAGGCTCGGTGCCTTCGCTGAAGCGACGTTCGCTTTCGAGAGAGCTCTGACGATCGATTGGCGGTATCTTGACGCGAGGAAGGACCAACGCCACATGTTGGAGGAGTCTGCTAGAGGAAGCGCGAAGAAATCCTTCGAATCGCCGCGAGGCATGGTGCCCGGAATGTTCGAATCGACTTAGGCGGGCTGCTGATGGAGCTGCGTGAACTGCTCGGGCGCGAGGTTGACGTGGCGACTGAGCGAAGCTTGAAGGCGCGCGTTCGTGACCGGATCCTCCGGGAGGCCGTGCCCTCGTGAGGGAGCCCCGCGAGCGGCTGCGGGGTTACGCGCGGCGTGGCCGGGCTCGCGCGCTTCCAGCGGAGATTCGTGACCGCGCGCAGGAGGTGCCCTGGTCGAAGATCCTGGGCATGCGCCATATCCTTGTTCACGACTATTTCTCAATAGACCGTCAGATTGTCTGGGACGTCGTCGAGCGGGATCTGCCTGATCTCAAGCGTAAAGTTGAGCGGCTGCTGGCTGATCTGAGTGGGCAGGCATGACGGCAGCCGACCTCGTGATCGTGAACATCGGCGAGCTGGTGACGGCCGAGCCCGGGCTGGGCGAGGGACCGCTCGGCCTGATCCCGCATGCCGCGCTGGCGGCGGCGGGCGGCCGCATCGTCTGGGTGGGACAGGAGTCGCGCCTCGCCCGCGAGGTCACCACGCGCCCCGGGGCGCGGGAGATCGACGCCGGTGGAGCGGTCGGCTGGCCCGGGTTTGTCGATTCCCACACGCACCTGATCTTCGCCGGCTCGCGCGAGCACGAGTACGCGCTGCGGGCCCGCGGGGCCTCCTACCCGGAGATCGCCGCGGCCGGCGGCGGCATCCTGTCCACGGTGCGGGCCACGCGGGCGGCCAGTGTGGACGAGCTGGTCGACCTTGCGCTGCCGCGCCTGGGCGCGGCGCTGGCCCACGGGACCACGACCATCGAGATCAAGTCGGGCTACGGCCTCACCACCGCCGACGAGTTGAAGATGCTGGAGGCGGCGCGCCGGGCCGGCGAGCGCCAGCCGGTGGAGATCCACCCGACGTTCTGCGGCGCCCACGAAGTCCCTCCCGAGTACCGAGGGCGGACCGACGCCTACGTGGACGTCGTCGTCGAGGCGATGCTGCCGGCGGTCGCTGAGCGCAAGCTCGCCCGCTACGTCGACGTGTTCTGCGAGCAAGGTGTCTTCTCCGTCGAGCAGAGCCGTCGCGTCCTCGAGGCCGGTGCCCGCCGGGGACTCCGGGCCAAGTTCCACGCCGACGAGTTCGTCACGCTGGGCGGAGCCGAGCTGGCCGCCGAGGTCGGAGCGTTGTCCGCCGACCATCTTCTGCGGGCACGGGTAGCGGGCATCGCCCGGATGAAGGACGCGGGGGTGACGGCGACGTTGCTGCCCGGCACCGCCTTCTTCCTGGGACTGCCCTACGCCCCGGCCCGGGAATTCCTTCAAACCGGCGTGCGGGTGGCGCTGGCCTCCGACTTCAATCCCGGCTCGTCGATGGGGTTGAACCTCCAGCTGGTGACGACCATGGCGGTGAGCCAGATGAAAATGAGCCCGGAGGAGGCGCTCCTCGGTATCACCGTGCATGGAGCGTACGCCATGGGGCTCGAGGGCGAGGTCGGATCGCTGAGGCCGGGCAAGCAGTGTGACCTCGTCCTGGCCGACGTCCCCAACTGGCGGTTCCTCTCGTACTTCTACGGCGTCAACCACGTGAGTTGCGTGATCAAGCGCGGCGAACCGGTCTACCAGAAGAACTGATGCGACTGGTTCCCGATCTGGTCCTGACCGAGGCAGGATGGGAGCGCGGGCGGGCCGTGGCCGTGACCGATGGACGTATCGCCGCCGTCCAACCCGCCGGCGCGCCCCAGCCCGGCGACATGGCGCTGCCGGGCCGGGCCCTCCTGCCCGGGACCGTGAACGCCCACTGCCACACCTTCCAGTCGCTCCTGCGCGGGCTCGGCGACGACCTCGACTTCATGGGCTGGCGCGACCAGGTGCTGTATCCGTTCTCGGAACGCCTGGACCGTGGGGCCATCGCGCTGGGCGCCGCCTTCGCCTTCGCCGAGATGCTGCGCCACGGCGCCACCGCCTGCGTGGACTTCTTCTATCTGCACGATGAGGGCAATGAGAACGCCGAGGCGGTCATCGAGGCGGCGACGCGGGTCGGGATCCGGCTCGTGCTGGCCCGTGCCATGTACGACTGGGAAGGGGCGCCGCGACGCTATCGCGAGGCCGTAGCGGAGGCCGCGCACCGGACACGCGCGCTGATCGCCGGCCACCGCCACGACGCGACGGTGACCGTCCAGCCCGCGCCCCACAGCCCCCACGGCGCCTCGCCCGCGATGATCCGCGCGGGATGGGAGGTCGCTGAGGCCGAGGAGGTGCCGTTTCACATCCATGTCGCCGAGGGACGCTACGAGGGCGAGCGGACCCGACGCGAGCACGGGGCCACGCCGATCCGTTACCTCGACAAGCTGGGCGTGCTGGGATCGCGGATGATCGGCGTCCATTGTGTCTGGCTGGACGACGAGGAGATCGCGCTGATGGGCGCGCGGGGCGCCGCGCTGGCCTACTGCCCCTCGTCGAACATGTTCCTCGGCGACGGGATTACCCGCTTGCCCGAGATGCTGCAGGCCGGCGTGAGGATCGGGCTCGGCACCGACGGCGGATGCACCAACAACCGTCTCTCGGTGTTCGAGGAGATGCGGATGGCCTCCCTGCTCCAGCGGGTCCGGCTGCTCGACGGGGCGGCACTCAGCGCCGGGACAGCCTTCCGCCTGGGCACGCGCGCAGGGGCCGAGATGCTGGGGCTCGAGGCGGGGCTGATCGCGCCGGGCCGGTTGGCCGACCTGGTCGCGGTGGATCTCGGCCACCCCTCGCTACACCCGCCCAGTGATCTGCTCAAGAGCGTCGTCTATGCGATGTCGCCCGACGCGGTCACCGATGTCTGGGTCCACGGCCGGCGCGTGGTGGAGGCAGGGCGTCTACTCACCGTGGACATGCCCGGACTCCTGCGCCAGGTACGTGAGCTGACGAACGGATGGACACTCTGAAGGCGGTCGTGCTGGACGGAGGCGCGCTGCCGCTGGAGACCGTGGCGGCCGTGGCTCGGGGTGGCGCAGCGGTCTCGCTGAGCGCGGGCGCCCGGCGGTCCATGGAGGCCGGCCGCGCGTTCGTCGACGGCCTCGACGCTGATGCCACGCCCGTCTACGGCATCACCACCGGCGTCGGCAAGCTGAAGGACACGCTGATCCCGCCGGCCGAGCGCGCGCGTCTGCAGCGCAATCTTGTCCTGAGTCACGCCGGCGGTGTGGGCCCGCCGCTCGCCGAGGACGAGGTGCGCGCGATGATGCTGCTTCTGGCCGCCTCTCTGGCCCGTGGGGCATCGGGCGTTCGCCCGGCGGTGGTGGAAGCCGTCGTCACCTGCCTCAACCACCGGGTGCATCCCGTCGTCCCCGAGCTCGGATCGCTCGGCTCTTCCGGGGACCTGGCGCCGCTCGCCCACGTGGCCGCCTGCCTCATCGGAGAGGGGGAAGCGTGGGTTGACGGGCGGCGCGTGCCGGCGGGGGAGGCGCTCGCGCGGGCGAGCCTGGCCCCGATGAGCCTGGAGTCCAAGGAAGGTCTGGCTCTGCTCAACGGGACCCACCTCATGGCCGGCCTCGGCGCGCTGACCGTGCTCGATGCCTTCGGCCTCGCCCGGATGGCCGATGTGGCCGGGGCCATGTCGCTGGAAGCGCTGATGGGCTCGAACGCCGCCTTCGACCCGCGCATCCACGCGTTGCGTCCGCACCCGGGCCAGCTCGCCGTCGCCGACAACCTCCGGCGGCTGACCGCCGACAGCCCCATCATCGCCTCGCACCGGGACTGCACGCGGGTCCAGGACGCCTACAGCCTGCGGTGCATGCCGCCGGTCCACGGCGCGGCGCGCGAGGCCGTCGGCTTCGCGCGGGCCATCCTGGAGCGCGAGCTCGGCAGCGTCACCGACAACCCGCTCGTCTTCGCCGGCGATCGTCTCGTGCTGAGCGGCGGCAACTTCCACGGCGAGCCGCTGGGGCTCGCACTCGACACCCTGGCCATCGGGCTGGCCCAGCTCGCCGGGATCAGCGAGCGACGCAGCGACCGTCTGGTGAACCCCCTCACCAACGAGGGCCTGCCGCCGTTCCTGTCACCCCACGGTGGCGTGAACTCGGGCTACATGATCGCCCAGTACGTCGCCGCCGCGCTCGTGGCCGAGTGCAAGCGGCTGGCCCAGCCGGCCAGCGTGGACTCCATTCCGGCCTCTGGGCTGCAGGAGGACTACAACGCGATGGCCGCCGGCTCGGCGCTGAAGGCGCGCGCCGCGCTCCGTCACGCTCGCCAGGTCCTGGGCATCGAGCTGCTGCTGGCCGCTCAGGCGCTGGACCTCCGGGCGCCACTGGCGCCGGGACGGGGCAGCGCGGCTGCCCGCGACGCCGTGCGCCGGAGGATCCCGCCGCTCGTCGAGGACCGCTACCTCCAGGCCGACCTCGCCGCCGCGCTCGCCCTGATCGAGGACGGCAGCGTGCTGGCCGCGGCCGAGGCCGTGGTCGGCGCCCTCGCGTAGTGACGGCGTTCTGACCGACTGATGCCGGCCGCCGCGCTTGCCCTGGTGCTGGCGGCCGCCGTGCTTCATTCCACCTGGAACGCGCTGGCCAAGCGCAGCCGCCATCAGCTCTGCTTTCTCTGGTGGTCCACCACGGCGGCGACCGTGCTCTTCGCCCCCCTGACCGTCCCCATGGCCGTGGCGACCGGTCTGCCCCGAGCAGCGTGGCCCTATGTCGCGGCGACGATCGTGATCCACGGCATGTACTTCTATGCGCTGGGCCGCGCCTACCGGTCAGGCGACTTCTCGGTCGTCTACCCGGTGGCGCGGGGCCTGGGCGTCGCGCTGGTCCCGATGCTGGCCTTAGCGTTCTTCGACGAGCGCCCGTCTCCGCTCGGCGCCATCGGCATCGCCCTGATCGTGGTCGGCATCGTCGGCCTCCACCTGGCTGGTCGGGCCTGGGCCGGAGCCGCGGCTGCGCTGCGCCAGCTGGGGCCCGGCACTTGGTGGGCCATGGCCACCGGACTCGCGACGGCGGCGTACTCGCTCGTCGACAAAGCCGGCGTGGCCCGGCTCCACCCCGTCCCCTACATCGCATTCATGTTCCTGGGGATGAGTCTCGTGCTGCTCCCGGTGGTGCTGACCGACACGTCCGCGCTCCGGCGGGAGTGGACCAGCAACTGGCGGGCGATCCTCGTCGCCGCGGTGATGACGCTGAGCGCCTACCTTCTGGTCCTCTTTGCCTTCCAGCTCTCGAAGGCAGCCTACGTGGTGGCGACGCGCGAGGTCTCCATCGTGCTGTCCGCGGTCATCGGAAGCCTCTGGTTCAAGGAAGGCGCGCTGCCTCCCCGCCTCGCTGGAGCAGCGGTCGTGCTGGCGGGCGTCGCCTGTGTGGCCCTGGCCCGCTGAGCGTCAAGCCTGAACGCGGCTCGCCCGCCGCGTCATCGGTTGGCCTTGCGCATCTCCTCGGTTCGCTCGTGGGCGAACAACGCCTGGATGAGCGGCGTGTAGAAGCCCCCGTCGCCCACCAGCCGCGCCCGCGCGTCGGTGATCTCCACCCAGCCCCGCTCGACCAGGGCTTGCCAGATGGCCGCGTGCTCGGCGACGGGGTCGACGCCGAAGATCTTCTGGTAGGCGACCAGGTCCACGCTCAATCCCTGCAGCGCCTGGAAGAGGACGTGGATGTGGAGGTCCCGCTCGGTGTAGTGGAAGCCACGCTCTACAGGGAACCGCCCCTCGTCGAGGGCCTTCATGTAGTCGTCGACGTGGACGCTGTTCATGAAGGCCCAGCCCGGTGTGTCGGGCGTCCCGAAGAAGAACGAGATGCCGGCGAATCCCCACCCCCACACGTCGAACCCGATCAGGCGATCGCCGGCCTCGGTCCGGAACGGCGTGCGCATGATGTCCTCGTACTCGTAGGCTCCGGCCAGCGGGGCGTCCGGCTTCTCCCAGTCGTAGGGCGTGACCTGCCGGTAGCCGTGAGCCTCCAGGAATTGCCGGGACACCCGGTACATCTCGAGATTCTGCTCGAGCGAGGGCAGCTCGTCGCGACGGTTGCGGGCGAAATCGGTCCGGCCGGCGACGTTCAGCTCGTAGTGCGTGATGTGAGGGATGCCTGCCCGGATGAACGCCTCCAGGTCGTGCAGCATGTGAGCGATGGTCTGCCGCGGCCAGCCGAAGATGAGATCGACGCTGGCCGGCAGTCCCAGGGCCGCGCACCACTCCAGCGTGCGGAACACGTGGTCGGCCTTCTGCTTGCGCCCGCTCAGGGCGATCAGCTCGTCGTCGAGTTGCTGGACCCCGAGGCTGATGCGGGTGACGCCGGCCGCCTTCATGGCCGCCAGCTTCTCGGCCGTGTAGAGCTGGGGGATGCCCTCCAGCGTGACCTCCACGTCCGGCGGGAGGTCGGGGAAGACGCCGCGGACGATGTCGAGCAGGCGCCCGTACTGGCTGGCGTGGTAGAGATTCGAGGTGCCGCCGCCGAAGTATACGGTGGCCAGACGGTTGCCGGCGAAGAAGTCGCGGTACATCGCGCCCTCACGCTCGAGGTACCGGAGATACTCGTCCAGCTGGTGCTTGCCCCGGTAGATCTCGCTGGGGAACAGGCAGAAGCCGCAGCGGTCAGGAGTCGTGGGCAAGCAATACGGAGTCGCCACGTAGAGGTTGACCCGCTTGGGGATGGCGGTGTTGGCCGCCCGCCGGTCGCTCATCACCATCGGCACGGGCACGTTGCGCTCGAGCCAGAACATCGGCGAGGGATGGCCATGCAGGACCCGATTGCTCTGCCGGCGCTGGCGCTGCTTGTCGATCAGGGCATGCACGCGTCCCACGCGTTCGGCGTCGACACCGGCTCCGTTCCGCTCACGCATGCGTTCTCCTTGTCGGCAACCCGATGTGACTCGCGCGGACGGCCGCCGTCCAACGTCGGGGCCGGCGGCGGCGCCCGTCAGAGAAAGAGTCGCTGGGCCCGGGGATCCGGCAGCTCCAGCCCCAGGGCCTGGAGTTTCGGATCGACGTACTGCTGGTACGCCTGACGCATCGCTTCGTTTTCGACGTTCTTGAGCCCCCAGCGGATGAGCGTCGGCATGCTGGGCGAGTCGGAGCGACCCCACACGTCGAGCGCGGCCGGATACCACTTGGCCAGCAACCGCTGGGCCAGCTCCCGCCCTGGCCCCTCCGCGCAGATCCGGGACAGGAGGTGATAGCCCAGCTCCGAATGGCCCACCTCGTCCCGCTCGATGGCGGGGGCGAGCCGCGCCAGCGGCACGTAGCTCGACTGGACCCATTCCCGCGCGTAGAAGGCGCCGGTGAGGTCCATGAAGAAGTGGAAGAACGCGTCGTCGACCCAGGACCCGCGATCGAGTCGCAGCGCATAGTGCGTGTACGGGGCGTCGCGCAGGGCCAGGGCGGGCTCCAGCGCCAGCGCCAGCCGGTGGAACTGAATGGCGTGCTTGAGCTCCTCGGCGACGTACTCGGCCTTGAGGACCTTCAGCTCCTGCGTCGGGTAGAGGGTGTCGGCCAGCTCGATGCAACCGGCCATCAGGTTGAGGAAGCTCTTGTTGCCGGCCCGCTCACCCTCGCGACGGATCATCTTCACGAGCAGCCGTCGGTATTCCTCGGGCAGGGCGTCGCCCTCGTCGAAGCGGTGGGCGGACCGGCGGGTCACGCGGGGAAGCACCGGCAGGGGATCGCCCTGCGCGTAGAGGGCCCGCCACAGCGGCCAGACTTTCGTCCCACTGTCTGCAGAAACCGTCTTGGGTTTCGCTCCTTCTCGCATCACCGATCCCTCTGCTGTGGGGCGGTAGCCTAAGGAGCGGGGCGGGACCTGTCAAGGGTTTGTCGGCCGACCGTGGCGATTTCGTGAAATGTACGTGGGGGTTCGTGGCCCGGAGCGCGGGCAGGAAAGCCGAGCTAGCGCTGGGGAACGACTTCGGAGCCGGGAGCGGGCAGGGCTTCGACGGGCTTGGAGCGGTTCGTGCGGCAGCGGCCGTCGAAGAGGACGCCTTCCTCGACCACGACGACGGGCGCCTCGACGTCGCCGAACACGCGGGCGGTGCCGCGCAGCTCGATCCGCTCGGTGGCCACCACGTTGCCGACGAACTCGCCGCCCACGATGATGATCCCGGCGCGGACGTTGGCGTTGACAATGCCCTTCTCGCCGATGATCAGCGTGTCGTTCGTCTGGATCTCGCCGCTGAACTTGCCGTTCAGCATGACGGTGCCGTTGAAGGTGTACTTGCCCTCGATCTCCGAGCCTTCGTCGATGAAGGCGCTGAGATCACCGGGCGTGGCCGGGGGCGTCGCCTTTCGCCAGGGAACCATGCGCATAGAAACAGACTTAGCATCGTCTCCGACCGCCGTCAAAGATTGCGGCACCCCCAGACGTTGGGGCCGCGTGGCCGACCAGGCGCCCGTGCTAGTGGCCGGCGCCGGCTCAGAAGGAGCGGATGAGACGGGCGACCCGCTCGTCGTGCGACTGGAACGGGTCCTTGCAGAGGATGGTCTCGCGCTCGGGGTCGTTCAGCTTGAGGTAGACCCAGTCCACCCGGTAGTCCTTGCCCTTGAGGTTGGCCTGCCGGATGAACTCGCCGCGCAGGCGGGCCCGGGTGGTCTGAGGCGGGGTGTGCTTGGCCTGTTCGATGGTCTCGTCGTCAGTCACGCGGTCGACCATGTCCCGGCCCACCAGCTTGTAGTAGAGGCCGCGGTCGGGCCGGATGTCGTGATACTGCAGGTCCATCAGGGAGATCTTGGGGTCGCGCCAGCTCAGGCGGTGCCGGGTCATGTAGCTCTCGATCCACTGGCGCTTGATGACCCAGTCCAACTCGCGGTCGAGCTGCAGGGGGTCGGTCTCGAGCTTGGTGAGGATGTCCGTCCACCGGGCCAGCACGTCCTTGGAGACCGCGTCGGCGTCGATGGAGGCGACGTAGCGCGTGGCGTACTCGAGGTAGTCCAGCTGGAGCTGGAGCGCCGTGATCGAGCGACCGTCCTTGAGCTTGATGGTCTCCCGGAGCGTTGGGTCGTGGGAAATGTCGCGGATGGCCTGCACCGGCGACTGCAGCGAGTAGTCGCGGTCGAAGAAGCCATCCTCGATCATGTCCAGGACGAGCGCGGTCGTCCCTACCTTGAGGTAGGTGGCCACCTCCGACATGTTGGAGTCCCCCACGATGACGTGCAGGCGCCGGTAGCGCTCGGCGTCGGCGTGGGGCTCGTCGCGGGTGTTGATGATGGACCGCGACGAGGTGGTGGCGCCGGAGATCTCCTGGCAGATGTGCTGGGCCCGCTGGGAGAGACAGTAGTGGAAGCCCCGCGGGGTCTGCAGCACTTTGCCGGCCCCGGCGAAGATCTGCCTGGTGACGAAGAAGGGAATGAGGGCCTCGGCCAGCCGCTGGAACGAGACGTCCCGGCTGACCAGGTAGTTCTCGTGGCAGCCGTAGGAGTTGCCCGCCGAGTCGGTGTTGTTCTTGAAGAGCAGGATGTTGCCCGAGATCCCGTCCTCCCGCAGGCGCTTCTCGGCCTGATGCAGGAGATCCTCCACGATCCGCTCGCCGGCCTTATCGTGGATCACGAGCTCGGTTACGTCGTCGCACTCAGGTGTCGCGTACTCGGGGTGGAAGCCGGTGTCCAGGTACAGGCGGGCGCCGTTCTCGAGGAACACGTTGGCGTTGCGGGCGCCGGGGATGACCTTCTCGAACAGGTACCGGGCGACATTGTCCGGACTGAGCCGGCGCTGGCCGTTCAGGGTGCAGGTGAGACCGTACTCGTTCTCCAGGCCGAAGATCCGCCGCTTCATGGTAGCGAGTGCCGTGAGCCCGGCTCGGGCCGTGGGTGGCCTGCTCTAGGTGCGGAGTGGCTTCGTCCGTCTTCCCGATTCATTGAAGTCGAACCAGGGCCGTCATTTGCCCTCAGCGTAACACGGTCTACCGCGCTGCGCCCAGGAGCTGGGCGATGGCCTCGGGCGGGATCCGCCGGAACTTCCGCCGCGTCTTGGTGCGGTCGAGGACGGCCACCTCCAGGTCGCGCTCGCTCAGCGACTTGTTCTGGGTCACGTTGAGGGCGCGGACCCCCAGGGTGAGGGCCTCCGCCAGATCCATGCCTTCCCGGTAGTTGTCTTTGAGGAACCGGCGGATCTCGTCGGCCTGGCCCCCCATGGCGGCATAGTTGCGCTCGTCCTCGATGGTGCCGTCGTAGAGGATGTGGTAGATCTCGTTGCGGGCGCCGTTCTCGTCGCCGACCTCGGCCACCAGCACCTCCACCTCGAAGGGCTTGATGTCCTGGGTGAAGATGTTCCCCAACGCTTGGGAATAGGCGTTGGCCAGGGCCTTGGCCGTCACGTCGCCGCGGCTGTAGGAGTAACCCTTGACGTCGGCGTGGCGGATCCCGGCGATCCGGAGATTCTCGAACTCGTTGTACTTGCCCACGCCGGCGAACGCGATCCGATCGTAGATCTCCGAGACCTTGTGCAGCAGGGTGGAGGGATTCTCGGCCACCAACAGGATGCCCTCCCGGTATTCCAGGGCCACGATGGACCGGCCGCGCGCGATGCCCTTGCGAGCATACTCGGCCTTGTCCTTCATCATCTGCTCGGGGCTGACGTAGTAGGGTAGCGGCATCGGGCTCAGGCCCCCTGCTCGGACTTCGCGCGGTCCTTGAGGACGGCCTCACAAACCCGCCGGACCTCCTCCTCGGGCGTTTCGATGAAGCCCGACCGGGTGATGGCCCGTACGCTGGGATAGATGCCTCGGATCAGGTCAGGCCCGCCGGTGCCAATGTCCTCGTCGGCGGCGTCGAAGAGGCCCTCCAGGGCTACCCGTAGGCCGTCGTCCCGGCTCATGTCCCTCCGCCACAGTTTCTTGAGCGAGTCGCGGGCGTCCTTGGCCCCGGAGCCCTGGGCGTCGTAATTGGTCTCCTCGTAACGCCCACCGGTGATGTCGTACTTGAACAGTCGCCCCGTCCCGGCCTTTTCGTCGAATCCGGCGAAGATCGGCACCACGGCCAGCCCTTGCAGCGCGGCCGGCAGGTTCATTCGGATCATTTGGCTCAGCTTGTTGGCTTTGCCGTCCAGGGAGAGGTTGTCCCCCTCCACCTTCTCGTAGTGCTCGAGTTCTGTCTGGAAGAGCTTGGCCATCTCCATGGCCGGCCCGGCGGCGCCGGCGATGCCGATGCCGGAGTACTCGTCGCACTTGAAGATCTTGTCGATCCGGCGGCTGGCCACCTGAAAGCCGGCGGTGGCCTGGCGGTCCCCGGCCATGATGACGCCGTCCCGGTAGCGCAAGGCGAGGACGGTGGTGCCGTGGGGGATCTCCGGGGTCGGCTGGGCCACCGGGCTCGAGCCTGGCAGCATGTGGGGCGACTCCCGCCGCAGCAGCTCGGAGAAGCTGGAGCCGGCGTAGTCGTTGAACACCTGCTGCCAGCGTGGCTCGTTCATCGCGCCCTATTCTACTCGGACGAGCTTGGGAACTGCCGATTCGAGCGCCGGCTTCGCCGGCGCATCCTGGGGGAGGTTTCGGAGGGGCCGTCGAGGCCCCCTCCGACGAGGAAGGGGGGCGAAGCCCCCCTCCGAGCTCTCATACCGCGGCGCTCGGCCGCGCGATGTTGCGCAGCAGATCGGCGGCCGTCGGCGACTCGGTCAGGAGTTGCCGGACGTGGGCCTCGGTCCCGCGCAGAGGCTCCAGCATGAAGATCTTCTTCAGCGGACCCTCCTTGAGGTCGAAGATCACCGAGTCCCAGCTCGCCGACACGATCTCGTCCGCGTAGCGCTGCAGGCACATCCCCCGGAAATAGGCCCGGGTGTCCTTGGGCGGATCGTAGATGGCCTTGGTGATCTCGTCGTCGGTGACCATCCGCTCCACGGCGTCCGACTCCTCGAGCTTCAGGTACAGGCCCTTCCCGGGGCGGATGTCGTGGTACTGGAGGTCCATCATCTGCACGCGCGAGTCGGCCCATTCCAGTCCGTGGCGCTCGATGTACGTCCCGATGAGCTGGTGCTTGATCACCCAGTCCAGGTCGCGGCCGAGGGACATGGGATCGTCGGCCAGCCGGTCCAGCGTGTGTTCCCACCGGGCCAGCACGTCCCGCACCCACGGCTCGGCTTCGTGGTCGGCGTAGTAGCGGTGAGCCAGGGCCAGGAACTCGCGCTGCAGCTCGATCGCGGTGATGGTGCGGCCGTCCTTGAGGCGGATGGACTCCCGGCAGGTCAGGTCCCGCGAGACCTGGCGATAGGCGGCCACCGGCCCGTCGATGGAGAAATCGCGGTCGATGAAGTCGTCCTCCACCATGGAGAGCACGATGGCCATCGTGCCGACCTTGAGGTAGTTGGTCACCTCGCTCATGTTGGCGTCGCCGACGATCACGTGCAGGCGCCGGTACTTCTCGGGGTCGGCGTGGGGCTCGTCCCGGGTGTTGATGATCGGGCGCGAGTGCATGGTCTCCAGCCCGACCTCGGTCTCCAGGAAATCGGCGCGCTGGGAGATCTGGTAGTCGCAGGAGTCGGCGTTGTTCTCGGAGCCCACCTTGCCGGCGCCGGTGAAGATCTGGCGCGTGACGAAGAACGGCATCATGTGCTGCACGATCCGGGCGAAGGGCACCCGGCGGTCCATGAGGTAGTTCTCGTGGGTGCCGTAGGAGTTGCCCTTGTAGTCGGTGTTGTTCTTGTAGATGAGGATGCGCTGCTCGGGCGGCGAGACGGCCTCGGCCCGCTGGCGGGCCAGGTTCAGGATCCGCTCGCCGGCGCGGTCCCAGATCACGAGGTCGCGGGGGTTCGTCGTCTCCGGGCTGGAGTACTCGGGATGCGCGTGGTCGACGTAGAACCGCGCCCCATTGGAGAGGATGAGGTTGATGAGGCGCGACTCCTCCTTGGAGGGGACGTCCTTCTCCTCCATGTACTCGAAGCCGCGGGCGTCCCGGAGCGGGCTCTCCGCCTCGTAGTCCCAACGGATCCGGGAGGACCGGTAGGTCTCGTAGGAATTGATGAGGAGCAGCGAGCTCAGAATCGGGTTGAAGTCGGGCTGGTTCTTGACCGTGATGCCGTACTCGGTCTCGATGCCCATGACCTTGGGGATTGCCATTCGTCCCTCGCTACGAAGAAAGAACCCCGGGCCGAAGGCGCCCGGGGTTGAGCGGGGGGCCCCGCAGGGGCCCCCGCGCCATTACAGGTACTGACCGGTGGTCACCACCCGTTCGACGTTCTTTTGCTTGTCCTTGGCTTCGCTCATGAGCGGCTTGACGTAGACGATCCGCTCGCCCTTCTTGCCCGCGATCTTGGCCCAATCGTCCGGGTTGGTCGTGTTGGGCAGGTCCTCGTTCTCCTTGAACTCCTCGCGGACCGCCGCCAGCAGGTCGTCGGTGGTGATGCCCTTGGGCGCGCCGGCGATGTGCCGCTTGAGGGCCAGCTTCTTGGCCCGGCGCACGACCGACTCGATCATGGCCCCCGAGGCGAAATCCTTGAAGTAGAGGACTTCCTTGTCGCCGTTGGCGTAGGTGACCTCGAGGAAGCGGTTCTCCTCGCTGAGGCTGAACATCTTGTCCACCGTGGCTGCGACCATGACCTCGATGGCGGCCTGGGCGTCGCCGTGCCGGCGAATCTCCACCTCGGCGATGGGCAGGTCCCGGGTCAGGTACTTCGAGAAGATGTCGCGGGCGGCGTCCCGGTCCGGGCGCTCGATCTTGATCTTCACATCCAGCCGCCCCGGCCGGAGGATGGCCGGATCGATGAGGTCCTGGCGGTTGGAGGCGCCGATCACGATCACGTTGCGCAGACCCTCGACGCCGTCGATCTCGGCCAGCAACTGGGGCACGATCGTGGTCTCGACGTCGGAGGAGATGCCGGTGCCGCGGGTCCGGAACAGGGCGTCCATTTCGTCGAAGAAGACCACGACGGGGACGTCGTCGGCCGCCTTCTCCTTGGCCTTGGTGAAGATCTCGCGGATCTTCCGCTCCGTCTCGCCGACGTACTTGTTGAGCAGCTCGGGCCCCTTGATGTTCAGGAAGTAGCCCTTGATTTTTTCCCCACGCTTCTCGGAAATCTTCTCGGCCAGGTTGTTGGCCACGGCCTTGGCGATCATCGTCTTGCCGCAGCCGGGCGGGCCATACAAGAGCACGCCCTTGGGCGGCGTGAGCTTGTGCTCCCGGTAGTAGTCGGCGTACAGGTAGGGCAGCTCCACCGCGTCCTTGATGGCCTCGATCTGCGTGATGAGGCCGCCGATGTCCTCGTAGCCGATGTCGGGGACCTCCTCGAGGGCCAGATCCTCCACCTCGCTCTTGGGCAGCCGCTCCAGCAGGTAGCCGGACTTGGCGTCCATGAGGATGTGGTCGCCGGTCTTGAGGCGGAGGCTGCGCAGGGGGTCGGCGATGATCCCCACCTTCTCCTCGTCGGCCCGCAGCGTCACCACCGCCCGCTCGGGATCGAGCTGCTCCTTGAGGATGACCACCTCGCCCTGGATCTCGTAGCTGGCGACCTCGACGACGTTGAGCCCCTCGTTGAGGATCAGCTCCTGACCCGGCTTGAGCGTTTCCACCTTGATCGAAGGGTGCAGGTTCACCTTCACCTTGCGGCCCTGGGAGAGGATGTTGACGGTCCCGTCCTCGTTGCCTGACAGGTACACGCCGTACGTCGAGGGCGGCGCGCAGAGCTTGTCGACCTCTTCCTTGAGGGCGGTGATCTGCTCGCGGGCCTCGTAGAGGGCGTTCACCAGTTTTTCATTCTGGTTGAACGCCTGCACGAGCTGGCGGTTGGCCTCGCGCAGCTTGTTCTCGAGGACCATGAACTCCTTGGGCATGTCCTCGAGCTTCTTGCGCAGGTGAACCGTCTCGGCCTCGAGCGAGCGAACGTAGGCTTGAAGGTCTTGCACCTGAATCTCGTACTCGGTGAGTCGACGGCGTGTTCCGGAATCCGACATCGCAGCGGGCAGGAACTTAGAAAACCCTTCGCGACTCGGGCTACTCTTCTTCTCGAACTCCTTCATAGCCCTTCCCTTCTGTTCCTACCGCTGGTGAGCCGCCTCCGTACGGTCACGACCGAGTATCGCCAGCGGGCCGAGGAAAGTCAAGGTTCAGCGGCGTTTACAGCCCTCAGCGCCCGTCAGTTTCGGGACGCCCCGGCTTCTACGGGCAGCAAGTTCCATACCGGATGCCCGCATGTGCCTCGTCCTCGAAACGGATGGCCTCGCATTCGGGTTCCTGTATAAGAGGTCTATGCTCGGTCGACTCGCACTCGGCGCGTTGACGATTGCGATGCTCGTCGTCGCCACGTGGTCGCCATCGCTCGACGCCCAGCCTGCGCCGTCGCGGCGCGAGATCCGTATCGGAATCCCTGGACTTCCCGGCGCGATCGAGCCTGGCACGACACTGGAGGGCGCCAGCCCACTCATCGCGCGCCACGTATTCGACACGCTGGTCACCTACCGAGAAGCGTCCACCGACGTCGAGCCAGCGCTGGCCGTACGCTGGACCGTGTCCCGCGATGGCCTCGTGTGGAACTTCGTCCTGCGTGACAACGTGCGCTTCCATGACGGAAAGGCACTCACCGCGGCGGAGGCGGTGGCGAGTCTCGAGCGACCGCTCAAGATCGGTACGCGCCCGGCGGCCACCGTATGGGCGGCCCTGCTTCGGGGGGCGCCGGGCGTGATCAAGGAAGTACGGGCGGCCGATTCGCGCACAGTGCAATTCGTGCTCGGGCAGCCGTACGCGCCGCTCCTGACCGTGCTGGCCCATCCGGGCTTCGGAATCGCGCGGGAAATCACCGGGGCCGACGGCACGACGCACCTGGTGGGGACGGGGCCCTACCGGATCGTGGATGTCGCCCCCGGTCGGATCGCTCTCGAGGCGGTGCCTGGCTCCTGGGCGACCCCACCCCGGGCTGAGCGCCTCGTGTTCCTCGACGTGGGGACCGACGACCACGCCGAGGCCGAATTCGACGCTCATGCCCTCGACGTCTGGTTCCCCCCAGGGCCGCCGCGGCGGTCCCAGGGCGCGCTGTCGATTCCCGGGCCCCGCGTCGGGTACCTGGCGTTTCAAACCGAGCGCGAGCCGTTCTCCCGCAAGCAGATCCGTCAGGGCATCGCGGCTGCCATCGACCCGGCGGTGCTCGGCCTGGCGCTGGGCTCGGCCGCGGTGCCGTTACAGTCGTATCTGCCGCCGGGCGTGTGGGCCCGGCGCGAAGGGTTCCCCATCCTGGGCGGCACGCGACAGACGGTCGCCACCCTGCTCAAGGCCGGCCAGTGGCCCCAGGGCTTCACGCCCACGCTTCTGGCACCCGCAGAAAACGAGGCGGTGGACATCAACCTCGTCGCCGAGGCGCTCCGGCTCAGCCTGGAGGGTGCGGAAGTGCCGGTGCGGGTACGCCTGGAATCGCCGGAGGCGGCGGCGCAGGCGCGCGCCGCGGGCGATCACGAGATGACGCTGGCCGAGGCGAACGTGGTGGGGGGAGACCCCCACCTCTTCCTCTATCCGCTGTCAACCAGCGAGGGGGCCGTCAAGGGCCGGCTACCATTCAACATCTCGTTCTACCGGAACCCCCGCCTCGACGACGTCCTGATCCGGGCCAGTCAGCTCGCCTTTCGCCCCGAGCGCCAGCGCCTGTACCAGCGCGCCCAGGCTATGCTGGCCGACGAGATGCCCTGGCTTCCGCTCTACGCGAGACTGCTGTGGGCTGTCGCCCGGCCGGAGGTGCGAGGGCTCCGCCTGCACCCCTCAGGGTTCCATCGCCTGTCGACGATCGCGCTGGAGCATCCATGAAGTTGGAGGGGGCAGCGGCCGCCCCCTCCAAACCTCCCCGTTCACGCGGGGTGCCACAACGGTGCCCCCTCCAAACCTCCCCGTTCACGCGGGGTGCCACAACGGTGCCCCCTCCAAACCTCCCCGTTC
>Ga0187892_10000437_pt1 | contig 108599 bp, 91 predicted proteins | sample MA1701073metaG_FD_139345 | JGI IMG/M metagenome (GOLD analysis project Ga0187892, IMG submission 139345) | Bio-ooze microbial communities from a basaltic lava cave in the Kipuka Kanohina Cave System on the Island of Hawaii, USA - MA170107-3 metaG ... | reverse complement strand
GGGCGGAGCCCCCCGAAGACGAAGACCGGCGAAAAGGGTGGGAATCTGAAAGATTCACACCCTTTGAGCCGAGCGCGCGGAAGACGAAGCCAAATCCTTGCCGCGCGCTCGGCGGCGGGGGGGTTCGGGGGGCGGAGCCCCCCGAAGACGAAGACCGGCGAAAAGGGTGGGAATCTGAAAGATTCACACCCTTTGAGCGAACCGCCGCTCGAGGCCTGCGTCGTCGGTTCTTGGCCACATTCCCGTGCTCGACCTTCTCTAGAACACCTCCTCAGCCCGCAGGATCGCCCCCAACCCGTTCTGCGCCGGGTACTTGAGCGTGACCGTCCCGTGCTGGTCGATCTTCTTGCAGACGGGACGGGTCCGCGGGAACCAGACCGCGGCGATCAGGATCGTCAGGGTCAGCCAGACCCCGAACCCGATGAGCATGCCGATCGGCGCTCCGTCCCGCGAGTCGATCGCCTCGCCCAGCAAGGCCAGGACGAGGGGGATCGCCACCAGCCCGACGCCGATCCCGAGGGCGCCGCCCACGAGGTTCGCGGTCCAGCGTCCGCGCTTGCAGCTCGCGCACTCGGGGACCTCGACCGTCTCGCGCTTCTGGGCGATCGTGGCCAGGATCGCGACCGGGATCAGGCCGCCCAGCAGGCCGATGTAGACCCAGGGTGGGACGTACACGAACTGCTTGCGCCACGGGACGACGTCCTGGTCGCCGGAGCAGAGCGCGCACCGTCTCGCCGGCAGCCGCGCCCCCTTCGGCACGTGGAGGAACCGTCCGCGTTCGACCCGGGGGAAGGCCGGGCCGCCGCCCCCGCCCCGGCCCGCCCGCGCCTGGGCGGCGACGGCGGGGTCGAGCCACTCGTTGCAGAAGCGGCACTTGAGGGCCGAGGACTTGATGACCTCGTTGCAGTAGGGGCAGCGCTTCTCGCCCGGGCCTGGGGTCGCCGACACCCGTTCCTCCGGTTCTCCGGTTTCCGGTTTGCGGTGAAACGTAAGGAGACGCAGCGATATCTCTTTTATTCAACCTGGAAATAAGGACGCAAGAGGGGCGTCTCACTCCTGACGAAGGAAACGAGGAGGGAATCGATCGTGAAGAAGATGCTCGCGGGTCTGGTCCTTGCCGGTCTCGTCGGCCTGGGTGTCGGCGGGGTTGCCGGCGAGGCGCGCGCCGACGATGGCGGCTACGAGACCCGCTACGTCACCGTCGAGGAGCCCGGCTGCTGGACCTACCAGACGCGCACGGTCGAGCTCCCCGGGCGCTACGAGACGCGCTACCAGCAGATCTGGGACGGCTGCGGCTACGTGACGCGCTGCGTCCAGGTCTGGGTGCCGGGCGGCTACGCGACCCAGCAGGTGCGGGTGTGGGTGCCGGGCCGCAGCGTCCAGAGGGCCGTGCAGGTGTGGGTGCCCGCTGCCCGGCCGGCCTACTCGGGCTCGAGCTACGCCCACGGAAGCTACGGATACGGCTCGGGTTCCGACTACTACGCCGAGAGCCGCGGCTCGAGCTACGGCTCCGGCCACGGGTACGGCTCCTCGGGCGGGACGACCATCCGCGTGGGCTACGGGTCGAGCGGTTACGGGTCGAGCGGCTACGGCTACGGCGGCTACGGGAGCTACGGCCACGGCAGCTACGGCCACCGCACCCCCTACTACGGCCGCACGCCGTACGGCTACGGCGGCGGTCACGGCTACTCCGGCGGCAGCTACGGCTACTCCGGCGGCAGCTACGGATACTACCGCGGCGGCTACGGTTACTACAGCGGCTCGGGCTTTCGGGTCGGCGCCCGCGTGAACGTCGGCGGGATCGGCGTGAGCGTGGGCGTGCGCGGCCGCTAGAGGCGGTCGCTCGACGGACGACGAGACTCCCCTCCCTTCTCTCTCTTTTCTCCCTGCGGGCCCGGGTCCCCTCCCCGGGCCCGCCCTCTTTCCGGCCCGTGACGCCATCGCCAAAGGGGCACGGAACACGGAACCGGGGGCAACCGGCCGCGTCCTTCTGCAACCCAGCCCTTAGTTGATGCTCGGCTCGGGCGGGAACCGGCGCTTCCCGGTCACGAGGCAGAGGTCCTTCACCTGCGCGTTCACGGCCCGGATGAGCTTCCGCGCGCGCGCGAAGGGCTCGAGCTCCTCGAGGAGCTCCTGCTTCGCGTCCACCGGCAGGTTGAGCGAGTCCGCCATGAGGTCGCAGCAGCAACCGAGCGGGGCGTCGAGCTTGCGGAGGGCGCAGGGGAGCTTCTTGTGGCGGAGGAGGGCGGGCGGGACCGTCTCGGCGAGGACGAGAAGCCGGTCGCGAAGGGCCTTGGCATCCACCTCCTGCCCGTCGATCGGCATCTCGTCGAGGAGCGAGACGCGGGCCGTCCGGTAGGGCCGGTCGCTCACGATGTCGAGGATCCGGACGCGCCGCACGCCGCAGAGGACGATGTTGTACCGGCCGTCCGGGAGCTTCGTCGTCTCGACCATCTTCCCGAGGCACGCCGTGGCGTGGACCGCGGGGTTCAGGTGGTAGGATGGCTCCCAGCCGGGCTTGAGGAGCACCATCCCGATGCACCCCTCGGACGAGGCGGCATCCGCGACCATCTGGCGGTACCGCGGTTCGAAGATGTGGAGCGGGAGGAGCGTGCAGGGGAAGTGGACCACGTTCGGAAGAGGGAAGAGCGGAAGCCGACCGGAGAAAGTCTCGAGCCCGAAGTGCCTGTGAAGGTCTGGCATCGGCTGGATCCCCGGAGCCTCGGCGAAGGGACGTGGTGCGTCCTTACCCCTCGGTATGCCACAAAGTTGCGCTGACTTCAATGCGCCATTATAATTCCCCCTCCAAAGGCGTGCAAGGAAGCGAGGGCCTCCATCGTGTGGGATCGCTTGAGCCTCGCGGCCCGGCGCGCGATGGATGAAGCGAGGCGCACGGCCGAGGCGCTCCACCACGACACGGTCGGAACCGCGCACGTCCTCGTCGCGATGGCCTCGGATCCGGCCACGGCGGCCGCCCTGGCCCTGGCGCGCCAGGGGGCCGGGCCCGACCGCCTGCGCTCGAAGCTCCAGGAGCTCGAGCCCGGAGGGCCCCGGCGGGGCGCCGGGAAGCGGACCGAGGACGCGAGCTTCGCGCTGGATCTGCGGGAAGCGGCTGGGCTTGCGCTCGAGGAGGCGGAGGTGGACGACCGCTTCGACATCGCCCCGGTCCACATCTTCCTGGCCGTGACCGCCGACGACGACTTCGGCGCCGTCGCGCTCCTCCGGGCCTGCGGCGTGGATGTGGAGCGGGCGCGGCGGGAGGTCCAGGGCCTCGCCCGCGACGAGCTGCAGGGGAGCCTGCCACGAGAGTGACACCCTCCCGGCGACCGCGTGCGCGTCAGGGCGTGACACGTAGCCTGGTCACCTTATGCCACGGGGCCCTGACGGTGCTCGCGATGGGTCTCCCGTGGGGCCCCGGCGCGACCGCCCTCCGCGCCGATGAGCCGCCCGCGCCGACGCCTCCGCCTCCGCCTCCGCCTCCGGCGCCCCCGCCCGCGGCCCCGGACGACGACCTGCTCCGCGACGACGAGCGCTACGAGCACGCGGCGGCGCCGGCCTTCGTCGTCGAGCGGCCCGACCGCGAGTGGGCGTTCGTGAACCTCGCGGTCCTGAAGCGCGTGGAGTCGGCGAGCGGGCGCCCGCTCGGCGATGTGGAGGCCGAGTTCAGGGCCCTCCGCTGCCGCCTGCACCACCCGCGGCTCAAGGCGAACTTCTCGGCCTTCGTCTTCCCGCTCGCGGGGGGCGCGGGCGGCGCCGCCGTGCCGGATGCCGCCGCCCTGCGCGAGTCCACGATCGCCGACATCCGGCGGGGTCTGCCCGACGCCCAGGTGAGCGCCGTCGCCGACGCCACGATCGGCGGCCGCCCGTGCCTCGTCGTCGAGTACGCGGGCACGCCCTCGCGCGGGGAGGGGGGCGCCTACGTCTACACGCGCGTCGTCTGCGTGCGGGCCGACGCCTCGAGCGTCGTCCTCTTCCTCTTCGAGGCGCCGAAGGCGCATGCGAAGGCCGCCGGCGCCGGGCTGAAGAAGATCCTGAAGAAGCTCCGGCCGTGACCGCCAGGAAGCGATGGAGCTGGCTCGGGGTCCCCGCCCTCGCCGCGCTCCTCGCCTCGGTGCCGCTCCTGCTGCCGCCGGCCGAGCGCCTCGAGGATGCGCTCCGCGACGCGTACTTCGGCTGGCGCGGCGAGATCGCCCCGGCCCCCGACGTCTACATCGCCGCCGCCGACGCGCGCAGCCTCCGCCCGAAGAAGGACGGCGGCCTGGGGGAGTGGCCGTGGGACGCGGCGACGCTCGGGGCGCTCGTCGAGCGGCTCGAGGCGGCCGGCGCCGGGGCGGTCGCGCTCTCGTTCCCCCCGCCCGAGGGCGTCGCCGAGCGCTTCCCCGACCTCCTCGTCGCCCGCCGGATCGTCGTCGACGCGGCCGAGCGCGAGGCCGGCGGCCGGCTGTTCGCCGTCGCCGACCCGCCCTCGCCGCGCGCCGGGATCGCCCACGTCGAGGCCGTCGGCAGCGTCCGGCACGTCCGGCTCGACTTCGACGACGGGCCGTCGCTCGTCCGCCTCCTGGCCGAGCGCGCCGGCGCGGTCGGCGAGGGCGCCCCGGAGCCGCCGCTCGAGCCCGGCTCGCGGCTCCGCGTCAACTGGACCGGGCCGCCCGGCCGGCGCATCCCGTACCTCTCGTGCGCCGCCATCGCCGCGGGCGAGCTCCCGCCCGAGATCTTCCGCGGCAAGCTCGTCCTCGTCGGCCCGACCGAGCTCGGCGTCGACCCGGGCGTCGTCACGCCGACGACGGGCGCGACGCCCATGCCCCGCGTCGAGGTGCTCGCCCAGGCCCTCGACACGCTCCTCTCCGGGCGCGGCTTCCGCCGGCCGGGGCGGGCGGCGACGGCGCTCGGCGTCCTCGCGGCGGCCGTCTTCTTCGGGCTCATCTGGCGCCAGGTGCGGCCGGCGTTCGGGCTCGTCCTGCTCGCGATCGGCCTCGCCGCCGTCCCGGTGGTCGGCTACCTCGCCTTTCGCCAGGGGCTCCTCTTCCCGGTCGTCCCGCTCGAGCTCGCCCTCACCCTCACCTACCTCGGCCTCGCCGCCCTGCGCACGGCCGAGGTGGACCGCGAGCTGGAGCGGCTCGTCGAGGAGCTGTCGCGGCTCGACCGGCGCTTCTACGCGGCCGGCGAGGAGGACGAGAAGGTGCCGGCCGGCATGGGCGGAGGGAAGGCGGGCGCGGCGACGTCGGCGACGTCGGGGGCGGCGGCGGCCGGCTCCGGCTCCTGGACGCGCGCGCTCGACCTCGCGGCGCTCTTCCTCGAGGTGGAGAGCATGGTCCTGCTGCGCGCCGACCCGGACGGCGAGCCGCGCCTGGGCTTCGTCGCCGGCTACAAGGCGACCGAGGACGACGTGCGGGAGCGGCGGCGCGACCTGCGGCGGAGCCCGTACCTCGAGGCGACGGACGTCCACCGCCAGGTCCTGCGCCGCGACTTCATGCGCGAGGAGCTGGCGGTGACGTCGCTCATGGTGCCGATCATCTCGATCTCGCGCCTGCTCGGCTTCCTCGTCGTCAACCGCCGGCTCGGCCTCGAGGACTACTTCGCCCAGAAGCGCGACCTCCTGCGCTTCATCGCCCAGCAGCTCGGGGCCCTGCTCCACCGCGAGATGCTGGAGAACCGCCCGCGCCGCCGCGGCCACGGCATCGCCGCGCTCTTCCAGACGGACCGGCTGGCGCGCCGCTTCCAGGTCCTCGAGAGCGTCGCCCACTCGATCCTCGAGAAGAAGAACCTCCTCTACTCGACGCTCGACGGCATCGACTCGGGCGTGATCATCTGCGACATGTTCGGGCGCGTCCTCCTCTACAACGCCCGGATCGCGGCCATCTCCGAGAACGTCGGGACGACGATCGAGGGCAAGAACGTCATCGACCTGATCCACGCGCTCTCGGGGCTCGACCGCAAGGACATCGTCCACCGCTTCAGCGGCGTGATCCTCGGCCAGCACGGGCTCGACATCGAGATCCGGCCGCCCGCGGGGCGCGGCCGCCTGCGGCACTACCGGCTCACGGTCGGGGCCGTGCGCCACCGGCTCCCGGGCGCCGCCAAGGACGCGGGCGGCCCGGGCGGCGCGCCGGGGGGCGGGGCGGCGGGGGGCGGAGCCGGGCGCGGGGCGGTCCTCGGGCTCGTCTGCCTCTTCTCGGACATCACGTCCCTGAAGGAGCTGGACGCGATGAAGACGAACCTGCTCAACATGGTGAGCTATCGCGTCCTCAACATCCTGACGTCGATCCAGGGCTACGCCGAGCTGATCGGCGAGGCGCCGGGCCTGGGCGACGAGGAGCGCGAGTGGGTCCGGACGATCCAGACGGAGGCCATGAGCCTCTCGGGCGTCTTCGACGGCTTCCACGTCATGGCGAACCTCGAGACGGGCGGGCCCGGGATCCAGCTCGCGCCGCTCGACCTCGTCTCGCTCGTGCGCGGGGCGTTCGCGGCCGCGGAGCGCGCCCGGCCGCCGAAGGGAGTGGGGCTTGATTTCAAGGCCCCCGAACGCTTCGATGTGGTCGCCGCCGACCGCCAGATGCTGGAGCGGGCGCTCGGCGCCGTGCTCGGCTTCGCGCTCGAGAACGCCGAGCGCGGGACGCGCGTCCAGGTCGAGATCGCCGAGGAGGAGCGCTACCTGCGCCTCGATGTCAAGAACCACGGCTTCGGCGTGCCCGAGGAGACGCTGCCCGCACTCTTCGAGAGCGGTCTCTCCGGCGCGGGCGGCGACGGGGCGGCGGCCGACCTCAAGATCGTGAAGGAGGTCTTCGAGCTCCACGGCGGGGCGGTCAAGGCCGAGGGCAAGCTCGGCGAGGGCGTGCGCTTCCACCTCTGGCTGCCGCTCTTCATGAAGGGCGCCGACGCGCCCGTGACGCCCGCCCGCGAGTCGGCCGAGTCCCCCGAGCCGCCGGAGCCGCCGGCCGCGCCGCCGCCCGCGGCCGCCGCGAAGGCCCCGGCGCGGGCCTCATGAGCGCGACCCCCCCGGACCCGCCGCCGCGGGTCGTCCTCATCGTCGACGACGAGCCCCACATCCGCCGGATCATCGGCATCAAGCTGAAGCAGATGGGCCTCGAGCCCATGGACGCGCCCGACGGGGCCGAGGCCCTCGACCTCATCCGCCGCCACGGCCCGCCGGCGCTGGCGATCGTCGACATCATGATGCCGAAGCTCGACGGCCTGAGCCTGCTCAAGAAGCTGCGCGAGGACCCGGCGACGCGCGAGCTGCCGGTCGTCTTCGTGACCGCCGTGCGCGAGACCGAGGACCGCGACAAGGCGCTCGCCCTGGGCGCCAAGACGGTGATCCTGAAGCCTTTCAAGTCGGGCGACCTGGAGGCGGCCGTGCGGTCGGCGCTTGCGACGTAGCGCGTGCGACGGCGAAAAAGAAACGCCGCGACCCTCTGAAGTCGCGGCGTTTCTTTCTACAGGTTCTACGTGGGTTCTGCGGTTACTGCACGTCGCCGTCGAGCGTCAGGAACTCCCGCTGCTGCCCGTCGCCGTAGACGCGCAGGTTCAGCAGCGTCAGCCCCTGGAGCGCCGGCAGCGGCACCGGGCGGATCGAGGCGGCCGCGAGCTGGATCGCCGGCGGGACGACGAACTGGAGGAAGCGCTCGACGTCGAGCCCGGCGATCGCGAGGAGCGGCTGGCCGATCATGTCGGCCTCGAAGGTCGTCCCGGGCGTGAGCGTGAACGCGAACTGGTTGTTCGCGAGCGTCGCGTTCGCCGCGCCCTCGAGGTGGGCCGCGACCGACATGAAGGGCTGCCAGCCGAGGCCCGGCCCGAAGTCCATCATGACGGTGACGTGCACCTCGTCGATCGCCGCCTCGAAGAGGTCCTGGCTGCCCTGGCCGGCGACCTTCACGACCGGCTGCATCATCGGCGCGATGTCGATGCGCAGCGGGATGGTCGTGTTGGGCGTCAGCATGCCCGCGAGCTGCGGGAAGAAGGCGGCGACGAGGTTCGAGTTCAGGTTGAACGGCAGCGAGACGTTGAACTGGGCGAGGAACGTCTGGTCGATCTGGAGGTTGAAGAGGCCCGCCTGCCAGCTCGTGAAGAGCGCCCGGTTGACCGCGTTCTCGTTGACCGAGACGTAGAAGCCCGGCGCCGACGCGTACGTCGGGAGCACGCCGGCCGGCGGAGCGCGGAACACCGAGCCCGGGACCGTCGGCGTGGCGGGGTTCTTGGCGGCCGTCACGTTGCCGCTGAAGTCGACCGTGATCCCCGCGTCGTCGAAGTCGGCGCGCGCGGGCTTGATCGTGAGCGTCACGGTCTGCCCGTTGAACGCCCGCTGGATCGGCTGCGAGAGGTTCTGGAGCGCCGTGACCGTGCGGGTCGGGAGCTGCTGGCGCACCTCGTCGGCGAGCCGCCGCTCGGCCTCGCGCTGGACGGTCGAGCGCACGAGGTTCTCGATGATCGACGGGATCCCGTAGATGTCGAAGCGGAAGCCGTTCAGGGCGACCGCCGAGCGCGTCACCTGGGCCGTGTAGTTGCCCTGGGCGTCGATCGCCAGCGCGAGCCCGCAGTCGACGACCGCGGTCTGGGCGCTGACCTCGCCCGAGATCGAGTACGGGATGCCGCAGTAGCTGCGCGCGTTCGCCTGGAGCCGGAAGTTCGGCACCTGCACGAGCGCGTTGATCCCGCCCGGGACGCAGTCGAACTGGATCTGGATCGGGTTGAAGGACACCGACTGGACGGTGACCTCCGACGAGGCGAGGCAGAAGCCGAAGATCGGGTCGTCGACCTGGCCCCGGAAGACCGGCCGCGACATGAGCTGCGCCTGGATCGCGCCGCTCGAGGCGATCTGGTTCGCGATCGTCGGGGCGATGGCGTTGAGCGTCGCCTCGTTCACGCGCGCGCCGAAGGCGCTCGGGATCTCCTCGGTCGCCAGCCGGTACCGGGCCGACACCATGCAGCCGACGGCGGCCGAGCCGACGTTGCCGGCTCGGTCGACGGCGCGCACGACGACGCAGTTCGCGCCCTCGGACATCGTCATCGGGTAGGAGAAGGCGCCCGTGACCGGGTCCGGGGTGACCGTGTTCCCGTTGACGATCAGGCTGATGACGCCCGAACCGCCGATGTCCGTCGCCGTCCCCTCGACCGTGTAGGCGTACTGCGTCAGGTACTCGCCGCGGGACGGGTGCGTGATCTGGACGTCCGGAGGCACGAGGTCGTTGCCGACGAACGTGCCGCCCGTGCCGCCCGTGCCGCCCGTCTGGCCGGAGCCGGTGCCGCCCGTCTGCGTGCCCGAGCCGGTGGTGCTCGTACCGCCCGTCGAGCTGCCGCCGGTCGAGTTGTTCGTCGAGGCGGTGAACCGCGCGCCGCTGCCGCCGCCGCCCCCGCCGCACGCGACCGGCCCGAGCACGAGCGCCGCCGCGAAGGCGCCGAATCCCCCGAGCGCGAGAAGCTTCCGCATCTCTCCCCTCCGTCCTCTCCCCGTCTAAAAGACGAACTCCGGTCCGGGGTGGAAGCCGCTAATTGTAGAGAGGGATGACGCCCGAGGCAACGGCCATCTTGCGCGCTTTTCCGCAAGAGCAAAAGACGTTCGGGCGAAGCGAGTTAGGGCTCGCTCGGGCCCTGCCAGCCGGGCGGCACGCGGAAGAGCCGCCAGGTCTTCGTGCGCCGCGCGCCGAGCCGCTCGAGGAGCGCGCGCGTGCGCCGGTCGGAGCCGAGGACGGGCGAGATCTCGACCCGCGCGTAGCGCCGCGCCGCGAGCCCCTCCCAGAGCGCGAGGAGGAGCGGGGCGACGAGGCCCGGCCGCCGCCGCGCGCCGTCGCGCGCGCAGACGAGCGCGATGCGCGCCCGGTCGACGGCGTGGCGCGCCAGGCGGAGCTTGAGCCAGCCGAACGGGTAGAGCCGCCCGTTCAGCTCCTTGACCACGGGGTTCAGGTCCGGGAGCGCGACGGCGAAGGCCTGCGGCTCGCCGCCCGCCTCGAGGACGAGCGCGACCGCGGGGTCGAGCGCCGTCCGCAGCCGCTCGGCGAGCGCGAGCGCCTCCTCCTCGCGGACGGGGCGGCCGAGCGGGCCGTGGCGCCACGCCTCCTCGTGGATGCGCCGCAGGAGCAGCGTCTCCTCGCGCAGGCGCCGCCGGTCGAGCGGCCGGACCGCGAGCGCCGTCGCCGCCCCCGCGCCGTGTCGCCGCGCCGCCCGCTCGGCCGCGCGCCGCAAGCGTTCGGGCGCCGGCCCCGGCGCGACCTCGTACGCGAGCAGGTCCTGCCACGGCTCGAGCCCGAGGCGCTGGAAGTGCGACGCGTAGCCGGCGGGGTTGTACGGCGTGAGGATCGCCGGGTCATCCTGGAAGCCGTCGACGAGCAACCCCGCCTCGTGCGACGGCGCGAGCTGGCACGGCCCGTAGATCTCGACGGCGCCGCGCTCGCGCAGCCAGGCGACGGCGGCCCTTAGCAGCGCCTCCGGGACGCGCGCGTCGTGGAGGAAGTCGAAGAAGCCGAAGAAGCCCGCCCGGACGCCGCGCGCGGCGTCGAAGTCGCGGTCGATGCAGGCGGCGATCGTCCCGACCGTGCTCGGCTCGCCGTGCTTCGCGATGAAGAGCTCGCGCTCGGCGTGGCGGAAGAAGGGGTTGCGCGCCGGGTCGAGGAACCACCTCTCTTCGGCCACGAGGCGCGGGACGAAGTAGGGGTCGCCCCAGTGGACCTTCCACGGCGCGTTCAGGAACTCGCGGAGGTCGCGGCGCGTGCGGACGGCGCGGACCTCCGTCTTCGCCTTCAGCTCCGGGTTCGTGATGCGCGGCGGGAGCGCCGGGACGGGCGCCGGCGCGGGGGACGGGGCCGGGGACGGGGACGGGGCCGTCACGGCGGCGCCTCGAAGGCCGCGACCGCGGGCCCGCCCGCGAGCGGCTCGGTCAGGGCGAAGAGGCGCTCGAGGAGGAGCGCGGCGAGCGCCGTGCGCTGCGGGAGCGAGTCGACGAGCGCGTACTCGTCCACGGTGTGCGCGTTGCGCCCGACGACGCCGAGCCCGTCGAGGGACGGGCAGCCGGCGTCGGCGGCGAGGTTGGCGTCGCTCCCGCCCCCCGAGTCGACGCCGCGGAGCGGCGGCAGCCCGAGGTCGCGGGCGGCCGCGGCGGCGACCGCGAGCAGGCGGCCGGCGGCGTGGTCCGGGTTCATGGGCGGGCGGTGCAGCCAGGCGTCGACCGAGCCGCGCGTGCCGGGCACGGCGCACGCGCCCGCGATCTCGCGCAGGCGGGCGACGAGCGCCTCGCCGTCCGGCCGCGTCCGGTAGCGGAGATCGACCTCGAGCTCGGCCCGGTCCGGGACCGTGTTGCGCGACGTGCCGGCGCGGGCGACCGTCGCCGTCACCGTCACCTCGCGGGCGGGGTCGCCGAGCGCCTGGACGGCGAGCACCTTCCGCGCCATCTCCGCGAGCGCGTTGGCGCCGGCCTCCGGGCAGACCCCGGCGTGGGCGGCGCGCCCGAGGACGAGGACCTTCGCCTGGCCGAGGCCCTTGCGGCGAAGGACGACGGCGTCGAGCTCGTCGGTCGGCTCGAAGACGAGGCAGGCCGGTGCGCGCCGCGCCCGCTCGACGACGAGGTCGCGCGAGCGCGGCGAGCCGAGCTCCTCGTCGCCGTTGATGACGACCTCGACGGCCCCGCGCCCGAGGCGAAGCGCCGGCGCGACCTCGCGCAGGGCCTCGACGAGGACGACGAGCCCGCCCTTCATGTCGCACGTCCCGGGGCCGTGGACGCGGCCGTCGACGGTCGCCATCTTGCGGTCGTCCTCCGGCGGAAACACCGTGTCGGCGTGCCCGACGAGCAGGATGGGGCTCGGGCTCGGGCTCGAGCTCGAGCTCGGGCTCGGGCTCTTGCCCGCCTTCGACCGCGCAAGGAGGTGCGCGGGCGCCCCGCCCTCGCGCACCATCTCGACCTCGAGCCCGACCTCGGACAGGGCCGCGCCCAGGATGTCGAGGACCCCGGCGATCCCGGCCGGGTTGCGGCTGAAGCTGTTCCAGTCGACGAGACGGCGCAGCAGCGCGAGCATGAACTCGCGCCTTCCCTCGGCCCGGGCGGCGATCTCGGCGGGGCTCGCCATGGGGTGGATCATCTTATCGACGCCTCCCGGAGGGGCAAGTATAATGCGCCCCCTCGCATCCCCTTCGAGCTCGAGGAGCCATCCATGGAAGCCCTGAACCGCAAGAAGTTCCTCACGTTCGCGCAGCAGTGCAAGGGCGCGGGGGTCACCGAGGTCCACGTCGACCGCAAGGAGGCGGGCGGCGCCGTCCGGCTCCTGTACAACGCGCGCGAGCCGCGCTCCGGCAAGCTCCACCACGGCGAGTGGGCCGTCGAGCGCCGCGACCGCTCGGCCGAGGAGGTCGAGGCCAAGGTGAAGGAGTTCCTCGACCTCGCCGCCAGGGACTTCGCCGTCACCCGCCACGACGTCGAGGCCCCCGCCGCCTCCCGCGGGGAGCGGCCGCCCGACATCCTGGCGGCGGCCCCCGCGCCCGCCCCGGAGCCCCCGGCCGGGAAGAAGCCGGGGAAGGCGACGGGGACGGCGGCGGGAGATCGGAAGTCGGCCGCCGGAGGGGGCGCGGGCGGCCGGAAGTCGAAGGGAGGGTAAGCCCCGGCGCTACTCGACGAAGGGTCGCAGCCGCGGTATCATACGGTCTATGCCCATACGGCTGCACGTCCTCAAGGGCAAGGACGTCGGCAGCGTCCTCGTCATCCCCGACGACTCGGGGAAGACGCTCGGCCGCTCGAAGACAGCCGACATCCCGCTCGACGACCCCCTGCTCTCGCGCCAGCACATCAAGGTGTCGATCCAGGACGGGGTCGCGCGCATAAGCGACCTCAAGTCGTCGAACGGCACGTTCCTGAACGGCGAGAAGATCGCCGAGGCCCGGATCGTGGACGGCGACCGCATCAAGATCGGCGGCCACGTCTTCCACATCGAGGTCCTGCCGCCGGGCGCGGCCGTGTCGGGGGGGGCGGGCTCGCTGGCGGCGGCGGTCGCGGGGACCGCTTCGGTCTCCGAGGGGCCGCCGCTCATCCTGCGCGGCGAGCTGCGCTTCTGCTCGACCTGCGGCCGGGCGCTCGCCCACGAGGCCGTGGTGGAGCGCGTGCCGGGCGAGGTGCTCTGCCCCGACTGCGCCGAGGGCGGGACCGCGCCCGGGCACCTGATCGAGGGGTTCGAGCTCCTCGAGAAGATCGGCGAGGGGAAGCTCGGTCCGGTCTACAAGGCGCGGCACCTGACCCTCATGAAGCAGGTCGCGATCAAGGTGATCCGGTCCGAGCGGGCCGTCGACGAGCAGTGCCTGCGCCGCTTCATGCGCGAGGCGAAGATCGGCGGGCGGCTCTTCCACCCGCACATCGTCGAGATGTACGACGCCGCCGTCTCCGACGGCCACTACTACATCTCCCTCGAGCTCATCGACGGCGAGACGCTCGACCAGCGGATCCGGCGCGAGGGGCCGCTGCCGCCCGCCGACGTCGTCCACGTGGGCACCCGCGTCGCCGACGCCCTCCGCTACGCCTTCGAGCACGGCGTCGTCCACCGGAACGTCCGGCCGTCGAACATCTTCATCGGCCGGCGCGGGGAGGTGAAGCTCGGCGACTTCGGGCTCGCGAAGTCGCTCGACGAGACGGACGCGCGGATCGTGACCCCGCCCGGCGTCGGCAAGGGGACGCTCTTCTACTCGCCGCCCGAGCAGCTCATCGACGCCCGCAAGGCCGACCAGCGGGCCGACGTCTACGGGCTCGCCGCCACGCTCTACCACGCGCTCGCCGGGCGGCCGCCGTTCGACGCGCCGCAGGTCGGCGAGGCGATCCAGAACGTGCTCGAGGGCCGGCTCGTGCCGCTCGAGCAGGCGCGGCCCGACTGCCCGCGCGACCTCGCCGCCGTCATCGGCTACGCGCTCGCGCGCGAGCCGGAGCGGCGCTACCCCTCGCCGGGCGACTTCCTCGCCGCGCTCAGGGCGATCCCGCAGCCGGCGGCGTAGCCGGCCGGGCCATCGAAGCGCGCGCGTGCCGCCCCTCACCGCCTGCATCATCACGAGGGACGAGGAGGCGAACCTGGCCGCCTGCATCGCCAGCGTGCGCCCCGTCGTCCAGGAGGTCCTGGTCGTCGACAGCGGCTCGACCGACCGGACGGTCGAGATCGCGCGGGCGCTCGCCGATCGCGTCGTCGTCCGCGACTGGCCGGGCCACGTGGCCCAGAAGCAGTTCGCGGTCGACCAGGCGGCGAACCGGTTCGTGCTCTGCATCGACGCCGACGAGCGGCTCACGCCCGAGCTCCAGGCGTCGGTCCGCGCGCTCATGGCCGGCGACGCGGACCCGCCCTGCGCCGGCTACGAGGTCGCGCGGCGGACCCTCTACCTCGGGCGGTTCCTGCGCCGCGGCGGCTGGTATCCGGGCCGGAAGCTCAGGCTGTTCGACCGGACGCGCGCGCGCTGGGGCGGCATCGACCCGCACGACCGGGTCGTCTGCGACGGGGCGGTGGGGAGGCTCTCCGGCGACCTCGTCCATTTCACCTACCGCGACCTCGACCACCACGTGGCGACGCTCAACGGCTACACGGCCACGGCCGCGCTCGAGAAGCGGCGGCGGGGCGCGGGCGCCGGGGCCGCGCTCCTCGGGATGCTCCTCCGGCCGCCGGCGAGGTTCCTGAAGATGTACCTCCTCCGGGGCGGCTTCCTCGACGGCGTCGCGGGCCTGACGGCCGCGGTCGTGGCGTCGTTTTACGTCTTCCTGAAGTACGCCAAGCTCTGGGAGGTCGCCCGCGTGGGGCGGCCGTGGCCGCGGCCGGGGGAGCCCGAGCGCTAGTCGCCGTCGATCTCGGCCCCGAGCAGCGCCTTCTCGGCCGCCTTCCCCTGCGCCGGCCAGCGCTCCTCGAGGATCGTCGCCGTGACCACGACCTGGTCGCGCCCGCGAAGGTAGATGATCGCCACGAAGTGGAGCGCCGCGGCCGGCGCCCCGGGCCCCGGAAGCCGGCCGTGGTACTCGAGGAGCACGGCGTCCCGACCGGCGAGGCGCGCCTTCTCGGCCCGGTCGAGGGCGAGAGAGGGGACCGCGGCGAGCTGGGCGCGGTTCTCGGCCAGGAGGTCGTCGACCGTCGCCCCCTCGCGGACCGGGATCCGGATCACGTTGATGTTGTCGGCGAAGCCGCCGCCCACGGGGCCGATGAGGACCTTCGTCCCGCGGACCTCCCGCTCCCTCCACCCCGCCGGCACGGGGAGGGCGAGGCCGTGCTCGGGGACGGCCCAGACCTCGCCGACGACGGCCGGGCCGCGCGCCTGCGCGGCCGCCCAGGCGGCCTCGACCTTCGCCGTCGTCTCGGCGTCGGCCCAGTCGGCGTCGCCCGCCGCCGGCTTCTCGGCGAGCGCCGAGGCCAGGCGGCGCGCCGCCTCGGGGGCGGAGGCGGCGACCCAGTCGACGGCCGGCCCGCGCCGCTCGACGCGCGAGATCCCGGAAGCCCGGGCGCGGAGGGCCGCCTCGAGCTGGCGCGCGTCCTCCTCGCGGTCGAGGACGACGCGCCACAGGGCGGCGCGCCCGCCGCCCGCGAGCTCGTAGACCCGGAGCCGGTCCCCGTCCCAGCCGGCGGCGGCCAGGAACGCCTCGTCGCGGGTCGCGCCGCTCGAGAGGAGGAAGGTGTAGATGCCCATCTCGCCGAGCTCGTCCTCGTGGATGAGGACGGACGCCCCGGCCGCCTCCGGCCACGGCGGCAGGTCCACCTTCGTCGGCCGGTCGCGGCCGAGCTTCTCGGGGTGGAGGAGCTGCTCGGTCGAGGCCGGCGGCTCCTCGAAGAGCCGCGAGACGGCCGCCCAGCCCGCCTCCTGGAAGCGGCGGATCGCGAAGGTCCGGCCGGCGACGTAGGGGACGGCCAGGTGCTCGCCCGCGAGCAGCCGGTCGATCGCGCCGTCCAGGCGGTCGACCTCGAGGTCGCGCAGGCCCTTCCCGTCCCGGGCGAGCATGACGGCGATGGCCATCGCCTCCGCCTCGCCCTCGACGAGGCACTGGACGAGGCGCGAGCGCTCGAGCCGCCGCTCGGCCTCGCGGAGGAGCGCGCCGATGCCCCCCTCCCGCTGGTCGCGCCAGGCGTGGGCCAGCTCGTGGGCGACGAGGTAGTCGAGCGAGCCGGCGCCCCCCGCGCCGAGCAGGCCCGGGCCGCCGCCGGCGTCGAGGAAGACGAGGGCCTTCCGGTCCGGCTGGTAGTAGGCGAGGTAGGCCGGGAGGGTCGACCTCACGGCCTCGCGCCTGAGCTCGGCGCCATCCTTGCCGGTCGGGATCGAGAAGGCGTGCCTCAGGAAGTAGTGCATCGCCTCGTAGTAGCTCGAGGCGAAGAGCGCGTCCTGCTGGCGGTCGATGTCGGCGAGGCAGGCCTCCGCCGGCTTCACCTCGACGGAGAGCCGGTCGAGCTCGATGGCGAAGCCGAGGACGCGCAGCTCCTCGGCGATCCTCCGGACGCGCTCGCGGGCCTTGGCGGCCGGGTCGTTCTCCCGCTCCTTCTCCTTCTCCTCGTCGGCGGCGAGCGGGCGGGTGGGTCCGGCGGCGAGGAGGACCCCGGCCGCGACGGCCGCGGCGGCGAAGGCGAGCCTCGGGGCGCGTCTCATGGCCGCGGGGCTACCCGGGCCCGCGTGCGGCCAGGAACGCGCGCGCCGCCTCGACCTCCGGCCGGGCGGCGCCCTTCTCGACGATCGAGAGGAGCCGCTCGAAGCGGCGCCGCGCCCGGGCCGCGTCGCCCGAGAGCTCGGCGGCGCGCCCGGCGCCGTGGAGCCCGAGCAGCCGATCCGGGAAGCTCTCATTCGACCGCTCGTACTCGACGAGCGCGCGGGCCGGCTCGTCCTGCAGCAGGAGCAGGTCGCCGAGCTGCTCGCGGGCCGGCAGGACGGCGCCCGGGGTCACCGGGTGCGTGCCCGCGCGATCCTCCAGGTCCGCGGCCTGGCGGAGGAGGTCGACGGCGCGCTCGCGCTCGCCCTCGGCGTGCGCGAGCCAGCCGGCGGCGGCGAGGCGCTGGATCTCGACCTGGTCGGCCCAGTAGCTCTGCTTCTCGGCGACCAGCTCCGCGCGCAGGGCGTCGAGCGCGGCCACGGCCTTCCTCGCGACCTCGACCTTCCCGCTCCGCCCTCCGCCCACGGCCCGCGCGAACTCGATGTGGGCCTTCGCGTACGGGAAGCCCTCGAGGACCTCGGGCCGGATGGGCTCGAGGGCCGCGGCCTCCGCCCACTGCCGCCGCTCGAGGGCGTACCGCGCCGGGATCGCGCCGACCGCGAAGGCGGCGGCGAAGTTCCGCCGCGGCACCGTCCGCTCGATGCGGGCGAGCGAGTCGACGACCTCCTTCGCCCGCGCGTCGTCGCCGATCTGGAGGTAGGCGAAGGCGAGGTAGTCGAGGGCGTGCAGCTCGTCGAACGAGGTCGCGCCCGGGCTGCGCCGCTCCATGTGGGCGCGCGCGGCGTCCGCCGAGGCGCGGTTCGAGGCGATCGAGTCCCGCCACATCCCGAGCCGGGTGAAGATGTGCGACGGCATGTGGAGCGCGTGCGGCACCCAGGGAGCGACCTTCGCGTACTTGCGGGCCGCCGGCAGGCCGCGCTCGGCGAGGGCCGGGTAGTCGTAGCCGTGGATCAGGTAGTGGGCGATCCCCGGGTGGTCCGGGTTCGCCTCGAAGAGCCTCTCGAGCATGGCCGTCGCCCGGAGCTGCCGGGCGTACGTCTTGTCCTCGGGCGGCGCCGTCCCGAGGAGGGCGAGGGCGTGGAACGTCGCGACCTCGACGTCGTCCGGGTACTCGCGGTGGAGGCGCTCCATCTCCTTCACGTAAGCGAGGGCGCGGCCCTTGTGGTCGCGCGGGCCGTGGCAGGACTGGGCCTGCGGCCCGTCGGCGGGCCCGCGCGGCCCGTCCGCGGCGAGGTAGAACGACTCGATCGCGAAGATGAGCCCGCGCTCGAGGGGCGACTTGCCGCCGATCGCCTTGGCCCTCGCGATGGCGGCGAGGCCGGCCGCGTGCTCCTCGTCGGTCGGCGGCGTCCAGAGCGGGTGGTAGTGCGTCATCGCGATCCCCCAGTGGGCCATGGCGCAGGCGGGGTCGCGGGCGGCCACGTCCTCGAAGGCGAGGCGGGCCTCCTCGTAGAAGAACGAGTGCAGGAGGGCGACCGCCCGCTCGAAGTCGGCCTTGACCGCGGGGTCGCAGGTCACCGCGAAGCGCACGGTCCCCGCCTTGCGCAGGTCGCCGGCCGCGTGCCGCTCCTTCTCCTCGGTCTGCGCGGCGACCGGGCCGGCCAGGGCCGCCGCCGCCGCGGCCGCCGCCAGAAGGACCAGGGTCGCCCGGATGGCTGCCTTCATGATTCCCTCCTCGCTCGCCCACCATACTAGCGAAGACGGGAAGGCGCCGTCAATCGCCGGCCGCGGGGCGAGCGGACGCTTGCGTGGCCGTACCTGAAGTCGAGCTTCTTCTTCCTCTGGGGGCTCGCCTGGACGGCCATCCGTCCGCCCGGCGAGGCGGCCACCGTTATCTCGAGTACGCGTTCCAGGGCCTGGACGGCGCCCGCCGCGAGGGGCGCTCGCCCGACCTGCCGTTCGCCGTCGAGGCGCGGTTCCGACCGGCGGGCGCGCCACGGTCGTCCACGGCCCGCGGGACCCGGATCGGCACGAGGTCGACATCTTCGAGGCCCGGTCCGGGGGCGAGGCCCGGTCCGGGCAGCGGCCATCCTCCGGGCTGTCCACGGACGGCCGATTCGGCTATCCTCGCCCCTTTCCGGGAAGACGAGGAGGTCGACGAAGATGGGCGCGATCGAACGGGTCGGCGTGTTCGGGGTGGGCGTCATCGGCGGCGGCGTCGCGGAGGTGTGCGCCCGCGCGGGCCTGACGGTCGTCGGCGTCGACGTCGACGAGGCCGCGCTCGCCGCCGGGCTCGGAGCCCTGGACCGCTCGCTCGCCCGCGCCGTCTCGCGCCGGAAGCTCGGGGCGAAGGAGGCCGCCGCCGCCCGCACCCGCATCCGCGGGACGGTGGACCGCGACGCCCTCCGCGACGTCGACCTCGTCGTCGAGGCGGTCCCGGAGGACCGGGCGCTGAAGCTCGAGGTCCACGAGGCGCTCGGCCGCGCCGTCCGCCCCGAGGCCATCTTCGCGACGACGACGTCCTCGCTCTCGGTCACCGAGCTGGCGGCCTCGAGCGAGCGCCCGGAGCGGTTCATCGGCCTGCACTTCTTCCAGCCCGTCCCGGTCATGAAGCTCGTCGAGGTCGTGCGCGGCTTCCGGACCTCGGACGAGACGTACCGCACGGCCTGCGACCTCCTCGCCCGGATCGGCAAGCAGCCGATCGGGGCGCGCGACCGCTCGGGCTTCGTCGTCCACCGCCTCCTGATCCCGTTCCTGCTCGAAGCGGTCGAGATCCTCGAGACGGGCTACGCGACCCGCGACGACATCGACAAGGGCATGATGCTCGGCTGCGGGCACCCCATGGGGCCGCTCAAGCTGCTCGACTACGTCGGGCTCGACTACGCGCTCGAGGTCGCGAACGCGCTCTACGAGGAGTACAACGACGAGCGCTTCCGGCCGCCCGCCCTCGTGCGGCAGATGGTCGCCGCCGGGCTCCTCGGCCGCAAGACGGGCCGGGGCTTCTACGACTGGCCCGAGGCCCGGTAGGCGGCGCGGTGCGCGGCCCCGCTCCCGGCGCAGCCCTGCAGAGCCTCCGCGAGGTCGCGCGCCGCATCGTCGAGGGCGGCCCGGGAGCGGCGGCCGCCCTCACGGGGGCGGGCGTCTCCGTCGAGAGCGGGATCCCCGACTTCCGCAGCCCGGGCGGCATCTGGGAGCGCTTCGACCCCATGGAGTACGCGACGATCGACGCCTTCCGCCGCGACCCCGTGAAGGTGTGGGCGTTCCTCCACGAGCTCGACGCGCTGCTGCGCGGCGCGCGCCCGAACCCGGCGCACGAGGCGCTCGGCGAGCTCGAGCGGCGCGGGCGGCTCGCCGGCGTCGCGACCCAGAACGTCGATGCCCTCCACCAGGCGGGCGGCAGCCGGCGCGTGATCGAGCTCCACGGGACGGGCGACCGGCTCGTCTGCCCGCGCTGCGGCGCCCGCTACCCGACGGCCCGGGCGCGAGCCGGCGAGCTGGACGACCCCCCGCGCTGCGAGGACGTGATGTGCGGCGCCGTCCTCAAGCCCGACGTCACGCTCTTCGGCGAGATGCTCCCGCCCGGGGCCTTCGAGGCGGCGCTCGACCTCGTCACGCGCGCGCCCGTGCTCCTCGTCGTCGGGACGTCGGCGTCGGTCTCGCCCGTCTCCTCGCTCCCGGATGCGGCGCGGCGCGCCGGCAGCTACGTCGTCGAGATGAACATCGCGCCGACGGAGCTCACGGGGACGGTCGCCGACCGCTCGATCTTCGGCCCGGCCGGGGAGACGCTGCCGGCCCTGCTCGCCGAGGTCGCGGCCCTGGGCGGCGATGTCCGCTCGCCCTGAGCGAGGCCGCGGAGCCGCCGAGTCGAAGGGCTACTTGCTCTCCTCGACGTCGACGTCGGCGACGATGACCGCCGCCCCCGCCCGGCGGACGAAGGCGACCTTGCCGCCCGCGGCCGACGTCGGCACGAGCCCGGGCACGGCGAAGCTCCGGCGCTCGCCGCCGATCGCGACCGTGAAGACCGAGCCGTCCCGGGCCGCCCCGACGACCGCGCCGCCGTCGCCGATCGGCGTGGCCGCGACCGCGTCGCCGGCGTCGCGGATGGCGTGCGTCTGCCCGAGGTCGGTGTCGTAGAGGAAGACCTGACGCTCGACGACGTCGAGGAAGAAGAGCCGCCGTCCGTCCGCCGACCACCGGAGCAGGTTCGCGCGGCTCGAGGCGGGGACGACCTTGGCGTCGCCGGTCGCGAGGTCGAGGATGCGGAGCGCCCGCTCGCGGCGGAGCGGGTCGCCGGAGAGCACGAGCAGCGCCACGCTCCGGTCGTCGGGCGACGGCGCGACCTCGGCGACCACCTCGCCCTTCTCCGCCCGCATCGTCCGCGTCTCGTTCGACGCCAGGTCGTGGAAGAGGACCTCGTGGTCGTCGCCGAGCGCGCCGCGGTGCGTGCAGAAGAAGCGATCGCCCCGGGCGGCGAAGGCCGCGACCTCGACGTACCCCTCGCTCGGGCCGGCGGCGCGGTCGCCCGTTCCGTCGCGCCCGACGACCCGGGGGACGATGCCGGGGACGCCGCCGACCTCGGTCGGCGCCGGGTAGACGATCCAGGCCGAGTCGGCCGACCACGGGCGCTGGAAGAGGTAGCGGGCGACGATGTCGATGGGCGCCCGCGTGCGGGCGACCTCGACGGCCGGCGTCGCGCCGCTCGAGGCGCGGACGTGGAGGGTCGTCGAGCCGTCGGCTTCCGCCCGCGCGTACACGACGAAGGCGCCGTCGGGGGACAGGGCCGGCTGGAAGACGAGGCCCTCGTCGGCGATGGTGACGAGACCGAGAAGGACGAGGAGGGCGGCGAGCATGCTTCATCCCTCGGCGGACGGGCTCTTGGTGTCAGACGTCTCTCTTGCTCAACACGTGGTCGTTGAGAGGCGTCCAGGCGATGAACCGATAGAGGGGTGACAGAGCGACCAGCGCCCCGCGGAGCCGCTCCCGGAGCGCGTCCGCGGGTGCCGCCGGCGTCGCCAGCGCCTCCGCCCGCGGGACCGCGAGCTGCACGTGCAGCCACATCTCCCCCGGCGTGAAGTACTGGAAGAAGTTCGCGACGTCGGCGGGGTGGATCTTGCCGGCCTCGTAGCGCCGCCGGTAGTCGGCCATCGTCATCGCGAAGCCCGCCGGCAGCGCGTTCAGAACGGCCGCCAGCTCGCGCCGCGCCGCCTCGGCCGCCTCGCCGCGCGTGCAGCGGTTCTTCAGGTTCTGGGCGTCCCACCAGGCCGCCGGGTGCACCTTCAGGCCCGCCTTCAGCCCGTCGAGCGCGATCTCGACGAAGAGGATCGTCTGCGTGTAGCTCGGGTCGAGGTCCTGCTTGAACTCGGCCCCGAGGAGCTTGCGGAGCGCCGCCTTCTCCTTCTCCGCCCGCCCGAAGTAGACCCACATCGAGTCCACGCGGTAGCCGTTGTACGTGTACGGGTGCGAGAGCGAGGTCCGCGTCTCGAGCGCGAGGCCCGCCGCCGCGAGCGCCGGCTCCAGGTCCTTCCCGAGGCCGGCGAGCTTGCGCTTGACGACGAGCCGCGTCGGGTTGAAGGCGGCGTCCCGCTGCTTCTCCTTCTCGAAGGCGCGGAAGTCGCTCTCGTCGAAGCCCGGGAACGTCTCGAAGGTCTTCTCGCGCGGGTCGGCCACGGGGACGTTAGAATACGCGCCCGTCGCCCCGGGAGGAAGAGGGGGAGGAGCGGGAGCGGAGGAGGGGGAGGGGCGAGGGAACATGGCCGCCGACGAACTGCTCGTTTGTCCCATCTGCCGCTCGTTCGACCAGGCGGCGCGGACGGTGCGCGTCGCGCCGCTCGAGCGGCGCCCGGACGACGGCGCCTGGGCCTGCACGAACGCGCCGGCCTGCGGGTTCGTCTTCCCCGAGGTCGAGGGGATCCCCGTCATCCTGAAGCCCGGGACGGCGTTCAAGGCCTCGCTCCGCTTCCTCCCCGAGGCGCGGCCGCTCGCGCTCGCGCGCCTGCTCGCCCTCCTCGGCCCCGAGGACCCGCTCGCGGCGCGGGCGCGCGGCGTCGGCAGCTACACGGTCGCCCACCTGGGCGACTGGTCGCCCGACCCGGAGATCGCGCTCGCCGCCCGGCCGAACGCTTACTCGACGCTCGCCGCCACGCTCGCCGAGCGCGGCGCCGTCTCGGGGCGCACGATCGTCCTCGGCGCCGGCCCCGGGCGCCTCGCCTACGAGCTTCAGCCCTTCTGCGAGGAGGTCCTGGCCCTCGACGTCGCCCTCGACATGCTCCTGCCGGGCCGGCGCGCCATGGCCGGGGCGGCGCCGGCGGCGATCGTCTGCGCGACGGACTCGCTCGAGTGGCGCGCCGTGCCGGTCGCGGCGCCCGACCCGGCCCGCGCCGACCGGATCCGCTTCGTGTGCGGCGACGCCCTCGACCCGCCCGTGCGGGCGCTCGTCTTCGACACCGTCGTCGCCGCCAACGTCGTCGACAGCATCTTCGACCCGTCGCTCCTCATCGGGCAGGTCGACGCGATCCTCCGCCCCGGCGGGCGCGCCGTCATCGTGAGCCCGTACGTGTGGAAGGCGGAGACGACGCCGCCCGGGAGCTGGCTCCGGGGCGGGGCGCAGCAAGCGCTCGCCCTCCTCGAGACCTACGGGCGGGCGACGACGCCCTACGAGAGCGCCGAGTGGCTGCCCGAGATGGAGTGGGCGCTGCGCGTGGACGCGAACCACGCCGTCCGCTATCGCCTCCAGGGGTTCGTGGCGCGCAAGAGCGCGTGAGGAGCGCGCGAGGATCCGTGAGGACGGAGAGGAAGCGGGCCGCGATCAGCCGGGCCGCTTCTTCGACTTGGGCGGCGCGACCTCGCGCGCCATCTCCTCGAGGTCCATGGCGTCGCCCTCGACGCCGGCCCCGGCCCCCCCGCCCCCCATCGCGCGCATCTGCTGGTCCCGCTGGCGCATGAGCTGGTCGAGCTGGGCGAGCACGTTGTTCCATCCCTCGACGAGGCGGCGGAGGTGGTTCACGGTCGTGATCACCCGGCACTGGAGGTCCGCCCGCACCATGGGCTTCTCGGCGCTCCGGACGCAGAAGTCGAGGTAGACCTCCTCCTCGAAGAGCTGGGTCTGCACGATGTTGGCGAAGTACGTCGGGATCGCCTTCTCCGGGTGGTAGACCTCGAGCTGCGGCTGCTGCTGGGCCATGCCGTGCGGCATCTGGGACATGAGCGGGCCTCCGGATGAAAGTTCCGCATTCTATCGCGGGCCCCGGCCCGAGGCAATCCGTTGCGGCCCGTGGCGAGGCGGGGTATATTCTACCGCGACCATGATCCACCGGACCGGCATGATCGGCGCGTGGAACTACACGATGGGCCCGGCCCTCGTGTATCGCGGCAAGAAGGACCTGACCTCCATCCAGAACGCCCGCGAGCCGGTGGTCGTGATCGCGGAGCAGATCGCCTTCCACGACATCATGAAGGTCGACCTCCGCCACATCCGCGGGTTCGTCTTGAAGGGCCACGAGCAGGACGACATCCTCACCCACTTCCTCGCCTCCGAGAAGCGCGCGGCCGTGCGCGGGATCGAGACGATCCTCGAGGACGTGAAGGACGGGGACACGGTCATCGTCGACGGCGTCAGCGGCGAGGTCTTCGTGAACCCCGACGCCGAGACGGTCGCCCGCTACGCCGAGCTGCGCCGCCGCGGCGCGCCGCCGTTCGCGCGCGAGCACCTGCCCCGCCTCGTCTCCCAGATCGTCCGCAACCTGCCGAAGCAGCCGACGCCGCAGATCCCGGACGGCATGGACCTTCCGGAGGGCGCGATCGAGAACATCAAGGCCCCGCCCGACATCCCGGTCGAGGCCGTCGAGAACGCCGTCCTCGGCAAGCTCATCCCCTTCGTGAACCGCGCCCTCGAGGACGACGAGCGCGCCCTCGTGCGCGAGCTGATCGGCGCCGAGCTGAAGAAGCAGAAGGAGGAGGCGGCGGCCGCCGCTCCGGGCGAGGGCAAGGCCGCGGACGAGCGCTCGGCCAAGCGCAACGAGGCGCGGGCGCGCGTCGAGGCGCGGCGGGCCGAGCTCCGGACCGGGCGCGGCGGGACGGCGGAGGCCGGGGGGGCCGGCGCCGCCGCGGCGACCGCCGGGGCGGGCGCGGCGACGGCGACGAAGGCCGAGCCCAAGGCCGACGCCGAGGGCGACAAGGCCCTCTCGCGGACCGACGAGGCCAAGGCCCGCGTCGAGGCGCGCCGCCTGGCGGCCGCCGAGGCCGCGCGCAAGCTCGCCGAGGAGCGCGACTCCAAGCGCAAGGACTGATCGCGTCGCCCGAAGCTCCAGGCGCGCCTTTCCTTTCGGTCGATCCGCAATTCGTCCCCGCCCCGCATCCTCGCGGTTGCTTCGGCCCCGAAGCGGCCCTATAATTTGGGGCTAAGCCCGGCGGTAAAGACGCCCTCGAGCGAGTCCTAAGGCAGGAGCCCCTTATGGATACGGCTCTCGACATCCTCCTCCAGAACGCCCGCAGCATCAACGCGCACACGGGCAAGATCTACGGGGTCGTCCCGGCGAAGGTCCTCAAGGTCTTCGACGACGACGCCCAGAAGCGGCACCTGCTCGGCATGGTGCAGATCTGGTTCCCGTGGCTCCAGGACAAGGACGACCCGAAGCTCATCAAGCCCTGGGCGCGCATGTGCATGCCGGCGGCCGGGCGGGGGTTCGTCGAGAACGACGCCCCGAACGCCTTCGACAACGCCTCGAAGAAGGAAGGCGCGGGCTTCTACACGCCGCCGACCATCGGGGACGAGGTCCTCGTCGGCTTCGAGCAGGGCGACATCCACTTCCCCTACATCCTCGGGACGCTCTGGAACGGGGTCGACAAGATCCCGATGGTGAGCGACGTCACGAACCGCTTCGCCGTCACGGACAGCGTCAAGGGGCCCGAGGGCAGCCGCCACGACTCCGACGCGGGCGGCAACAGCCACGCCGCGATCACGGACCCGGCCCTCGCCCAGAAGGAGAAGGTCGGGACGAAGGACGGGCCGAACGCGAACAAGCTCTGGTACTGGCGCTCGCGCTCGGGCCACCTCGTGATCTTCGACGACACCGAGGAGACGCCGAAGGTCATCATCACGACGGCCTCCGGCAAGGAGCGCGTCGTCCTCGACGAGAACAAGCACAAGGTCCAGATCGTCAGCGGCTTCTGCCCGTGCGCGCTGCAGAACATGCACACGCCCGAGTACAAGCCGCACACCTGCGTGCCGCGCGAGCCGCTCGAGGGCGACGGCGCTCTCGGCAACCAGGAGACGGGCGCGGGCGACAACGTCAACGGCGGCGACATCGAGATCCTGGCCAAGAACCGGGTCTGGATCAAGGCGCGCAAGATCAACCTCATCTCCTCGCACAACACGAACATCGACGCCGGCAACCTCTACCGCATCCACTCGCGCGGCAAGATGACCTTCAAGTCCGGCCTCAACATGGCGTTCCAGGTCGGGCGCGCGCTCCAGTTCGACGTCGGCCAGCCGCCGATGCCGGAGTGCAAGCCGCCGGCGAACGCGCCGATGACGCCGCTCACGCCGCTCAAGGTCGGGCAGTGGGTGGTGAAGACGTCGGGTCAGATCTCGATCACGTCGCAGGGCGTCCCGACGGTCGGCACCAAGGACATCGTGATCAAGGCGTTCCCGCTCGGGAGCGTCGACATCATGGTGTTCAAGGACCTGAGCATCAAGGTGATGACGGGCGACACGCAGCTGCTGACGCTGCTCGGCTCGACGACCGTCCTCTCGTTGAAGGCGATCACCGTCCTCTGCGCGACGGCCTCGATCACGATGATCGCGCTCGGCGGCCACAACCGGATCACCCCCGGCCCGATCCTCGACATGGCGGGCGGCGCGATCAACACGATGTCGGGCGCGCTGATCCTCAAGTTCGCGCCGATCATCCTGCTCAACTGAGCCAGCGCGAGGCGGCAAGGCAATGGACACGGCCCTCGACATCCTGCTGAACGGCGGCCAGTCGGTCCAGCAGCACACGGGCAAGATCTACGGGTTCGCCCCGGCGCGGGTCTTCGCCGTGTTCGACGACGGCCCGCAGAAGCGGCACCTGCGCGGGATGGTCCAGGTCTGGTTCCCGTGGCTCCAGGCGTTCGACGACCCGACCCTGATCAAGCCCTGGGCGCGCATGCTGACGCCCGCGGGCGGCGCCGGGTTCAAGTCGAACCAGCGCTACCAGCAGGGCCCGCAGGAGCACCAGCAGCCCGAGTCGAAGAAGCCGCCGAAGACGCAGCCGCCCCAGCAGGGGCCGCCCCCGGGCGGGAAGAAGCCGCCGAAGCCGTGCCGCACCGTGAAGCTCATGTCGGACGCGTCGTTCGAGGTCGACAGCCCGATCCTGAAGCCCGGGGCCAAGACGCTCCTCGACCAGGTCCTCGCCGACCTCCGGAGCGCGCCGAAGGGGACCCAGCTCCTCATCCACGGCCACGCGAGCACGACGGCGGCCGGCGACTACAACCGCAACCTCTCGCAGCAGCGCGCCAACGCGGCCGAGCACTACCTCCAGGAGAAGGGCGTCGGCGACATCGAGAACGTCACCCTCGGCGCCGTCCTCGGCTGGGGCGAGTCCAAGGCGGGCGAGATCTTCGACCCCGAGGCCAACGGCGGCACGGGCGGCTGGGTCCCGAACGACGCCGCCAAGGGCGGGCACACGCGGCCGGCTCCGGCCGGCGCGGCGCGGCGCCGGCGCGACGGGCTCGACGCCCCGCAGGGCTTCGCCCAGTGCGTGCGCCTGCGCCAGGCGACGACCGATACGTCGCGCAACTACAACGAGGAGATGGAGTGCCAGAGCTGCCGGCGCGTGGACGTCATCATCGACTACACGAAGTGCGAGCCGCCGCCGCCGCCGCCTCCTCCTCCGCCGCCGCCGCCGCCGCCCCCGCCGCCGCCTCCTCCCCCTCCTCCCCCCCCGAAGGAGTCGGGGAAGTGGACGTGCGGGCTCTACACCCCGCCGACGGTGGGCGATGAGGTCCTGTGCGCGTTCGAGCAGGGCGACATCCACTTCCCGTACATCATCGGACAGCTCTGGAACGCGAACGACCGGGCGCCCAAGGTCACCGACGTCACCTGCGAGTTCGACTCGAAGAACGACACGGTCAAGGGGCCGGACGGCTCGGCGGTCGACTCGGACGCGGGCGGCAACAGCCACGCGGTCATCACGGACCCGAACCTCGCCAAGAAGGAAGTCATAGGCGAGAAGCAGGGGGCCAACGCGAACAAGCTCTGGTACTTCCGGTCGCGGAAGAGCCACATCATCCTCTTCGACGACACGAAGGAGAGCCCGAAGGTCGTCATCACGACGGGCTCCGGCAAGGAACGCATCATCCTCGACGAGAAGAAGCACAAGGTCCAGATCGTCAGCGGCTTCTCGCACGGGGCGCTCGGGCACGCGGTCCCGGGTCCGGACGGCGCGCCCGGCAACGCCGAGACGGGGTCGGGCGACCAGGCGGACGGCGGCGACGTCGAGCTGCTCGCCAAGAACCGCTTCTGGATCAAGGGGCGCAAGCTCAACATCATCTCGTCGCACAACACGAACGTCGACGCCGGCAACGGCTTCGACGTCAACGCCCGCGGCAAGGTGACGTTCAAGTCCGACCTCAACATGGCGCTCGAGGTCGCGCGCGGGCTCAGCATGGACGTGGGCCAGCCGCCCGTCCCCGAGTGCCCGCCGCCGAAGAACGCGCCGATGACGCCGCTGACGCCGCTCAAGCCGGGTCAGTGGATGGTGAACTGCTCGGGCGGGATCGAGATCGTGTCCCAGGGCGTCCCCACGGTCGGGACCAAGGACATCGTGATCAAGGCGTTCCCGATGGGGAGCATCGACATCACGATCTTCAAGGACCTGAGCGTCAAGGTCATGACCGGCGACACCCAGCTCCTGACGCTGCTCGGGCAGACGACGGCGCTCTCGCTCAAGGCGATCACGGTGCTCTGCGCGACGAGCAACATCACGATCCTCGGGCAGGGCGGCGTCCACCGGATCACGGCCGGCACGATCTGCGACATCGCGGGCGGGCCGGTCACGCAGATGTCGGGCGCCTGCGACATGAACGTCGCCCCGATGATCATGCTCAACTGAGAGGTCGAGAGGGTCGGGAAGGTCCCCCCTTCCCGGCCGCCCCGTTTCCGCGTCTAATATCCCCCGAGAACGACAGAACTCCAGGCGACACTTACGGAGGGGCTTCCATGTCCTCGACGCCCATCGGCGGCGGCGCCGCCCGCGTTCCCACGGACCCGGCGGCTTCGGCCACGACCGCCACCACCCCGCGCGCCGCCGATGCGGGCGCCTCCCTCGTCAGCCCCGAGCTCGGCGCCGACGCCACGCTCGGCGCGCTCGCGCGCGGCGAGGGGCCGTCGCTCGGCCGCGGCTCGCGCGGGCCGCAGGTGCGCCTCGTGCAGCAGGCGCTGATCAAGCTCGGCATCTCCGTCGGCCCGACGGGCGCGGACGGATCGCTCGGGAACAACACGATGGCCGGGGTCCGCCGCTTCCAGCAGGCGAACGGCCTCACGGCGACGGGCGTCGTCGACGCGGCGACGCTCCTCGCGATCGACGCGAAGCTCGTCGGGACGGCGGGCGCCGGACGCGTGGCGCGCCGCGACGCCGACCTGGCCGTCGGCGCGGCCGCGAAGGACGGCAAGATCCAGCAGAACGAGCTGGCCCAGGCCGAGGCGGACATCACCCGGAAGTACGGGGCGGAGACGGCGAAGAAGGTCCTGATCGAGGCGCTCGGCGTCAACCTCGACAAGCTCGACCTCGCGGCCGTCGACTACCTGAACGGCAAGTTCGGCAAGATCGACGGGCACATCGGGCGCTACCAGGGGCTCCTGACCGAGCACATCGCGGGCGCCAAGCTGCTCGACACGAACTTCGACGGCAAGCTCGACGCGACCGACAAGATCTTCACGAAGGACGCCTCGGGCAAGATCAACGTCCAGAACGTGGGCGAGGCGCTCCGCGACCGCCTGCGGATCGGCAAGGCCATGGTGGACTCGTGCGAGGCCATGGACAAGGCCGGGCACTCGTTCGCCCTCCTCAAGGACCACGCCTGCAACACGGACTTCTTCAAGAAGGAAGGCTCGACGTTCGTCCTGAAGTCGGGGAAGAAGGCGTCCGAGGCGGTCGAGGACATCTTCAAGAACCCGTCGAAGTACAAGTTCGAGTGCGCGACGGCCATGATCATCGTGTACTACAAGGCCATGCTCGACATGCTCGGGCCCAAGGACTTCGACCGGATCTGCGGCGACCTCAGGATCGGGCCGTGGGACTACGAGAACGACCTCGGCCGGATCATGAACACGACCGGGAGCGGCCAGGCGGAGGCGCCGTCGGGTCACAAGGACAAGGTCAAGCCGGGCGACTACGCCTACATCCGCAACTGGGACGTGAGCGACAAGGGCCGGGCGGCGGGCTGGCAGGGCGAGAACGTCATCTACCTCGGGAACGGGAAGTACTACGGGCACCCGTTCGGCGTCGAGACGGGCACGCACATCGTCGACTACCTGAACACCCAGAGGAACGCCGGGAGCACGCGGTCGGCGTCGCTCACCGGGCTGCACGGGACGCTGTCGCGGGAGATCCTGAAGGAGGACAAGGACCCGAACGCCTGAGCGCGATCGAGGCGGAAGAGGTCGGCGCCCGCCGGGCGACGGTGTCCCGACCCGGAATCCACGGACGGTTCGTTCTTCCCGGGGATTCCGGGTCACGACGCTAGCTGATGAACCCTTCCTCGCTCTCTTCCGCTCGCGCCTGCGCTTCCTCCTTCCGCTCCTCCAGCTCCCGCGCCACCTCCAGCTCGCCCGGGGGCCCGGCCCGCGAGGGCTCCGGCTCGCGCGCCGCCTCGGCCCGGGCCGCGGCCTCGTAGCGCGCGGCCTCGCGCCGCGCCCGGTCCGCCTCGTCCTGGGCCATGCGCATGGCCGAGGCGACCATCGCCTGCATCTCGGCGGGCGAGCCGGGGGAGGCGAACGGGAAGCCGCCGGGCGTGGCCGACGCCCCCGCGACCCGCAGCGCCTGCTGGACGAGGGAGGCCGCGAAGCCGCCGTGCCCGGGCGTCTGGGCGGGCACGCCGGCGGCCGGCGCGGCCGCCGGCGCCGCCGCGTCCTCCGGGCGCTCGAGCTCGAGCCCGAGCGCGCGCCCGTAGGGCGGGAAGAGCGGCCCCGGCAGCGGGTCGGCGGGGAAGATCGCGTCGAGGAGGGCGAGGAAGACGACGAGCGTCCGCTCGCCGGCCTCGACCGTCCCGAGCCCGACCTCGTCCTCGCCGCCGGGCGCGACGGGGTCCGCGTCCTCCTTGCGGTTGTAGACGAGCCCGCGGCCGAGGACGGCGACGAGGTCGACCTGCTCCGCGACCGGGGCCGCGCGCGCCTCGGCGTCGGCCCGCACGGCCGCGACGAGGTCGTCGAGCGGCGGCCCATCGAGGGCGAGGACGGCGACGGGGACCGTCCGGCGGCGCGGGCTCGGCCCGCTCGCCCCCCGCGCGATGAGCACCGATCCGGCGCCGCGCGCGGCCGTGGTCCGGAGCTCCTTCACGCGGGCGACGTCGTCGAACGCGCCCTCGCGGGCGGCCGCGTCGCGGAGGTCCGGCACGAGGTGGACGACCGCGAGCACGCCCTCGGCGAGGAGCGCGCCGTCGGCCTCGCCGACCTCGACCACGAACGGGTGCGCGGGCCCGAGGATCGCGACGTCGACCGGGCCCGAGAGCCGGCCGCGCGCGTCCACCACCTCGCCCGCGGCCACGCGCAGGTGGGGCGGGAGCAGGCCGGCGAGGAAGCCGCGGAACCCGGCGGGGTCGATCGCCGTCGCCGCCGTGCCCGCGGCCGCGCCGGCGCCCCCGCCTGCGTCCGCGGCCCCGCGCCGCACGCAGCGTCCCTCGAACGACTGCCGGAGCCGCCCGCCCATCCGGTCGAGCAGCTCGCGCGCTTCCTCGCTTTCCATGCCGGTGACCTCCCGCCCGTGCGTCCGTGCGGGCGAGAGCTTACCCGGGCCCGCGGCTCGCGTCGAGATGCCCACCCGATCCGCGGGCCCGGCGGTCGTGCGGGGCGCGGGTCGGGGGCGGCCCGGCCGGCCCGGCCGGCCGGCGCCCGTCGAGGTGCCGGCGGAACCAGTCGCGCGCGAGCCCGGCGACCGTCTCGAGCGCGCCCGGCTCCTCGAAGAGGTGGCCGGCGCCCGGGATGACGTCGAGATGCGCCTCCCCGCCGAGGTGGGTCATCGCCTCCCGGTTCAGGGCGACGACCTCGGGGTCGTCGCCGCCGACGATGAGGAGCGTCGGCGCGCGCACGCGGGCGAGCGCCGGGCCGGCGAGGTCGGGGCGACCGCCGCGCGAGACGACCGCGAACGTCGCCTCGGGCCGGTAGGCGGCCGTGACGAGCGCCGCCCCGGCCCCCGCGCTCGACCCGAAGAGGCCGACCGGCAGCCCCGCGAGGTCGGGCTCGCCCGCGAGCCAGTCGACGATCCCGACGAGGCGCCGCGCGAGGAGCGGGATGTCGAAGCGGAGGCGCGTCGTCCGGACATCCACGGCCTCCTCGCCGGGGGTCAGGAGGTCGACGAGCAGGGTCGCGAGACCCCCGTCCTCGAGGGCCCGGGCGACGCGGCGGTTCCGCGGGCTTCGCCGCCCGCTCCCGCTCCCGGGCGCGAAGAGCGCCAGCCCGCGCGCGCGGGCGGGCGAGACCAGCTCGGCCTCGAGCGCCACGTCTCCGGAAGGGATGCGGACGATCCGTCCCTCGGCCCAAGCCCCGCGACCCTCGTCCGGCGTCATGCCCGCCCTCCCCGCTCTCGCCCTTAGGTTTCGACTCGCTCGACCCCAAGGATGGCGCGGCTTCCGGGGTTCTTCCAGGGAAATTCGCCGAAACGAGCGGGAAATGGGGCGAGGCGCCTGCCCGGCGACCGGGCGGTCGCCCGGGCCTTGACGTCGCCCGCGGCCCGTGGAAGATGGGGCCCTTTCGCGGTCACGGTCGGAGGCGTGAAGGAGCGTGCGCGTCCTTTCGGGTGTCCAGCCGAGCGGCAAGCTGCACCTCGGCAACTACTTCGGCGCCATCCGGCAGTTCGTCGAGCTCCAGCGCGAGCACGAGGGGCTCTACTTCATCGCCGACCTGCACGCGCTCACCACCATCCGGGACGCGGCCCGGCTCCGGGCCCTGTCGCGCGACGTCGCCCTCGACTACCTCGCCCTCGGGCTCGACCCCGAGCGGGCCATCCTCTTCCGCCAGTCCGACGTCCCCGAGGTCACGGAGCTCTCGTGGATCCTGTCCACGGTGACGCCCATGGGCCTGCTCGAGCGGGCCCACAGCTACAAGGACAAGGTCGCGAGGGGGATCTCGCCGGACCACGGGCTCTTCGCGTACCCCGTCCTCATGGCCGCGGACATCCTCGTCTACGGCTCGGACACGGTCCCGGTCGGCAAGGACCAGAAGCAGCACCTCGAGATCGCGCGCGACATCGCGGTCAAGTTCAACCAGACGTACGCCCCGGGCTTCGACGCCCGGACGGGCGCCGGCGCGATCTTGAGGCTCCCCGAGCCGCTCATCCTCGAGGAGACGGCCGTCGTCCCCGGGACGGACGGCGAGAAGATGTCGAAGAGCTACGGCAACACGATCGACATCTTCGGCGACGAGAAGGCCCTGAAGAAGGCGATCATGGGCATCGTCACGGACTCGGCGCCGGTCGAGGCCCCGAAGGACCCCGAGCCGAGCACCGTCTACCGGCTCCTCAAGCTCCTCTGCGACGGGCCGGAGATCGCCGCGATCGCCGACGCCTTCCGCCGCGGCGGCACGGGGTACGGCGACTTCAAGAAGCGCCTGCTCGAGAGGGTGCTCGCCCGCTTCGGCCCGGCGCGGGCGCGCCGCCGCGAGCTCGAGGGCGACCCCGCCCACGTGGAGGCCGTCCTCCGCCGGGGGGCCGAGCGCGCCCGCGCGCTCGCCGGCGAGGTCATGGCGAAGGTGCGGGGCGCGGTCGGCCTGGGCGCGTAAGGCTACAGCTCCAGCAGCAGGCGCGACGGGTCCTCGATCCGCTCCTTCACGCGGACGAGGAACGTGACCGAGTCCTTCCCGTCGATCAGGCGGTGGTCGTAGGACAGGGCCACGTACATCCTGGGGCGGACGATCACCTGGCCGTCGCGGGCGACCGGGCGGTCCTCGATCTTGTGCAGGCCGAGGATCGCGGACTGCGGCGGGTTCAGGATCGGCGTCGAGAGCAGCGAGCCGAAGACGCCGCCGTTCGTGATCGAGAAGGTGCCGCCGGCGAGGTCGTCCGGCGCGAGCCTGGCGGCCCGCGCCTTCTCGGCGAGGCGGTGGATCTCGCGCTCGATCCCCGCGAAGTCGAGCCGCTCGGCGTGGCGGATCACGGGGACGACGAGGCCGCGGTCGGTGGAGACCGCGATCCCGAGGTGGACGGGGTCGCGGAAGACGATCTCGTCGCCGCGGATCTCGGCGTTGGCGATCGGGATGTCGCGGAGCGCGAGCACGCACGCCCGGGCGAAGAACGAGACGAGGCCGAGGGAGACGCCGTAGGTCTCCTTGAAGCGCTCCTTCCACCGCGCCCGGATCTCCTGGACGGCGCCGAGGTCGACCTCGTTGAACGTCGTCAGGATCGCGGCCGTGCGCTGCGCCTCCACGAGCCGCTCGGCGATCCGCTTGCGGAGGCGCGTCATCGGCTCGCGGCGCTCGCCGTCGGCGGCCGCGGCGGAGGCGGCGACGGCGGCGGCGGGCTCCTCGGGCGCGGACCTCCCCTCCCCGGGTTCCCTCGCCGCGGGCTCCCTCTCCCGCGAGGGGGGAGAGGGTCGGGGCGAGGGCGGTCGATCCCCCGCCGCTTCTTCCTGTTGGAGCCGGCGCCGGCGCGAAGGGCTCAGCGCCGGTTCGGCGCGGACGCGTTCCGGCTCCTCGCGCCGCGCGCCGTCCCCGTCCCGGCCGCCGTCCGTTCCCCCCTCCCCCTCCCCCTTCTCCCGCTCCCTCTCCCCCTCCCCCTCCCCCTGCTCCCGCTCCCCCTCCCGGTCCCTCCCCCCCTCCCCCTCGGGCCCGGCCTTCGGCTCCGGCTTCCCGGTCGGCGCCCCCGCGCCCTCCTCGATCCGGGCGACGACCTCGCCCGGCTTGACCGTGCCCTCGGCCTTCACGATCCTGAGCGTCCCGGCCGTCTCGGACTGGATCTCGACGTTCGCCTTGTCCGTCTCGAGCTCGAGGATCGCCTCGTTCTTCTCCACGCGCTCGCCGTCCTTCTTGAGCCAGCGCGCGATCCCGGCCTCCGTCACCGACTCGCCGAGCTGCGGGACGACGATCTCTGCGGCCATGCTCTCAGTCCCTCTCGAGCGCCGCGTCGAGGATCGCGGCCTCTTCCGCCCGGTGCACGGCCAGGGACCCCGTCGCCGGCGCGGCCGACTCGGGCCGACCGACGTAGCGGAGAGTCCGGCCTTCGGGGAGCCACTCCTCGCGTCGCGCCTCGACGAAGTGCCAGGCCCCCATGTTCCAGGGCTCTTCCTGGGCCCAGACGACGCCCGGCGCCGCGCCGTGGGCCTCGAGCGCGGTCCGGATGGCGTCCGCCGGGAACGGGTAGAGCTCCTCGACGCGCACGATCGCGACGTCGTCGACGCCCCGCTCCTCGCGGGCCCTCTCGAGGGCGTAGCCGAGCTTGCCCGAGACGAGGACGACGCGCCGCGCCTCGCGCGGTCCTTCCGGGTCCTCGATCACCGGCCGGAAGCCGCCCGAGGCGAGGTCGTCCGGCCGCGAGACCGCGCGCTCGTGTCGCAGCAGGCTCTTCGGCGTCAGGACGACGAGCGGCTTCCGGAAGCGCCGCCGCGTCTGGCGCCGCAGCACGTGGAAGAGCTGCGCCGGCGTCGTCGGGTGGACGACCTGGATGTTCTCCTCGGCCGCGAGCTGGAGGAAGCGTTCGAGCCGCGCGCTCGAGTGCTCGGGACCCTGGCCCTCGTAGCCGTGCGGCAGGAGCAGCGTGAGCCCGCTCATGCGGTGCCACTTCTCCTCGGCCGCGGCCAGGAAGACGTCGATCATCGCCTGGGCGACGTTGGCGAAGTCGCCGAACTGCGCCTCCCAGACGACGAGCGCGAAGGGGTCGGCCCACGAGACCCCGTACTCGAAGGCGAGCACGCCGGCCTCGCTCAGCATCGTGTCGATGGGCTCGAACGGGGCCTGGCCGGGGTCCAGGTGGGCGAGCGGGACGTGGGGCTCGCCCGTCTCGTGGTCGAAGAGGACCGAGTGCCGCTGGCTGAACGTCCCGCGCCGGCTGTCCTGTCCGGCGAGGCGGACGCGCGTGCCCTCGAGGACGAGCGACCCGAAGGCCAGCATCTCCGCGGTCGCCCAGTCGATGCGCCCGTCCGGGTCGGCGACGGCGCGGAGCCGCGCCCCCGCGAGCTTCCCGACCTTCGGGTGGAGGGTGAACCCGGGCGGCGGCGTCGCGTACGCCCGCGCGATCCGCTCGAGCGTCGCCCGCTCGACCCGCGTGTCGGCGCCGCGGTCGCGGCCGGCGCGCTCGAGCCCGGTCCACGCGCCGCCGAGCGTCAGGATCGCGGGCTTCGGCCGCCGCCTCCGGGCCTCCGAAAGCGCCGCCTCGAGGCGGTCGCGCGCCTCGGCCGCGAGACGCTCCGCCACGGCCCGGTCGACCGCGCCCTCCTCGATGAGCCGGGCCTCGTAGAGGGCGCGGGCCGTCTCGTGGGCGGCGATCTTCCGGTAGAGCACGGGCTGGGTGAAGGACGGGTCGTCGCCCTCGTTGTGGCCGTGGCGCCGGTAGCCGATGAGGTCGATGACCACGTCCTTCGCGAACCGTTGCCGGAAGCCGATCGCGAGCCGGGCGGCGAGGACCGCCGCCTCGGGGTCGTCGGCGTTCACGTGGAAGACGGGGGCGTGGACCGAGCGGGCGAGGTCCGACGCGTACGGCGTCGGCCGGTAGTCCGCGGGCGTCGCCGTGAAGCCGATCCGGTTGTCGATGATGACGTGGACGGTCCCGCCCGTCCGGTAAGGCTCGAGCTGCGAGAGGGCCATGGCCTCCGGCACGACCCCTTGCCCGGTGAAGGCCGCGTCCCCGTGGATCACGAGCGGCACGACCGCGCGCCGGTCCCGGTCGCCCTGGCGATCCTGCTTCCCCCGCACGATCCCGAGGATCACCGGGTAGATGTGCTCGAGGTGGCTCGGGTTCGGGCTCAGCGACAGGTGGATCGGCCGCCCGCCGCGCGTCACGTGATCGTGCGACCACCCGAGGTGGTACTTGACGTCGCCCACGTCGCCGGGCGCGGTCGGGTCCTGCGGCGGCGCGTCCTCGAACTCGGCGAAGATCTGCTCGAGCGGCTTCCGGAGGATGTGGGCGAGGACGTTCAGGCGCCCGCGGTGCGCCATCCCGAGGATCAGCTCGCGGACGCCCAGACCGGCGGCGTCCTCGACGGCCGTGTCGAGCACCGGCAGGAGCGCGTCCGAGCCCTCGACCGAGAACCGCTTGTGCCCGACGTAGCGCGCCTGGATGAAGCGCTCGAGCTCCTGGGCCTCGACGAGCCGGCGCAGGACCTCGAGCCGCTCCGCCCGCGTAAGGCGCGGCCGGCCGAGCGTCGGCTCGACGCGCTCCTGGATCCACTCGCGCTGCGCCTTGTCGTGGATCTCGAGGCACTGGACGCCGAGCGTCCCGCAGTACGTGGCCTCGAGCCGCGCCAGCAGCTCGCGGATCGCGAGCCGCGGCGGCGCCCCGTGGAGCAGGCGCGACCCGTCGAGGACGCGGTCCAGGTCCTCCGGGCGAAAGCGCGCGCGCGCCTCCTCGATGAGGTCGTGCGAGCAGCGCGGGGCGTCGCGGTCCTCGAGCGGGTCGAGGCGGGCGACGCAGTGGCCGACCTCGCGGTAGGTGTGGACGAGGTGGAAGACGCCGGGCATGAGGCCGGGCCCCTGCGGCGGCGCGGCTCCCTCGCCCCCCCGACCCTCCGCCGGCGGGAGGCGCGGTCGCTCGTATCCGAGCTCGAACCCGGCGAAGAAGGCCGCCCAGCGCGGGTCCACGGCCGACCGGTCCTCGACCCAGCGCCGGTAGAGGGAGTCGACGTACCCCGGGTTCGCGCGCGCGATCTGGTCGAGAGGGGTCGCGCTCACGGCTCCAGTGTACATCGTCTCCGGTCCCGGGGACCCCGCCCCCCCCCGAACCTCCTCCGCGGCGTCGCTCAAACCTTTTGACTCCCTTGGGTCAGCGGGCTATCATCGCTCGGCGTCCGAGGCCCAAGCCAGCGGTGGGATGGAGCGGAGCGTAGGCGTCGTCCAGAGCGTCGAAGGTTCTCGCTCGTTGGTCCGTGTCGGCGGCGAGGTGCTCGAGTGCGAGCTGCGCGGCGCGTTGCGCGGGCGCGCGGGCGGGAGCGTCGTCGTCGCCGGCGACGAGGTCTGGGTGACCGCGACGGGCCCGCGGAAGGGCGCGATCGAGGCCGTCCGCCCGCGCCGGACGAAGCTCGCGCGCCTCGCCCCGCCGCCCGGCGGCCCGGGCGACCGGGACGCGCCGGCCCGCGAGAAGGTCCTCGCCGCCAACGTCGACCGGCTCCTCGTCGTGGTCGCCGCCCGCGACCCGGAGTACAAGCTCGGGTTCATCGACCGCCTCCTGGTGGCGGCCGCAAAGGGCGGGCTCGAGCCGGTCGTCGTCTGGAACAAGGTGGACCTGGCCGAGAGCGACCGGGACCTCCGGGCGCGGCTCGAGTCCGATGCCGCCCTCTACCGGGGCCTCGGCGTCCCCGCGCTCCTCGTGAGCGCGCGCCGCGGCGACGGGATCGAGGCGCTCCGCGCGGCGCTCGACGGCCGCATCGCGGTCCTCGCCGGGCCGTCGGGGGCGGGCAAGTCGTCGCTCGCGAACGCGCTCCAGCCCGGCCTCAAGCTCCGGACGGGCGAGGTGAGCGCCTCGACCCGCAAGGGCCGCCACGTGACGACGCGCGTGTCGCTCCTGCCGCTCGACTCGGGCGGCTACCTCGTGGACACGCCCGGCGTGCGCGCGTTCGGGTTCTACGACGTGTCGCCCGACGAGCTCTCCTCGTTCTTCCCCGAGTTCGCGCGGCACGCGGTCCGGTGCCGCTTCCCGGACTGCAAGCACGGGGTCGAGCCCGCGTGCGCCGTGCGGGCGGCCGTCGAGTCCGGCGGCGGGGGCGGCGGGGGCGGCGGCGGCGTCGACCGGCGGCGGTACGAGTCGTACCGCCGCATCCTCGAGTCGCTCGCGGAGGCCTGAGTTGATCCGGGAGAGGCGGATCTTCAAGCGGATCGCGGCCGAGCTCGCCAGGAACCCGAGCTGGAAGATCATCGTCTTGAAGCGGAGCTGGCTCTGCCCGTACTGCGGCGACGTCGGGGCGCACGAGCTCCGCATCGACGAGGACCTCGAGACGCGCATCGCGCAGCACTTCGGCCGCCACTGCCCGGCGTTCCGCAACGGGGCGCGCGGCGGGCGGGGCGGCGCGGCCGCGGCCGCCGCCGAGGACGTCGAGCCGAAGCCGCTCGACCACTCGACGCTCGAGAAGCGGGCGACGCTCATAAACCTCAAGTACCGCGTGAAGAAGCTCCTCGCGCGCGAGCCCGGCTGGCGGCTCACGGACCTGGACGGCCACTGGATCTGCCCGTACTGCGCGCGCTGCGTGTCGGGCGTGGACTTCCCGCAGGTCCTGGCCGAGGTCGAGTCGCAGGTCGAGGGGGCGCCGTCGGCGACCGGCTCGGGCGCCTCGGCCGAGGCCCGCGCGCTCAACAAGGTCGTGCGGCACCTCCTCGACTGCGAGGAGTGCCGGCAGGGCCAGGGCAAGGAGCGGCCGGTCTCCGAGCTCAAGGCGCGCCGCGACGAGATCGACCGCAAGAAGCGGGTGCGGCGCCTGCGCGGCGAGATCGAGGGCCGGGTCGAGTGGCGCTTCGCCGTGCAGCCGGCCGCGTCGAGCCGCGCCAAGGCGAAGAGCTGGGTCTGCCCGTTCTGCGCCCAGCCGACCGAGATCCCGTTCGACAAGGCCGTGCGCGTCGTCCCGGACGCGGTCGTCGAGCGGATCGGCGATCACCTGGCCGGGTGCGCCGCGTACCGCGTGCTCGAGGGCAAGCCGCGGACGGAGCGCTACCTCAAGGACCGCGTGATCGCCATCAACCGCCAGCGCACGCTCGAGCGCCTGAAGCGGAAGCTCGAGCGCCACGCGACCTGGCAGGTGACCGACGCCGACGCCAACTGGTACTGCGCCTACTGCGCCCGGCCGACCGGCGTCCGGCTCCCCGACCCGGCGCGCGTGACCGAGGCGCAGGTGAACGAGGTGTGGACCCACCTGTCGTCGTGCCCGGCCTACGCGGGGAAGCGGGCGCAGCTCAAGTCGCCGAGCTACCTCCGGAACGTGGTCGCCCTGGCCGACCGGACGATCCGCCTCCGGCGCGAGGTCAAGGCCGCCCTCGTCGAGGACCCGCGCTTCGGCGTCTCGGACGTCTACGGGTCCTGGCTCTGCCCTTACTGCCGCAAGGTCCAGAAGCCGATCAGCGTCCCGCGCGACCTGAGCCAGACGGCCTTCATCGAGAAGACGATCGAGCAGATCGTCTCTCACCTCTACGAGACGTGCAAGAGCTACGTCGAGGGGCAGGAGCCGGAGGCGTCGGCCCCCGAGCTCAGGCGGATCGCCGACCACGCCTCGCGCGCGAGCGCGGCCGCCGCCAAGGCGCCGGGGATCGTGCGGTTCAGCTCGGACGACGACGAGCGGGACGAGCTGCTCGAGCGGACGATCGCGAACCTGAAGAGCGCGGCCGAGGCGAAGCGCGAGCTGACCGAGGTCGAGCGGCGGCTCCAGGCCGCCGGGACGCTCCAGCGGAGCCTGCTGCCGCGCGTGCCCGAGATCCCGGGCTTCGAGTTCGGCATCGTCTACAGCCCGTGCCAGAGCGTGGGCGGCGACTTCTACCACTTCATCCCGGTGAGCGAGCGCGAGCTCGGGATCGCGATCGGCGACGTCGCCGGCCACGACGTCGAGGCGGCGCTGCTCATGGGGATCGCGAAGAAGCTCCTCGAGATCCACGGGCGGCGCCGCTCCTCGCCCGGCCAGACGCTCCGCCTCGCGAACCAGGACATGTTCCCGGACCTCGAGGCCAAGAGCTTCGTCACGGCGTTCTACGGGATCCTCGACTTCGAGCGGAAGCGGCTCAAGTTCGCGCGCGCCGGGCACAACCCGCTGATCCTCTTCAACCCGGCGCGGCGCCCGCCCCTCCAGGTGCTCGACTCCACCGGGATGGCGCTCGGCATGGACGCCGGGCCCGTGTTCGCGAAGTCGCTCGAGGAGCTCGAGATCGCGCTCCGCGCGGGCGACGTGCTCCTTCAGTACACGGACGGCGTCCCCGAGAGCATGAACCACGACCGCGAGGAGTTCGGCCTCGAGCGGCTCTACGGGGCGGTCGAGCGCTTCGGGAAGGAGGAGGTCGAGTACCTCCTCTACCAGATCGAGCGGGCGATCGCGGACTTCCGCGAGGGCGCGCGCCAGAAGGACGACATCACCATGGTCGCGATCAAGGTCCAGAAGTAGAGCGAGGGTCCGCGCCGCGCCGCCATGCCCGACTGGCCCCCGAAGCTGAGGAAGCAGGTCGTCCGCGAGCTCACGCAGAACCCGGCGTGGCGCTTCGCCGTCGGGCTCGACTGGATCTGTCCCTACTGCGGCGAGGCCGCGACCCGCCAGCCCGTGCGCGGCGAGACGGCCGAGGACGCGGCGGCGGCGCGCGCCCTCGAGCACCTCGAGCGCTGCCGCGCGTTCCGCGAGTTCCAGGGCGAGACGCTCTCGATCGCCGAGCTGTCGGCGCGGGCCATGGCGCTCAAGGTGCGCGACGCCGTGCGCCGGCACCTCACGGCGAGCGCGAGCTGGCAGCTCTACGACGTCACCCGCCGGTGGTGGTGCCCGTTCTGCGCCCAGGCGACCGAGGCGCGGCTCCCCGAGGACCGGAACCGGATCACGGCCCAGGTCGTGCGCGAGATCGAGCGGCACCTCCTCGCGTGCCACGGCTTCGACAAGGGGCGCGGGAAGGAGCGGTCGGAGGCCCACCTCCGGAGCGTCGTCGCCTACGCGAACCGGACGCGGCGCATGGCCGACCAGATCCGGAGGAAGATCGAGTCCGACCCGCAGTGGCGGTCGCGCGATCCGGCCGGGCGCTGGCTCTGCCCGTACTGCCGCCAGCCGGTGGAGGCCGTCGACCTGTCCTCGAAGGCGCTGCTCGCCGACTCGGCGCCGATCCAGATCTCGAAGCACCTCGTCGCGAGCTGCGAGCGGTTCCGCACGGGGGCGGGGGCGCGTCCGAAGGGCGCGCCGGCGGCCCCGGCGGCGAGGAGAAGATCCAATGGGCTCCCTCTCCCTCCGGGGGAGGGTCGGGGCGAGGGCGGCCCCGATTTCATGGACTCCGCCTTCGACCTCGACCCCGTCGCCTCGGCCACCTCCGCCGAGCTCGCGCGCCTCGTGGCCGCGACGAGCGGCGAGCTGACGAGCCTCGACGGCGGGCCGCCCGTCGCCGCCTCCGGGGTCTTCGACCGGGCCGCGCTCGTGCCGCCGCCCGCGCTCCCGGAGCCGCCGCCGCCGCCGTCGCCCGAGGAGGCGCGCGCCGCGCTGCGCGAGGCCATGCGCAAGGAGCTCGAGAGCGTCGAGTCGGCGATGCGCGAGCCGTCCGAGACGGGCGCGCCGGCCGGCTCGGCCGGGAGCGGGCGCTTCGAGGGCGCGGGCGTGGCGGCGAGCGGCGTCATCCGCCCGGGGGCGGGGACGGCGGGGGTGCCGGCGCCGTACGCGTACGCGTTCTCGCCTCCGCCCGAGGTCGACGGGGTCGAGGTGCGGACGCTCGTGCGGATCGCGCGCGAGCCGCCGTCGAGCTTCTGCGACTTCATCCCGCACGACGAGCGGTTCACGGGCATGCTCGTCGGGTCGATCGCGGGGGCGGGCGGCCCGGGCGCGGAGCTCGTCGTCCCGATGGTCCGGCACCTCTTCCGGATTCACTCGAAGGGGCGGAGGCCGCCGGGCGAGGTGCTCCGGCTCGTGAACCAGGACCTGTTCGCCGAGCTCGACGGGAAGACGTTCGTGGCGACGACTTACGGGCTTCTCGACGCGCGCGCGCCCGCCTTCCGCTTCGCCCGGGCCGGGACGAACCCGCCCGTCCTCCTGAGCGATCGGCGCGACCCGCCGCTCCGGACGCTCGAGGCGGGCGGCATGGTGATGGGCATCGACAGGGGCGCCGTCTTCGACGCCGTGCTCGAGGAGCGCGAGGTCGGCCTCGCCCCGGGCGACCTCATCGCCCAGTTCACGTACGGTGTCGTGGCCGCGCCGAACCCGAGCCGGGAGGAGCTCGGCCTCGAGCGCCTGCACCGGCTGATCGAGCGCTACGGCCGCCACGAGTCGGAGTACCTCTGCGTCAAGGTCGGGCAGCACCTGGACGACTGGATGCGCGGCGCCGACCGCGAGGAGGACTGCGTCCTGCTCGCCGTGAAGATCAAGTGAGGAAAAGGGTTGCGACCAGCGCGCAAGACGCTCCGGGCGATCGACGTCATCCCTTCGAGTCGTCGCCGGGCCAGGAGCCCCTAGAGGAACAAGGAGGTTCCGATGGGGGTCTCTAGCTCGAGCGACGCCGAGCTCATTCACAGGTACAGGCGCGGGGACGTCGCGGCCTTCGAGGTCCTGGTCGGCCGCTACACGCGGCTCGCCGGCGCGATCGCCTACAACGTCCTGGGCGACTACGCGGCGGCGGCCGACGCGGTCCAGGAGGCGTTCCTCAAGGTCCACGAGTCCGCGGCCGATCTGCGGGAGCCGGAGCGGTTCAAGAGCTGGCTCTACGGGGTCGTGCGGACGTGCGCGCTCGACGCCGTCCGGCGGCGACGTCGGCGGCCCGCGACCTCGCTCACGGCCCTCGACGGGGCCGAGAACGAGGTCGTGGACGCGGGCTTGAGCGAGCCGGCCGCGGGCCTCGAGCGCCAGGAGGTCGAGCGGGCGGTGCTGGACGCGGTGCGGGAGCTGCCGGAGAGCTACCGCGAGGTCGTCGTCCTCAAGTACCTGGACGAGCGGAGCTACAAGGAGATCGCCGAGATCCTCGGGATCACGATCGAGACGATCGAGTCGCGGCTGTTCCGGGCGCGGCGGCTGCTGAAGACGAAGCTCGCGCAGTACGCGGGAGCGCCGGGCGCCGATGAGTGAGAAGGACGGGGTCATGCCTCAGGCCTGCCGGGACATAAGGGACGTGCTCTCGCGCCACCTCGACGGCGAGTGTCGTCCGGAGGAGGCGGCGCGCGTGCGCGCCCACGTCGCGCGCTGCGCCGGCTGCCGCGCGGAGCTCGACCGGCTCGGGCGCGTGGACCGGCTCGTGCGCACGGCGGTCGCGGGGCATCCCTTCGGTCCGGCGCTCGCCGCCCGGGTCTGCGCGCGGGTGGCCGCGGCGCGGGCCGGCGGCGAGGGGCGGACGGCGGCGCCGGCGTCGGGGCCGGTGCGCCCGGGCACCGCCGGCGCCTCCCCTAACGTGATCCGGCTCCCGGCGCTGCGCCGGCTGATCCCGTACGCGGCCGCGGCGGCCGTGCTCGTCGCCGGCCTCCTCGCCCTCCGCCAGCTCGACCGGGTCGGCGGCCAGGGACCCTCGATCGGCGTCGCGCGCCTGGGCGCGGTGGTCGCGCCGTCCGGGGCCGCCGTCCGGGTCCGGCGGGCCGGCGTCCTCACGTCCGTCGTGCCGGGTCAGGCCGTCGAGCTGCGCGCGGGCGACGAGGTCGTGGTCGCGCCGGGCGCGCCCGGCGCCGAGGTCCGCCTCGACGACGGCAGCCACGTGACGCTCGACGGCGGCACGGTCGTGGCGCTCGCGGGCGCGACCGCCGGCCGCATCTCGGTCGGTCTCGACGAGGGCCGGCTCGTCGCCCGCGTCGCCCCGCGCTCCGCCGGGCGAGCCTTCGCGGTGCGGACGGCCGACGCCTCGGTCGAGGTGGTCGGCACGGTCTTCGGCGTCCACACGGTCCCGGGGGAAGGCACGCGCGTCGCCGTCCTCGAGGGCCGCGTCCTTTGTGCCCGCGGCGCCGAGTCGATCGTCCTCTCCGCGGGCGAGGCCGCGACGGTCCGTCCGGCCTCCGCGCTCGCCGCCCGGGCGGCCGACGCCCGGGCCGAGCTGGCCTGGGCCCTGGGCAGCCGCAAGCCCGCCCCGGTCCCGGCCGCCGGCGTTCCGCCGCCCGCCCCGCGCCCGTCCCCGGCCGCCGGGCCGCGCCCGCAGCCGCCGGCCGGCTCGGGCGGCGGCGACCTCCCGATCGGCGCCCCGGGCGACGACCGGTAGCGCCCTCCGACCCGATAGCGCCCTCCGACCCGCCGGCCGGAGGGGCCACAAGTGAGCGTTTCTCGCTCATCTGAGGCCCTTCCGACGTCGAAAGCCCCGTAAGTGAGCACGTCTTGCTCATCTGGAGCTCCGCCCGGTCCCGGGGCGGAAAGTGAGCCGTTCTCGCTCATCCGAGGCCACTTCGACGCCGGGAGGCCCGCAAGTGAGCGTATCTCGCTCATCCGGGCCGTGAACGGAGGGCGGGCTGCCGTTGCAGCCGTTTGGCGCGCCGTAGTATCATTGCCCGCATGGCCTCCGCCGCCGACGCCATCGCCACGCTGGCGGACTTCTTCGGGTGGACGGACGTGGGGCTCGGCCGGAAGCGAGCCGCCTGCCGCAAGTGCTCGACCCAGCTCGAGCTGCGGCTCATGGACGACCTGCTCGAGGTGGCCTGCCCGGGGTGCGGGGCGAGCCCGTTCTTCGAGCGCGCGGAGGCGCTCGAGCGCGCGTACGGCGCCCAGGGCCTGGGGCGAATCCTGAAGCGGCTCGGGATCCTCACCGACTCGGAGGTCGCGGCGGCGTCCGGCCGGCTCACGATCGCCGGCGCGAAGGCCGCCCTCGAGGCGGCGACGCGCGAGCGCCGGGCCACGGGTCGCGGGCGGGCCGGCCGGGCGGCGGCCGCGGCGGCCGAGCCCCTCGAGGCGCCGCCCGAGGCCGAGGCGGGAGGCGCCGGTGCGGCGCCCATGCGCTTCATCGACGCGGCCCGCGAGATCGGCCTCTTCTCGAAGAACCTCTTCCTCGCCGTCCTGGTGGACGCGGCGCCCCCGGGCTTCCGGTACGTCGCGCGCCCGCTCCGCGGGCTCATCACGAAGGAGCTGCTGCTCGAGGCCGCCGAGGCGGAGCGGACCGAGGGGACGCCCGTCGGCCAGGCGGTCGCGGCGCTCGTCGAGCGGGCGCAGAAGGACCTCCTCCTGGCGACGTGCGAGCGCTCGCGCGGGCCCGAGCGCGGCTTCGACCTCGACCACATGCCGCTCTCGCCGGAGATCCTCGAGACGGTGCCGCCGAGCGTGGCCGCGCAGTACCTCGCGATCCCCGTCGGGCTCGAGGGCGACACGCTCGTCGTCGCGCTCCGCGACCCGCTCGACTTCGAGGCGATCGACAGCCTGAAGTTCGTCCTCGGGCGCGAGGTGAAGGCGATCCCGGCGTCCGAGGACGCGCTCTTCCGGACGCTCGAGCGCGCCTACCCCGGCGAGGACGCGCGCGACGGCGCCCTCCCGGCGGAGATCCGCGACGAGCTGGCCCTCCTCGCCGACGGAGAGCCCGGTCCGGGGGCGGGCGCCGCGGCGGGCGTGGGCGCGGCGGAGGACGAGGACGAGGACGAGGAGGAGGACGACGCCGCCTTCCCGGAGGAGCCGCCCGGCGTGCGAGCCCTGAACCTGCTCGTCCTCCAGGCCGTCGAGGAGCGGGCGGACCAGCTCGTCGTCGAGCCGCTCGAGGACGGCTTCCGCGCCCGCCTGCGCCGCGGCCCGCGCCTGCGCGAGGCGAGCCGCCTGCCGAAGGCCGTGGGCGACGCGGTCGTCGAGCGCGCCATGGTGCTCGCCGGGATGGACCTGGCGCGGCGCGAGACGCCGCAGCGCGGGTCGATGCGCCTGACGATCGCCGGCGAGAACATGGAGCTCCAGGCGGCGACGGTCCCGGCGTCGTTCGGGACCGCCCTCGCCGTCGCCCTGCGCGTGGCGGCGTTCCGGCCGATCGCCCTCGACGCCATCGGGCTCGTGCCGGGCGACCCGCAGGTCCTGCGCTCCCTCCTCTCCCTGCCGCCCGGCCTGGTGCTCGTGGCCGCGCCGCCCGGCGAAGGCAAGACGACGCTGCTCTACGCGCTCCTCCGCGAGGTGGACCGCGCCGTCGAGAGCGTCCTCGGCCTCGAGCGCGCCGTCCGCCTCAAGGTCGAGGGCGCGACGCAGCTCGCGGGCCCGGACTACTCGACCTTCGCGGGCGCCGCCGAGACGTTCCGACCCGATCGCGTGTTCATCGACGACCTGCTCGCCGGGCTCGGGCCGCTCGCCTCGCGCGACGAGGCCCGCCTCGCGCTCGACCTCGGGCTCGCGGGGGCGCGCGTCGTCGCGACCGTCGGCGCGCCCGACGTCGCGGCGGCGGCGGCCCGCCTCGTCGCGGCGGGCATCGACCCGGACCTGCTCGCGAGCGGCCTCTCGGCGCTCGTCGGGATCCGCCTCGTGCGGCGCGTCTGCGGGCGCTGCCGCGAGGAGTACGAGCCGCCCCACGGCCAGGCCGCGGAGCTCGGGCTATCCGACAGCGCGTTCCCGCGCCGGCTGTCGCTCGGCGTCGGCTGCTGGGAGTGCGGCGGCACGGGCTACGCGGGGCGGGCGGCCCTGGTCGAGGTCTTCCCGGCCGCCGGCCCCGTGGCGGCGGCGCTCCGACGCGGCCCCGACATCGCCCGCGTGCGCCGGCGCGCGGCCCACGCCGGCCACCGGACGATCCCCGAGAAGGCGCTCGCGGCGCTTCGCTCGGGGCTGATCACGGTGAGCCAGCTCGATCCGCTGAGGGTCGGCGCCCGGCGATAAGCCCGGCCGGGGCTACTTGCGCGACGGCGCCGCGGGGGCCTCTCCCCCGGCTTCCCGCCGGAGGGCGGCCGCCGGGAGGTTGCCCTCGGGCGCCGCGCGGGGCGCGGGCGCGACGCGGATCAGCACGAGGACGCCGTTCTCGGGCGTGGAGCCCGGCTCGGGCGTGACCCGGACCACGTGGATGCGGCCGTCGCGTCGCAGGTCCTCGAGGAGGCGCGCGACGTCGGGGTCGAGCGCCGGGAGCGCAAGGGCGGGCGCCGGCGGCGAGGGCACGCGGCCGAAGGTCGGAGCGTCGGGACGGGCGGGAGGCTCCGCAAAGCCCGCCTTCAAGCCCGAGTCGTCGCGGCCCTTCCCGTGCTCGCGGCCCTCGTGCGATTCCGTCGCGCGCTTGCCGGAAGCCTTGGGCTCTTCGGGCGCGACCTCCCCGGTCGACGGGACGGTTGAGGGCGCCGGAGCGACCGGCTGCGGGGGGCGTTCGTAGCCCGACGGATCGGGGTCCGCGGGCGGAGCCGGCGGAGCCGGCGGCCTGGCCGGCTCGGGGGCAGGGGCGGCCGTCGCCGCGGAGGGCTCGGCGGAAGGCTCGGGGGTCGTGGGTGTCTTGACGACGTCGGTGCCCGTGCCGCCCTCGACCACGTCGGGCGCGCCGCCTTCCGGCCGGCCGCCGGCTTCGGGCCGGCGGCCGCCGCCGCCGCTGCCCGCCGGGGCCGCGGTGGACGGGGGCGGGGGGGCCGGTGGAGTCCACCCGCCCGACGGCGCCGACCCGCCGGGCGCGGCCTCGGCGGCGCCGCCCTCCGCAGGCCGCTTCTCCCGGGCATCGGCGCCGACCGGCAGGTCCGATCCGGCGCCCGGCCCGGGACGGCCGGCCGGAGGCGTGGCCGAGGGCGTCGCATCGGCCGGGCGTGGCCCGCCGCTCGGCGCGCCGCGGCGGGCGTCGCTCGCAGCCCCCCGAGCCTGCGAAGCCCCGGCAACCTCCGGAGATCCCGAAGCCCCCGCCGATCCCGGAGCCCCCGGAGCCGCCGGAGCCAGAGTCTGCCCGCTCCGGGCCCCGGAGTCGCCGGGCGCGGCCGCTGGCCTCGGGCCCTTGGCGAACGTGGGGGGCTCGGGACGGGCCGACGACTCGGGCTTTGCGGGTGGGGTCGCCGCCGAGGCCGGGCCGTCGAGCGTCTGCTCGTCTCCCGCGGCCAGCCGCCCGCGATCCGCCTCCGCGCCCGCGGGCGGAGGAGGCTCGGCACCCCCGGCCAGCCGGCGACCGGCCTCATCGCGGCGCAGCCGGTCGGCGAGCCCGTAGGCGTCGTCGAAGGCGCGCCGCGAGCGGGCGTAGGCGATCCGGGCGGCCGCGAGGTCGCCCGCCTCGAGGGCCTGCTTCGACTCGGCGAGCGCGGCCTGGGCCTCGGCCTCGAACATGAGGGCGGCCTCGGCGTCCGCCTCGCTGGGCGCCGTCCTTCCGGCCTCGCGCGCGCGGTGCGCCGCCGACCAGGCCGTCGTCAGGGCGGCCTCGGCGAGGGCCCGGGCCTCGGCCTCGTTGCGGGCGTCGGCCTCGTCGGCGCGCTCGCCGGCGGCGACCCGGGGGCTCGGGGCGCCCGCGCTCCCGGTCGCGCCCGGCGCCTCCGCATGGGCCTCCGGGGCCTCCTCCTTCGCCGCCAGCTCGCCCTCCGGGCGCCGTCGGGCGTCGTCGTCGAGCTTCTTCCTCTCCTCCTCGAGCTTGCCGGCGAGCCGCTCGCCCTTCTCGTCGGCCGTCGCGGGCGCCGGAGCCGGTGCGGGGGTGGCCCTGGCGCCCTCGCCCCGCTGCTCGGCCTGGACGAGCAGGTCGTCCACGTCCTTCGCCTCGCGCCGGCGCCGCTCGGCGCGGTAGCGGCCGAGCATCTCGCTCGCGGGGGCGCCGCGGGCCCGGGCGGCCTCGATCTGGGTCTGGTACATGGCGAGGGCAGCCGCGACGTCGGCCGCGAGCTCCGCCCCTTGCTCGATCTCGGCCAGTCGTCGCTCGTACTCGGCGGCCCCGAGCGCGAGCACGACGCCGGCGCGCTCGGCGGGCGCCACGGGCTCGGCGCGCGTCGAGAGCTCCCGCGCGGCGGTGGCCGCCCTGGCGGCATCGTGGGCGTCGTACTTCGTCTCCTCGAGCTCGGCGTCGGGCAGGACCTCGATCCGGTTGAGGAGCGCTCCGTACTCCCCGGGCGTCGTCCGGGCGACGAAGAGGAGCCCGCCGCCCGCGTCCGCGACGGCGAGGTAGTCGAGCCCGCGCGCGAGGAGCAGGGCCTCGACGGCCGCCCGCGCCTCCTCGTACGTCTCGCCCAGGCGGATCGCCAGGCCCCGCGTGTCGGGCGGCTTCGCGGCCGTGACGGCGGCGGCGCGGTCCGCGGCCGCGCTCCCGTCTTGGTCCGCGAACCTGTCGCTCGCGCGGCCGGCCGGGCCGCGAGGGGCCGGAGCGAAGACGCCGCCCCCGGCGCCCACCGTCTTGTCGAGCGTCTCGTCGCGCCCGAGCGCGTCCGGGGGGGCGAACCGGCGCACGGAGGTCGCCGGCGGCCCCGGCTCGGCCTTCTCGAGATCCTGGAGGCCGCGCCAGTAGATGCCGACGCCGGCGACCGCGATCACGCCGGCGGCGACGGCCGAGAGGGCCCGCGCCCAACCGAGGAAGCGGGCGGGGCGGATGATCCGGCCGCCGGGAGCGGCCCCGGCCGGCACGGGCGGACGGCTCTCGCGGGGCGGCGCCGACACGGCCGCGCGCGCCTCGGCATCGAGGGCGGCGCGCAGGCGCTCGAGGAGCGCCTCGGGGGCGGCGACGCGCGGCAGGCCGCGGACGGCCGCCTCGGTCTCGCGCAGCGCCTCGAGCTCCTCGCGGCAGGCGGCGCACCCCTCGAGGTGGGCCGTGACGAGGGCCTCGCGCTCGGGCGCGAGCGTCCCGTCGAGCCGGTCGATGAAGCACTCCCTCACGTCGTCGCAGGTCACGTCTTCCCCAGCCTTTGCCGCCCGTCTTCCACCCGTCCCGCCGTCGTCCCCGGACTTCCCCTTACGACGACAGGTACGCCTTCAACCGCTCGCGCAGCACGAGCCGCGCGCGGTGCAGCCTCGACTTCACCGAGCCGAGCGGGATGTCGAGGACCTCGGCGATCTCCTCGTAGGCGAGGCCCTCGATGTCCCGCAGCAGCACGATCCCTTTCAGGTCCTCCGGCAACGAGGCGATGGCCTCCTCGACCACCGCCGCCCGCTCGGCCGCGAGCGTCATCTCCCGCGGGTCCGGCCGCGGATCGGGCGGGTCGACGGCCCGCGCCGCCGGCTCGCCGTCCGCGCCCGCGTCGCCGCGCGCGCTGCGCTCGAGCGACGCCGGCACGACCTCGCGCTCGCGCGCCCGCCGCGTCCGCCGCGTGAACGACGCGTTCAGCGCGATGCGGAAGAGCCAGGTGTAGAACTGAGACTTTCCCTCGAAGGCGCCGAGCGCGCGGTACGCCTTGAGGAACGCCTCCTGGCTCGCGTCCAGGGCCTCCTCGGCGTCGCCGAGCTTGCGGAGGCAGAGGTTGAAGATCCGGTCCTTGTACCGGATGACGAGCGCGTCGAACGCGCTCCGGTCGCCGGCCTTCGCCCGCGCGACGAGCTGCTCGTCGCTCGGACCGTCCGAAGGCTGGCCGCCGCTCCGCTCCGCGTCGCGCACCACGCGCCGCGAGGCTCCAACGGGTTAGACCGGGGACCCTGCCCGCAGGTTCCGCGCCGGCGGGCGATGGGACTGCCACGGACCTTCTACCCCTTCATACGCGCAGGCGCAAGCGCGCGTGGGCGCAAGAGCAGCACGACGATCCCGCCGGCGGCCTCGACGAGGAGGACGGTCCAGATCATGGGACGCGCCGGCAGGCCGTCGAGGATCAGGCTCGAGAGCCGGCCGACCGTCTGCCCCAGCAGCAGCATGCCGCCGAGGTCGCCGAGGAGCGGCAGGTCGGCGGCGCGGCGCGCCGCGACGACGAAGAAGGCCGCCTTGGCGAGCCATAGCCCGACGTAGATCGCGCGGAACTCGTTGAGCGCGTCCACGTTGTCGAGCGTGTAGCCCAGGTCCCGCGCCATGCGGTGCGGCGCCACCAGCGAGCCGGCGGCGATCCCGAGGAAGATTAGGGCCGTCACCGCCAGCAGGACCTGCCGCGCGCGCTCGCGCACTCTCGTTCCGCCCTCCCGTGGCCCCAGCATACCTAACTCCCTAGAATCAACGAAAAGTTGATTCTGACGCCCCTTGGCGCGCCAACCGGCCTCAGAATCAACGAAAAGTTGATTCTGCGGCGTTCAAGGTCCGCCCTCGCGGAGCGCGGCCTCGACCAGGGCCGGCGCCGGGCGAGCGATGACGGCCGTGCGATGGAGCGCGCCGTGGGCCTCGGCGACCCGGGCGCCGGCGGAGACGGAGGACTCGACGTCGGCGACCTCGCCCGTGAGGAGGACCACGCCCTTGCCCGCCAGGTCGGCGCCGATCCGGACGTGGAGGAGGCGGACGTGCGCCTGCTTGGCGGCGGCGTCGGCGGCGAGGAGGGCCGAGGCGACGGTCAGCGTCTCGACCGTCCCGAGGGCGTCGACCGACGGCGGCCGGACGCGGCCGGCGGCGCCGAGCGCCGGGAGGAGCGAGGGATGGGGGTTCGGGATCAGCATCTCGTCCTGGAAGTCGTCGGCGGCGGCCGCCCGCCCGCGGCGCAGGGCCGTGCGGAGGTCGTCGACCTCGCCGGCGAGGAGCGTGAGATGCTTCCCCGGCTCGACGACCCGCGTGAAGACGACGTCGACGGGCGCCTCCTTGGCCATGGCGTCGGCGGCGACGAGGCCGCGGGCGATGCTCTTCACCTCGAGGAGACCCAGGCTCGGGCCCATGGGTCAGTCCGGCTTTGGCTTCGGGTGGGCGATCTTCGGCCAGTAGCGCTCGAAGTCGAACTCCGGGCTGTTCTCCTTGTCGTGGCAGCGCCGGCAAAGGCGGGCGGGCTCCTTCACGCGCCCGAAGCCCGGCTGCGGGTTGTTCATGTGGTTCGAGCCGACGCCGTGGCACGACTCGCAGGAGACGTATGCGAGGTGCGGCGACCTCTCGACGCCCTGGAAGCCGCTCGTGAAGCCGAACCCCGTCGAGTGGCAGCGCAGGCACTCGGGGTCGCGCGTGCCGTTCCGGGGCCTTAAGTTCACGAACGCCTTCTGGTGCTTCGACCTCTTCCACACCTCGTACTGGGGGCCGTGGCAGGGCGAGCACGCCTCCGGGCCGAGGAAGCGGCCGCCGCTCTCCGGCAGCTTCTGCTCGATCGAGGCGACGAGGTTCTCCTCGAAGAGGCGGCGCTTGTACTCGTCGATCCGCGCCGCGGCGGCCGGATCGTCGGGGACGCGGTCGTCGAGCAGGACGTTGCCGAGCGGCTCGGCCCGGGGCTTCCCGGGCGGCGACTCGTCCTTCACGAGCTCGACGAGCGCCAGGTACTTGCCCTTGTTTCCGGGGGCGACGAGGACGGCCCCGCCGGGCAGGCGCTCGGCCTCGTGGGGCTCCTCCTCGTCGTGGCCGGCGCAGATGGCGAGGATGTCGGTGCGGTCGGCGAAGAGCGCGCGGGCCTCGTCGCGGGGGCCGTGGAAGAGGACGACGCTGCGGGCGGGCAGCTTCACCTCGGCCGGGTCGCCGACCTCGAGCGCGCCGCCGGAGGCGGCCTCGACGTCGAGCGCGAAGGTCCGGGAGAGCAGCGGGACGACGGTCGCGTCCTCGATGCGCAGGGTCGCCGCGGCGTCTCCGGGCGGGAGGACGTTGGCGGCGAAGATCGGCAGCCCGCGTCGCGTCACGTGACGCAGGGCCACGTCCCGCTCGCCGACGCCCGCGATCCACTGGCCCTCGGGGACCCGGGCGAGGATGGCGAAGGCCGTCTCGAGCTTGAGCTCGGACTGCCGCCCCGGGCTCTCGATCAGGTCGCCGTTGTCGAGCAGGAACGGCTCGAAGCCGCGCGCCCGGAGCGCCTGGAGGTAGGCGACGCGCCGCGCGAGGCCGCCGAGCATGCCCTCCGTGCAGCCGCACGGCTCGAGCCAGCCGAGCGTCTGGTTGACGAAGACGAGGAGCGGACGCCGCGGGCCCTCGTGGCCGCCCTCGCGGCCCGTCATCTGCGTCCCGGGGCTGCGCTCGGCCGTTCCGTCCCCGGGCGGCGGGGCCCAAGGCGGCGGCCCGGCCGCCTGCCCCGGGCACCCGGCCGCCAGCAGGGCCAGCGCGAAGGCGGCGACCGGGCGGACGACCTTCACCGGCCGCCCTTCTGCGGCGGGGCGCGCAGCGGCACCTCGATGATCGGGTCCTCGGCGATCCCCGTGTGGATGCGGAGCGTGCCCTGGATCGGGCCCATGTGGTCCGGGACGAGCCTCACCGTGACCGTCTGGCCGCGCAGCTCGGCCTGGATGCCGGCCGGCACGATCTCGCCGAGCTTCGGCGCGAGCCGCTTCGCCACGTCGGCGCGCGCCGCGACGAGCCGGACCGTCCTCTCCTCGCCGGCGTCGAGCCGCACCGCCGGCGGGTCGGCGTGGACGAGGTGCGGGAGGTCGCCGTAGATCGGGACCTCGATCACCGGCTGGTCCTTCTCGGCCAGGAAGACGCGGATCACGCCCGCGAACGGCCCGCGCGGCGCGTCGGGCTCGAGCTTCAGGACGACCTCGGCCCGGCGCCCCGGGACGATCTCCTCGACGCTCGCCTCGTAGTGGGGCGGCGTCTCGACGGCGAGGACCTTCACCCCGCCCTCGCCGGCCGTGCGCTCGATCTGGATCGACGTCTCGGCGCCCGACTCGAACCCGTAGGGGTGCATGACGAGGCGCTCGGGGAAGAAGCGCACGGGCCCGAAGACCATGCCGATCACGGGGACGCGGATCTCTCTCTGGCGCGGGTGGTCCGTCTTGACGAGCACCACGCCCTCGAGCCGCCCGGCCGGCGCGTCGGGCTTGACGCGCACGACCAGCTCGGCGCCGCGCTTCTTCTCGCGCTCGACGGCCGCCGTCTCGACCTCGATCCAGGGCGACGGCGTCTCGATCGAGAGCACCTTCAGCTCCGGCCGGTCCTCGGGCAGGAGCAGGACCTTCCGCACCTCGGGCGTCCCGCGCAGGACCTCCTGGAAGTAGGCGACGTCCGGGACCGCCCGGATCAGGCTCGTCACCTCGACCCGGAGGCGCAGCATGCTGATCGCGTCGCCGAAGTCGCGCTCGGCCGGGTCGTTCGAGAAGACCGTGACCGTGATCTCCTGGTAGCCGCGCGGCCGCCCGGCGCTGTCGAACGTGACCTGGATCTCGCCCGAGCCGCCCGGCTCGACCCTGTCGGCCGTCAGGAGCGCGGCCGTGCAGCCGCACGACGGCTTCACGCGCCGGATCTCGAGCGTCGAGCCGCCCGCGTTCTTGAACCTGAAGACCTTCTTCGCGCTCTCGCCGGCGACGACCTGGCCCAGGTCGCCCTCCTTCGAGTCGAACTGGATCCGCGGCGGCGGCGGGCCGGGCGGGGCGCCGGGGGGCGCGGGGGGCGCCGTCTGGGCGCGGACGCCGCCGGGAACGGCCATGGCCAGGGCCACGGCGGCCAGGACGGGCAGGGCCGCCGCGAGAAGGGCCAGGGTCGGGTGTTTGCGGTCGATGCGCATGCGCCCCATTGTATCAGAAGAGCGCCGTCTCGAGCCTCGTCGCGCCCGGGCCGGGCGCGCAGACGGCCACGCGCGCCACGCCCTCGCCCTCGCCGAGCTTGCGCGCGACCTCGGCCGCGTCCGCGACCGTCGTCAGCACGGCCACGTGCGGGCCCGCGTCGATCGTGTACCAGGCGGCGAGCCCCTCCTCCTGGCGCAGCCGCGGGACCTTCCGGACGAGCTTGACGGTCGCGTCGCTCCAGTAGACGATCGGCGGCTCGGCGGCCGCCGCCGTCATGTGCATCTTGACGGCGCTCGACTCGGCGACGAGGCCGACGAGCGTGAGGTCGCGGTCGAGGACGCCGCGCCGGCACGTCTCGAGGTCGGCCTCGACCGTCGACTCCCAGTGCACGTAGGCGGGCGCGCGCGTCGACCGGGCCATGGCCTCGCTCGACGACACGGCCTTCGCCCCGGCGCCCGCGACCTCGCAGATGACCATGCGGAGGTCCCAGTCGCCCGGCTCGAGGAGCCGCTCGGCGTGAGAGTCGGCGCCGTCCGGCCGCTCGCCGCGCCGCCACTCGACGAACCCGCCGAGCACCGAGCGGCACGCCGACCCCGAGCCGCGCCGGGCCAGGATCGACAGCTCGCGGGCCGGGAGATCCAGCCCCGCCGCCCACGCCGCCGCCCCCGCCAGCGCCGCGAACCCGGCCGCGCTCGAGGCGAGCCCGGCCGCGACCGGCACCGTCGTCCGCGACTCCACGCGCGCCGGCCGCCCGGCAAGCCCGGCCCGCTCGCGCACGAGGTCGAGGAGCGCGCTCACGCGCTCGAGCTCGCGCCCCGAGCGCGGGCGCCCATCGAGGACGAAGCGATCGCCGGCGCCGGCGTCCAGGAACTCGACCGTCGTCGTCGCCTCGAGCCCCGCGAGCGTGAGGCTGATCGAGCCGTTGCGCGGGAGCTTCAGGAGCTCGTCGCGCTTGCCCCAGTACTTGACGAGGGCGATGTTCGCGCCGGCGCGGGCGGTGGCCTTCATGACCTGACTCGGCGCGGGCATGCCACCGTCAATCTACGACCGTCAGGAACGCATCCTCGCAGCCGTGCTCGATGAGCGACGTGACCACGGCCGGCGCGTCGTCCTCGTCGCGCAGCGCCGCGATCACCGCCCCGCCGCCGCCCGCGCCCGAGAGCTTGGCCCCGAGCGCGCCGGCGCGGCGCGCGGCCATGCAGGCCCGCTCGACCTGGTCCGTCGAGACCCCGAGCTGCCAGAGCCCGCGCTGGTTGTCGTCCAGCGCCCGCCCGAGCGCCCGGACGTCGCCGTCCTCGAGCGCCGTGCGGGCGGAGTCGGCGACCGCCCCGATCGAGAGGAGGATGTGGCGGAACTCCTCGCGGTTCTTCTCGGAGTGCCGGCGCACGCCGGCGACGAGCGTGGCCGTCGTCGTCCCCTCGGGCCGCGGCAGGATCCCGACCGCGAGCGCCACGCGCCCGCCGAGCGGCAGCGGCTCCGGCGGTCGCCCGCGGACGAAGCGGATCGGGCGCTCGTGGGCGATCGTCGTCGTGTCGATGCCGCTCGGCGTCCCGTGGGCGATCTTCTCGAGCTCGAGCGCGCGCGCCGCGACGTCCTCCGCGCCGACCTCGGGGCGCCCGTCGCCGGCCGCCCGCACGAGCGCGACCGCCAGGGCCGCGCTCGAGCCGAGGCCTGCCCCGAGCGGGATCTCGCTCCTGATCTCGATGTTCGCCCCGACCGGCCCGAGCCCGGCCTGGTCGAGCGCCAGCCGCGCCATCGACGTCGCCACCTCGACGTCGACGCCCCGTTCGTCCGCGATCTCGACCCCGCGCCCGTTCCGCTCGGCCGCGTCGATCGTGACCGTCGTCCGCATCTCGCGCACGGGGATGGCGATCGCCGGCACGCCGTAGACGACGGCGTGCTCGCCGATGAGGATCAGCTTCGCGCAAGCGTCGCCCCGCACGGCCCCGCGCCCGCCCTACGGGCCCGCGCCCTTGTCGGCCTTCTCGGTGACGGCCAGCGCCTCGTGCTCGCCGTGCTCGCGCGCGCGCCGGTGCAGCTTCATGTGCCCGCGCTGGATCCCCTCCTGGGCGAGGGCGCGGATCGCCGCCAGGTTCTGGGCGAGGCCGAGCGCGGCCGCGATCCCGGCGAGCCGCCGCGCCGAGCCCGGGCCCTGCGCCCCGACGATCTTCCGGCAGACGCGCGCCGTGCGGTGGATCTCGGTCCCGCCGCCCACCGTCCCGAGCGCGAGCGGCAGCTCGATCCGGCCGAGGAGGTCGCCGCGCTCGTCCGGGCGCCACGTCGCCAGGGCCGTGTAGCGGCCGTCGCGGGCCGCGTAGGCGTGCGCGCCCGCCTCGGCCGCCCGGAAGTCCTGCCCGGTCGCCAGCAGCAGGGCGTCGATCCCGTTCATGATGCCCTTGTTGTGCGTCGTCGCCCGGTGCGGGTCGGCCTCGGCGAAGGCCGACGCCTCGAAGATGGCCCGCACGGCGTCCGCCCCGCCGAGCGCCTCGGCCGGCACGCGCCCGCGCGCCCACACGACCCGCCGGTCGCAGAGGTTCGTCAGGATCCGCAGCCCCACGCGCCCGCCCGTGCGCTCGGCCACGAGCGGGGCGATCGCCTCGCACATGCCGTTGACGGCGTTCGCGCCCATGGCGTCGCGGACGTCGACCTCGAGCTCGAGGAGGAGCATGGGACCGGCCGGCGTCGGGTCGAGGAGCCGCACGGCGAACCCGCGCGCCCCGCCGCCCGCCGCCTGGAGCCGCTCGTGCCCCGCGTTGGCCGTCCGGAGGATCTCGTCGCGGCAGGCGGCCAGCTCGCGCGCCGCCGCCTCGAAGTCGTCGACCTCGAGCACCTGCACCTGCCCGACCATGACCGGGTCGCTCGCGACGGCCTCGATCCCGCCGCCCGCCCGCAGGAGCTTCGCCCCGTGGCTCGCGGCCGCGACCACGCTCGCCTCCTCGATCGCGAGCGGGACCTGGACCTCCTCGCCGTTGATCGTGAAGTTCCGCGCGATCCCGAGCGGGAGCGACAGCAACCCGACGACGTTCTCGATCAGCCGGTCCGCCTCGGCGTGCGAGAGCGGCGCCGGATCGAGCAGGGCGGCCGTGTCGTGGCCGTCGAGCCCCGCCTCGGCGCGCACGCGCTCGACCCGTTCGGCGACGGTCAGCTCGTAGAACTTGCGCTCGTTCGCGTTCACTTCGGCGGCTCCTGCTCCCTTCATCCAGGGAATACAGAGAACATCAGGGCTCGATCTTCTCGATCGCGACCCGCTTCAGCGCCTCGACGTTCGCCGCGCCCGTGCAGAAGAGGGCGACGCGCAGCTCCTCGACCACGAGGCGGGCCGCGTCCACGGCCTCGTCCTCGGACCGGAGCGCCGCCTCGAGGAACGGGCGCGCGATGCCGGCCAGGTCGGCGCCGAGCGCGATCGCCTTCGCCGCCTCGATCCCGTCCTTGACGCCGCCGCTCGCGACGATCGGGCGGTCGGGCAGCTCCTTCCGCACCCGCACCAGGCACTCGGCCGTCGGGAAGCCCCAGCCCGCGAAGGCGCGGCCGAGCGCGCGCTCGAGCCCGCCCTTCGCCCGGTAGCTCTCGACCTTGGCCCAGTTCGTGCCGCCCGCCCCGGCGATGTCGACGGCGGCGATCGCCGTCCCCCGCACCCAGCGCGCGATCTCGGGCGAGATCCCGCTCCCCACCTCCTTCAGGATCACCGGGAACGGCAGCTCGGCGGCGAGCGCGGCGATCTTCTCCTTCAGGCCCCGGAAGTCCGTGTCGCCCTCGGGCTGGACGGCCTCCTGGAGCGGGTTCAGATGGAGGGCGAGCGCGTCCGCCTGGAGCAGCCGCACGAGCTCGATGCACTCGTCGCGCCCGACGCCGTAGTTGAGCTGGACGGCGCCGACGTTGGCGATGAGCGGCACCTCGGGCGCGACGTCGCGCACCTGGAACGTGTCGAGGACGTCGCGGCTCTTCAGGAGCACGCGCGCCGAGCCGAGCCCGAGCGGCAGCGAGAGGCGGGCCGCGGCGGCCGCGAGCCGCCGGTTCACGGTCTTCGCGAGCTCCGAGCCCCCCGTCATGCAGGAGATGAGGATCGGCGCGCCGATCCGCTTCCCGAGAAGGCGGGCGTGCAGGTCGACCTGCGAGAGCGCCAGCTCCGGGAGCGCCTGGTGCGGGAGCCGGAAGCGCTCGAAGCCCGCCGTCATGCCCTCGGTGCGGACGTCCTCGGCCGCGCAGATCCTTATGTGATCGGACTTGCGGTTGCGGGTGATGAAGGCGTCGAGACGCGCCCGCTCGGTCCCGTCGAGCTTCGTGAAGCGGAGCACGGCCCCGGCGATCGGCCCGCCCGCCGGGCGCACGGGCGGCGAGGGCTCGACCTCGGCCACGGCCCGCACCTCCGAGCCGGCCGGCAGCTCGACGTGCGTGTCGAGCGGCACGCCGGGCGGCGGCGGCTCGCCCCGCCACTCGACGAGCGCCGCCTCGGGGTGGATCCCGGTCGCGTCGCCCTCGCGGGCGCCATCGCCCGCGAGCAGGCCGAGCGGACGGCAGGTCACCCGCGCCGGAGGCGCGAGGACGATGAAGGTCCGCTCGATCTTGGGCTCGGGCATGGGGCTTCCATGCTATCAAACGGGTCCGACATTTTCGAAGATGAGTTATACCGGGAGGGCTTGGACACGCGAGCGCATCTCGAGATCGCGGCCGTCGCGATCGAGGACGACGAAGGGCGCGTCCTCGTCGCCCGCCGGCGGGCCGGCGCCCACCTGGCCGGGCTCTACGAGCTGCCCGGCGGCAAGGTCCGGCCCGGGGAGACGCCGGAGGCGGCGGCCGCCCGGGAAGCGCGCGAGGAGCTCGGCGTCGAGGTCGAGGTGGGTCGGCGGCTCGTCCCGCCCGTCGACCACGAGTACCCGGATCGCGCCGTCCGCCTCCACTTCTTCGCCGCCCGCCTGAGGCCGGGCTCGCCCGCCCCGCGGCCGCTCGGTTCGGCGGAGGTGCGCTGGGTCGCGCGCGCCCTGCTGCGCGAGCTGCCGTTCCCGGCGGCGAACGCGAGCGCGACCGAGGCCCTGCTGCGCGAGCCGGGACCGGGGCCGGGGCCGGATCAGAGGCGCTCGACGAAGTAGGCGTGCACGCGCAGCGCGCCCGCGCCCCCGGCCAGCTCGGGGTGGAACGTCGCGAGGAGGCAGGCGCCGTCCCGGACGAGGACGGGCTCGTCGCCGTCGCGCCCGAGGACGCGCGCCGCCGCCCCGACCCGGACGATGCGGGGGGAGCGGATGAACACGCCCTCGACCTCGGTCGCCTCGCCCCCGCCCGTCGCCAGGTCGTCCTCGAGGCGGATCGTCCGGCGGAAGCTCTCGCGCTGGCGTCCGTAAGCGTTCCGGCGCAGCTCGACGTCGGCGAGGCCCAGGCGCCGCGGCTGGCGGCCCGCCCCGGTCTCGCCCCCCTCGGGCTCGCGCCCGAGGATGATCGCCCCCGCGCACGTCCCGAGGCAGGCGAGGCCGCCGTCCCGGACCCGCCGGGCGATGCGCTCGCCCAGGCCCGTCGACTCGAGGAAATGGGAGATGACGGTGCTCTCGCCCCCGGGGAGGATGAGGTGCCTCACCCCCTCGAGGTCGTCCGGCTTCTTCACGAGCCGGGCCGGCAGCCCCAGGCGCTCGAGCGCGCCGACGTGAAGCGCGAAGGAACCCTGGAGTCCGAGGACGCCGACCGCCGCCCCCGCCGCCCCCGCCGCCCCCGCCGCCGCCGCCGCCGCGCTACCACCCACGCGTCTGGAGCAGCTCCTTGTCCTCGAGGCGGCGCACGTCCAGGCCCGCCATGGCGCGCCCGCGCGTCCCGCGCGACGCCTTCACGACCTCGGCCGGGTCGTCGTGGAACGCGACCGCGTGCACGATGGCGCGGGCGCGCTCCGCCGGGTCCTCACTCTTGAAGATGCCCGAGCCGACGAAGACCGTCTCGGCCCCGAGCTGCATCAGGAGCGCCGCGTCGGCGGGCGTCGCGACCCCGCCGGCGGCGAAGTTCGGCACCGGCAGGCGCCCGATCCGGGCGATCTCGTGGTAGACCTCGGGCGGCGCCTTGGCGTCCTTGGCCCGGGCGGCGACCTCCTCCGCGCGGAGCCCCTGGAGCTGGCGCATCTCGCTCTGGATCAAGCGCATGTGGCGGACGGCCTCGACGACGTTGCCGGACCCGGCCTCGCCCTTCGTCCGGATCATGGCCGCGCCCTCGGCGATCCGGCGCGCCGCCTCGGCGAGGCACGTCGCCCCGCAGACGAACGGGACCTCGAAGTCGTGCTTCCAGACGTGGCACTGCTCGTCCGCCGGCGTCAGGACCTCGCTCTCGTCGACGAAGTCGACGCCGAGCTCCTGGAGGACCTGCGCCTCGACGAAGTGGCCGATCCGGCACTTCGCCATGACCGGGACCGTGACGGCGGCGAGGATCGCCTCGACCACGTCGACCGCCGCCATGCGGGCGACGCCGCCCTCGCGGCGGATGTCGGCGGGCACGCGCTCGAGGGCCATGACGGCGACGGCGCCGGCGTCCTCGGCGATGCGCGCCTGCTCGGGCGTCGTCACGTCCATGATGACGCCGCCCTTCAGCATCTCGGCGAGGCCGACCTTGACCTTCAGGTCCTTCGTCCGCTGGCCGCGCGGGAAGTCGCTCGGCATGGGGGCTCCTCTCGGGTGGTCCCGGCTCCGTCGTCGTCCTTAGAATCGGAAGGCGCGCCATCTTACGCTTGCCGGCGCCGGGATGTCAAGGGTAGGATGACGGCGGAGAGACGGGGCGGCCCGCGTGGAGATCACGACCACATCGCGCTACGTCATCGTCCGGCCGATCGCCCGCGGCGGCATGGGGACGGTCTACGAGGCCCGCCAGGTCGGGGTCGACGGCTTCGAGAAGCGCGTCGCCCTGAAGCTCATCCGCGAGGAGCTGTCGGGCGACGAGCGCTTCCACCGGACGCTCGCCGAGGAGGCGAAGCTCTGCGCCGACCTCGTCCACGAGAACATCGTCCAGATCTACCAGCTCGGGAACCACGAGGGGCGCTTCTACCTCGCCATGGAGCTCATCGACGGGGTGACGCTCCGCGCCTTCGCGAGCCAGCACAAGAAGACGGGGCAGGCGATCCCGGTCGACATCGCCGCCTTCATCGCGAGCCGCGTCTGCCGGGCGATCGAGTACGCGCACGGCAAGAAGAGCCGGACCGGCGAGCCGCTCAAGATCGTCCACCGCGACATCTGCCCGTCGAACGTCCTCCTCACCTTCGGCGGCGTCGTCAAGCTCGGCGACTTCGGCGTCGCCAAGGCCGTCCACGTGCGAAAGGACGAGGAGGGGCGCGTCCTCCTCGGCAAGGCGCGCTACATGTCCCCCGAGCAGGCCGCCTTCGGCGAGACCGACCGCCGGACCGACCTCTTCTCGCTCGGGACCGTCCTCTGGGAGCTGCTCGCCGGGCAGGGGCTGTTCTCGCAGGGGACGACGGACGAGGCCCTCGAGGCCGTCCAGAACCAGCCGGCGCCGCCGATCCGGTCGGTCCGCCCCGACGTGCCGGACGAGCTGGCGGCGCTCCTCTCGCGCGCCCTCGAGCGCGACCGCGAGCGCCGCTTCAAGGACGCGGCCGAGATGGGCTACAAGCTCGAGTACTTCCTCTACAAGGACCGGTACGGGCCGACGAACAACACGCTCCGCGACTACCTGGCGAAGCTCTTCCCGGAGATCGCGCCGGCGCCGCTGCCGAAGGCGCCGCCGCCGATCCCGACGCCGACGATCGAGGTGACCGAGGCGTACTCGGACTACCGCGAGAAGCCCCCCTCGTCGTCGTGATCGGCCGCGCCGTGTCCGCACCGGCCCGGCCCCTCGACCCAGACCTCGCCCCCCTCGAAGTGCTCCTTCTTCCAGATCGGCACCTCGTGCTTCAGCCGCTCGATCGCGTAGCGGCTCGCCCGGTAGGCTTCGTCCCGGTGCGGGGCGGCGACCGCGATCGCGACCGACGCCTCGCCGATGTCGAGACGCCCGAGCCGGTGGGCCATGGCGACGCGCACGTCCGCCCCGAACCGCTCGCGGACGGCGGCGGCGATCGCCTCGAGCTCGCGCCGCGCCATGGGCTCGTACGCCTCGTACTCGAGGAAGAGCGTGCGCAGGCGGGCGTCGCCGGCGGTCGAGTGGTCGCGCACGGTGCCGAGGAAGAGGACCTCCGCCCCGCAGCCGGGCGCGCGCACGGCGTCGAGCAGGCGCGCGGGCTCGAGCGGCTCGCGACGGAGCTCGATCATCTCGGGTCGCATCCCATCAGCCGCCGCTCACGGGCGGGATGAGGGCGACCTCGTCGCCCGGGCGGACCGGGTCGTCGGGGCGCGCGAACGCCTGGTTGACGGCCAGCCGGGAGCGCCTGGCGACGTCGCCGAGGGCGGGGCGGAAGGCGGCGAGGGCCGCGATGACATCGCCGGCGCGCGCGCCGTCCTCCACCTCGAGCCGGACCTCGTCGCTCCCCGCCGCGTCCCGCGCCGCCGCGAACAGCCGGACGGTCAGGGTCACGACGAGGCCCTGGTGACCCCGCCGCGCCGCTCCGTCGCGAGCTTCTCCTCGACCTCGTCCTGGTGGGGGAGGTCGAACGCCTGGACGGCCTTCGGGAGCGAGACGCCGCGCACCTCGGCGCGACAGGAGTAGCAGACGGCCAGGTCGCGGAGGAAGAGGTAGAGGCCGGCGTCGACGAGCGAGGCGACGACGAGCGAGATCCCGTACGTGTAGAAGGCGAGGACGGCGGCGACGGCGACGATCCCGAGCCCGAGCTTGCGCGGGAAGTCCTTCCGCCGCCAGAAGTCCGAGCGGCTGCAGACCGGGCAGCGGTCGAGCGGTCCGCCCGCCCGGAGGGCCGCCGAGCACGCGACCGCGTGCGGGGCCTCGCAGGCTCCGCAGCAGATCGTGCCGTCCTCGAAGTCCGCGTCGAACGTGTTCGCCGACCCGCAGGCCGTGCAGGAGAAGCGGACCGTGGGCGCCTTCGCGCGCGCACTCGCACTCGAGCTCATACGGGCACCGCCGTCACCGATCCCAGGTACTTCGCGACGCCCTCGCCCATGAGGACGAGGACGGCCGCCACGTAGAGCATGCCCGTCGCCGGCTGCGTGTCGTTGGCCTTGACGGTCGGGAGGACCATGAACGCGAGGAGCAGGGGCAGCGCCAGCCCGAAGAGGCAGCGCGGCCAGAAGAAGAAGGCGTGGCCGTCGAGCAGCGCCCCGAGCGCCCGCGACCCGGGCGGCAGCAGGGCGATCGCGACGACGACGAGCGCCGCCCGGGCGACGACCGCCCCGAGGTAGACGCGCGAGAGCCGGAGCAGCGGGTCCACGGGTTGGCCCGGCATGACGAGGTACCAGTGCCCGAGGACCATGGCCGCCATGACCGAGCCGAGGAGCGCCGCCGACGCGGCCGTGGCCGCCGCCCGGAGGGTCGCGCCGCCCGTCGCATCGGGCAGGAGCGCCCCGGCGAGCCCGGCCGTGGCCGCGAGCGCCAGGAGCGCGCGCCCGGCGCCGCGCGGGATCCGCGGCGCGAGGAGGGCGTAGAGCGCCGCCACGCCGCCCGCGGAGGCGAGGAGCGCGAGCGCGACCCGCCCCTCGGGCCGCGCGATCGCGAGCGCCACGCCGACCAGGGTCGCGTAGACGAGGGCCGAGAAGCGGAAGAAGCCGCGCGAGGCCTGCCCGGCGGGCAGGAGCGCGACGGCGAGGAGCCCGCCCACCCCGAGGTGCGCGAGCAACTGGAAGAAGACGGCGGACATGCGCATGAACGGGACAGTCTACCCGCCGGCCGAGGGCGGTGGCAAGCGTGCGGCCGGGGCGGGGCGGGGCGAGCGCGGCGCGGCGGGGCGCGGCGGGGTCCCCTTACCAGAGCGGCTCGCGGATCGACAGCTCCACCGACACCCGCCGCTGCGCGGACGCGATCGCCTCCTCGGTCAGCCCGAGCTTCCGGGCCCCCAGGGCGCAGAGCCGCTGGTCGAAGGGGCCCTCGTCGCCGTCGTAGCCGAACCGCCCGGCGATCCCCTCGGCGACGATCAGGATCGCCCCGAGGCGGGACTGGACGCCGGACTCGGCGTGGTGGTGGTCGACGGCCTTCACGATGTCGGCGCCCATGCCCCAGCGCTCGAGCGCCTTGGCGCCTATGTGCTCGTGGCCGAAGCGAGGAGACTCGCCGCTCTTCGAGGCGCCGGCCGCCCGCACGGCCGCCGCGACGAGCGCCCGCTCGCGGTCCCGGTCGGCGTAGACGTGGCGCAGGAGGTAGGCGCCGATGTCGTGGACGAGGCCGACCATGCGCGCCATCTCGACGCCGCGCTCGTCGAGGCCGAGGCCGCTCGCGAGCCGCGCCGCCGCGAGCGACGTGACGAGCGAGTGCTTCGTCGCGCCCTCCGTCGTGACGCGGCTCCACGGGTCGTAGAGCCCGCGCAGCCCCGCGACGGTGAGCGCGCGCCTTAGGCCGCTCGTCCCGAGCGCCGAGATCGCGTCGGAGAGCGTCTCGAACGGGCCCGCCGGCTCGCCGATCCGGCCCGCCGTCTTCACGACCTCGACGGCGAGCCCCGGGTCGGAGAGCGCGACCGCGTAGAGCTCCTTCGTCCCCGTGTCCTCGAGCCCGGCGACGGCGACCGCGCGGGCCGCGTTGCGCGGCAGGGCCGGGATCCGCTGGTGGTAGTGGACCTGGACGAGGGCCGTGCCGCGCGAGAGGTCGGGCGCCATGAGCTGGACGAGCTTCGCCTGGAGGAGCTCGCCGAGCGCGCGCAGGAAGCGGAACTCGCTCCAGCCGCTGCGGAACAGGTGCTCGCCGACGGTGCGCCGACCGTCGACCTGCTCGAGGATGAGGAGGGCGTCGTCGGCCCCCTTCGGCAGCGACCCGGCCTCATCCTCCGTGAAGTGGACGAGCGCCGTCCGGTCCTGGAACTGCTCCGCCAGCCGCTGCCACTCGTCGAGCTTGCGGAGCGACTCCATGAGGAGCGGCCCGACGTTGAACGAGATCCCGCACGGAACGCGGACCTCGTCGTCGGCCATCTCGCGGAAGAGGAAGCCGCCCCGGTCCCAGTGGACGAGGTCGTCCATCGCCTCCTGGACCTGGTCGCGCAGGGCCTCGGCCAGCGACTCCACCTGGACGGCGCCGTTGTCGACGAGCATCTCCCCCATGGTCTTGCCGGACTTGCGCTGGTGGGAGACGGCGATGCGGACCGCCTGCGACTCGACGAGGCCGCGCTGGGAGAGGATCTGGCCGACCGTGGACCGGAGGCGCAGCGGGGACGTCGCCGACATGACGTGTCCCAGCGCGAACTGGAGGATGACGCCGTCCTCCTCGCTCGCGACGTAGAGCGTGCCGCTCCGCCGGCTCGTGCTGATGAGCTGGATGACGTCGGCGATCGGGATCGACGAGAGATCGCCCTGGAGCGGCATCGCGCCTTGCGTGCACCTCCGCTGCCGTCAGGTGACCGCCGTGGGCCCGCGTTGGAGAACCCGGGCGCGCGCTCCGGACGTCGCCGCCCCTCCGAACCCCGGCGAGCCCCCTCGAGACAGGAGGGTTCTAACATCCGCTCGCGGTTCGAGCAACGACCGAGGGCGAGCGCCCGCCTCCGGCGTCGACCCTACCTGGCTCCGGCGGCCCGGCGCCGGCCGCCGCCCGGGAGGCGCTCGAGCAGGTCCACCACGTACGTCGCGTCGTCGCCGCCCGGGCCCTCGGCCGGGGCGTCCGCGGTCCCGGCCTCACGCCCGAAGGCGAGCGCCTCGGCCGGGGCGAGCGAGGGCTGCTCGATCGCCACGCACCGCTCGCGGCGCCGCGCCTCGGCCTCGCGCGCGTCGGCCGGGAACCCGGGGTACGGGCCCCCGCCCGCCCGCCAGTCGTGGAGCCGCGCCCCGCCGAGGAAGGCGCCCGTGTCCGGGTCGTACGCCTCGACCTCGAGCGGCTCGTGCGTCCGGACGAACGGCAGCAGACCGAACGGCGAGTCGAAGCGGCGGTAGCGGACGCCGGCCAGGAGCCGGTCGCCCGCCGGCGTCGGCCGGAGCGACACCTTGACCCCGTTGACCAGCACGAGCGGCGGCCGCGCGGCCCGATCGGACGCCAGCGACAGCTCCACGCGGCGCGTCGAGCAGTCGGCCGCGCGCGTCTTCGAGTTCTCGAGGGTCAGGTCGCCGAGGACGGGCCAAGGCTCGAGCGCCCGGCGCAGCTCGATCGTCGCGCCGGTCGCGAGCGCCGCCGCCCCGAGCCGCGGGTAGCGGGACTCGACGTGGGGCGCCAGCCACTCCCGGCGAAGCCCGAGGCCGGCCGAGACCAGGTCCAGGACGACGGCGTCGAGGTCCCGCTCGAGGAAGTAGGGGAGCGTGAAGCGGTCCCTGAGCTTCCGTCCCCAGTCGACGAGCGGCTCGCGATACGGCGTCAGGGCGAGGCGGGCGACGATCGCGGCGACGAGCGCGAAGAGCGCGCCGCAAGCGTCGGCGCTCGGCTGGGCGGCGATCGCGCGCAGCTCGAGGAGCCCGAGGCGGCCGATGTCGGGCAGGAACGGGTTCCAGTACTTCTCGAGGTTGAGCTCGGCCCGGTGGGTGTTGCCCGTGTTGTCGCGCAGCACGTGGCCGAGCGTCGCCTGGACGAGGTCCGCCGTCGCCGCCCGCTCGCCCAGGGCCTCGAGGCCGTCGAGGGCGGCGCGCAGGAGCTCGAAGCGGCCGGCGCCGCTCTCGTCCGGCCGCGGGCCCTGCGAGGTGGGGCCGATGAAGGCGCCGGCGAACGCGTACGAGAGGCCCGGGTGGTTCGCCAGGTAGCGCGTCAGGCCGAGGACGAGCCGGGGACGGGCCACGAACGGGCTCCGCTCCGGCGTCGGGCCGCCGGCGACGATCTGGGCGCCGCCGCCCGACTCCTGGACATCCCCGTCGTAATGGTACCGCAGGCCGCGGAGGCCCACGCGCCGCGCCGCCGCGTAGACGGTGCGGACCGTGCGATGGGCCTCGGCGAGCGAGACCGCCGGCGGGAGGTTGACCTCGATCACGCCGACGTCCGGGACGATCGTGAACGACCGGAACGTCGAGCCCGTCCCGAGCGCCAGCGGGATCGGCGGCTCCGCCCCGCCGATGCGGAGCGGCGGGAGGTCATCCTCCTCCACGGCCGAGGCGATGGCGCCGACGAGCGCCACGTAGTCGGCCGGGGTCGCGAACGACGGGAGCTTGAGGAGCGGAGCGCCGGCCTCGGCGGCGACGGCGACGACCGCGGGCGGGCGCGAGCCCGCCGGGGTCGCCGGCGTCTCGGCGCCATCGGGGACGAAGGCGACGCGGAACGGCAGGCGGCCGCCGCGGGCCTCGATCCGGGCCGAGAGACGGCGGGCGAGGCGGGCGAGGCCGGCGGCCGTCGCGTCGGCCGGCTCGGCGGCGCTGCCGCGGGCGTGCAGGTGCCCGTAATCGCGCCAGAGCGGCGGGCCGTCCTCGACCCAGGTGAGCCGGATGCAGAAGCGGGGGCCGCCCTCGTCGCCGAAGTCCTTGCCCGTGTGGTAAGAGACGACGGCGCCGCGGCCGAGGTCGTGGGCGAGGTGGAGGGCGAGCCACTCGGCGAGGGTCTGCTTCTCGCCGCCCAGGGCCTCCGTGCGCCACTCCGGGCGTTCGCCCGGCTCCTCCGGGCAGAAGGTCGGCTCGCCGCCGAGCGTCAGCTCGAGGCCCTGGGCCGCGAGGGCACGCGCGACCTGGGCGGACAGGCGACCGAGCCCGCGCTGGAAGCCGGGCGCGGGGAAGGTCGGGTCGGGCTCCGGGCGGCGGCCCGTCCCCAGGCGCCGAGGGCTCGCGGCCTCGGCCACGGCGGGCGGCAACGGCGGCGGCGCGACGAGAGGCCGCTCGGCGACCGCCGATCCCGCCGCACCGCGGCCGGCTCGTGTCGGCCGCGGCGTCCTGGCCGCCGGTCCCGCGCTCGTGCGTCGCCCGTGCAAACGCAACCTCCGTGGGCGGCGCTGCGCCCGTCGAGTACTCACCCCTTGCCCGCCGGGTCCGGTCCCGCTCCACCCCTCTTCAAGGACCGCATCAGGCTAACACCTCTGGTCGGGAAGTCAACGGGCAACGAGGATCGCAGGCCGGCGTTGACGAGTCGCGTTCCGTTCGGTATGTCGTCGGCCGAGACTAACAAATTCCCCGTCCTGCCGCTATATTCCTCGCATGCTGAGCCGCATCGCCGAGGCGACGTTCTGGCTCGCGCGCTACCTCGAGCGGGCGGACCACGTGGCCCGCTACCTCGCCGTCCAGTTCCACTCTCTCCTCGAGGGCCTCGGGGCGACGGACGGCGAGGGCGCCTGGCGATCGACCCTCGACCTCCTCGGCGAGACCGAGAGCTTCGCGGCGCGCGGGCTCGCGGTCGACGGGGCCTCGGTCCTCGACTACCTCGTCCTCGACCCCGACAACCCGGCCTCGATCCGGAGCTGCCTCCGGTCCGCCCGCGAGAACGGCCGGGCCATCCGCGACCGCATCTCGAACGAGCTCTGGGAGGAGCTCAACACCTTCCACCACGCGATCGAGGCGGCCGACCGCGGGGTCGTGCTCGCCGAGCCGCACGGCTTCCTCGAGGAGGTCGGGCGCGGGATCCAGGGCCTTTACGGCGTCGCCGACACGACGCTCCTCCACGACGAGGGCTGGCACCTGCTCCGGGCCGGCATGTTCCTCGAGCGCGCCGGCCTGACGGCCCGCTTCCTGCGCGTGCGCTTCCCGGAGCTCGCCGCCGCCGAGGACCCGGCGACCGGCGAGCTCGGCCCGCTCGGGAGCCACGTCGGGATGGCGATCCTGCGCACGGTGTCGGCCTACGAGGCCTACCGGAAGGTCTACCACACGCGCATCGAGGCCCACCGCGTGGCCGAGCTGCTCGTCCTCTCGCCCCTCTTCCCGCGGTCGATCCGCTTCTGCCTCACCGGGCTCGACTACGAGCTGCGCGCCATGCGGCGCACGCCGCCCGGGATCTACGAGACCGCGGCCGAGCGCATAGCCGGCCGGGCGCTCGCCGAGTGCGCCTACGTCGAGATGGACGAGGTCGGCGGGCCCTTCCTCGACGCGTTCTTCGAGCGCGTGATCCGGCGCTGCCAGCTCATCGGGCAGGCGATCGTCGACGTCTACTTCATCCACCCGCCGGCCCGGGCGCGTGCGGGCAAGGAGGCCGCGGCGGTTGCGCTACCTCGTTAGGCACCGGACCGACTACCGCTACGATGCGCCGGTCTTCGACAGCCACAACGAGGTCCGGCTGCGCCCGCTCGACACCGGCGTCCAGCGGCTCCGTCGCTTCGCCGTGACGACGACGCCGCGCGCGCGCCTCTTCGCCTACCGCGACTGGCTCGGGAACACCGTCCACTACTTCCACGTGCGCGGGGGCCACGACCGGCTGACGGTCGTCGCCGAGAGCGAGGTCGAGGTCGCCGACCCGGAGCGGCGGTCGGGACCGGGGCCGACCGTGGGCGACTTCCGGCGCGAGGCGGGCGCGCTCCGCGAGCAGCACCACGACTTCGTCGTCCCGTCGCGGCGCGTCCCGGCCCTCCCCGAGGTCGCGCGCCTCGCGCCGTCGCTCGCCGGGCGGCCGGACGACGAGCCGCTCCACGACGTGGCGGTCGAGGCGATGGAGCGCACGCGCGGCCGCCTCGCCTACGTCCCGCGCGCGACGCGCGTGGACACGCCGCTCGAGCACGCGCTCGATCTCCGGAAGGGCGTCTGCCAGGACCTCGCCCACCTGGGCGTCGCCATCCTCCGCCACATGGGTATCCCCGGCCGCTACGTGAGCGGGTACCTGCGCGGGCCGGACCCGGAGAGCGAGGAGCCGCCGGGCTCCGACAGCGGCCAGTGGCACGAGGGGCCGGGGCCGGATCGAGGGGCGGGGACCGGAGAGCCTCACCCGCCCGATCCCGACGACCCGCACGCCTTCCCGGACGCCCCGGACTTCCACGAGGAGGAGCCCGCCCACGGCGTGGCGACGCGCCGCCGCCGCCCGCGGCTCCGCGCCTCGCACGCCTGGGTCGAGGCGTACCTCCCGGGCCGCGGCTGGGTCGCCCTCGACCCGACGCACACCCGTCCGATCGACACGCGCTACGTGAAGATCGCGGTCGGCCGGGACTACGACGACGTCGTGCCGGTCAAGGGCATCTTCCGCGGCAAGGGCAAGTCGCGCATGCGCGTGCACGTCGACGTGATCCAGCTCCCGGAGTCGCGCCCCGAGGCGGCCGAGGAGCCGATCTAGATCCCGGACTCGGACTCAGAGCCCCCGCTTGTAGTGATAGAGGATCTTGAGGACGCGCAGGCCGGGCGGCGGAGCGGCGGCGATCGTCTCCGGCGGCACGAGGCGGCGCGGCTCGCGGCCGGGGCCCTCGACCTCGGTGAGGACGCGCTCGATCCCGAAGCCGTGGCGCTCGTAGAACACGTGGAGGCGCGGGTCGAGGAGGGAGACGACCGCGTGGAGCGCCTTGACGCCGGCGCCGGCGGCGAAGCGGGTCATCGCGCCGACGAGGATGCCGCCGAGGCCGCGGCCGCGGTAGTGCGGCAGGACGGCGATCTTGTAGATCTCGAGCTCGTCGGGCATGTCCTGGGCGAGCGGCTCGCGCGGCGGGCCCAGGTCGGCGAAGCCCACGAAGAGCGGCCCGTCGGCGACGAGGAAGGTGCGCGCCGGCCCCGGCGGCCGCGAGGTCAGGCGCTCTTCCCTCGGGCGCGGGTCGAACCCGGCGAACGCCTCGTTGTGGAGAAAGACGTACCAGGGCTCGAGGCGTTCGTCGTACTCGACGAGCTGGAAGGGGCCACGGCCGACCACGGGCGCCTCCCTCGGTGAGTTGCGGCCCCTTCAAGGTACCCCACGAGTGGGCCGCCGCGCAAGCGAAACGCCGCGCGGGCTGGCGGGAGGGCCTCGCCCGCGCTATCCTCAACCGACATGTCCGAGGCGCCGCGCCAGGGTCCGCCCGCCGAGCACCAGGCGCTCGCCCCCGCGCGCGTGCGCTGCGCCGTGATCACCGTGAGCGACACCCGGACCGTCGAGACCGACGAGGGCGGGCGCACGATCGCGAGCGCGCTCGAGGCGGGCGGCCACGACGTGACGCGACGCGCCATCGTCCGCGACGACGTCCACGCCATCCGCGCCGCCCTCGAGGGCGCGCTCGAGGACGCCTCGATCGACGCGGCCATCGCGACCGGCGGCACCGGGATCGCGCGCCGCGACTCGACGTACGAGGTCGTGGCGGCGCTCCTCGAGAAGCGGCTCGACGGCTTCGGCGAGCTCTTCCGCTGGCTCAGCTACCAGGAGATCGGCCCGGCGGCCATGCTGAGCCGGGCCGTCGCCGGCGCGGCCCGCGGGAAGGTCCTGGCCGCCCTGCCGGGGTCGCCTTCCGCGTGCCGCCTGGCGATGGAGAAGCTGCTCGTCCCGGAGCTCCCGCACATGGTGCAGCAGGTGAGGAAGTGAGAGGCGAGGAAGCGAGGAGATGAGAGGCGGATACGCCCGCGTCACGCCGGACCACGTCGAGGCGCTGCGCGCGATCTGCGGCGTCGAGCGCGTCCTCGTCGACGAGGAGTCGCTCTGGATCTACGGGCGCGACGAGACGGAGGACCTCCGCTTCCCGCCCGAGGTCGTCGTCAAGCCGGGCTCGACGCCGGAGGTCCAGGAGATCCTCAGGCTCGCGACGCGCGAGCGCCTCCCGGTGACGCCGCGCGGGGCCGGCACGGGGCTCTCGGGCGGGGCGCTGCCGCTCTTCGGCGGGATCTGCCTCTCGATCGAGCGGCTGAACCGGATCCTCGAGATCGACGAGCGGAACCTCATGGCCGTCGTCGAGCCGGGCGTGATCACGGGCGTGCTCCACCAGGAGGTCGAGAAGCTCGGCCTCTTCTACCCGCCCGACCCGGCGAGCCGCGGGAGCTGCACGATCGGCGGCAACATCGCCGAGAACGCGGGCGGCCCGCGGGCGGTGAAGTACGGCGTCACCGAGGACTGGGTGCGCGGCCTCGAGGCCGTCCTGCCGAACGGCGACCTCGTGTCGTGCGGGGGCAAGCGGCTGAAGGACGTGACGGGCTACAACCTCGTGAAGCTCTTGATCGGGAGCGAGGGGACGCTCGCGGTCGTCACCCAGGCGACGCTCAAGCTGATCCCGAGGCCGCTCCACCGGCGGACGCTCTTCGTGCCGTACCCGACGATCGAGAGCGCGGCGGAGACCGTGCCCGCGATCTTCCGGGCGAAGGTGATCCCGTGCGCGATCGAGTTCCTCGAGCGGGCGGCCCTCGAGACCTCGGACCGCATGCTCGGGACGAGCACGGCGCGCGGCGACGCCGAGGCGTTCCTGCTGATCATGGTCGACGGCAACGACGAGGCCCTGATCCAGCGCGAGGTCGAGGCGATCGGCGAGGTCTGCCTCGAGTCGGGGGCGCTCGACGTCTACATCCCCGAGGGCGAGACGAAGCAGGAGGAGATCTGGCGCGTGCGGCGCGCGACGGGCGAGGCCGTGAAGAAGATCAGCACGTATCGCGAGGAGGACACCGTCGTCCCGCGGGCGGAGATCCCGGCCCTGATCCGCGGCGTGCGCCAGGTCGTCGCCCGCCACGGGGTCCGCGCGATCTGCTACGGGCACGCCGGCGACGGCAACATCCACGTGAACGTCCTCAAGATGGACATGCCGCCCGAGGTCTGGCGCGAGGTCTCGCCGCGCGTCTCGAAGGAGATCTTCGAGGTCGCGATCGGCCTGGGCGGGACGATCAGCGGCGAGCACGGGATCGGGTGCGCCCAGAAGCGCAACCTCCCGCTCGCGTTCCCGCCGCCCATGATCGACCTCCACCGGCGGCTGAAGGAGGCCTTCGACCCGCACTTCATCCTCAATCCAGGCAAGATCTTCGACTAATTCCCTACCCTCCGGTACCGGTTTTTCGGTATCGTCCGTCATCTCTCCGGCCGGGGAGAAGGCGGAGACGATCGAGATGGTGATGGGCACGCTGGCCGTCGAGCTCGAGGCGCTGGCCGAGGCGCTCTACCGCTTCGCGCGCAGCCGGGGCGCGGGGTCGCACGAGGCCGAGGACCTCGCCCAGGAGGCGCTCGTCCGCGCCCTGCGCGCGCGCGCGACGCTCCGGGATCCCGGGTGCTTCCGGGGCTACGCCTACGGGATCGCTCGCAACCTGCTCGCCGACGCGCGCCGCGCGGCCCGCCCGGCGCGGGCGCTCGCGGGCGCCGACATCGCGACCGCGGCCGCCGACCCGGCGGCGAGCGACGACGCGCGCTCGGTCCGGGCCGCCCTCGACGCCTTGCCGGAGGACCTGCGCGAGGTCCTCGTCCTCCACTACTACGACGACCTCACCTACGAGGAGATCGCCGCCGCGCTCGCCGTCCCGCGCCCGACCGTCCAGGGCCGCCTGCGCCGGGCGAAGGACCTGCTGCGCGAGCGCCTCCGGGGGGCGTTCGCGGTCGAGGACGACGTTCCGGCGCGCGCGAGCGTGCGGGCGGCGCTCGGGCTCGCTCCGGTCCCGGCGGGCCTCGCCGCGCGCGTCGGGAGGCGGCCGGCGCGCCGCCCGCGCCCTCCGCGTCTTCGCCGCCCTCCGCGTCTTCGCCGCCCTCCCCGCCTCCCGCCGCCCCCGCGGGCGGCCGGCCGGCGCCGGCGGCCTCCCCGCGCCCGCGCCCCACCGGCGTGGGCCAGGCCGCGGCCGCGAAGACCAGCCTCGCCGCAACCCCTGCGGCCGCAGCCGCCGTGGTCGTCCTCGCCCTCGCGAGCGCCGGCGCCGCCGTCGCCTGGCTCGGCGCCCAGGCCCGCCACGAGCCGGCGCCAGTCGCGTGGACCGACCGCGCGGGCCGGACCGCCGGCCCGCCGGCCGCCGACCCGGCTGGCCCGGGCCCGTCGCCGTCCTCCCTCCAGATGCAAGGAAACCTTGCATCTGAGGGGGTTTCGACGTCGAGAGGCCCTCGGATGCAAGGAAACCTTGCATCTGGAGGCCATCGCGGGGCGGAGGCTCCGGGTGCGGCGACCCGATTCGGGGATCTCGAGCCCGGCGCGCCGCCGGCCGGCGGCGCCCACGGGATGCGCCTCGGCGAGCCGGAGGGCCCGCCGCCGCCCTATCCGTGGCCCGATCCGGAGCCGGGGCCGCTCGAGCGTGCCCTCAGGTCGAGGAGGGTCACGCTGAACCTCCTGGACCTCCCGCTCGGGGACGCCCTCCGGTTCCTGAAGGACATCGGGTTGCCCGTCGAGGCCGAAGCGGGCTTCGGCGAGGACGACGCGCGAGTCAGTCTGAGGCTCCGCGACATCGTCGCCGAGAACGCCCTCCTGATCATCGCCGAGCAGCAGGGCGGCGACGTCTACTTCGACCAGGCGGCCGGCGTCGCCCGGCTCGTGCCCGAGGTTCCCCGGCACGTCGCCGAGGCCCGGGAGCGCCGGCGGATCCTGGAGGGGCGGGGCGGCTTCGAGGAGAGCTACCGGAAGATCCTCGAAGGACGGCGCGTCACCCTGAACTTCCCCGAGATCGCGCTCTCCGAGGCGATCGCGTTCCTCCAGGACGTGACCGGCCTCAACATCATGCTCGACCTGAGCGTCGACCCCGAGATGACGATCACCTACCGGACGGAGAACGAGGTCCTCCGAACGGCGCTCGACGGGGTCCTCGAGTCCGCCGGCGCCGACCTGCGATGGACGCTGACCCGCGAGGCGGTGGTGATCGCGGCCAAGCCGATCGACCCCGGACCGTCGCTCGGAGAGCACCGTGTCTCGCTCGCCCTCATCGGGGCGACCGTGCCCGACCTCGTCCACGCGCTCGAGGCGCAGGGCGTGCCGGTCGTCGTCCAGCCCTCCACCTGGGAGTGTCGCGGCACGTTCTCCGTGCTTTGCGACGGTGCGGTCCGCGACGCCCTCGCGGCGATCGAGGCCGCGGGCCCGCTCCGCGCCGAGATCGTCCCGGGCGAGATCCGGCCGCCCTACCGCGAGACCGTGGCGCTCCGCGGGGGCGTCCCGAGCGTGCGCGCCGCGCTGGGCGACGGCCCGCCCGCCCGGTTCGCCGGCGTCGTCGCCGAGTGGGGCGAGCGTCGCCTCCGGCTCCTCGACCTCTGCGAGGCGCGCGAGCGGGCGCGCGAGTCGAGGCCGCTCGTCCCGGAGCGGCTCCGCGCCCTCGAGAACGACGTGGCGCGGGCGGCCGAGCACCTCTGGAACCTGCGCCGCGACATCGTCCGGGTCCTCGGCGCCCGCACGGTCGTGACGCAGGCCGAGGCCGAGCTCCGGACGGCCCGCGAGGTCGTCGTCGGGGCGGGGGCTCGGTGCGACGTCGCCCGGAAGCGGATCCTCGAGATCGAGACGGCTCCCTACGGCGGAACGGAAGAGGAGAACCGGCGCCTGGCGAAGCTCAAGGCGGACCTCGAGATCGACCTCGCCCGCGCCTCGTCCGAGCTCCTTGCCGCCGAGCAGCGCGTGGCCGAGCTCGAGAAGGCCCTCGCCGCCGGCCGGCGCGACGTCGCCGTGCTCGAGCGCCTCGAGCAGGGCGCGCGCCCTTCCGCGGCCGGCCTCAGGGGCGAATGAAGGCGCTCGCGACCGCGGCCGCGCTCGCGAGCAGCGCCCCGATGGCCGCCATCACCATGAGCCGCCGGAGGGCCGCGCGTCGCGCCGCGGCCTCGAAGCGGAGGAGCTCGTCGACGTCGGCCTCGCCGCGCTCGACGAAGCGCTCGAAGTCCCTGCACTCGACCTCGAAGAAGCGCGCGTCCTCGGCGAGGACGATGCGCCCGAGCGTCTCGACCTGGTAGTCGAGCCTGACGGCGCCCGGCGTCGCCCGCAAGCGCAGCTCGGTCCGGAGGTCGCGGAGCCGCGCCGAGAAGAACCCGGCGAGGCGCCGGCCGCGCTCGAAGACGAGCGTGCCGGCCTCGTCGGGCCGGCGCCGGTAGCCGACGGCCCGGAAGTACGCGTCCGCGCACATCTCGACCTCGCGGGGGGCGCGCTGCGTCAAGAAGCCGAGCGACCGCCGGATCATGGCACCCCGGTTTCATACGGGCCTTCTCCCCGGTCGGTCAAGCGTCTGGTAGAATCGCCCGTCCGATCCCGGCCTTCTTGAGGAGAGCCTCGCCCCATGAGCGCGCCCGCGCCCGCCGCCCTCGGCACCGTCGACCTCCGCACGTTCACGTTCATCGACATCCTCCAGCCGCAGCTCGCGTCCTTCATCGCGACCGTCGCCCAGGGCTACCTGCCGGTCGAGGGCCAGGCCTCGCTCTACGTCGAGGTCGCGCCGGGGATCGTCATCAACCGGCTCACGGACTCGGCCCTGAAGAAGACGCGCGTCGCGCCCGGCATGCAGATCGTCGAGCGGGCGTACGGGATCCTCGAGGTCCACGAGTTCGACCAGGGCGAGGTGCGGGCCGCCGGGGCCGCGATCCTCGACGGCATCGGCCGCAAGGAGAAGGACCGCCTGCGCCCGCGCGTGCTCACGAACGAGATGATCACGGGCACGAGCCCCTACCACACGATGCTGATCAACCGGATGCGCCACGGGAACATGATCCTCGGGAACGAGACCCTCTACACGCTCGAGGTCCACCCGGCCGGCTACGCCATGATCGCCGCCAACGAGGCCGAGAAGGCGGCGGCGGTCAACGTCCTCGAGGTCGTCGCCTTCGGCGCGTTCGGGCGCGTCTACCTGGGCGGCCCCGAGGCCGAGATCCAGGCGGCCGCACGGGCCGCGATCGCCGCGCTCGAGGGGATCGAGGGCCGGGAGAACACGGGCAAAGAGGAGAGATGACGCGCCGATCATGACGGCGTCTCCCTTCATCCTCATCGAGGCCTTCCACGAGATCCAGGAGCGGTGCGGCTTCCTGCCCCGCGAGGAGCTCGAGCGGCTCTCTCGCGACCGCCGCCTCCCGCGCGAGGCCCTCTTCTCGGCCGCGACCTTCTACACGAACTTCCGCACCGACGGGCCCGGGGCGCGCTGCGAGCTGCGCGTCTGCACGAGCCTGCCGTGCCGGCTCGCGGGCGCCGGGCGCGTGCTCGAGGCGGCCCGCGCCGTGGCCGCCGCCGCCGGGCCGGAGCTGTGCGCGGTCCGCGAGTTCCCGTGCCTCGGACAGTGCGACGGCGCGCCGGCCGCCCTCGCCGGCTACGACGTGATCCGCCGGGCGCGCCGCGAGACGCTCGGCGCCGCGGTCTCCGGGCGCCCGCTCGCCGAGCCGGCGGGCCCTCTCGTCCGCCGGCCCCATCCGCGCGAGGAGCGCGTGATCCTCGCCGGGATCGAGGACGGGCCGTCCCTCGCCGCGTACGTCGCCCGCGGCGGCTACCGCTCGCTCGCCCGGGCGCTCGCGCGCCCCGACCCCGATGCGCTCCTCGGGACCCTGAAGGCCAGCGTGCTGCGCGGCATGGGCGGCGCCGCGTTCCCGACGGGCCTCAAGGTCGAGCTCGTCCGCAAGGCGAAGGGGCAGCCCAAGTACGTCGTCGTCAACGCCGACGAGGGCGAGCCCGGGACGTTCAAGGACCGGGTGATCCTCGAGGGCGTGCCGCACCGCCTGCTCGAGGGCGCCTGGCTCGCGGCCCACGTGATCTCGGCCGCGGCCGTCTACGTTTACGTCCGCGACGAGTACCGGCCGGCGCGGGCCGCGCTCCTGCGAGCGCTCGACGAGGTGCGGGCCGCTCCGCCCGAGGGCATCGACACAGCCACCCTCACGCCCGTCCACGTCGTGCGCGGCGCCGGCTCGTACGTCTGCGGCGAGGAGACGGCGCTCCTCGAGTCGCTCGAGGGCAAGCGCGGCGAGCCGCGCCTGAAGCCGCCGTTCCCGAGCGACTGCGGCCTCTTCGGGAAGCCGACGCTCATCAACAACGTCGAGACGCTCGCCTCCGTGCCGCCGATCCTCCAGGCCGCCGCGGCGGCGGGCGGCGCCGGCGCACGGGAGCCCCCGAAGGCCCGGACGAAGCTCTTCTCGCTCTCGGGCGCCGTGGCCCGGCCGGGCGTGTACGAGCTGCCGCTCGGGACCCCGGCGCGCGTCCTCATCGAGGAGTGCGGCGGCGCGGGGCCGCCTGACCGCGCGGTCAAAGCGTTCTTCACCGCGGGGTTGGCCGCCGGCTTCCTCCCGGCTGCGGCCCTCGACACGCCGCTCGACTTCGCGCCGATCGAGAAGGCGGGCGGGGCGCTCGGCTGCGCGTCGATCATCGTCGTCCCCGAGGGCGTGTGCATCGTCCGCGTCGTCGAGGAGTGCCTCGCCTTCTTCGCCCACGAGTCTTGCGGCAAGTGCACGCCCTGCCGCGTCGGGACGGCGAAGATGACGGAGGTGCTGCGGAGCTGGCGGCGGATTGACCGCGAGGTCAACGGCGATCCGACCTCCCGGTCGAGCGCCGGCGCCGCCGACCTCGCCCTCCTCGAGGAGCTGGCCCCGGCCGTCGTCGACGCCTCGATCTGCGGGCTCGGCCAGTTCGCGCCGAAGCCGTTCGCCGACGCCCTCCGTCACTTCCGGGCCGAGGTCGAGGCGCACGCGCTCCGCCGCGAGTGCCCGGAGGGCGTGTGCTTCCGGGAGGACGGAGCGGCGGGGTCGACCGGGACGACGGGGCCGCCGGCGTACCCGTGACGGTCCTCTTCCTCTGCGTCGGGAACTCGGCGCGGAGCCAGATCGCCGAGGGGCTGGCGCGCACGATCCTGCCGCCCGGGACGGTCGTGCTCTCCGCCGGGTCGCAGCCGGCGGGCGTCGTCCACGAGCTGGCGCGCCGCGTCCTCGCCGAGGTCGGGATCGACGCCTCGCGGCAGACGAGCAAGCACGTCTCGACGATCGACCTCGACGCGGTCGACCTGGCGGTCGCGCTCTGCGCCGAGGAGGAGTGCCCTGTGCTGCCGGCGCGCGTGCGGCGGCTCGACTGGTCGCTCCCCGATCCCGGCTACGCGCCCGTCCCCGAGCGGCTCGACGCCTTCCGCGCCGTCCGGGACGAGATCGCGCGCCGCCTTCAGGGCTTGAGGACGCCGCCGTAGCCCTCGGGCCCGAGCTTCGCGAGCAGGCGGGCGACGATCCCGCCCAGGTTCTCGATCTGCGCGTGCCGCTTCGCGTCGAGGAGCTTCCCGTCGGGACCGAAGGCCTCGTTCGCCTTCGAGACGGCGATCTGGTCGGGGATCACGAGCACGTTGATGTTCGACAGGATCGCGCGGACGTGCACGAGCCCGCGCAGGCCGCCGAGCGCCCCCGGCGAGGCGGCCATGATCGCCGCGGTCTTGCCCGTGAAGCAGACGAGCGACGGCTCGCCGGGCTCGGAGCGCGACGCCCAGTCGATCGCGTTCTTGAGGACGCCCGTGATGCCGCTGTTGTACTCGGGCGCCGAGATCAGGAAGCCCGCGTGCTCCTTGAGCAGCGCCTTGAACCGCTTCGCGTTCTCGGGCATGCCCTCGCGCTCCTGGAGGTCGGCGTCGTAGAGCGGCATCGGGAGGTCCCGGAGGTCGAGGTCCGTGACCTCGGCGCCGGCGGCGCGCGCGCCGGCGGCGGCGATCTTCACGAGCTTCTTGTTGTACGAGCCCTCGCGGGTGGAGCCGGCGAAGGCGAGGATCTTCGGGGTCATGAGTGTCCTCGACGGGGGGTGGGTCGGGGAGGTCTACTCGGCGGGAACGCGCTTGAAGATCCGCTCGAGGTCGTCCAGGATCTCCGGCGACTCGAGCACCTCGGCGAACTGCTTGACCCAGCGGCGCACGTGCGCGCGGTCGACGTCGGGGTTGGCCTCGAGAACGTGCTCGATGTCGGCTATGTCCTTGGGTCGCCTCGCGATGATCTTCATGACGACGAGGTCGGCCGGCGCCGGGACCGGCAGGGCGAATCCCTCGCCGAGGTGAACGGAAGTGGCGTGGTCGAGCATTTGCCGCTCGAACGGCAGCACGGCGAGCGACAGGTCGATTCCGACGCCGCTCGGTCGGTGGATCAGCAGCAGGACGCGATTCGCCCGCGCGAACGGGACAACGTCGGGAATCCTGGGTTCGAACCCACACGACCGTCCCGATTCCAGCAACTCGTCGAGACCGCGTTCGTCGGCGAGCCAGATCACGCCGTCGATGTCCTGGGTTGCGCGAGGCTTGCCGACGAGGGACGCCGCGACGCCGCCGATCACGACCGCATCGACCTTTCGGGCGCCGAGCCACCCGACCAGATCGGAGAGCGCACCCTTGAACTTCCGGAGCCACGGGGGTTCAGGCGGCGGAGACCTGGCCTCGGAGGCGGCGCCAGCGCGCGCGGATGGCTTCGATCTCTTCCGGGGTGGACGTTTGCCAGCCAAAGTCCCGTGCCGCCTCCATCATGGTCGCGAGCTGCCTTAGCTTCTCGATCGGCGTCATGGCGCGCAGCTCCTGACGCTCGATCTCGTTGACGAGCCGCCAGCGCTCCTTCCAGGCGCGTGCCTCTTCCTTCGTCATGATCGGGCGGCGCATGTCGTGAGGGTAGCCGGTCGCGACGCCCGGGTCAAACGACTTTGACCCCCTCGGGCGCGGCCGCTAAGATCGCGCGTATGACGGGCGGCGGGGTCCCCATCACGGTCGACGGCGTGCCCGTCGAGGCGCCCGCCGGCGGCACGATCCTCGACGCGCTCGGGGGCCTCGGCCTCGAGACCCCGACCCTCTGTCACCGCCCGGGGCTCGACCCCGTGGGCTCTTGCCGGGCGTGCGTCGTCGAGCTCGAGGGCTCGCGCGTGCTCGTCCCGTCGTGCGCGCGGCGCGCCGAGCCGAAGATGGTCGTCCGGACGCTGACCGAGCGCGTGCGGCGGGCGCGGCGCATGGTCCTCGAGCTCCTGCTCGCCGACCACCCGGCGCCGTGCGCCAAGGAGCAGGCGCGGCGCGGCGCGTGCGAGCTCGAGGCGCAGGCGCGGCGGCTCGGGATCGAGCGCTCGCGCTTCGCCCGGGCGGCGCGCGAGCGCCGCACCGTCGACCTCTCGAACCCGGCCATCCAGGTCGACCTCGAGGCCTGCATCCTCTGTCACCGGTGCGTGCGCGCGTGCGACGTCGTCCAGGTGAACGACGTCATCGGGCTTCGCGACCGCGGCCACGGGACCGAGGTGATCTTCGACTACGGCGACCCCATGGGGCGGTCGTCGTGCGTCTCCTGCGGCGAGTGCGTGAGCGTCTGCCCGACGGGCGCGCTCCTCGAGCGGCCGCTCGTCCCGGGCGCCCCGCGGCCGCGCTTCGGCGGGCGGGCGCGCTGGCAGGAGGGCCCGCCGCCGACGGCCGCGCTGCCCGTGCTCCCCCGGCTCGCGAGCGATGCCGTCGTGCGCTCGGTGTGCCCTTACTGCGGGGTCGGCTGCAACATCGACTACCACGTGAAGGACGGGCACGTCGCGCGCGTGACGTCGCGCCTCGACTACGCGACGAACCGGGGCCGGCTGTGCGTGAAGGGGCGCTTCGGCTACGACTTCGCGGACCACCCGGACCGGTTGACGGCGCCGCTCCTGCGTCTCGAGGGCGTGCCCAAGGGACCGTGGCCTCCCGGCGGCTCGGTCCGGGATGCCTTCCGCGAGGCGACCTGGGACGAGGCGCTGGACCGCGCGGCCCGCGCGTTCCGGGAGACGAAGGAGCGCTTCGGCGGCGAGGCCCTCGCCGGCTTCGGGTCGGCGAAGTGCTCGAACGAGGACAACTACCTCTTCCAGAAGCTGATCCGGCGCGGGTTCGGGTCGAACCACGTCGACTTCTGCACGCGGCTCTGCCACGCGTCGTCCGTGACGGCGCTGATCGAGGCGGTAGGGTCGGGGTCGATGTCGAACACGATCGACGACATCGCCGACTCCGACTGCATGCTCGTCGTCGGCTCGAACACGACCGAGAACCACCCCGTCATCGCCACGTTCATGAAGCAGAACGCGCGGCGCCGGGGCGCGGCCCTGATCGTCCTCGACCCGCGCGAGGTGGACCTCTGCCGGCACGCGACGATCCACCTGCGGCAGAAGCCGGGGACGGACGTCGCCGTCCTCAACGGCCTTGCCCACGTCGTGCTGCGCGAGGGGCTCGAGGCCCGCGACTTCATCCGCGACCGGACGGAGGGCTTCGAGGCCTTCTCCCAGGCGCTCGAGCCGTACGCGCCCGAGTTCGTCGAGCACGTGAGCGGCGTGCCGGCGGCGCTCATCGAGGAGGCGGGGCGGGCCTTCGCGCGCGCGCGGGCGGCCGCGGTCTTCTGGGGCATGGGCGTCAGCCAGCACACGACGGGCACGGACAACTCGTTCGGGCTCATCAACCTCGTCCTGCTGACGGGCCAGGTCGGGCGCCCCGGGACGGGCCTGAACCCGCTGCGCGGGCAGAACAACGTCCAGGGCGTCTCGGACGTCGGCGTGCTCCCCATGTACTTCCCGGGGTACCAGCCGACGACGGATGCGGCCGTGCACGCGCGCTTCGAGGCGGCGTGGGGCGGCCCCCTGCCGCGCGAGCCGGGGCTGACGGTGACCGAGATCCTCGGGGCGGCGCTCGAGAAGCGGATCCGCGCCATGTACATCATGGGCGAGAACCCGTTCCTCTCCGACCCCAACATCGAGAAGGTCAAGAAGTGCCTGAAGGCGCTCGACTTCCTCTTGGTCCAGGACATCTTCCTGACCGAGACGGCCGAGTACGCGGACGTCGTGCTCCCGGCCGCCGCCTACAACGAGAAGACGGGGACGTTCATCAACACCGACCGGCGCGTCCAGCTCGCGCGCGCGGCGAACAAGCCGCCCGGCGAGGCGCGGGGCGACGGCGACGTCGTCTGCGAGATCGCGCGGCGCCTGGGGCTCGACGGGTGGACCGCCGATCCCGAGACCGTGTGGGCCGAGTGCGCCTCGCTCGCCCCGATCTTCGGCGGGATCACGTACGCGCGCATCGCGGAGGCCGAGGCCGACGGGCGCTCCGTCCACTGGCCGTGCCGCTCCGCGGACGACCCGGGCGAGCCGATCCTCTACTCGAAGACGTTTCCGCGCCCGGGCGGCAAGGGCCGCTTCACGCCGATCCACTACGAGCGACCGGCGAAGGAGCTGCCCGACGAGGAGTACCCCTACGTCCTCAACACGGGCCGCGTCCTCGAGCACTGGCACACGGGGACCATGACGCGCCGGGCCTCCGCGCTCGACGCGCTCGCGCCCGAGCCTTACGTCGAGGTGAACCCGAAGGACCTCCACCAGGAGGCGCTGACCGACGGCGAGCGCGTCCGCCTCCGCTCGCGCCGCGGCGCGATCGAGCTCCGTGTCATGGCGACGCCGCGCTGCCCGCCGGGCTCGGTCTTCGTCCCCTTCCACTTCCGCGAGGCGGCCGCCAACGAGCTGACGATCGACGCCCTCGACCCGCGGGCCAAGATCCCGGAGTTCAAGTTCTGCGCGGTAAGGATCGAGAAGCTCGGCGCCCGCGCGTGACGCGGGCGGCGCTCGCCGCCTTTGCGCTGCTTCTCGCGTGCGCGGGCTGCAGGAGCCCGAGCCCGTTCGAGCGCCAGGTCCGCGAGATGGAGCCGACGATCCGCGACGGCGTCGCCGCCCTGCGCGGGGTGCGGCCGGAGGCCCCGATCACGCTGGTACCGCACAGGTGGAGCCTCCCCGATCCGCCGGGGATCGCCAGCCTGAACGGCAGGCCCACGTCGATCGGCTCCTGCGCGCTGGACCGGGCCAGGTATGCCGGTGAGCGCGGCCTCCTGGTGGTAGCCGAGGGCGAGCGGATCCTCGAACCTGCCCATCTCGCAGGTGTGCTGGCGCACGCCTTCTCGCACGAGCTGCAGGCTCGGCGAGGCGCAGCCGGGCTCGGCGAGGGCGACCGCGCCTGGGTTCGCTGGGTGCTGCTCGAGGGAGAAGCCATCCTCATGCAGCTGGCCGTGGACCCGCGGCCGGAGCAGCCCGTGTTCCGGCACGACTGGAAGACCCCGTCGCGCGATGCCGGCCTCGCCTACGTCCTCGAGCAGTTCGGCCGTGGGGGGTGGCCCGCCGTCGAAGCGGTCGTCGATTCACCGCCGCGGACATCGGCTGAACTGCTCTTCGGCACGCATCGCTGGAACGAGCCACCGCCGCTCGAAGGGCACTCGCTCGCCGGCGCATCCGTCCTGCCCGTCGGCGCCATCGCCGCCATCGGGCCGCTCGGGGACACCGAGTGGGGTCATGGGATCGTCAGGCCGGCACTGGGCGCCACCAGCGTGCTCTATCCCTCCGAGGCGTCGCCCTTCGTCGCCGCTCTCGTGCTCCGCTACCCAACCCCCAAGGCTGCCGAGGAAGTGGCCGCCCGGGCCCTCATGGCTCGCGTGGAGCGGGTCGGCGCATGCCTCGTCTTCGACGTCCACCGGAGCATCCCCGACGCGGAATGGTCGGCTCTCCTGCGGGCCGTCGGCGAGCGATGACCTGGGGCCGTCAGATCACCGTCCCGTCCGGGATCGTCGTCCCCTTCGGGATGCAGACGATGCCGTCGCGGATCACGTAGCGCTCGCCGTCCCGCTCGTCCGCGCCGTCCTTGTTGATGATGCGGACGCCGCGGCCGATGCGGACGTCCTTGTCGATGATCGAGCGGCGGATCTCGCAGTCGGGGCCGATGCCGAGCGGGATCTCGGCGCGCGACGTCGGGCCCGGGCGCTCCTCGTAGGAGTCGTTGCCGATGACGATCGAGTCGGCGATGCGCGCGCCGCGGCGGATGATGCTGCGGATGCCGATGACCGAGTGCGTGATCTCGCAGCCCTGGAGGAAGCAGCCGTCGGCGATGAGCGTCTGGTCGAGCTTGACGCCGTCGAAGCGCGTCGGCGGGAGGAAGCGCGGGCGCGTGTAGATCGGGCGCTCCTGGTCGTAGAGGTCGAAGGGCGGATCGCCCTCGGCCAGGCGCAGGTTGGCGGCGTAGTAGGAGGCGATCGTCCCGATGTCCTCCCAGTAGCCGGCGTAGACGTGGGCCTGGACGCGGAGCCGGCCCTGGGCGAGGGCCGACGGGATCACGTCCTTGCCGAAGTCCTTCATCTGGTGCGGGGCGACGAGGTCGGCCAGCCGGTCCTTGCGGATCGCGTAGATCCCCATCGAGGCGACGTGCGTGCACCCGTCCGGCAGCCCCGGGACGGCCATGTCGTCGAGGACGGCCGGGTCCTTGGGCTTCTCGACGAAGCGGACGATGCGCCCGTCCTGGCCGAGCTTCAGGATCCCGAAGCCCGTCGCCTGCGCCCGCCTGACGGGCGTGACGGCGACGGTGATGTCGGCCTCCGCGTGGCGGTGCGTCCCGATGAACAGGCCGAAGTCCATCCGGTAGATGTGGTCGCCGGCGAGGATCAGCACCTCCTCCGACCGGTGGAGCGTGAACTCGCGCAGGTTGCGGCGGACCGCGTCCGCCGTCCCCTCGTACCAGCCGCCCTCGAGCCCCGGCACCTCGTGCGCGTGCTCGGGGTCGGCCTGGTGGGCGGCCAGGACCTCGATGAAGCCGCGGCCGAAGCTCTCGAAGCGGTAGGTCCGGAAGATGTGCCGGTTGAGCGACCCCGACTGGAACTGCGTCAGCACGAAGATCCGGTCGACCCCGCTGTGGAGGCAGCTCGAGATCGGGATGTCGACGAGCCGGTACTTGCCGGCGAGCGCGACCGCCGGCTTCGCGCGCATCTTCGTGAGCGGGTAGAGCCGCGTCCCGCGCCCGCCGCCCAGGACGACTCCGATGACGTCGCGCGCGAGGTCGCGCGGGCTGACGGGGACGACCGGGGCGGGCGGCGGCGGGGCCATGGTCGGCCGCCCGCGCTAGGAGGCGCCGGGCCGGGTCGACGACGAGGCCGGGAGGGCCGCGCCCAGGTCGACCTCCTGCTCCTCGCGGGCGGCGAAGCAGTCGAGCGTGGACCCGCGGGCCGCGAGCTCCGCGCGGCACCACTCGAGGCGCCGGTCGATGTCGGAGTCGCTCGTGAGCGGGTCGTGATGGTAGAGCGCGAGGCGGCGCGCGCCCGCGTCGAGGGCCAGCCGGACCGCGTCCTCGTACGCCGAGTGACCCCAGTTCTTGTACTTGGGAAGCGTCGCGCGCTCGTACTGGGCGTCGTGGATCAGCAGGTCGGCCCCCGCGGCGAAGCGCACGAACCGGTCGTACGGCGTCGCTCCGTCCTCCTTGCAGCGCTCGAGCTCGTTGTCGGTCAGGTAGACGATGGTGAGGCCGTCCTTCTCGACCCTGAAGCCGCGGGTGTCCGTCGTGTGGTTCACGTGGACCGTGCGGATCACGGCCCCGAAGCGCTCGATCGCCTCGTCGCCCAGGTCCTTGAAGCGCAGCTCCGCCCGCATGGCGCTCAGGTCGACGGGGAAGTAGACCTTCTCCATCTGGTCCGAGAGGAGCTTCCGGATCTTCCGGCCGCACGTCTCGGCGCCCATGAGCTCGAAGCGGTTGCCCTCCTTGTAGGCGGGGAGGAAGAACGGCAGGCCCTGGATGTGGTCCCAGTGGACGTGCGAGAAGAAGATGCACCCCTCGCTGCGCGTCTCCTTCATCATGGAGAGCCCGAGCTTCCGGATCCCGGTGCCCGAGTCGAAGATGAGCCGCCCGTTGCCGACGCGGACCTCGACGCACGGCGTGTTGCCGCCGTACTGGACCGTCTCCGGTCCGGGCGTGGCGATCGAGCCCCGAGTCCCGAAGAAGCGTACGCGCATGGTCCCCGCCGGCGGAAACCGCGCCGCCCTCGCTCCCCCTCGTCCGCGGGCCTTCTCAGACCCGATCGAGGGGGTGCCCAAAGCCCCCTCGGACTCCCCCGTGGCAGGCCACGGCGGCCCGCGCGGCTAAAATGTACACCAGCGCCGTCCGCGGCGCAAGCGCTTACGGCCTCCGCCCCCGAGCGGCCGTCCGCGGGGGCGGGATCCCTCGCCGTCAGGCCTTCACGGCCCCGAGCGCCTCGGCGAGGAACGGCTCGAGCACCCGGCGCACGGCCTCGGGCTGCTCGAGCGTCGGGAGATGTCCGGCCCGCGGGATCCGCTCGAGCCGGGCTCCCGGGATCGCCCGCGCGATCGCCTCGTTCTCGGCGGGCGGCGTCCCCTCGTCCTCCTCTCCTACTAGGACGAGAGTCGGGGCCCGAATCATCCCGAGCTGCGGCAGCAGGAGGTCGCGCTCGGAGACGGCGCGCGTGGCGAAGTACGCGCCCTCGGGCGAGCCGCGCGCGATCCGCTCGCGCCAGGCCTCGACCAGGGCCGTGTTCTCGCGCCGGGTCGTCCGGCCGAAGAGCTTGCCGATCGCGTACGACACGACGGGCCGGAGCGGGCCCGTGCGGCGCACGACCGCCGCCATCATCCGGCGCGAGACCCGGGCCAGGAGCGGGTCGCGGCCGGCGCTGGTGTCGAGGAGCGCGAGGCAGGCGACGCGCCCGGGGTGCCTGAGCGCGAGGCGCATCCCGGTCATGGCCCCCATGGACAGGCCGGCTATGCCCACGCGCTCGACCGCGAGGGCGTCGAGGATCTCGCGCCACGCCTCGGCCTCGTCCCAGAGCGTCCACGCGCGCCGCGGGACCTCGCTGCCGCCGTGGCCGCGCGCGTCGACGTTGTACGTGCGGAAGCGGGCCGAGAGCGGGGCGACGACGGGCGCCCACATGGCCGCGTCGCAGAGCAGCGAGTGGCCGAAGATCACGGGCGGCGCGCCCTCCGGGCCCGCGACCTCGAGGCGGTAGGTGAGCCCGCCCGCCTTGACCCGCCGCTCCGTCGCGGCCGTCGCGCTCGTCGTCATGGGCTCGTCCTGGTCATGGGCGGCGAGCCTCCCCCGCGCGCGGGGCCAGGAAGAGCGAGGTCCGGAGGCCGGCGGCGTGCGAGTCGGGAAGCTGCGAGACGAGCCCGTCGCGCGTCTGGATGCCGCAGCCGATCACGTGGCCCTCGCCCCTCAGGCGCACGACCGCGAAGCCCGGCTCGATCGGGGCGGGGGGCGCGATCGGCTTCCTCTCGAAGAAGGGCCACAGGTCCTCCGGGGAGAGGTCGGCGACGTTGCGCGTCGCCGCGCGCCCGACCAGCCTGAGCCCGGCGCTCGTCGGCTTGACGAACGTGCCGAGGTCGCGCAGGAGCCGGACCCCCGGGTTCTGCGGCTCGAAGCCGCGCAGGCTCGCGGGCGCCGGCATCGCCTTCGAGACGAGCCAGGCGGAGCTGCCGAACGCGATGACCCCGTAGGGATCGAACGCCTCGGCCGCCACGCCGAAGCGCTCGGCGAAGTAGCGAAGGACGTCGTCGCGGGCGCGCGCCGCCCCGCCTCCCTCTTCGAGCCGCACGGCGCCCATTATGCGGTCGGGTCGCCGCCCTTGGCAAGCGGCGCGAGGTCGCCCTGGCGCTTTAAGCGGGCGACGAAGAAGCCGTCCGAGTCGAGCCGGTGCGGGTAGAGGCGGCGCGCGCGCGCCAGGAGGCCGCGGAAGCGCTGCCCGTCGAAGCAGGTGAGTCCCGGCTCGGCGCCCGGGACGTCGACCGGCGGCTCCTCGAGGATGAAGTCGTCGCGCGCCCGCAGCAGGTCATCGACGACGGCCTCGTTCTCGAGCGGATCGTAGGTGCAAGTCGAGTAGACGACGATCCCGCCCGGCTCGACCAGGTTCGCGGCCCGGCGCAGGAGCGCGCGCTGGAGGCGGTAGAGCTTCTCGCGCTCCCGGACGGGCGGCTCCCCCGTCGCCGTCTCCCGGGCGTCCGCGGTCTCCTGCACGGCACGGCGCGAGCGCCCGTGGGCCTCGGTCCCGCGAAACGTGCCCTCGCCCGAGCACGGGGCGTCGACGAGCACGCGCCGGAACGTGAGCCCGCCCGGGTAGCTCTCGCCGGGGCGGCGCGTGATGACGGCGCAGACGTGGCCGAGCCGCTCGAGGTGCGACTTCAGGACCTTGAGCCGGTCGATGAAGAGGTCGTTGGCGACGACGACGCCCCGGTCGGCCATGAGCTCGCAGAGCTGCGTCGTCTTCGACCCGGGGGCGGCGCAGAGGTCGAGGACGCGGTCCCCGGGCTCGGGCGCGAGCACGAGCGGCGGGACCATCGACGACGCGCTCTGGATGTGGTAGAGGCCGAGGGCGTACTCGAGCGTCGCGCCCGGGCGCTCGAGGGTCGGCGGGACGACGAAGCCCTGGGCGTACCAGCCGAGCGGCTCGAAGCGGTGCCCGGAGCCGGCGGTCCGGCGCACGAACTCGCTCGCCTCGATGCGGGCCGGGTTGACGCGGATGTGCGACGCCATGGGGCGGCGCACGGCGTGCGCGAAGCCGTCGAAGTCGGGGATGATCTCCGAGTAGCGCTCGAACACGCCTACGGCAGCTCGTTTCGCAGGCGCTCCCAGGCCCAGATCAGCTCCAGCACGTGCCGGTCCCGCTCCGGGTCGAGCGGCCGCGGGCGCGCCTCCGCCTCCGCGCCGCGCCGCTCCTCGCGGACCAGGTGCCGGGAGAGGTCGATCCGCGTCCGCCCGGCCGCCGTCGTCCACCCGAGCTCGCGCGGCCAGGCGATGTCGTCGATGTACTGGAACACGCGCTTCGAGGGGTCGGTCCGGAAGGCCGCGGGCGACGGGCTCGCGGGCCGCGAGAGGGCCGAGAGCACGAGCGAGCGGACCTCCACCAGGCCGAGCGGCTCGACCAGGTCCGTCCCCGCGCCCGCGTTGAGGACGAGGAACGGCACGCGCGTCTCGACGTCGAGGAGGCGGTGCCCGTGGCCGAGGAAGCCGTCGTCGTAGATCGACTCGCCGTGGTCGGCCGTGACGATGACGAGGGCCTCGTCGAGAAGCCGCGCCGCCTCGAGGTCCGCGAGCAGCTCGCCCAGGTCCTGGTCGACGTTTGCCGCCGCGTTGAGATAGCTCTCCTCGACCCAGTCCCGGTTCCCGGGGCGGATCGAGCCGCGCGGGATCGGCCGGTCGGTCAGGATCGGCCGCGTCTCGCGGTGCGAGTAGGGGAAGTGCGTGCTCTGGTAGTTGACGAAGAGGAAGAGGGGCCGGGACGGATCGCGCCGCGTCCCCGTCAGGAACTCGCGGATGGCCCGGTTCACGCGCGCCTCCGAGAGCATGAGGTGCGTCGCGTCCGCGGACGGGAAGAGGCGCGAGTCGCGGGCGTCCTTGGCGTCGAAGTAGACCTCGGCGGCCGCCATGCGCGTGTCGGCGTGGACGTCGGCGAAGTCCTGGTCCGGGCACGAGAAGGCGGCCGTCTGGAAGCCCAGGTCGCGGAGGTCCTCGAAGAGCGAGCGCGCCCCGCCCGGCGGCGCCTGGTACCGCCCGGTCAGGATCTGGAACAGGGTCGGCGCCGTGTAGCCGCGGTGCGAGAAGGCGAGCCGCGCCGAGGCGGCCCGTCCCGCGAGCCGCGTGAGGTTCGGGCACACCTCGCGCCCGCGGAAGGTGCGGCCGACGAGGTCGGCGCGGAAGCTCTCGAGGACGATGAGGACGACGTCGCGCCGCGGCGCGCCGGGCGGCGGCGCGGGCGGCGCGGGCGGGGTCACGACCGGGGCGTCGACGGGGCAGTCGCCGCCGATCCCGTCCTGGTCCTTCCCGTCGCCGGGGACGTCCTTCGCGTAAGGGTGCACGGCCGGGTCGTCGGGGTCGGGGTCGCGGGGGTAGGCGTAGTCGCCGGCGCCGTCGCCGTCGCGGTCGCTCGCCCGGTCGAGGAGCGAGATCACGAGCTGGTAGGAGAGCTTGCGCTTGAGCCCCTCGCGGAGGTCCTCGGCCGGCGCCCGGTCGAGCACGGCCGTGGCCGCGAGCGCGCCCGCGAGCGCCCAGGCGACCGCCCACCCGCCGAGCGGCGGCGCCGGGAGGCGGGCGGCCCGGCGGAGGACGGGGCCGAGCAGGATGGTGAAGGCGACCCCGCCGAGCACGAGCCCGAGGCCCGCCCGCACGATCTCGTCGCGCATGTAGCGGAGGCCCGCGCCGACGCTGCCGGCGCTGGCGGTCGCGCCGACGACGTCGCCCAGATCGCGCACGTAGTTCAGGACGTGGTACTCGAAGATCGCGAAGAGGACCGGCGCGAGCGAGACGAGGGCGGCTAAGCGGAAGACTCGCCGCTCGGACCCGCCGCCGGCCGCGCCGCGCCGGCGCGCGACCGCGAGCAGGGCGGCGGCCGCGAGCCCGTAGAGCAGGAAGTCGTGGAGGGCGGCGGCCCCGAAGAAGGCGGCGACGGCCCCCTTCGTGCGCGGGTAGTGCTCGTTCAGGAAGCCGCCGGTGAAGTAGCCGTCCCGGACCTGGAGGAGGGCCCCCTCGACCGCCGCCGCGACCAGCAGGACGGGCAGGAGCACGCGCGCCCACTCGACGCCGAAGGGCGGCCTCACGGGCGCCTCGAGCGTCTCGTGAACGGGTCGTGAGGTTCCTGCAAAGAGGGTCACGGCGGCGAATTATGACGCCCGCGGAGATGGCGTGCAACACCCTTGACGCCGGGGGTCGGCCTGTTGTACTATTGTATTAGTACGATAGTGTCCTAGGACAATAGGGTCATAGGACAGGGAGGACGAGCCATGGATCCGACCCTCGGGGAGGTCCTCGACGACCGGCGCGGCGTCCCGTTCTATCGCCAGATCATCGACCGCGTCCTCCTCGGGCTGGCCGCCGGCCGGCTCGGGCCGGGCGATCGGCTGCCGACGGTCCGCCAGCTCGCCGTCGACCTGCAGATCAACCCGAACACGGTCTCGAAGGCGTACCGCGAGCTCGAGCTCGTGGGGATCGTCGAGACGCGGCCGGGCGACGGGACGTTCGTCGTCGGCAAGCAGCCGAAGCAGCCCGAGGTCGAGCGCCGGCGGCAGCTCGACCGCCTCTGTCGCGACCTCATCACGCAGGCGCAGGGGCTCGGCTTCTCGCTCGACGAGCTGCTCGACACGCTCAAGGAGTTCCGGGACGACAACGACCACAAGAACGAGCGAAAGCTCGGAAGGAGAGCGTCATGACCACGGGCGCCCTCGGCAGGAGCTCGACCCTCAACCCGCAGGTACGCGTGCCCGGGATCGCGGTCTTCGCGTTCGTCGCGATCGCCACCGGCAGCGTCGGCGCGCTCGCGGCCTACCTCGCGAGCTTCGGCCCCCGGGAGAAGCCGTCGCCCGCGGTCGCGGTCGCGATCCTCGGCGGCGGGCTCCTGCTCGCGTTGCTCGTCGCCGCCGCGCTCCGGATCGCGGACCAGTGGGAGCGGGCCGTCGTCCTGCGCCTCGGGAAGTTCCACGGGCTGCGCGGGCCGGGCCTCTTCACGGTGGTCCCGGTGATCGACCGCGTCGCCTACTACGTCGACCAGCGCATCCGGGCGACGGACTTCGCCGCCGAGTCCTGCCTCACCAAGGACACGGTGCCGGTGAACGTCGACGCCATCGCCTTCTGGGTCGTCTGGGACGCCGAGAAGGCGGCGCTCGAGGTCCAGAGCTACACGGACGCCGTCGTGCTCTCGGCCCAGACGGCCCTGCGCGACGCCATCGGCAAGCACGACCTGGCGGAGCTGATCCAGGCGCGGAAGGAGCTCGGCTCGGCGCTGCGCGAGATCCTCGACCAGAAGATGCACGACTGGGGCATCACGGTGCAGTCGGTCGAGATCCGGGACGTCGTGATCCCGCGCGACCTCGAGGACGCCATGTCGCGCCAGGCGCAGGCCGAGCGCGAGCGGCAGGCGCGGATCATCCTCGGCACGGCGGAGACCGAGATCGCGGCCAAGTTCGTGGACGCGGCGCAGAGCTACGGCCAGAGCCCGATCGCGCTCAACCTCCGCGCGATGAACATGCTGTACGAGGGCATCGTGAAGCGCGGCGCGCTCATGGTCGTCCCGTCCTCGCTCGCCGGCTCGCTCGACGCGGGCGCGGTCGCGGGGCTGGCGACGCTCGGCGGGGCGCGGATCCCGAACGGGTCCAAGCCCGACCGGGCCGAGGAGCCGGTTCTTTGACACGGTCGCGCGGTCGTGATAGCATGACCTCGCTCGCACGCGGCGGTCCCGTCAATCGGTTCCGGGCGGGCCGCCCCGGGCGATCGGCTCGCGCTACGCGGCGCGAGGGGCAAGTTTTCCCGCTGGAAAGGCCGACCGGAGCCGGCCCGGTACGCGGGTCAACTTTGCGGGAAAGGAGGTGATCCGATTGAGTAGTCCCAGTCGAATCCGGAGGTGGCCGGCGAACTGATGCGTCGGCGGACCATCGGTCGGCCTGGACGAGTCACGCTCCTTTCCCGCATGCCCATGGGCGAGGGGGCGTAAAACAGGCGCCGCCGGCCGGACTCAAAGGGGCGAGAGGCGCGGATCCGCGTCGCTCGCCCCTTCCCATTTCCCCCCCCGCGCGTATACTGGGCGCCCGCCATGCCGGTCATGCCCGTCGTCTTCCTCTTCCTCGCCCTCGTCGACGCGCTCGCGCTCGGGGCGACGCTCTGGCTCGGCCTCGCCTGGGAGACGCAGGGGCCGCGGCTCCTCCAGCTCCACATGCTCGCCGGGCTCGTCGCATCGGTCGTGACGGTGCTCACGCACTCGACCGTGATCTTCCACGTCGTCGGCCTCGGCCGGTCGATCAAGGAGGCGCAGCCGCTCGTCGACACGGGCGGGCGCGACTACTACCTCGAGAACCGCAAGCTGGCCGCGAAGAGCCACCCCCTGCCGGTCCTCGTCTGCCTCCTCGCCGTCGTGACGCCGATCCTCGGGCAGGCGGCGAACCTCCAGGTCCCGGCCGGGAGGGCCCACTTCGTGCTCGGGGCCGTGCTGCTCGGGTTGCACGTGCTCGTCACGCCGATCGAGGTCCGCAACATCGTGCGCGCCGACCGGATCGCGCGCGAGCTGGAGGCGCTGCTCGAGGCCAAGCTCGGCGCGGGAGAGACGAGGTAGGACACGGAGAAAGACCGAGATCGCAGAGGTCACGGAGGATCGATCTCGATCGGATCCTCTGTGACCTCTGTGTTCTCTGGCCTTCTCCGTGTCTAGACTCCAGTCCTCGCCGCGTTGAGCTCGTCCAGGCACCCTGCCGGCACGTCGATCTCCCCGAGGTCCGGCCGGCGCCCGGGGTCGCCGTGGAAGTCCGACCCTCCCGACGGCGCGAGGCCGAGCTCGCGCGCGATCGAGGCGTAGCGGCGCGTCGCCGCCGCGTCGTGCGCCGGGTGGTAGACCTCGAGGCCGCGGAGCCCCTCCGCAGAGAGCGCCGCGATGTCCGGCTCCCGCCGGTAGCGGCCCGCGTGCGCGAGGGCGGGGACGCCGCCGGCCGCGCGGATCGCCGCGATCGCCTCGGCCGACGGGAGCAGGACCTTCTCGACGTAGGCCGGCCGGCCCTCGGCGAGCCAGCGCTCGAAGGCCTCGTCGACGCTCGCGCAGGCGCCGCGCGCGACGAGCGCCCGGGCGAGGTGCGGCCGCCCGTAGGACGCGCCCTCCCGCGTCAGCACCTCCGCCGCGTCGACCCGGACCCCGAGGTCGGCGAGCCGCTCGATCATGCGGTGCACGCGCTCGAGGCGGCGGGCCCGCAGGCGCGCGAACGTCTCGGCGAGCGGGCGGGACGCCGGATCGACGAAGAAGCCCAGGATGTGGATCTCCTGGCCGTCGCGAGAGGCGGTCGCCTCGATCCCGGCGATGACCTCGACGCCGAGGTCCGCGCCGCGCGCCGTCGCCTCCGGGAGCCCGCGCAGCGTGTCGTGGTCCGTGACGGCGAGCGTTCCGACGCCGCGGGCGAGCGCGTGCTCGACGAGCGCGCTCGGCGTGAGGACGCCGTCCGAGCGCGTCGTGTGGGCGTGCAGGTCGATGCGGCGTCCCCGGTCCCGCCCGGGCGCGGGTGCGGTCATGGCCTCCAAGTCTGACCCGCCCGCGCGACCGGCGCAAGGGTGCGCCGGGACGGGTCAGGGCTGGGCCCGGAGCCGGTGCTCGATCCGCTCGCGCTGCCCCAGCAGCCCCAGCATCTCGGCCGTCCGGGCCTGCTCGGCAGCCTGCCGGTAGAGGAGGCGCGCCACCTCGAGCCGCTCCTCGGCCGAGGCCATTCGGCGCTCGGCTGCCTCGCGCGCGATCTCCGCGTACCGTCGCTCGGCCTCGGCGAGCTCCAGGTGCTTCAGCAGCGCCGCCTCCGACTGCGACAGGCACTCGACCCGCTGGCGCGCGAGGGCCAGCTCCCCGCCGACGGCGCGCCCCACCTCGCGCGAGTCGAGCCCCTGGGTCGCGAGCCGCCCCTCGCGCATCTCGAGGGAGGCGGACCTTGCCTTCGCGTCGGCGAGCCGGCTCCGGACGCTCCCGAGCTCGGCCCGCTTCGCGTCCTCCATCCTCGTGGCGCGCGCGAGCCGCAGGGACGCCTCCTCCAGTTCCGCGTGGCCCTCCTCGATGTCCTTCCGGGCCGTCTTCTCGGCCTCCCGCGCGAAGTCGAACGAGTCCTCGGCGATCTCGAGGTCGGGCTCCGGCGCCTCGACCTCCTTCGCCCGCGCGATGCCGGTCTTCGCGGCGCCGTACTCCGCGTCGAACCGCGTCGACGCGCATCCGCCGGTGCCGGCGAGGACCAGCGCCGCCGCCGCGGCCGCGACCAGGGCTCGGGTCATGTCGCCTCCCTCCCTTCCCCCGAGCCCCAGTGTAGCCCCGGGGAGGCGGGCCCTCAAACCTGCAAGTGCTTGTGCAAGAGAGGATTGCCGACGTCCGGCGGTGGCGCGGCGGACCGGGCAGCGGGTCTATCGCTCGTGCGGCATGAGGTGGGGCGGCGAACGGAAGTACTGGATCGGCGAGTAGTAGAGGAAGTTCGAGACGCGGCTCGTGTAGACGCAGGCGTACTCCTCGACCTGCTTGCCGAAGAGGCTCGTCTCGCTCCCCTCGCTGAAGAGCAAGCTCCAGTAGCGGTTGTAGCTCGCCCCCACGCGCCGCTCGATCTCGTCGTACTCGGAGACGATCTGGCGGAGCGAGGCCTTCAGCCGGTCGAGCGCCTCGCGCCCCTTCGCCATGGCCTCGCGCACGTTCTGCTCCTCCTCGGGACGGAGGTCGGTCGACTCCTCCTTCAAGCGCATGAGGGAGTTGAGGAGCAGCTTGTAGTAGTTGACCTCGTAGTCGATGCGGCGCATCTCGTCCTCGAGCTCCCGGAAGCGCTGGCGGTCGACCGCGAACACCTCCTGGTGGAGGATCACGTCCTCGAGCTCGGGGACGATCATCGTGGTGCGCCAGAGCGACGACTTCTTCGAGCGCAGGATGTCGCCGTAGATGTGGTCGCCGACGTAGAGGATCCGCTCGCCGCCGAAGTGGCCGAACCGCTCGAAGTCGCGGAGGTTCCCGCCCTGGTAGATCCGGCCCTTCTCGAGCGCCGGGACCGGCTCGTCGGTCGGCTTCGCGGTCGCCTCGTCCACGCGCTTGAAGGGGTTCCTCTTGACGAAGAAGAGCGGCTTCATCGCCCCGACGATGATGAAGTCGAAGTAGTTGCGCCAGCTCGGATAGCCGGCGAGCGCGCCGTCGAGCAGGAAGCGCATGACGGCCTCGGTGTAGTCCCAGTGGCTGTTCGTCAGGAGGAACAGGCGCTTCCCGCTCGAGCGGAAGCGGTGGAGGGCGACGGCGATCTCCGTGTCGCGCTCGATGTACTCCCACGGCTCGGCCTTGATCACCGACTTGAGCGAGTTGTCCGCGTGCGCCTCGTCGATCGCCTCGCGCACGTCCTCGTACAGCGCGCGGTAGGACGGCTTTCGCTGGCCGTTCTGGTCCGACAGGCGATCGAGGAAGTCGACGAGCTGCGAGTAGAGGCAGGCCTCGGGCAGGCTGAAGAGGGTGTCGATCCAGGCGTAGCCGTACGTGTCGAGCTCGAGGCGGCGCGTGCGGTAGTGCCGGATCCGCTCCTCCTTCGGGAGCTCGGTGGACCCGTGATAGACGCGGCCGACGTGCCCGAACCGGTCCATCTTGAGGATGTTGCCCCGGCGCTTGTCGATCACGAGGCCGCGGATCACGCGGTCCGGCTCGTAGCGCATGTCGCGGATCTCGGGCGGGTAGCCCTTCTTGGCCACGAGCTTGTCGACCGTGCAGCGGAAGGCGAGCTCCTCGATCCTGTGCTTCTTGTAGATCGCGAGCGTGTAGTCCATGTCGAACCCGATGACCTCGATCTTGTCGAGGCGCAGGTTCCGGTTGACGAAGATCCGCCGACGGCTGTCCATCGGCGTGACCTGGACGGTCCGGTCGAGGAGCTCCGGTATGTCCGCGCGGGAGAGCTCGAAGAGCTTGGAACGGCTCATTTTCGCAGTTCTTCGGAGATCGTGGCTGGCCGGGGTCATTGTACCACGAGCCGGGTCGAGCGCAATCACCGGGGGAGGGGCGAGGGGCGGCGCCCCCGGGGACCGAAAAAGCGCAGGGGCGCGGGCCCCTTCGAGCCCGCGCCCCTGCCTCGAGCGATCGGCGAGTCGACCCGTCGGTCGCGGTTACCGCCCCGTGACCTGGATCTCGTCGATGTACCAGCCCGCGTCCCGGACGCTGTCGTCCGAGGCGAACTCCCACGCGATCGTCCACTTCGGGCCGATCGCGAGCGCCGGGGCGAGGTCGACCGTCACGGCCTGCCAGCCGCCCGACGCCCCGCCGAAGCCCTGCGTGCCGAGGGCCGCGACGAACGGAGCCGAGTAGCCGCTGTCCGGGGCGATGATGTACCAGCTCGTGCCGAGGTCCGGCGTCAGGAGGATGCGCCCGCCGTCCCACGCCGTGGCCTGTCCCTGGCTGTTGGGCGACACCTCGAACGAGTAGTGGTGCTGGAACTCGAGCGACGCCGTCGTCTTGCCCGCGAAGTCGAGCTCGGGCGTGAAGAGCAGGTCGGCCGCGCTGTTCGGGTACTGCGTGGCGAACGACGTCCCGGCGCAGAAGCTGCCCTGGTGGGCGGTCGCCGGCGCGCCCGCGACGTTGAAGGAGCTCGGGTCGTCGGCGAACCAGACGCCGAGGCCGGCCGAGCCCATGTTCACCGCCGCGCCCTCGAAGTCCTCGGCGAAGACCGTCGTCGCCGCCGGGGGCGTGGTGCCCGTGCCGCCGCCGGCCGGGGGCGTGCCGCCGGCGGGCGGGGCGCCCGTCGACTCGGCGACGCTGATGTCGTCGATGAACCAGCCCGCGCCGGGGACCGAGTCGTCCGACACGAACCAGAAGACGATCGAGATCTCCGGCCGCCCGGCGAACGCCGAGAGGTCGAAGCTCGCCTGCTGCCAGGTGATCGCGGTCTGCGAGATCCCGGCCGTGCCCGTGTACCAGCCGTCGTCCGGCGTCTGGTACATGAGGTTCTGCTCCGGGTAGCCGCCGACCGGGTCGGGGTAGCTGTACTGCTGCGTCTGCCAGTCGTAGATCGCGACCTTCGCGCCGTCGAAGAGGTGCTCGATGTCGTAGACGTGCGAGAAGGTGAGCTCGGGGCTGACCGCCGTCGAGAAGTCCATCTTCGGGAGGACGAGGATCTCGCTGGCGTCGTTCACGTAGCCCTGGGGCCCGCTGATCCCGGCCGCGTTCTGGCCGGTCGCCGCGCCGCCCTGGAGCTGGTAGACGCCCCACTGCGGCTGCTGGAGGGCCTGCGTCTGCGCGCCGTCCGTGGCGACGTTGCCGTAGGGCGCCGCCTCGAAGCTCTCCGGGCCGAAGGGGAAGTTCGTCGCGGGCGGGGTGCCGCCGCCGGTCGTGCCGCCGCCGCCCGTGGTCGTGCCGCCGCCGCCGGTCGTGGTCCCGCCGCCGCCCGTGGTCGTGCCGCCGCCGGTGGTCGTGCCGCCGCCGCCGGTGGTCGTGCCGCCGCCGCCGGTGGTCGTGCCGCCGCCGCCGGTCGTGGTCCCGCCGCCGCCGCCCGTGGTCGTGCCACCGCCGCCGGTCGTGGTCCCGCCGCCGCCGGTGGTCGTGCCGCCGCCGCCCGTGGTGGTTCCGCCGCCGCCGGTGGTCGTGCCGCCGCCGCCCGTCGTGGTCCCGCCGCCGCCGGTCGTCGTGCCGCCGCCGCCGACGCCGGGGAGGCCGGTCAGGCCGCCGCCGCCCGTCGTGGTTCCGCCGCCGCCGCCCGTCGTGGTTCCACCGCCGCCCGTCGTCGTCCCGCCCGTCGGGGTTCCGGACCCCGGCTGCTGGGTGCTGCCGGGTTGCTGCCCCGTGAGGCCGGAAGGCAGACTCTTCTTTCCGCCGCCGCCGCCGCCGCAGCCGACCAGCACAAGGGATCCGGCCACGAACGTCGCCGTGACCACCAACGCCCTCCGCTTCGACATGCGCTGCCCTCCGTTTGCCTCTCGGTCGCCGCGGCGCGTCTCTCGCTCGCGCTCAGCGGCCCGGTCCCCTCGGTCCCGTCGTCGTCTCCCCGACCCCTCCGCAAACGAGCGGGATGCGACGCATGCGGACGGATCGCTTCCTTTCAAGCAATCACGGGTCCAAGTTGCGCGAGTCGTGACGCAACAGTGACAAATGAACCTCCGTGTCTGAGTTTCCGTCCAACGTTCCCGTCGATTGCGAATCGTTTCGCGTCATCCGGATGCGTTTCATCTGTGTCCGGATGGAAACGCCCCGCCGTTCCCAGACGACTCTCACGGACCCTCGGCCGGAAGTTACTCCCGGCCGGGGCCGCGGCGCTCCGTGGGCGGAAAGGCTTGTCTACCTTGACGCCTGTGCACGCCTGGGATATCTTTGCGGCATGCCTTGGGGGGACCGGCGCCGTGAACGGCGCCAGCTCGGGCCGGGGACTCCCGGCCGGCGAGGGCCGAGCTTGTCATGAAGGTCCGGGTCGTCGGCAGCTACGGCTGCGAGCTCGGGCCGTGCCGAACGAGCACCTACCTCATCGACGACAGGGTCCTGATCGACGCCGGCTCGGCGTGCGCCGGATTCACGCTGGAGCAGACGCGGGCCATCGAGGGGGTCGCTCTCACGCACGTCCACCTCGACCACATAGCGTCTCTCCCGTTCCTACTGGACAACCGGTTCGGCGAGGCGCCGCCGCTCCACGTCTACGCGACCCGCGAGGTGATCGCGGCCCTCCGGGTCCACCTCTTCAACAACAAGCTCTGGCCGGATTGCGAGCGCATCCCGGACCCGCGGACCCCCGTCCTGCGGTTCGTCGAGATCTCCCACGAGCGGCCGTTCGAGGTCGCCGGCCTCATGCTCACCGCCTACGCGGTCAACCACACGGTGCGGACGGTCGGCTACCACGTGAGCAACGGGCGGGGCTCGATCGTGTTCTCGGGCGATACGGGGCCCACGGACCGGATCTGGGAGAAGGTCAACGAGGACGCGAACCTGCGGGCGATCTTCCTCGAGGTGAGCTTTCCGTCGCGCCTGGCGAAGGTCGCCGAGATCTCGAAGCACCTCTGCACGGTGACCCTGCGCCGCGAGATCCTGAAGCTGCCCCGCGGCGTGCCCGTCTACCTGAACCACCTGAAGCCGGCGTTCGAGCAGGAGATCCGGCGCGAGATCACGCCGATCGCGGCCGAGGTGCCGCACCTTCGCTTCGCCGAGCAGGACGAGACGTACGTCTTCTGAGCCGAGCGCGCGGAAGCCCGAGCCCCTTCCTTGCCGCGCGCTCGGCGGCGGGGGGTTCGGGGGGCGGAGCCCCCCGAAGCCGAAGACCGGCGAAGAGGGTGTGAATCGATAGATTCACACCCTCTGAGTACTGAGACTGAGTCTGAGCCTGAGTACTGAGCGGTGCTCGTGCTCGTCTCCGAGCACGAGCCCCAGCCCAGCCGGCCGGGTTACCGCTTCGAGAACTGGAAGCGCTTGCGGGCGCCCTTCTGGCCGTACTTCTTGCGCTCCTTCATGCGGGCGTCGCGGGTGAGGAAGCCCTCGGCGCGGAGCGCGGTGAAGCAGTCGGGCTCGGCCTTGATGAGCGCGCGGGCGAGGCCCAGGACCACGGCGCCCGCCTGGCCGCAGAAGCCGCCGCCGCTGATGTTGCAGAAGACATCGTAGCGGCCGAGGGCCTTCGCCGTCCGGAGGGGCGCCAGCACCTCTTGTCGGTCCTGGTCGCGGACGAAGTAGTCGTCGAGCTCCCGGGCGTTGATCGAGATGATCCCGGTCCCGCGGCGGATGCGTACCCGCGCGACGGACTCCTTGCGGCGGCCGGTGCCCCAGAAGTAGGCCTTCTCGGGCGATGGGGCCGCGGCCGCGGTCGGGGCGGTCTCCGGGGCGGGAGGAATGGCGGTCGTCACTGCTCTCCTGGCTCCTCTCTCTCGAGAACTCGCTCTTCTTCGGCGACTCGTTCTTCTTCCGATCTCCCGGCTTCTTCTCGCCCGGGAGCGGCGCCCTACTTCGCCGCGGCCGCGACCGGGAGCGGCTCCGCCTTCTGGGCCTTGTAGCCGTGGGCGGGCAGCTCCTCGTGGATCTTGAGCTTCAGCAACATCTTCCGTCCCAGGCGGGACTTCGGCAGCATGCGCCGCACCGCCAGACGGATCGGCTCGGCCGGCGTGCGGGCGAGCACGTCCCGGAGCGGGATCTCCTTGAGGCCGCCCGGATGCAGGCTGTAGCGCTGGTACGTCTTGGTGTCGGCCTTCGTGCCCGTCACCTTGATCTTCGAGGCGTTGAAGACGACGACGAAATCGCCCGTGTCGGCGTGCGGCGTGTAGGTGGGCTTCGTCTTGCCCATGAGGATGCGCGCGATGCGCGCGGCGAGCCGGCCGAGGACCTGGCCCTGGGCGTCGACGAGCCACCAGCGGCGCGTCAGCTTCTCGGGCTTCGCCATGTAGGTCGTGGTGTTCATGGGGGTTCGCTTTCTCGTTCCTGCGATTCCGTCGACAAAGCGCCAGAGTCTACCGGCGCGCCCGCCGGCTGTCAAGGACCCGAGCGGCCGGCCGGGCGAGCGGGCGCGCTACCCGTCCGCCGGCGGCGCCGGCGGCTCCGTGCCCCCGCGACCGCCGCGACGGCCCCGGGCGCGCGGCTCGGCGCTCGAGCTCTCGCCGTCCGCCGCCCCCCCGCCGCCGGCCGCCGATCCGCCGCCCCGGCCCCCGCGACGGCCGCGCCGGCGGCCTCCGCGGCGCCTCGGGCCGGCCCCGGCGCCCTCCTCCTCGCCCTCGGCGGCCGGCTCGGGGGCCTCGTCGTCGAGGGCCTCGGCCGCCGCGACGTCGAGCCCGCTCTCCGCCTCGTCCGTCGAGCCGACGAGCGGGGCGGACTCCGGCGCCCGCACGAAGCCGGGCGGCGGCAGGCCGTCGTCCCCGCTGACGCCGCGCAGGCGCTCGGCGTCCTCCTCGAGGCGCCGCGCCTCCTCCTCGATCCGCCGCGCCTCGGCCTCGATCGTCCTGGCGTCGGCCTCGAGCCTGAGCGTCCCCTCGATCGCCGCCGCCTGCTCGTCCGGCGTGCCCGAGTCGCCGGCGCGCGTCCGGTCCTCGGGGACGTCGGTCGTCTCGCGGCCCGTCCAGGTCTGCTCGAGCGTCGTCGAGGTGACGGGAGGCTCCGGCAGGTCGTCGCGGTCGGGGTGTCCGTAGGTCGTGTGCTCGACGCCCGCGAGGCCGGACTCCAGGGCGGCGAGCTTCGCCTCCTCGAGCCCGGCGACGCCGGCCCCGCCGCGCTCGGCCCGCAACCCTTCGCCGGCGGCGATCGTCACCGGGACGGCGACGGCGAACGCCTCGGCGCCCACCTCGGCCCCGACCTCGGGCTCGGCGGCGGCCGCCGCGCCGTCGACGAGGCCCTCGGCGAAGCCGCCCGCGGGCGGCTCGGCCCTGGTGGCCGTCTCGAGGAGCGGGGCCAGCTCGGCCGCGCGCCGCTTGCGCTCGGCGTCGACCGCCTCGACCTCGGCCTGGCGCCGGGCCTCCAGCTCGGCGACCCGGCTCGGCGGGCGCTCGCCCTCGAACAGGCCCTCGCCGAAGTCGACCGCCGGCTCGGCCGGCGCGGCCTCGGCGGCCGGCTCGAGAAGGCCGACGCCGGGGTCGGCATCGCCGCGGGAGCGCCCTCCCCGGCCCTCGCGGTCCCGGTCGCGGCCGCGGCCACGCTCGCGGCCGCGTCCTTCACGACGGTCCTCGCGGCCCTCGCGGCCCTCTCGTCCTTCCCGGCGCTCGTCGCGCCCCCGGCCGCGTTCCTCGCGTGGCCGATCCTCGCGTGGCCGATCCTCGCGTGGCCGATCCTCGCGTGGCCGATCCTCGCGTGGCCGATCCTCGCGGGGCCGATCCTCGCGGGGCCGTTCCTCGCGTGGCCGTTCCTCGCGGGGCCGTTCCTCGCGGGGCCGTTCCTCGCGGGGGCGGTCCTCGCGGGGCCGTTCCTCGCGGGGGCGGTCCTCGCGGGGCCTGTCCTCGCGCGGACGCTCCTCGCGGCCCCGGTCATCGCGCGGGCCGCCGATCACCCGCCAGCGCACGCTCTCGGCGTCGGTCGCCGCGGCGGCGGCGCGCTCGCCCTCGGGGCGCGGCGCGGGCGGCGCGGCGCCCGGCGGCGTCGGTGCCGCACCCTCGGGCTCGCGCGGCTCGCGCACGTCGTACCAGCTCAGGGCCTCGACCGATTGCGGCCGCCGGTCGCGCTCGCGACGGCGCCGGGAGGGGACGTTCCCCTGCTTCTGCAGGCCCCGGATCACGTCCTCGATCGGCTCGACATCCTCCTCGACCGGCTCGAGGGGCTCGTCGTCGACGGGCGCGACCTCCGCCGCCGGGCCTCGGCCGGGCTTCCCGCCGCTCGGCGCCTCGATCAGGTCCGCATCGTGGGGGATCTCGGCGACGAAGGGGGGGGCGTCCTCGGGCTCGTCCGAGGGCGCCGGCCGGCGCTCGCGGTCGCGCTCGCGGTCCCGATCGCGATCGCGGCGATCGCCCTCGCGTCCGCCGCGCCGTCCTTCCCGGTCGCGTTCGCCGCGCTCGCGCGGCTCGCGACCCTCGCGCGGCTCCCGCGGCTCCCGGGGCTCGCGCATCTCGCGACCCTCGCGGGGCTCCCGCGGCTCCCGGGGCTCGCGCATCTCGCGACCCTCGCGCGGCTCCCGCGGCTCCCGGGGCTCGCGCATCTCGCGACCCTCGCGGGGCTCCCGCGGCTCCCGGGGCTCGCGCATCTCGCGACCCTCGCGGGGTTCCCGGGGCTCCCGCATCTCGCGCGGCTCGCGACCCTCGCGGGGCTCGCGCGGCTCCCGCATCTCGCGCGGCTCCCGCATCTCGCGCCGCTCGCCCACGGGGGCCGGGCCGATGGCGACCTCGGCCTCGCCGCCGAGCGGTCCCGAGCCCGCGGGCTCGGCCCGGTCGAGGAGCGCCTGGAGCGCCTCCTCGAGCCCGTTGCCGCCGCGGCGCCTCTGGGGGCTGTTCCGCTCGAGTCTCTTCAGGATCTCGGTGAACCGGAGCATGTGTCCTCGTTTCCTCGCCTGCGGTTTACTGCTGGATCTCGCGGAGCTCCTCGCGGGCCCGCCCGACGATGCGGGGGTCCACCTGACGGCGGCCTTCGGCCGCGGCGAGGAGGAGCGAGAGGTCGCAGAGCTGGTTTATGAGTCGGGGCACGCCCCGGGACGACCGGTAGACCTCGCGGATGGCGCCCGGATCGAAGATCCCGCGGTCGCCCTCGGCGAGCCTCAACCGGTGCGAGACGTAGCCGGCGGAGTCCATCTCGGAGAGCGGCGCGAGCGCGAAGCTCACGGCCAGGCGCTGCGCGAGCGCCGGCACCTTGCGGAGCTGGGCGCGCAGCCGCGGCTGACCCGCGAGCACGACGGTCAGGAGCGGCCGACCCTGCACGTCGACGAGGTTCAGGAGCAGGCGCAGCTCCTCGAGGGCGCGCTCGCTCTCCATCGTGTCGGCGTCGTCGATCGCGAGCACGCAGCGCACGCCGCGGTCGCGGTGGTAGACGAGCGCCTGCTCGAGGGCGGCGACGAGCTCGCTCTTCGTCCCGGCGGCGTTGCGGACGCCGAACGCCTGGGCGACCTGGCGCAGCAGGTCGAGCGGCTCGGGCGAGGGGTCCTTCACGAGGGCCGCGCGCGTCCGGCGGGCCTGGAGCTCGCGCGCGAGCGCGTGGAGGAGGAAGGTCTTGCCGCAGCCGGCCTCTCCGGTTATGACGACGAGGCCCTTGTACTGGAGGATCGCGTAGAGGACGCGGACCATCGCCTCGCGGTGGTCGCGGGAGTAGAAGAGGAACTCCGTGTTCAGGTCGTTCTCGAACGGCCGGTCGCGGAGCTTCCAGTAGGACTCGTACATGCGGAGTCGGTTCTCCAATCGCGGGAGACGGGAGCAGATCTTCGAGGCAGGGCGTGTTTCTCGAGCGCGCGGCCGGGGCTTCTTCGCCGAAGGCTTCATCACCGAGGGGGCCCGGCCCCCTCGTGGGGCCCCGGGCGGGCTTACGACGGCTCCCGACCCGGAAAGCGGGGATTCTACCGGCCCGCGAGGGGCCTGTCAACGCCCTCGCACGTCACTACTTTCGCGCGTTTCGCCTTTCGGGCTTGCGGCTTGCTAGGCGGGTCGCCGTGGACCGGTTCTACCTTCCCGACCTCGCCGGCGTGAGGCCCGGCGCCGAGCTGCGGCTCGGCGGCGCCGAGGCCCACCACCTCGCCCGGGTGAAGCGCCTCCGGCCCGGCGACCGGGTTCGCCTCTTCGACGGGCGCGGCGCCGAGGTCGAGGCCGAGGTCGGCCCCCTCCTGCCGGGCGGCGACGGGGTCGCGCTCCGGGTCGTCGGCGCCCGGGTCGAGCCGGAGGCCGCGCTCGCGATCGACGTCGTCCTGGGCGTGGCCCCGCCGCAGGGCGACCGCCTCGACCTCGTGATCGAGAAGGGGACCGAGCTCGGCATGGCGGGCTTCTTCCCGCTGGTCGCCCGCCGGGGCGTCGTCCGCTTGAAGGGCTCGGGGCGAGAAGCGGCGAAGGTCGAGAAGTGGCGGCGGCGCTCGATCGAGGCCGCCAAGCAGTGCGGCGTCGCCCGCCTGCCCGAGCTCCTGCCGCCCATGACGGTCGCCGAGGCCGTGGCGTGGGCCGCGGGCCGGCCGGCCGACCTGAGGCTCATCCCGCACCTCGCCCCGGGCGCGCGGCCGCTGCGCGAGGTCCTCGCCGAGCGGGCCGCCGCCGCGGCTCCGCCCCCCGCCGGGGCCCTCGTCCTCATCGGCCCCGAGGGGGGCTTCGCGGACGACGAGGTCGCGACGGCCGTGGCGGGCGGCTTCGCGGTCGTCAGGCTCGCGCCGACGGTGCTCCGGGTCGAGACGGCGGCGATCGCCGCGCTCGCGGCGCTCGCCGTCGCTTACGGCTGACCGGCGCGCGGTCGATCACCTCCCGCCGCCGCCGAGCCGCTCGCGGAGGCGCAGCAGGGCCCGCAGGGCCTCGCGGTCGCCGGGCTCGCGGGCGATGACCTCGTTCCACTCGAGGACGGCGCGCTGGAGGTCGCCGCGGCGCTCGAAGAGCCGGGCCAGGCGGCGGTGGACGTCCGGGCCGTCGCCGAGGCAGCGGAGCCAGGCCTCGGCGGCCCAGAGGTTGCCGCTCTTCTCGGCCGCCTCGGCGAGGACGGCGGAGAGCTTGACGGCGTCGAGCGCCAGCGCGCTCCCGGCCTCGTCGCCCCACGCGACCTTCAGGTCGCGTCGCACGAGCCCGCAGAGCCCCGTCGGCCGCCCGGCGAGCGCACGGAGCAGCTCGGTCGCGCGCTCCTTCGGCGCGTAGCGCGTGCGCGGGGCGCGCAGCTCGACGAGCGGGCGGTCGTCCGTGTTGAGGGGCGCGCCGGCCGCGAAGGCCGCGACGTCCGCGGGCCCGGCGACGATGGCGCCGAGCACCTCCTCGTCGTCCGCGGAGAGGCCGAGCGAGAACGCGGTCTCCGCGCCCAGCAGCAGCACCTCGCGCGAGCCGCGCGGCCGGAGCACGAGCGCCTGCGGGAAGACCGAGTGGAACGTCGCGACGAGCGTCCGGAACGACGGCTCGTCGAGGCCGTAGAGCTGGACCCACTGGCAGAAGAGGCCGCCGCGGCGCAGCGCCCTCGCCCCGAGCTCGAAGAACTCCTGCGTGAAGAGGTTCGCGACGCCGGTGAGCCAGGGCTCGGCCGGCTGCGAGACGATGACGTCGAACTGGCGGCGCTCGGGCCGGGCGAGGAGCCAGCGGCGCGCGTCGTCGACGTCGACGGCGACCCGCGGGTTCGAGAGGACCCGGTCGTTCGCGTCGTCGAAGAAGCCGCGGCGCACGGCCTCCACGACCTCGGCCTCGATCTCGACGACGCGGACGCGCGCCTCGGGAAAGGCGACGGCGGCGCCCGCCGTGACCCCGCTCCCGAGCCCGATGACGAGGACCTCGCGGGCGGCGCCGTGGATCGCGAGCGGCGCCTTCGCGAGCAGGACCTGCGTCATCATGTCGGCGGCGGACGGGCGTGCCGGGTCGATCGGCGCGCTGCCCTCGACCTTGCCGTTGTTCTTCAGGTAGATCGTGTTGGCGAGGGGGAAGCGCTCGACGGTGACGGTCGACGTGCGGCCGTCGCGGGCGAAGAGGAGCTCGATCCGGCCGGGCTCGAACTGCTCGAAGAACTGCGCGCGCGTGAGGTCTTGCGGGACCTCGGCCGCGTACTGGTGGGCGCCGGTCGCGAGGATCGAGGGGTCCCACGGGGGGCGGGCGACGACGGCGCCGGCGGCGAGGACGGTGGCCGCCGCGAACGCCCACGGCCGGCCGAGCGCGCAGGCGGCGGCGAGGACGCTCGCGACGATGCCGGCGAGGAGCGTCGCCTGCACGCCGATCGCGGGGACGAGGACGAGCCCGCCCGCGAGCGCGCCGGCGATGGCGCCGACGGTGTCGACGGCGTAGAGCCGTGCGGCCGCGCGCGGCGCGCCGCCCCGGGCGGCGAGGAGCGCGGCGAACGTCGCCCCGAGGCCGAGCGCGGGCGCGAGGAGGACGGCCGCGGCGAGCGCCGCCTCGAGGAGCGGCAGGCTCCCGAGCCGCGCGTAGAGGCGCAGGAAGACGTAGGGCAGCTCGCGGACGAGGAAGAGCGAGGCGAACGCGGCCACGGCCGTGAGGAGCGAGGCGGCGGCGCACGCGGCGCGCACGCCGGACGCGCCCAGGCGCGCGGCGATCGGCCCGGCGGCGAGGCTGCCGACCGCGATCCCGGCGAGGAAGGTCGCGAGCATGACGGCGACGGCGTAGACGCTCGAGCCGAGGAGGAGGCCAAGGACGCGCGCGAAGCCGACCTCGAGGAGGAGGCCGGCGAGGCCGGACAGGAGGGCCGTGAGGAGGGCGGCGCGGGTCGAGATCGCGGGCGGATCGGGCTCGGGGGTGGGGGCGGG
>Ga0187892_10000436_pt1 | contig 108683 bp, 103 predicted proteins | sample MA1701073metaG_FD_139345 | JGI IMG/M metagenome (GOLD analysis project Ga0187892, IMG submission 139345) | Bio-ooze microbial communities from a basaltic lava cave in the Kipuka Kanohina Cave System on the Island of Hawaii, USA - MA170107-3 metaG ... | reverse complement strand
GCGTCTGGAGGCAGGAGGGGCAGACGTGGCACAAGATTCATGACTAGAAATATTACGCGCTCCGCCTGCAAAGTCAACCAGTTTCGGCTGAAAACCCATGGTCAGGTCAGGAGCCCTGCAATGCGTGTATTTTGGTATCGACATGGGATCAGGCGGTTCTCGTGGGTTGGCCTTGTCGCCTGGTTGCTACTGGGATCCATTCCCCACGGCACATGCCCCAGTTGCGATCCGAACAACAACTGCGATATTCCTGAAACGCCTCCACCTGGTTATGTCGGCTATCACATTTGCATCACCGACCACACACCGGGAGGCTGTCACGTGCAAGACCCCTGCTCAGCAGGCGGGGGAGGGTACGGAAACCCTCCCTGTAACTGCTCGATATACCCCCAGTGCTGCATAGCCATGGGACTTCACCAGTATTACCACATCTCGGCTCCTGGAATACCCTGGCCACCCAGTCTTCCGCTGACGATCAGCGCAACGGTCCCGGCGGACGTCAGAGCCGAGATCGCAACGCTCTTGGGCATTGCCACAGATCAAGTCAGGCTTCGCTACTACGCTTTCATGTCCCAGGATGGTCCCCAGATCGCTCCGACCACGGGAAAGACGCTCAGCGGGACCGGCATCCTGAGCTGGAGGACCAGAGTTAACGGGCAGGTGAGCCTCCGCGTGTGCCGATCGGAGGGCGGGGGCCCCCTCACACGCTTTTTCGCTGCGCAGGGGATAGAAGAAGACAAGACGACGCTGGTCCCAACAACACTAGGATCCATGCGATTCGTCATTGCTCTCCACGAGAACCTCAGCGCGCTTGATGCGCAGGCCTACTTGGATGTGCAATCGACCTTTTTCCTTGCCGCCGAGGCCATTGCGTACCCGATGCTGGGAACATCCACGACGGATTGAGGACTAATCTGCCAGTAGGGCTTCGGTCTGAATCGTAAGCTGCAAGTGACCCATACGTTAGAACGGCTTGGGCGAGGGGCCGGATGAGATGAAGTTGGTGAAGGTCTTCCTTTCTGCTATTGGCGTAGTTCTCGTCTGTACCGGGGCCGCCCGCACCGACGAGCTTTCTTGCCAACCGACCGCGGAGATCCAACAGATCCTCGCAAAGCACAACGGGGAGGTAGGAGCGCGAGCTCGCGAGCGGGGCGAATGGGCGGCCTTCGAGCGCGACTTCCTTTCGTTCCTCGAGCGGCATCCCAGGGATGTTCACCTCCATCGTGTCTACCAGGGCTTCTTCTACCCCGGCTTTTCCAGCATCCTCCCACGCTATGAGGCTTGGGCCCGTGAGCAACCGAATGACCTCGCGATGCTCTACCTGTATGGCCGACTGCTCGCCATGAACGGCAAGGCCGAGGCTGAGGAGCCACTGCGCAAGGCTCTCGCAATCGATCCGGACTATCCCTGGGCACACTTGGCCATGGTGCACGTGGCCAACGCCATCCGCAACGACCCAGTCGCGGCACTGGCCCACTGGGAGAGATTCCTCGACCTCTGTCCTAACAACCTCGACGGCTACTGGCAACTCACCCAATTGACGAACGTTGAGCCACGCCTCGCGCGCAAGGCAGCAACGGGTCTGCGCCGGGTGCTCGAGACCCGTGAGCCTCTGGAAGTGTGGCTCCTTGCGTTCTACGATCTGCTTTGGAGGACAGAGTTCGACATTTTCCCCGCGCGGGAGCACAAGGAGTTGCGCACACGGCTTCGTCACGATCTCGATCGATTGCGCGTGCTCGAGACCCGAGCCGACGAGCGGTCGCTTGAGCTCCTCGTCGCTGGCCACAGCATGCTAGGGAACAAGGAGTCCCTGCACCGCGTCGAAGACCTGTATCTCAATCGCTTCCCACGGACCAAGAGTGCGCGCGACATCATTCTCGCGAGGTGGCATGCGGAGAATCCACGTCCCTCCGGGGCGGAGTCGACAACGCAGAAACGGGAACACTTCCGAAAACTGTTCGAAGTCACCGGCGAGTGGTTTGAACGCTGGCCCGACGATTCCGGCGTTTGGATGGAGCGCTTTCGAGCAGTCAGAAACCTCGACGCAATCCCGGCCCAGCACGTCGTCAGCACCGGCCGTCGGGTCTCTGCACTGGCGGCGGAAGGAGAGGTCGGCGGCTCGCCACCGATATCGTTCCAGGTTGCTCAGCTGTTCGTGCAACGCCGTGTCGACTTGGACGAGGTGCCTGGGCTCGTGGAGCGCGGCCTTGCGGAGGCCGAGACCCACGGCGTTCGCTCCGCCAAGGGAGAAGCAGGAATGGCTGCAACGCGCTGGCAGGGGCAGGGGATTCTCGCCGACCTCCACGTCGTGCAGGGTCGGTTCGAGGAAGCGCGCGCGCTGATCGCCGACTTGGCCTCCTGGCTCGAACGCTCATCGGAGCCGGCGACCACGGCCGAAGAGCGCTCCGTCCAGGCCCGACGGCGCGCGGAGCTCGAAGCACTGCGGGCACGACTGGCGCGCGCTGAGGGACAACTTCGCGACGCTCTCCGCTTCTACGGCGCCGCCATCGTTCGTTCCCCGGACTATGCTCAGCGGAGGGAGTTGCTCGATCAGGCTTCATCCCTGTGGCGCGAGTTGGGAGAGGAGGAAACGGGCTGGGCGAGTTGGGAGCGCAGCATGGCGACCCGGTCCGATGTCGCAGAGACGATGCTGGGGAATGCCGTCACGCGGACACTACCCGACTTTGAGCTGGAGGATCTAAGCGGCCGCACTTGGCGCGGGGAGAATCTCAAGGGTCGCATCACGTTCGTCAACGTCTGGGCAACGTGGTGCGGACCGTGCCTCGACGAGCTGCCGGAGGTCCAGAAGGTGCACGACCGGTTCCGTGGCCGTGAGGATGTGCTGGTCCTCAGCGTGAACATAGACGAGAACCCAGGGCTCATCGCCCCGTTCGTGCAGAGTCACTCCTACACGTTCCCCGTCCTACTCGGGCGGGACTATATCGAGTCAGTCCTTTCGGGGATGGCGGTGCCGATCAACTGGATCTTCGACCGCCAGGGGACATTGCGTAGGGAACAGCGCGGTTTCTCCTACGATCCGACGTGGAACGACCTCGTGGCACGCACGATCGAGGAGGTAGCTGCAGAAGCATGCGAGGCGCCCGAAGCCGCTTCGAAGTAGGGCCGCAAGAGCTTTGTTGCAACGCTCATGCACCCCCGGTGGGAGTCTGCCTCGGGTTGACCCCCCAAGGATCCTCCGGGTCCCGCCCTGAACCACCTCTTCTCGACGGAAAGGCCCAGGCAACCTACTCTCTCTCCCCGAACGCGACGAACGACACCGCGTAGGGCACTTCCACCCACTGCCCGATCGGCGTCTGCGGGTTCTCGATGACCTTCACGATCGAGAGGGGGTCGAACGTGAAGATCCCGACAATATCGAACTCGGCGCCGTACCCGGTCGTGCCCCGCCGAGCCAAGAGGTTCGTGCAAAACGCCGTCCCCTCGATGGCGTAGACCTTGAGCAGGACCCACTGCGCCGAGTAGCCCGCGATCGCCGAGCGGCTGCGCGTGTAGGCACCCCCCTTCAACAAGAGCCTGCCGGCGGATTACGTCCAAAGGCGAAGTCCGCAACACGACTTGCGATGACCGCTGCTGCGCTGCAGAACTATGGAAATCCTGTGGGCCAGACCGCCGGCCATGGTATCGATTTGAGGTATGCTTCGATGGTGACCAGATCGAGACGGCGCGAGCAGAGTGGCTGCCGCCGCCATCTAACTGAACTGGTTTTTCAGTTGCCGATCTGCCTTGCCACGGCCCGTGCTTACGCACTGTCCGCGCCAAGTCAGTTCGCAGCTGAAGACAGCGTTAGAGGACAAGGAGTGTACGCATGGCGCTGACTATCCACACGCTCGGAAAGGAAGAGGGACCCGCCGTCTGGTTCCTCAACACCTTGGCGATCGTCAAGGCCGCGGCAAGTCAGACGGGCGGCGCTTTTGGTTTGATCGAGCAGCTTGCGCCAGTCGGGGCAGGATCGCCCTACCACGTTCACCGCGCCGAGGAAGAGACCTTCTACATCCTGGACGGCGAGCTCGAGTTCTTCAGCGAGGGGCGCCGTTTCGTGGGAGGGCCGGGAGCGTATGTGTTCCTCCCGCGAGACATTCCCCATGGGTTCCAGGTAGTCGGCGCATCTACGGCCCGATTCCTGATCCTCACCACTCCCGGAGGATTCGAAGGGTTCGTGACTGAAATGGGCGAGCCCGCGACAGCGCTGAGATTGCCCGAACCGACGGCGCCGAACATGGAGAAACTCGCCGCTCTCGCGGCAAAGTACCGGATCGAGATTCTGGGGCCGCTGCCGGAATGAGTCAACGGCCATCCAACCACGCGCTGCCAGCGGACGCGCGGCAATCCCCTTCTCCTTGAGCGGGCGCAGGTCATGCTGGACGTTCGGCGGACAGAATCAGCGGTAGACCTCACGACGATGACCAACCTTGATGACGAGCACGGTTAGATCTTGATCGATGATCTCGTAGAGGATTCGGTAGTTGCCTTGTCGCACGCGGTACAGGTCGTGACCGCTGAGCTTCTCAGCGCCCGGCGGGCGAGGCTGCTCCGCCAGCCGGCGCATTCTCGTAGCCAAGCGTCGCCGGTCCTTCCGTGGAGCGCCCTCGAGCTCTTTGACCGCAGACGGCTTGATCCGCAGCCTATAGCTTCCCACGGCTCCGTAGGTCCCTCAGCACCTTCTCGAGGTCGAGGCTGGGTTCCTTCGCTCGTGCTCGGTAGGCGGCCAAGTCTTCGGCGTCCTCGGCGAGGTGCTGACGGACGGCGTCGTTCACAAGTTCCGAGATGGACTTCTCGGCTACGGCGGCCTTCACTCGAAGGGCTCGATGGAGGTCGGCGTCGAGGTAGACTGTGGCTCGTTTCGCAGTTCCCATGGCGGCACGATAGCGTCATGACGTCAAGACGTCAAGGTGACCCCCGCGGCTTGCCGCCGGTCACCGCCTGAACCCGTCGGGCGAACGCTCCCAACGTCGATGACCGAGCGCCGCATCGATGCCTTCTTCTATGGCCTCTTCATGGACATTGAGGTTCTTCGTGACGCCGGCGCGATACCGATCAACCCGAGGCGCGCGTATCTCGACGGGTTCGCTTTGCGCATCGGTCAGCGTGCCACGCTGCTTCCATCCCCAGGAGCTCGCGCCTACGGGATGCTCTTTGCGCTTACCCATGCTGAACTCGACCGGCTCTACGCCCGTCCGGGCTTGGAGCAGTACCGCCCGGAAGCGGTACTCGTCCACTCTCTGGCGGGGATGCCGGCTCCGGCCCTGTGTTACAACCTACGAGAAGCACCGCGGCCAGACGAACGGAATGCTGAGTATGCGGAACAGCTCCAGCGCGTGCTCCGGGAACTCGATTTTCCGTCCGAGTATGTTGCGTCGCTCAGGTGACGACGGTGCACAACTACCGCGTGCCGACGACCGCGGGAGCGGAGACAACCGCTCCGCGACGGGCGTGAGCTTTCTCATCCTGGTGGGCATGAGCGGCGCTCAGGAGGGACCAGACGTCGCGGAAGAAGAGTTTGCCACAGCCTTTGGGTCGCTCAGGATTGAGCCGTGAGCCGTGGGTGTGAGGCCGCACGGAGGTTGGAGGCTTGTTCGGCCCTGGAGGCCGGCCAAACGAAGCCGCTTGGCAGTCCTCGTGGGACTGGCGAGTCTTCTCGCGCTGCTGCTCGTCGGCAGGTGGCTCAATGCGACAAAACTAGGCGGGCAGGGGCCTGCCGAACCGTTCCGCATCGCCGTCAACCTCTACTACGTTGGCGCGACCGATGCCTCGGCCTTCCTCATCACCGGGCCCGAGGGCCACATCGTGCTCGATGGCGGCTATCCCACCACCGCGCCGATGATCATGGCGAGCATCGCGAAGCTCGGCTTCGACATCAAGGACGTCAAAGTGCTCCTGAACTCCGAGCCACATCCCGACCACGCGGGCGGGCTGGGAGTGCTCCAGCAGGCGTCTGGCGCCGAGCTGTGGGCGAGCGAAGCCAGCGCCTCGACTCTCGCCTCCGGTGGGGATGACCCGGACGCGGTCCTACCGCTGAGGGCCCTCGTCTGGGTCGGGGTCCTGGGTTATCCGAAGCTGCGGGTCGACCATCGGTTCAAGGACGGAGACACCATCCGTCTGGGGCCGCTCGCGCTGACCGCGCACATCACCGGCGGCCACACGCGCGGATGCACCTCATGGTCGTTCGACGTTCGTGACGGTGACCGTATGCTGAACGTTGTGAGCGCGTGTGACTTGGGAAGATTGGCCACGTCGCGGTATCCCGAGCAAGAAGTCGACCTCGAGCGCAGCTTCAGAGTGCTCCGGAGCCTCCCCGTCGACATTTGGGTCACTTGCCATGCCAGATGGTGGGGCAGATACCGAAAGTTCGTTGCCAGTGCAACCGCGAAGGACCCGGTAGAGCCGTTCATTGACCCAGAGGGCTACCGTGCCTACATCGACTCTGCCGAGGCGGAGCTGCGCAGCGGACGCCTGCACTGAGTCGATGACCCTGTGGCGAGCGGCAACCGATCCGTGCCTGCTTCCTCGCTTCCGGGACCTTCGCATGGCCTAAGGGCGCGCTCCACCAAGCGCGTGAAGCTGTCACCGTGCCGCGCGCGAGCCATGACGACGCGAACACGGTAGGCTTGTCTCCCCGCCTATAATGACCCGTCGGTCACCCGGCCGTTGGGCCGGCAACCTGGGGATGACGAAGATGCGCAACCGACCCTTGATCAGGATCCTGCCGTGGATCGCCTTGCTTGCGTGCAACCCGACCCGCGGCCATTCAGACGCCGCCGCTCCGCGCCCATGGCACGGAGAAGTTCGAGTGCACGGAGCTCTCCGCGCCATGTTCCACGAGTGGCAGACCGGCGCGACGGTCCAACTGGGCGCCCTGCTCCCCAACCCGAACCTGTACGCCGTCGGTGCGCTCGCCGACCTCGCGGGGGAGGTCACCGTGGTCGGCGGCAAGGCGTACTTGTCGTATGCGGAACACGGCGATGCGACGCGGACCGAGACGATGCTTCGGACCGACGCCGCCGCCACGCTTCTCGTCGCTTCGGAGGTGACGGCCTGGCGCGACGTGGTGATCGAGCGTGCGATCCGGTTTGAGGAGCTGGACCAGGAAGTCGCGGCGCTGGCGGCCGCGGCGGGGATGAGCCTCGACGCGCGATTCCCCTTCCTCATGGTGGGCGAGTTCCGCGATCTCCAGTGGCATGTCATCGACGGACGCCGGCTGACTGCGGGCAAGACTTCGCACCAGGACCACCTGGGGGCTGCTGCCAGGGCAAGACTGGACCATGCGTCCGCGACGCTCGTCGGATTCTACTCGAAGAACGATCAGGGAATCTTCACGCACATGGGTTCCAAGACCCACCTCCACTGCGTCCTCGGTGAGCCGCTCTCCACGGGACACGTGGATCACGTCATCGTCCCGGCGGGAACGACCATCCAGTTCCCCGCGGTGGGGAACGAGCCGGGCAGCAAACCGCTCCAGCCGCCGGCCTCCGGCGGCGGCTAAGGAATCGACGCCTGTTTTGGAGTCCGACAGACCTCCCGCTTCCCGGCCGAGCTTGAACAGCGCATCCGACGAACGAATCCGATAACATCGCCTTGGACCCGACGCGGACGAACTGGAGGCGAAGTTGGCGAAGATCACCGGAATCGGCGGCGTTTTCCTCAAGTGCAGGGGAGATGGCGCCGCGCTGGCAGCCTGGTATCAGAAGCACTTGGGGATGCCGCTGGAAGACTTCGGCGGCGCTGTCCTCAGCTGGCCCGACGATCGAGCCGAGGATCGGGGGCTCACCGTGTGGCATCTCGCAGAGAGAGACAGCCAGTGGTTCAGTCCGAGTGAATCTTCCTTCATGATCAACTACCGAGTCGACAACCTCGGCGACATGCTGGCGCAGCTGCGCGCGGCCGGTGTGGAAGTGATCGGCGGACCGGAATCGCACGAGAACGGCAAGTTCGCCTGGATCATGGACCCGGATGGGAACAAGGTCGAGCTGTGGGAGCCGATGATCTGGGACGCCAAGAACAAGGGAGCCTGAACTCCTCTTCCCGCGCCGGTTGCGGCGGACGATCCGCCGTGCGGCCCGCCGCTGGGCCGGAGCGTTGGACGGACGACGTCGAACATGCCGATCAAGATCGGTGAGATCGAGTCGCTCTTCCGCTACCCCATCAAGTCCATGGGCGGCGAGCGTCTCGAGGTCGCGAATCTGGGCTGGCACGGTCTCGACGGCGATCGGCGCTTGGCCTTCCGTCGGGCCAATGACCGCGGGGGGTTCCCCTGGCTGAGTGCGACCAAGCTGCCGGAGCTGATTCTTTTCGCTCCGCGGCGGCAGGGATCCGCCGTCGACGGAAGTCTCCCCACGCACGTTCGCACGCCAGATGGAGAGGATCTGGCGGTGTTCGGCCAGGAACTGGCGACGGAGATCGGTCACCGCCACGGTTGGCCGGTCGAGATGACGCACCTCGACCGCGGCATCTTCGACGAAGCGAGCATCTCCGTGATTGCCTCCGCCACCGTCAACGAGATCGCGAAGCTGGCGGCGCAGCCCCCCGACGTCCGAAGATTCCGACCGAACATCCTGATTGCCTCACTGCGATCCCTCCCCTTCGAGGAGGACGAATGGGTAGGAGGCGTTCTCTCGTTCGGGGAGACCGAGGAAGCCGCGGCCATCGGCATCACGAATCGCGACGAGCGCTGCTCGATGGTGAACTACGACCCGGACTCGGCACGCCCGGCCCCGGAGGTGCTGAAGGCGATCGTCCGCGTGAGGGACAACAAGGCCGGGGTCTACGGCACCGTGACTCGACGCGGGCGTCTCGCCCTGGGGCAACCCGTATTCTTCGAGCCTGCGGCCGCGCGTCGCGAGCGCCCGTGAATCGACCGGAACCCAGCGGCGTGGGCGGCCCAGCGAAGCAGGTGCTGGCCGAGGCCGGGCGGCCGCGTTAGCCGGCCGCGGCCCGACCGCCGGGGACTCGCAGCACGTCGTGCAACGCGGCGACGACCGGATCGGGCGCCAGGTCGCGCATGCAGCGAAAGTGCCCGCGGGGGCAGCGCCGCGGACCGTGCAGGCTGCACGGACGGCAGTCCAGGTCGGGATGGCCGACGACGCGGTTGCGGTCGCCCCACGGCGCGCGGCCGTCGACGGGTGAGGTCGGCCCGAAGATCGTGACGACCGGCGTTCCCACCGCCGAGGCCACGTGGGCCGGTCCGCTGTCGTTCGCGACGAGCGCCCGCGCCCCCGCGATCAACGCGATGAGTTCCGCGACCGACGTCCCGCCCGCGGTGATCGCGGGAGGCACGCGACAGGCGGCGGCGATGGCGCGGCACAGCTCGAGGTCTTCGCGTGATCCGACGAGCACGGGAGCAAGCCCCAGACGCTGCGCCTCGTCGACCACCCGCGTGAACCCCGACGGAGTCCAGCGCTTCGTGCGCCACCGCGCTCCCGGCGCGACGGCGAGATACGGCTTGCCGGGCCCGATCCCGGCGGCGTTCAGCATCCGGCCGACGCTGGCCACCGCCTGCGGCTCCAGCCCCAGGGCCGGCGTCGGATCGGCGGCGTCCGGATCGCCTCCGAGCACCCGCGCGAGTTCCAGGTAGCGGCGCACCGCGTGCTCGTGCGCGAGCCACGGCACGCGCCGGGTGTAGGCCCACGCGCCGGGAGCGCCCGCGAAGCCTGCGCGCAGTGCCGCTCCCGACACGCGCAGCATGAGGCCGGTTCGCAGCGAGCGGTGCGGCGCGACGGCGACGTCGAAGCCACCGGCCGCCAGGCGCAGCAGCAGCCGCGCCTCGCTCACGAAGCCGGCGGGGGTCCGGCGCTTGTCGAGGCTGAGCACGCGGTCGGCGAGGCCCGAGCCGGCGAGCGCGTCGCGGCCGGTCCTGGTCGCGACGACCGTCAGCTCGGCCGCGGGCTGCGCCCGGCGCAGCTCGCGCAGGAGCGGCGTCGTCAGCACGACGTCCCCGAGAAACGCGGTCTGGACGACGAGAATCCGCACCGGCCGACCCCGCCGGTCAGTCCCCCGTGAAGCGCGGCGGGCGCTTGCCGACGTAGGCGGCAAGACCCTCGCGCGCGTCGCGGCTCTCGAACAGGCGTTGCTGCAGCTCGCGCTCGAGCGCCAGCCCCTCGCTCAGCCCGCACTCCAGCCCCGACTGCACCGCCCGCTTGATCAGGCCCACGGCCCGGCTGGCCTTCGTCGGCGGGAGGTAGCGGCGCGCGTGCTCCGTCACCGCACCGTCGAAGTCGGCGCCGTCGAGCACCTCGTGGAGCAGGCCGATCTCCCGCGCCTCGTCGAACTCGAGCGCGCGCCCGGAGGCCATCAGCTCGAAGGCGCGGCTCTTGCCCAGCGCCCGCGCCAGCCGCTGGGTGCCGCCCGTCCCGGGCAGCACCCCGAGGTTCACCTCGGGAAGCCCCAGCAGGCCCCCGCCGCGCCGCGCGAGGCGCAGGTCCGCCGCGAGCGCGATCTCGAGCCCGCCGCCCATCGCGTGGCCGTTGAGCGCCGCGATCACGAGCTTCGGCGTCTGCTCCAGCCGGCTCAGCGTCTCGTTGGCGTGCAGGCAGAAGTGGTACTTCGTGTGCGCGTCGGCCTCGGCCAGGAGCTTGATGTCGGCGCCGGCGCAGAAGAAGCGCTCGCCGCGCCCGCGCAGCACGAGGACGTGGACCGCGGGGTCGAAGCGCGCGCGCAGGATCGCGTCGTCGAGCTGCCGCATCATCGCGTAGCTGTAGGTGTTGGCCGGCGGCGCGTCGAGTTCGATGCGGGCGATCCCGCCGTCCGCCGCGTAATGCACCAGCTCCGGTTCCATCGCTCCCTCCGCTCACCCGCGCACGGCGCGCACGCGTCGCGCGACGGCGTCGCCCGTGGCGCGGGTGCCGAGCGTGCCGCCCAGGTCCGCCGTGCACTCCGCCGCCGCCAGACACTCGACGACGGCGCGCTCGATGCACGCCGCCGCCTCGCCGATCCCCAGGTGCTCGAGCATCATCGCCGCGGCGAGGATCGCCGCCAGCGGGCTCGCGCGGTCGGTCCCGGCGTACTTCGGGGCCGAGCCGTGCACCGGCTCGAACATCGAGGTCGACCCGGGGTGGATGTTGCCGGAGGCGGCGACGCCCAGACCGCCCTGCAGCTGCGCCCCCAGGTCGGTGACGATGTCGCCGAACATGTTGCAGGTCACGATCACGTCGAACTGCGCCGGGTTCTTGATCAACTGCATCGCCAGCGCGTCGATGTAGAGGTGGTTGCTCTCGATCGCCGGGTACTCGGCGGCGACCGCGGCGAAGGTCCGCTGCCACAGGTCGTGGCCGAAGCGCAGCGCGTTCGACTTGTCGGCCATCGTCACGCGCCGGCGGCCCTGACGCACGGCCAGCTCGAACGCGGCGCGCAGGATGCGCTCCACCCCCTTGCGGGTGTTGACGTCCTCCTGCACCGCGACCTCGTCCGGCGTCCCCTGCTTGAAGATCCCGCCGATGCCGACGTACGCCCCCTCGGTGTTCTCCCGCAGCACGACGAAGTCGATGTCCGCCGCCGAGAACCCGCGGAGCGGGCAGAGCCGCTCGTGCAGGCAGCGCACGGGCCGCAGGTTGATGTACAGGTCGAGCTTGAAGCGCGTGCCGAGCAGGATGTCGCGGGCGTGGCGCATGTCGGGAACCCGCGGGTCGCCGAACGCCCCCATGAAGATCGCGTCGTAGGCGCGGAGCTGCTCGAGGGCCGGGTCGGGCAGCGTCTCGCCGGTGCGCAGGTAGCGCTCCGCCCCGTAGTCGAAGGAGTCGAGCCGCAGCTCCAGCGCCAGCTCGCTTGCGACGGCCTCGAGCACCTTGACCGCCTCGCGCGTGACGTCGACACCGATGCCGTCCCCCGGCAGCAGCGCGATGCGGCGGCGCGTCGTCCGGCCCTCGGTGCCGGCCGTCACGGAGCGATCCTCATCGACCGCGGCCGACCCGCAAGCCGCTGCCACGCGACGACAGCCGCGCGATCCAGGCGGAGCACGGAACCGCGAGGAGCGCACCCACGGCGTCCGCCAGCCAGTCGGCCAGGCTCGCGTTGCGGCCCGGCACCAGCGCCTGGTGCAGCTCGTCGAACCCGCCGTAGCCGATCGCCACCAGCAGGGCGACGAGCGTGGCACGGGCCCGCGGCGCGGCCCAGCCGCCGTGCGAGGCGCGCAGCGCCAGCAGCCCCGCCACCACGAACGCCGCCACGTGCGCCAGCTTGTCCCAGCCCGGCCCCGGCCCCCCGGGGACGCTCTGCGACGAGACGAGGAAGATCGCGGCGAAGTAGCAGGCGACCGGCGTCCACAGGCGGATCCGACGGGCGAGCGTCAGCCCGGAAACGGGTACATCAGGTACGCGAGCGCCAGCGCGCCGCCGACCATCACGAGCCATGTCGTCGCACCGAAGCGGAGCCGCGAGCGGGCCTCGTGCCGGAAGACGAACGCGAGGAACGTCGAGACGACGGCCGAGTAGAGCAGCATGTGGAGCAGATGGCTGCGCATCCTCAAGGCTTGCGTCCCAGGCCGATGTCCCACACGTCGAACAGCAGCAGCAGGTTCATCAGGCCCGCGGTCCAGACGTAGGCCGTGCCGTAGATCGACAGCGCCGAGCGGGTGCGCTCGCGGAAGATCTGCGTCAGCTCGTCGTCGCTCCCGCTGCTGAGGTCGCGCGGCAGGGCGTAGGCCCCGCGGCCGTAGACCTGGATTCGCGCCGCCAGGTCGAGCGGGCCGATGCCGAGGTTGGCCACGACCTGCATCGAGCTCAACAGCGGCTGCTTGGGGTCGCGCAGCGCGAGCCGCCCGTCGTGGGCCAGGCCCAGGCCGTAGCAGCCGAGCAGCAGGCCGGCGAAGACCAGCCCGCGGCCGACCCGGCCCAGGAGCACGTGGCCGAGGCCGGGCACCAGCCACGAGGCGACGACCGCGGTCGCCAGGCGCGGCATCGGCACGGCGCCGGTCGCAGCCCGCGCCGCCGCTCGATCGGGCCCGCTCATCCGTCGGTCGCGGCCGCGTCCTCCGGCCGGCTCTCGGCGACCACGCGCAGCTTGACGCGGCCCTGCACCGAGCGGTGCAGCCGGATCGGCACCTCGTAGTTGCCGATCGCCTTGAGCGGATCGGTGAGCAGGATGCGGCGGCGGTCGATCTCGATGCCGCGGGCGGCGAGCGCTGCCGCGACGTCGCTGTTCGTCACCGAGCCGTAGAGCGTGCCGCTGTCGCCCGCCTTGCGCACGACCTCGATCTCGACCTCGGCGAGCCGGGCGGCCAGCGCCTCCGCGCCGGAGACCTCGCTCGCCTCGCGGACCGCCCACATCCGGCGCTCCTGCGCCACGACCTTGAGGTTGCCCGGGGTCGCCTCGACCGCCAGGCGCTTCGGGATCAGGTAGTTGCGGGCGAACCCCGCGGCCACCGAGACGATCTCGCCCCGCTGGCCCAGGTGCTCGACGTGCTCGCGCAGGACGACTTTCATCGGCCTCCCTCGCCGCCGCTCAGTCCTCGGCGAACGGCAGCAGGGCGACCATCCGCGCCCGCTTGATCGCCTGCATCAGCTCGCGCTGGTGCCGGGCGCAGGTGCCCGAGATGCGCCGCGGCAGGATCTTGGCGCGCTCCGGCGTGTAGTTCTGCAGCGTCTTGACGTCCTTGTAGTCGATCCACTCCGCCTTCTGCTCGCAGAACTTGCAGTACTTGCGCCGGCGGAACAGGAAGCGGGGCCGCCCGCCCCGCCCGCGCGCCGCCTTCGGCCGACTCATGCCTCTCATCTCAGTTCACCTCGCCCGCCCGGGCCGTGGGGTCAACCGTCGCGGTCGGACTCCCAGTCCGCCGAGTCGTCCTCGGCGTCTCCGTCGCCGCGCCCGCGCTCCGGACGCGCCGGGGCCGGCGGGGCGTCCACCGCGGGGAGACCCTCCTGCGCCCGGCGCGCCGCCTCGGCGCGCGCCGCCGCGTCGCGCACGGCCTGTTCCTTGGCCGCGACCGCCTGGTTGGGCTCGAGCCGGACCGTCAGCGAGCGCAGGATCCGGTCGGACAGCCTGAGCCGCCGCTCCAGCTCCTTGGGGACGTCCGCCACCGAGTCGTAGAGGAAGCGGACGTAGACCCCGTCGGCGTGCTTGGCGATCGGGTAGGCCAGGCGCCGGCGCCCCAGCCGCTCGTTCACGGCGAACGATCCGCCGCCCTGGGTGACGACCGCGGCGAACGCCTCGACCGCCTCGCGCTCCTCGTCCTCGCTCAGCGTCGGCGGGGTGATGAACAGCGTTTCGTAGGTCTTCATCTGCACCTCTCACGGAGTCCGCCCCCGGACGCGCCGGGAGCGAGGGGTGCCGGGCCGCCCGCGTGCCGCGTGCGACCGCCGAACTCTAGCACCCGGTCCCGCGGGCCGCCACGGGCGCCGGGCTCGTTCCCCCGGCGCCTTGCCGCCGCTTCAGGCGTCCTCGCCCGCGGCCGCGGCGCCCGGTGCCGCGGAGCGGCCGTTGAAGCGGTTCATCGCCGCCTGCACCCCTTCGTCGAGGATCGCCGCCACGGCCTCCGCCCCCAGCGCGACCAGCCCCTCGGCCACCGGCCGCTCGTCGGCCTCGAACGGCTCGAGCACGTACTGCTCGAGCTCGCGCTCGTCGCGCCCTGCGCCGCGCACGCCGAGCCGGACGCGGGGAAAGCCCTCGCCGCCGAGCACGGCGATCAGCGAGCGCATCCCGTTGTGCCCGCCCGAGCCGCCCTCGCCGCGCACCCGGACGCGGCCCAGCTCCAGGTCGGCGTCGTCGTAGACCACGACCAGGCGCGAGGGCGGGACCGGATGGACCGCGAGCAGGGCGACCGCGGCGCGCCCCGCGCGGTTCATGTAGGTCCGCGGCTTGGCCAGCACGACCCGGCCCGCCGGCCGCCGGATCTCCGCGGTCCACGCCCGGCGGCCGACTTCGCCCGCGGCGTGGAACTCGGCGCCCACCTCGCGCGCCAGACGGTCGACCACGAGGAACCCGAGGTTGTGCCGCGTCGCAGCGTAGCGCTCTCCGGGGTTGCCGAGTCCGAGGACCACGGCCACCGGGTCGGTCACGCCGCGCGCCGCGCCGGCCGCCGGGGGGAGCGCCTCACTTGCGCGCCTCGCCCGCGCCTTCCTCGGCCGTCGCCTCCTTGCCCTTCTTCACGACCTCGGGCTCGGCCGCCGCCGGCGCCACCGCCTCCTCCGCCGCCGGTGCCGCGACCTCCTCGGCCTTCGGCAGCGCCACGACCGCGACGATCTGCTCGGGATCGGCCACCACCCGCACCCCGGCGACCGCGATCAGGTCCTTGACCGAGACGTGCTGGTTGATGTGCAGCTCGGAGACGTCGACCTCGAGGTGCTCGGGGATCGCGCCCGGGAGGCACTCCACCTCCACCTCGCGATGCACGAACTCGAGCAACCCGGCCTCGTTCTTGACCCCGGTCGGGATCCCGAGCAGCCGGATCGGGACGTTGACCTGCACCGCCTTGTCGGCGTCGATGCGCACGAAGTCGACGTGGACCGGCCGCGACGTCACCGGGTCGCGCTGCAGCTCCTTGATCATCGTCTCGCGCCGCCGCTGCTGCCCGGCCAGGCTCAGCGTGAAGATCGTGTTCGCGCCGCTGGCGAGCCGCAGCACGTCCTCGATCTTCCGCGGGTCGACCGCGACCAGAAACGGCGGGCGGTCCAGGCCGTAGACGATCCCCGGGACCAGCCCCCGCTCGCGCAGCCGCCGGGCGGCGTTCTTGCCCGTGGCCTCGCGCGACTCCACCTCGAGCACGATGCTTCCGATCCTGGTCATCTTCCCTCCCCCGGCTCCGCGGCCCCGCCCGCGCGGCGGCCCGAGCCGCCCGGAGCGCGACGCTTCAGACGAACAACGAGCTCACCGACGAGTTGCTGTGGATCCGTGCGATCGCCTCCCCCAGCAGGTTCGCGACCTTCAGCACGTGGATCTTCGGATGGCGCGCCTTGGCCTCCGGCAGCGGGATCGACTCGGTGACCACCACCCGCTCGACGTCGCAGCTCGACAGCCGCTCCATCGCCGGACCGGACAGCACCGCGTGGCTGAAGCAGGCGACGACCGACGTCGCGCCGTGCTCGCGCAGCGCGTCGACCGAGCCGACGAGCGTCCCGGCCGTGTCGACCAGGTCGTCGACGATGACGCAGGTATGCCCGCGGACCTCGCCGATGACGTTCATCGTCTGCGCCACGTTGGCTTCGACCCGGCGCTTGTCGATGATCGCCAGCCCGGCGCCCAGCCGCTTGGCGTAGAACCGCGCGCGCTCGACGCCGCCGGCATCGGGCGAGACGATCATCACCCGCTCGTAGCGCTGGGCCGAGATCCAGTCCAGGATCACCGGGGCCGCGAACAGGTGATCGACCGGGACGTCGAAGAAGCCCTGGATCGCCGGCGCGTGGAGATCGAGCGTCAGCAGCCGGTTGACCCCGGCCGCCTGCAGCAGGTCGGCGACCAGCTTGGCCGAGATCGGCACGCGCGGCTTGTCCTTGCGGTCCTGCCGGGCGTAGCCGTAGTACGGCAGCACGGCGGTGATCCGCGACGCCGACGAGCGCTTGAGCGCGTCGACCGCGATCAACAGCTCCATCAGGTGCTCGTTCACCGGCGGGCACGTCGGCTGGATCACGAACACGTCGGTGCCGCGCACGTTCTCGAGCAGCTGGCAGTAGACCTCGCCGTCGCTGAAGCGCGTCAGGTCCCACTGCCCGAGCCCGACGCGCAGGTAGTCGCAGATCGCGCGCGCCAGCGCCGGGTTTCCGTTGCCGGAGAAGATCTTCAGCTCGCGCTTCATGGCGCCGTCCGGCCCGCCGCACGTGCGTGGCTGGGGCGGGAGGATTCGAACCTCCGGATGCCGGCTCCAAAGGCCGGTGCCTTACCGCTTGGCGACGCCCCACCGGCCGTGGACCGGACCCTGGCGCGGCTCATGACGGCGGCCCGCTCCCCTCGGGCTGGCCGGCGACGGAGCCGTCCCGGGCGGCTCCGTCCGCGGACAGATCGCGCAGCGGCGCCGGTGCCGTCCCTCCGGCGTCCGCTACCACCTCGCGGAAGCGGGCGATGATCTGCTCCTCGAAGCGCCGCCGGGTCTCGTTGTTGAGCGGGTGCGCGATGTCCTGGAACGTGCCGTTCTTGCGCCGCTTGCTCGGCATCGAGACGAACAGCCCGTTCGTGCCCTGGATGATCTTGATGTCGCTGACGACGAAGCAATGGTCGAACACCACCGACACGAACGCCTTGAGCTTGTCCTCCTCGATCGGGAAGATCCTGATGTGCGTGATCTCCATCCACCGCTCCCGATCGCTCACCGCGCGCCCAGCCGCACTCCGTCGCGGATCGCCCGCGCCGGCTCGAGCCGCCAGCCGGGGAAGCGCGCGCCGAGCCGCGCGGCCGCGTCGCGCCGCGCGCGGTCGCTGTCGAAGATCCCGTAGACGGTCGATCCACTCCCGCTGAGCAACGCGCTCCTCGCGCCCGATTCGAGCAGGCCGTCGCGGAAGCTCCTCAGCTCGGGCCAGTCCTCGAACACGACCCGCTCGAGATCGTTGGTCAAGGCGCCCCAGTCGTGATCCTGCGACCGCGTGAGAGGTGAGGAGCCGAAAACGCTAACATCGAACCCGGGGAGTGTCAACCGCTGGGCCCGGCGGTAGACCTCGGCGGTGGCGATGCCGAACGGGGGAAGCCCGAGCAGCAGCTCGAGCGGTCCGGCGAACGGCCGAGGCGCGATGCGCTCACCGCGCCCGGTCCCCCGGGCGGTTCCGCCCCACAGGAAGAACGGCACGTCGGAGCCGATCTCGGCCGCGGTCGACGCGAGCTCGTCGGCGCCGAGCGGCGCACCCCACAGCCTGGCGCAGACGACGAGCGCGCCCGCGGCGTCCGAGCTCGCGCCCCCGAGGCCCGCTCCGACCGGGATCCGCTTGCGCAGCGCGAGCGCCGCCCCGGCTCGCGCCAGGCCGAGGCGCTCGGCGAGCCGCCGCGCCGCGCGCACGACGAGGTTCGACTCGTCGGTCGGCAGCGCGGGATCGTCGCACGCCAGGCTCAGGCTCGCGGCCGGCCGCGCCTCGAGCACGTCGCACAGGTCGATCGCCTGGAACAGGGTGTCGATCTCGTGGTAGCCGTCGGGCCGGCGGGCCAGCAGGCGCAGCACGAGATTGACCTTCGCCGGGCAGCGCGCGACGAGCGTGCCGCTCATCGGCGCGCGGCCCCGGAGAACAGCGCGGAGCCGTCCCCTGAGGCCAGCTCCTCGAGCGGCCGCACGGGAATCCCGGGCGGCGGCTCGCCGGTGCCGAGCCTCGATCCGTCGCCGCGCAGCGCCCGCCAGCGCCTGAGGCGCAGCCGCACCACACCCTCGTCCGATCGCAGCTCGAGCGCCTGCGGCAGCGCGCCCGGCCGGCCAGGACCCCGGGCCAGGCTCCAGCCCTCGCCGGCCACGCTGCTCTCGAGCAGGCCGTGCACGAGCTGCTCGGCCGAGATCGGCAGTCCCAGCACTCCGGCCACGAGGTCCGGGCTCGCCGCACCCGCGTAGGCCACGCCGTCCCCGACCGCGGTCACCGCCATGCGGCCCGCCCCGCCGTCGACGATCCACTGCGGCCCGCCGAAGGGACCGAGCAGCTCGGCGTGGAACCGATCGGGTCCGTGCGCGAAGAGCAGCGCGTGGCACGGGCGCGACTGGCCGTCCGCCCGCTCGACGCGACCGCGGTACTCGCCCACGACCGCACGCGAGCCCGGCCCCGAAAAACGGTGCAGTCCGCCGCCCGCGCACCCGACCAGCATCAGGCCCGTGACGGCGGCGGCCACGCCGCGTGCGATCAACGCGGCGGGAACGAAGGGGCGTCGGCGCGCTTCTCGCCGTCGGCGACCCGCGTGTTGTCCTGTTCCGGCGTGTCGCCGTCCGACGCGCGCGCCAGCTTCTCGCGCAGCGCGAGCGGGTCCTCGGGTCCGGCCTCGAGCGCGCGCCGCCAGGCATCGAGCGCCGCGCCGTGCTCTCCCAGCCGCGCGTAGAGATCGCCGAGGTGCTCGAGGATCGTCGGATCCTTCGGCATCTCGCGCGCCGCGCGCTCCAGCGGCTCGCGCGCTTCGTCGTAGCGCCCCAGCTGGTAGTAGGCCCAGCCGAGCGAGTCGAGATAGGCTCCGTTCCACTCGTCGATGGCGAGCGCGCGCCCGATGAGATCGAGGGCCTCCTCGAGCCGGGTGTTGCGCTCGGCGTAACTGTAACCCAGGAAGTTCAGCGCCGGGGCATGCGACGGCTCGAGGCCGAACGCCGCGCGCAGCTCGGGCTCGGCGGCGTCGAAGCGGTCGAGCAGGTACAGGTACTCGCCGAGCAGGAAGCGGGCGTCCGCGCTCCGCGGGTCGCTCGCCACCCACTGCTGCAGCAGCTCGAGCCCCCGCTCCGGCTGGCCGGCAGTGCGGTAGATCTCGGCCACGCGACGCCGCACCTCCGGCCCCAGCAGCTCGATCGCCGTCTGGAACGCGCCCTCGGCCCGGCTCCACCGGCCGCGCCGCGCCAGCGCCTCGCCCTCGAGCAGCGCTGCCGGCCCGTCCTCGTTCAGCTCCCGCAGCCGCCGCACCGTGCGCCGCACCGCGTCCCAGTCGCCGGACTCGACGGCGATGCGACCGGCGATGCGGGCGGTGAGGGGTCCGTCCGGCTGCTCGACACCCCCGAGCAGCGCGCTGGCGGCGGCGAAGTCGCCCCGCCCCAGGTTCAGCAGCGCCATCCGCTGGCGCACCGCGTCCCGCACCGGAGCCGCCTCCGCGGCCGTGCCCCAGCTGGCGAGCGCGATCTCGTAGGCGCCGAGCGCCCCCGCCACGTCGCCCTGGATCTCGAGCGTCTCGGCCAGCAGCTGCCGGAACGAGGGGAACTCGGGAGACTCGGCCACCATCTGCGCGAACAGGGCGGCGGCGTCCGCCATCCGCCCCAGGCTGCGGTAGGCCAGCGCCAGGTTGTTGCGCACGCGCAGGTCGTCCGGATGCTCCTCGCGTGCGCGCTCCAGCGTTTGCACCGCCTCGCTCGCCCGTCCCGACCGCAGGTAGGACTCGCCGAGCAGCCGGCTGCCGACCGCACCCCCCGCGGCCGCGCTCGGCTCCAGCGCCTCGATCACCTTCTCCCAGGCGTCGAGGTTGTGCGCGAGCTGCTCGGCAAACAGCGCCAGGTCCTCGGCCCCGGGGTGGGCCGAGACGAAGTCGAGCAGCGTCTGCAGCGCCTCGGGCTCCTGGCCGGCCTGCAGCAGCAACTGGGCCAGGCTCCGCGTCGCGGTCGAGTCGCCCGGCGTCAGCCGGACGACCTGCCGCCCGGCGTCGATCGCGGCCGCGAGGTCGCCGGCGCGGTGACGGAGCTGGGCCAGGCGCCCGAAGATCTCGGCGTCCGCAGGATGACGGGCGGCCAGCCGCTCGAGCAGCACCAGCGCCTCGTCACGGCTGCTCGTGTCCTCGGGCGCGGCGAGGGCGCGCGACAGCAGCAGATCGGCGAGAAAGCGCAGGCCGCCCTCGTGCTGCGGGTCGATCTCGAGCGCGCGCCGCGCGTGGCGCTCGGCCTGGCCGGGCCGACCGGTCCAGGAGAGCAGGTCCGCGGCCTCGACCAGCAGGTTCGCGTCCTGCGGCTGGGCCTCGAGCGCCCGCTCGATCTCGGCGGAAGCGGCGGCGAACTCCCCGCGCCGTGCGGCCCCCACCGCGAGCATCAGGTGAGCGTAGGCGGTCGCGCGCTCGGCGGTCGCGGCGTCCGCCGGGGCCGCCTCGCCGACCGCGGGCGAGCCGGGCAGCAGCAACGCGAGCGCCACGAGTCCGATCCATCGCCTCGCTGCCTTCACGGTGCCTCCCCCAGGCTGCAACCTCCCGCGGCCGAGGAGCCTCGATGCGAATCGAGAAGCGGAGTCGCCTTCGTGTTCATTGTATCGGGCCGCGCGACGGGCGCCATGCATGTCGATCGGTCCCGCTCCGCCGTCCCGGCCGGCGCCGGCGCGGAGCTTCCGCGTCGTGGTCTCGACGCGGACGCCCGTCCACGCTCCCGGAGCGGTGGACCAAACGTACGGTCCGGAGTTGGGCCAGGCCAGCGCCCGGCCGCCGGGCGGCGCGACACGGCGTGGCCTCGGCTCCGCTCAGACGGCGTCGTCGGGCTCTTCCGCCGCCCGGGCACGCCGGTCGAGGGAGTCAAGCGCCTGACGGAGCTGGTCGGCGGCGGCCGCCGCGTAGTCGTCGCCCCGGCCGCGGACGACCTCGTCGGGTTTCACGCCGTCCCCGTTCCAGCGCTTGCCGGAGGCCGTCTCCCACAGCGCGGCCGAGACCAGCAGGCCCGAGCCGTCTTCCAGCTCGTACAGCTTGACCTCGGCGCCCAGGCCGTAGGTCGGCTCGCCCAGCACCGGCACCCCGCGCTCGGCTTGCAGCAGGCTCGCCAGCGCCTCCGCGCTCCCGGCCGTGGCGCCGTTGACCAGCACCGCGAGCTTGCCCGTCCAGGCGCCGGCCTCGGCCTCGCCCTCGAGCGTCTCGACCAGCCGTCCGCCCCGCTCGCGCAGCCGCAGCAGGGTTCCGCCGGCGAACAGCCCGGCGAGCGGCACGACGTCACGCGTCCGGGGATCGGCCAGGTTGCGCAGGTCGATCAGCAGCGACTCCGATCCGCTCGAGCGCAGCGCCTCGAGCCGCTCCCCCAGCTCCGCCGCCGGAACCCGCTCGAGATCGAGCACCCGCAGCACGGCGTGGCCGCCGACGGCCTCGAGCCGATAGGGCACGCCGCCGCGCACGCTGCGCGGGAGCTCGATCGCTTCGCGGCGGAATCCGTCCGTGGTGTGGATCAGCTCGATCCTCACCGTGCTGTTCACGGCGCCGCTCAGCAGCCGCAGCGCCTGGGTCAGCGACAGGTCGGCCATCGGCCGGCCGTCGATCGCGCGCACGTGGTCGCCGACCTGCACGCCGGCGGCCGCGGCAGCCGAGCCGTCCTCCACCGCCACCACCTGCAGCGCGCGGCCGGCCTTCAGGACCGAGAACCCCGGATCCGCCGGCCCGGGCGGCGGGCCCTTCCACTCCGCCACCTCGGCCGGCGTGAGAAAGGCGCCGTTCGGGTCGAGGCCGGAGAGCATCCCTTCGTAGGCGCCGGTCAACAGCTCGGCCGCGTCGACCGGATCGACGTAGTTCTCGCTCACGAGCGACAGGATCTCGGAGAAGGTCACGACGGTGTTGAACGAGTTGTCCGCCGCCCCGACGCGCACGGCCAGGCCGCCGGCGAGCAGGATCGCGACGAGACCGGTCGAGACGGCGAACAGCAGCGGGCGGGGCGACCTCACGACGACCTCCACCCTGAAAGCTACATGCGCTTCCGGCCGGCGGCAAGGCGCCGCGCTCAGCGCGCGCGCAGCCAGCCCCCCGGATCGACCGGCTTGCCGTCCACTCGCAGCTCGAAGTAGAGCAGCGGGCCGCGCAGCGATCCGGTCTCGCCGACCCGACCGACCGCCTGCTGGCGCAGCACGCGCTCCCCGACCTGGACCGTGAGGACCGAGGAGTGGGCGTAGACCGACATCACGCCGGCACCGTGGTCGACGATCGCGGTCAGGCCGTAGCCGCGCATCCACTCGGCGAACACCACCCGGCCGTCGAACACCGCGCGGATCTCGTCCCCGACGGGTGCCGCGATGTCCCAGCCGGGGTGCGGCACGTCGGTCTGGAACTGCGGGTGGACGATCGTGCCGAAGCCGGCCCGGACCGGACCGTCCGCCGGCCAGTCGAGCAGCCCGCGGAACTTGCGCACGTCGAGCGGGGGCGGCCCGGCGCTGGCGGGCCCTCCCGCCGCCACGCGCCCGGCGAGCGCCTCCGCCGCCGCCGCCAGCTCGCGGACCGCCGTTCGCCGCAACTGCTGGTCGGCCCGGATCCGGGCCAGGGCGGCGGTCTGCCGGCCGCGGCTGCGCTCGAGCGCGCGCCGGGCCTCCTCCAGCTCCCGCTCCACGCCGACGAGGTCCGACCGGGCCCGGGCCAGCCCGTCGCGGGCATCGCCCAGGTGCAGGGCATCCGAGCGGTACGCGGCGACCAGCCGCTGGTCGCGCTCGCTCAGCATCCCGGCGTAGGCCAGCCCGGCCCAGGCGTCCTCGACGCCGGCCCCGCCGAGCAGCCGGCGCAGCTCGGGCTCGCGCCCCGCCTTGTAGATCGCGCGCAGCCGGAGCCGGAGATAGCGGCTCCGCTCGCGCTGCGCGTGCTCGAGGCTCGTGATCGTGCGGTCGTTCCCCGCGAGCTCGCTCTCCACCGCCGCGCGACGCAGCACGACCTCGTCGTATTCCGCGCGGCGCAGCCGCAGTTCGGCGTCGAGCTGCTCGATCTCCCCCAACAGCCCGCGCTCGCGCCCCCCGAGCTCCTGCAGCTCGCGCTCGAAGCGCGCGATCTCGTCGCGCGTGCGGCGCAGCTCCGCCTCGGGCGAGGGGGCGCCCGGCTCGGCGCCGGCGGCGAGCGTCGCGCCGGCGAGGAGCAGCGCGGCCGGAACCCGTCGCGCGCGCCGCGCGGGCCGGCGCCGACCCGCCGCCGCGGCGCGCTCGGCCCCCGCCCCGCCGCGGCTCGAGCTCCACGCCGCCCGTCCCGTGCCGCCCGCCGCCGGCTCGATCGTCTGTGGTACGATCGACGACTCACCCCGCACACGACGCGCAGGACCGGCATGCAGGAGACGCTCTCCGATTCCCTGCCCCACTCGGACGCGGCGGAGCGCTCGCTGCTCGGAGCGGTGCTGGTCGACAACCAGCAGTTCGAGCGCGCCCAGGAGATCCTCAACTCCGGCTCGTTCTACTCGCCGCGGCACCAGAAGATCTACCGCGCGCTGGAGGAGCTGGTCGAGTCGGGCACGGCGCTCGACGTCGTCACGCTGCGGGCCGCGCTCGAGCGCTCCGGCCGGCTGGAGGAGGTGGGGGGTCCGGCCTACCTGGCCGACCTGCTCGAGGGCGTGCCGCGCTCGGCCAACGTCGAGCACTACGCCCGCATCGTGCGCGAGAAGGAGGTGCTGCGCGGGCTGATCCGCGCGGCGCAGTCGATCCTCGGCTCGGCGCTCGCGGCGCGCGGGCGGCTGGACGAGCTGCTGGACGACGCCGAGCGGGCGATCCTGCACGTGGCGGAGGAACGGCTGAGAACCGGCTTCATCCCGCTCAGCGTGACCGCCGAGCAGAGCCTCAAGGCGATCGAGGAGCTGACGCGCCGCCAGGAGCTGATCACCGGCGTCGCGACCGGCTTCCCCGAGCTGGACGAGATGACGGCCGGGCTGCAGCCGGGCGACCTGATCATCATCGCCGCCCGGCCCTCGATGGGCAAGACGGCGCTGGCGCTGAACATCGCCAGCCACGCCGCGCTCAGCCGCGGCAAGACCGTCGGCATGTTCTCGCTCGAGATGGCGCACCAGCAACTGTTCCTGCGGATGCTCTGCTCCGAGGGCTCGGTCGACGCCCACCGCCTGCGCACCGGCCGCGTCGATCGCGAGCAGTGGCAGCGGATCATCAAGGTGTTCGGCAAGCTCTCCGCGGCCCCGATCTTCCTCGACGACACGCCGGGGATCGGCGTGATGGAGATGCGGGCCAAGGCGCGCCGCCTGCGGCGCGAGCACGGCCTCGACCTGTTGATCATCGACTACCTGCAGCTGATGCGCGGGCGCGAGCGGCACGAGACGCGGCAGCAGGAGATCTCCGACATCTCGCGCTCGCTGAAGGAGCTGGCCAAGGAGCTGCACCTGCCGCTCGTCGCGCTGTCGCAGCTGTCGCGCGCCCCCGAGCAGCGCGGCGGCGACCGCCGCCCGCAACTGTCCGACCTGCGCGAGTCGGGCGCGATCGAGCAGGACGCCGACGTCGTGCTGTTCCTCTACCGCGAGGAGATGTACAAGCGCGACGACCCGTCGCTGCAGGGCAAGGCCGAGCTGATCGTCGCCAAGCAGCGCAACGGCCCGACCGGGACGGTGCGGCTGCAGTTCATCCGCGACTTCACCCGCTTCGTCAATCCGGCCCACGGCGACTTCCCCGCCTGAGCGCCGGCCGCTTCGCGCCTCAGATCGGATAGACGTCGTCCCGCCGATCGAGCATGCGGATCTGCCGGCCCCACTGGTGCCGCAGGATCAGCAGCAGGCGGAAGGTGAGGTCCGCCTCCTTGCGCTGCGGGCTGCGCCAGTCCTTCTCCAGCCGCAGCAACCGCGTCCAGCGACTGCTCTCGCTCAAGAGCTTGGTCGCCAGGTTCCAGCGGCCGTCCTTGCCCTGCTGCGACAGCAGCCACTCCATCTGACTCATCAGCAGCGGGTAGCGGTTGATCAGCCCCAGCCGCGCGAACAGCTCGAGGTACACCAGCAGCTCGTCCAGGTTGCCCCGCTTCTGGTAGTCGTCGATCGGGCGCAGCACGATCCCGTTGCCCTTGGCGAACGAGCCCTTGGCGGTCCGCACCAGGCCGAGCACCGGCGCCAGCTGCTGGTAGGTGTCGCCCACGATGTAGTCGAAGATCTTCTTCAGCCGCATCTTGGCGACCTCGCCGTCGAGCAGCCAGTCGGAGAAGGCGAAGGCGCGCGCGACGTACAGGTCCGGCAGGAACGGATAGCCGCTCTGCCAGGCCGCGGCGCGGATCAGCGGATGGCTGGCGCCGATCTCCTCCGTCGGATTGCGCGACACCGGGTTGTCGACGAACGCCGCGCAGCGCTCGAGCAGCTCGAGCAGCGACGTGCGGCAGCGTTCGTCGAGGTAGCCCGCGCGGACCAGCAGCCCGAGCGCCAGGATGCGCAGGAACCAGCGGTAGTACTCCTCGCGCCGCGGGTCGGCCTTGACCACCGACGTGAACTCGAAGAACTTGAGGTCGCGCTTGCTCGTCAGGTAGCTGCGCAGCGTCTTGGCCGCGACCTGGATCGCCCGCGCGTCGCGCTGCCAGCCGTACTCGTAGAGCTGGATCAGCGCGTTCTCCAGGCTGGGCTGGAAGCGGCGCGGGTCGCCGGCGTGGATCCGTCCGCCCCACGTCCCGTCCTTGCGCTGCCGGCGCTGCAGCTGCAGCGCCGGCGCGTGCTCCAGCACCTCGCGCCGGGTCCGCTGCACGTCGGGGTCGTCCCGTCCGCGGTCCAACAGCTCGGTCAGCACGCGGTAGCGGATCGGCGCCCCGGCGTTCTCGAGCAGCCAGGGCGTGGGGTCGGCGCGCAGCGACGATCGCCAGTCGGTCATCGCCGCGCCTCGCCCGCGCCGCCTGCCGCGCCCGCGGCGCGGGCGACGAGCCGCCGGAACTCCCCGAACAGCGCGTGCGAGTCGTGCGGGCCGGGCGACGACTCCGGATGGTACTGCACGGCGAACAGCCGGCGGTCGGGGTCGAAGAACCCCTCGCAGGTCGAGTCGTTGAGATTGACGTGCGTGACTTCGACCCGCGACGGCAGCGTCGCCGGGTCCACGGCGTAGCCGTGGTTTTGCGCGGTGATCGCGATCCGCCCGCTGCGCCGGTCCTGCACCGGATGGTTCGCCCCGCGGTGGCCGAACTTCAGCTTGAACGTGCGCCCCCCCAGCGCCAGCGCCGCGATCTGATGGCCGAGGCAGATCCCGAACACCGGCACGCGTCCGAGCAGGTCGCGCACCGCGTCGATCGCGTAGGTCGCCGCCGCCGGGTCTCCCGGCCCGTTCGACAGGAACACCCCGTCCGGCCGCAAGGCCAGGCTGTCGGCGGCGCTCGTGCCGGCGGGGACGACCGTCACGTCGAAGCCGCTGTCGACGAGCAAGCGCAGGATGTTGCGCTTGATGCCGAAGTCGTAGGCGACGCAGCGCAGCCGCGGGCGCTCGGCCGCGCCGTCGAGCGTGCCGGCCCACGGCGCTTCGCGCCCCCGCTCCCAGCCGTAGCTCGCGGCGCAGGTCACCTGCCCGACCAGGTCCTGGCGCTCCAGCGCCGGCGCCGCCAGCGCCTTGTGCCGCAGCGACTCGGCGTCGTGGTCGTGTGCCGACAGCACTCCGCGCATCGCGCCACGCGTGCGGATGTGCCGCGTCAGCGCGCGGGTGTCGATCCCGGCGACGGCCGGGACCCCGTGCGCCCGCAGGTAGTCGGGCAGCGCGTCGTCGCTGCGCCAGCTCGACGCGCGCGCCGAGATCTGCCGGACCGCGAAGCCCTCGACCTGGGGGGCGGACGATTCGTCGTCCGCGCGATTCGTCCCGTAGTTCCCGATCTCGGGGCAGGTCATGACCACGATCTGGCCGCGGTACGACGGGTCGGTCAGCACCTCCTGGTAGCCCGTCATCGCGGTGTTGAACACCACCTCCCCGGCCCGCTCCGCCGCCGCTCCGAACGACCAGCCGCGGAAGATCCGCCCGTCCTCCAGCCCGAGACTCGCCTCCACCGTTCACCCCCTCGGGCTGCCGGACGGACCGGCCGCGCGGCCGGCCCGCGCCGCGCCGCGCCGCGCCCTGCGCCCGGCCCGGCTCACGAGACCGTCTCCCGCTGCCGCTCGAGAAACGCCTCGAGCGCGCGCAGGCCGGCGGCCAGCGCCGCGAACTCGTCCGGCAGCAGCGACTGCGGCCCGTCGCACAGGGCGTGCGCCGGATCGGCGTGGACCTCGATCATCACACCGTCCGCCCCGGCGGCGAGCGCCGCCCGGGCCAGCGCGGGCACGCTCCTCGCATGCCCCGTGGCGTGGCTCGGATCGACGATCACCGGCAGATGGGTCAGCCGCTTGAGCAGCGGGACGATCGCCAGGTCGAGCGTGAACCGGCTGTGGGTCGAGAACGTCCGGATCCCGCGCTCGCAGAGGATCACGTTCGGGTTGCCGGCGTCGAGCAGGTACTCGGCCGAGTGCAGCAGGTCCTCGAGCGTCGCCGACATCGAACGCTTGAGCAGCACCGGCAGTCCCGATTCCCCGACCTGCTTGAGCAGGGCGAAGTTCTGCATGTTGCGCGCGCCGATCTGCACCACGTCGCCGTGGCGCGCGACGAGCCGGAGCGAGCGCTCGTCGACCGCCTCGGTGACGATCGGCAGGCCCGTTTCCTCCCGCGCCCGGACCAGCAGCTCGAGCGCCTCGGCTCCCAGCCCCTGGAAGTCGTAGGGGCTGGTGCGCGGCTTGTAGGCCCCGCCGCGCAGCAGGTCGGCCCCGGCGAGCCGGACCGCGCGGGCGACGGCGAGGAGCTGCTCCGGACCCTCGACGGCACAGGGCCCCGCGATCAGGGCGAATCGGCCGGACCCGATGGCGCAGGCACCGACGCGAACGACGGTGTCCGGCCGGCCCGCCGCCCGCAGGGCGCGCCACGCCGGTCGCAGCACCGGAACCACGCGCGCCACCCCCGGCAGCGTCTCGAACACCGCGGGGTGGGGAGGCTCCGGCCCCCCGCTGACGCGCACCGCATGATCCGCGCCGCACGCCATCGGCTCCGCCTCGTGCCCCAGCCCACGCGCGACACCGGCGACGCGGTCGAGGTCCTCGCGCGTGCATGCAGCCTTCATGTAGACGAGCATTCCGGCGCGGGTCCCCAAACCCTCTGAAGAGAACGGCGATAGTAGCGAAACGACTATGCGGAATCAACCGCCGAAAGAGGTGTCCGCGGCGGCGGCACGCCCCGGAAACCGTTGCGTTGACGCACGTTCCGCGCTGTGCTAGCTTCGCCGCTCGCCCGAAACTCGCGCCTCCCGCCGTGTGGAGCGCGGGCGGTCTTCAGCGTCAGGCGCGTAGCTCAGGGGGAGAGCGCTACCTTGACACGGTAGAGGTCGGCGGTTCGAAACCGCCCGCGCCTACCAGGAAGGAGACGTCCGCCCGCGGGGTGCGGCCGCGCGGGGCGGAACGGCCGTCCGGGGTGCTCGGGCGGGAAGGTCTTGCCAGATGCCCGAGAATGCCCCCGCGATCCGGATCACGCTGCTCGACGGGAAGGTCGTCACGGTGGCGCGGGGGACGACGCCGCTCGCGGTCGCGACCGGGATCTCGCGCAAGCTCGCGGCCGGGGCGGTGGTGGCGAAGGTCGACGACCGGCTGGCCGACCTGACCGCTCCGCTCACCGCCGACGCCCGGCTCGAGATCCTCGGCCCCGATGCCCCCGAGGCGTTGCACGTCCTGCGCCACTCGACGGCCCACGCCACGGCGCAGGCGGTCCAGGAGCTGTTCCCCGGGACGAAGATCGGCCAGGGCCCGGTGATCGAGAACGGCTTCTACTACGACTTCGACCGCGACGCCCCGTTCTCGGAGCAGGACCTCGCGGCGATCGAGGGCCGGATGCGGGAGATCGTCGCCCGCGACCTGGCGATCGAGCGGCTCGAGATCCCGCGCGAGCAGGCGCTCGAGCATTTCCGCCGCGAGGGCGAGCCCTACAAGCTCTACTTCGCCGAGACCAAGGGCGGTCCGACCGTCTCGGTCTACCGCCAGGGCGGGTGGACCGACTTCTGCCTCGGGCCGCACGTGCGCTCGACCGGATGCCTGAAGGCCTTCAAGCTGCAATCGGTCGCGGGCGCGTACTGGCTCGGCGACGAGAAGAACAAGATGCTGCAGCGCATCTACGGCACCGCGTTCTTCTCCGAGGAGGAGCTGGCGCGGCATCTGGCGCTGCTCGAGGAGGCGCGCCGGCGCGACCACCGCCGGCTGGGACGCGAGCTGGGCCTGTTCTCGTTCCACCCCGAGGCGCCGGCCAGCCCGTTCTTCCTGCCGCGGGGCGCCGCGCTCTACAACCGCCTGATCGCCTACGTGCGCGAGCTGTACGTCGAGCACGGCTACGACGAGGTGCTGACGCCGCAGATCTTCGACGCCGGCCTGTGGCATCGCTCCGGCCACTACGAGCACTACCGCGCCCACATGTACTTCACCGAGATCGACGGGCGGGAGTACGCGGTCAAGCCGATGAACTGCCCGGCCCACTGCCTGATCTTCGCCGAGGGCCGCGCCTCCTACCGCGAGCTGCCGGTGCGGCTCGCCGACTTCGGGCGGCTGCACCGCTACGAGCTGTCGGGGGCCGTCGCCGGGCTGACCCGCGTCCGCAGCTTCTCCCAGGACGACGGCCACATCTTCTGCGCCGAGGAGCAGGTCGAGGACGAGGTGCTGCGCGCGCTGCGCATGATGCTCGGCTGCTACGAGCTGTTCGGCTTCAGCGTGCGGATCCTGCTCGCGACGCGACCGGCGGAGCGCGCCGGCGACGACGCGCTGTGGCAGCGCGCCGAGGACGCGCTGCGCCGAGCGCTCGAAGAGCACGGCTACGCGTTCGAGATCGCCGCCGGCGAGGGGGCGTTCTACGGCCCCAAGATCGACTTCCTGATCCGCGACGCGCTGGGCCGCGAGCACCAGCTGGGGACGGTGCAGCTCGACTACGTGCAGCCCGAGCGGTTCGACCTGCGCTACATCGATCGCCACGACCGCGAGCAGCGCCCGGTGATGATCCACCGCGCGATGCTCGGCTCGCTCGAGCGCTTCATCGGCCTGCTGATCGAGCACTGCGGCGGCGCCTTCCCCTTCTGGCTCGCGCCCGAGCAGGTCCGCCTGCTGTCGATCACCGAACGGGCGGCCGGCTACGCCGCGGAGCTGCGCCGGCGGCTGGCCGCCGAGGGGCTGCGCTCCGGCGCCGACCTGCGCAACGAGAAGATCGGGGCCAAGATCCGCCAGGCGCAGCTCGAGCAGGTCCCGGCGATGCTCGTGGTCGGCGACCGCGAGGCCGCCTCCGGCACCGTCGCCCTGCGCACCCGTCGCGGCGGCGACCAGGGCGCGCTATCCTGCGACGCCTTCGTGGAGCGGGCCCGGGAATGGAGCCGCAGCCGGATCGGCGAGATCTGAGCCCGCGGCACGGGAGGAGACGATGCCCCGACTGAAGAGCCATCGCGGAGCGGCCAAGCGCTTCCGCTCGACCGCCAGCGGCCGCTTCAAGCGCTCGAAGGCGTTCAAGAGCCACATCCTGACGAAGAAGACCACCAAGCGGAAGCGCCACCTCGACACGCCGACCATGGTGTCCGACGCCGACCATCGCCGCGTCGCGCTGATGCTGCCCTACGGGAAGCACTAGCGCCCGTTGCGCGGAGCCGAAACCTGCGGAGCGGCGCGCCCGGGGTCCTGCTAGGATCCGGGCTCGCAGCGGAGCCGGGAGGAGACGATGCCCCGAGTCAAGCGCGGCAACAAGCGCCGCCTCAAGCGCAAGAAGATCCTGCGGCGGGCCAAGGGCTACTACCTGTCGAAGTCGAAGCTCTACCGCATCGCGCGCGAGCAGGTGCAGCGCTCGCTGGCCTACGCCTACCGCGACCGGCGCGCGCGCAAGCGCCAGTTCCGCCGGCTGTGGATCGTACGCATCAACGCCGCGGCGCGCGCGCACGGCCTGTCGTACTCGGAGCTGATCGCCGGCCTCAAGCGCGCCGGGATCGGCCTCGACCGGCCGATCCTGGCCGACCTCGCCGTGCGCGACGCCGCCGCCTTCGGGCGGCTGGTCGAGGCGGCGCGCCAGGCCGGCGCCAGCGCCTGAAGACCCGGTGCGATCGACGATCGAGCGCCTGGCGCGCGAGTTCGGCGACGCCCTGGCGGCCGCCGGGCGCGACCTGCGGGCGCTCGAGTCGCTGCGCGTCCGGCTCCTCGGCCGCAAGGGCGAGCTGCCGGCGCTGATGCGCCGGCTGGCCGAGCTGCCGGCGGGCGAGCGCCCGGCGGCCGGCGTCGCGGTCAACGACTTCAAGCGCGACGTCGAGGCCCGCCTGGAGCAGGCGACCCGGGCGGCGGCGGCGGCCGAGCGCGAGCGCCGGCTCGAGCGGGAAGGTCCCGACCCGAGCCTGCCCGCCCGCTCGACCTGGGTCGGCTCGCTGCACCCGGTGACGCAGGCGCGGCGCGCGCTCGAGCGGATCTTCGTCGAGATGGGGTTCAGCGTCGAGAGCGGCCCGGAGGTCGAGGACGACTTCCACAATTTCCGGGCGCTGAACATGCCCGACGGGCATCCGGCCCGCGACGCCCAGGACACGTTCTACGTCGAGGATGGGATGCTGCTCCGCACCCACACCTCCCCGGTGCAGATCCGCACGCTCGAGCGCCGCGCGCCGCCGCTGCGGATGGTCTGCCCCGGCCGCGTCTACCGCCGCGACATGGACGCGACCCACCTGCCGATGTTCCACCAGCTCGAGGCGCTCGTCGTCGGCGAGCGGATCTCGATGGCCGACCTCAAGGGAACGCTGGGCGCCGTCTGGCGCCGCTACTACGGCGACGAGGTGCGGATGCGGCTGCGCCCCGGCTACTTTCCGTTCGTCGAGCCGGGCTGCGAGTACGACATCTCGTGCGGCGTCTGCGCCGGGCGCGGCTGCCGGGTCTGCAAGCGCTCGGGGTGGATCGAGCTGGGCGGCGCCGGCATGGTGCACCCGGCGGTGTTCGAGGCCGTCGGTCTCGACCCCGAGCGCTGGTCCGGCTTCGCCTTCGGGCTCGGCCTCGACCGGATCGCGATGATGCGCCACGGGATCGACGACCTGCGCCTTTTGGTCGAGAGCGACCTGCGCTTCCTGCGGCAGTTCCCGGTCTGAGGCGGCGGTGCTGTTCTCGGTCGAGTGGCTGTGCCGGATCGCGGGCGTCGCCGCCGACGCCGCGCGGCTGGCCGAGGCGCTGACCGCGCGGGGACTGACCGTCGACTCGATCGACGAGCGCGGCGGCGGGGCCGTGCTCGAGGTCGACGTCCCCGCCAACCGGCCGGACTGCCTCGGGCATCGCGGCCTGGCGCGCGAGATCGCGGCGGCGCTGGGCGGCCGCCTGGCGCCGCTCGCGGCCGGGCCGGCTGCGGCCGGCGGCGGCGAGCGCGTGCGGGTGACCGTCGAGGACCCCCGGCTGTGCCCGCGCTACACCGCCGGCGTGGCGTCCGGAGTCCGCGTCGGCCCCGCCCCCGGCTGGGTCGTGCAGCGGCTCGAGGCCTGCGGGCTGCGATCGGTCAACAACGTGGTCGACGCCTCGAACCTCGTGATGCTCGAGCTGGGACAGCCGGTCCACTTCTTCGACCGCGCGCGCCTGGGAGGCGGCGGCGCCGAGATCGTCGTCCGCCGCGCCCGCTCCGGGGAGAGCCTGACCACCCTCGACGGCGTGGCCCGCCGGCTCGACCGCGACGTGCTCGTGATCGCGGACGCCCGGCACCCGATCGCGCTCGCCGGCATCATGGGCGGCGCCGAGACCGAGATCGGTCCGGACACGCGCGAGGTGCTGGTCGAGGCGGCGCGGTTCGACCCGCGGTCGGTCCGTGGCGCGGCGCGGCGGCTCGGCCTGCAGACGGACGCGAGCTTCCGCTTCGAGCGCGGCGTCGACGCCGCGGGGATTCCGGCCGCGCAGCGGCTGGCGCTGCGCCTGCTCGAGGAACTGGCCGGTGCGCGATCGGCCGGGGAGTTCGTCGACGTCGACCCCGTGCCGACGGCCCCGCGGGTGCTCTCGCTCCGCCACTCGAGCCTGGAGCGGCTGCTCGGCTACGCGGTCGAGCCTGCGGCCGCCGCCGCCGCCCTGCACGCGCTGGAGCTCGACCCGGCAGAGCCGCAAGGCGATCGGCTCCACGTCCGGATCCCGTCGTGGCGCGCCGATCTCGAGCGCGAGGCGGACCTCGTGGAGGAGGTCGCCCGGCACCTGGGCTACGAGCGGATTCCGGCACGGGCGCCCGAGATCGCCGCGGGCGGCGCGAGCGCGGCCGAGTCCGCGGTCGAGGATCGGGCGCGGGACCTGATGGCCTGGCGCGGGTTCCACGAGGCGATCGGCTACGCGATGCTCGGCGCCGGCGAGGACGCGCCGTTCGTGCGCGACGGCGCCCCCGCGGCGGTCGCGATCTCGAACCCGATCGCCGAGCCGCTGAGCCACCTCAGGCGCTCGCTCCTCCCCGGGCTGCTGCGGGCGCTCGAGCTGAACCTCAGGCGCGGGACGCGGGACGTGCGGCTGTTCGAGGTGGCCCGGGTGTTCCTCGCCTCCGGCGCGGGCGGGCCGATCGCCGAGCCCTCTCGCCTCGGCCTCGCCTGGTGCGGTGCCGCGTCCCCCGCCCACTGGAGCGCCCCGACCCGCGAGGTCGACCTGTTCGACCTGCTGGGCACGGTCGAGGGCGTGCTCGAGGGACTGGCCCCCTGCGCCGGGATCGCGCGGCAGCCCGCCTCCGCCCCGGCCTGCGATCCGCGTGCGTCCGTCGTGTGGTGCGGCGCGGCCGGACCCCCGCTCGCCTGGGGGGGCGCGCTCCACCCCGAGCGGCAGGAGGCGCTCGGCGCTCCGGTGTTCGTCGCGGAGTTCGACCTCGCCGCGATCGCCGGGATCGCGCGGCCGGCGCCGCCGTTCCGCGACGTCCCGCGGCTGCCGGCCGTCACCCGCGATCTGTCGCTCGTCCTGGCTCCGCGCACCACCTTCGCCGAGCTGCTCCGGGCCCTCGGCGCGGTTCCCGCTCCGGCGGCCGTCGAGTTCAGCGCGATCGACCGCTACTCGGGCCCGCCGCTCGAGCCGGGCGAGGTGTCGCTCACGCTGCGCTTCCGGCTGCAGCCGCTCGAGCGCACGCTGACCACGCCCGAGACCGAGTCCTACCGCGCCGCGCTGGTGGCCCGCCTCGAGGCGGATCTCGGCGTGCGGCTCCGCGCCTGAGCGCCGGGCGGGACCGCGCCCGGCGCCGTCGCCGGCCGGGTGCTCGTGGAGTAGAATTGACAGCCGATGAGCGACCAGATTAGGCTGCTCGAGGATCGCGTCGGCCGCGCGGCCGACGGGTTGCGCCGGCTGCGCGAGGAGCGCGACCGGCTGCGGGAGCAGGTGCACACGCTGCAACACGACCCCGGCGGCGAGCTCGGCGCAGACCGGGCGGAGGAGCGCGCCTGGCGCGCCACCCGGAGCGAGGTCGTCGCGGCGCTGCGCGAGGCGGCCGAAGCGTTACGCGAGGAATGAACGACCGAGATCGTCGCGAGGATCGATGAATGTCCGAGCAGTTGGAGGCGAGCGGCGAGGCCACCCCGGTGAGCATCTTCGGCCGCACCTACCACCTGCGGGGCAACGAGGACCCGGAGTACCTCGTCGAACTGGCCGAGCTGGTCGACCGCCGGATGCGGGGCGTGGCCGAGGCGACGGGGACTGCCGACACGTTGAAGGTCGCGATTCTGGCTTGCTTGAACGTTGCGGATGACTACTTGCAGGTTCGCCGCGGAGGCTCCCCCCGTCCCGACGAGGGGACCGAGAAGCGGCTGGCCCGCTTGGTGACGTTGCTCGACGAGGCTCTCGCCGGGTAGCGGCGGCCTCGGGCGAGGCGGAGGTGCGGTCGATTTCCAGTTCGCGCGCGGCCGTCCGGGAGTGCCGGGCGCCGGGCGGTCAGCCGATGAGCTTGACGAATCCCTGCGGGGCCCGTGATGGATCGCATGCATCGAGCCAATCGTCAGAAGGCGGAGCCCGACATCGCGTCGCGGTGAGCACGCCTGCCGCGCTGCGGCGCGGCAGGAAGCCTGAAGCGGCGCTCGAGGGCTCCCACGTGGTAAGACTGGTTCGGACCCATCGATCCACACGACCCGCGCGGGGGATTGCCACGCGCTGACCCGACCGCCCCTGCCTTGGCCCGCGGCCCGCGTGGGGCGCGCCCAGGGTGGAAGCCGAGTTCGGTCTGATCTCCTCGCTCTTGGTCGCGGCCGGCGTCGCGGCCCTGCTCACCGGTGTCGGCGTCGCGCGCCGGCGCCTGTCGCGGGCGGCCGAGCAGGCGCGCCGCCTGGCCGACGACCTGCGCCGCGAGGCGGAGCGGGAGCGCAAGGAGATCCTCGTCACGGCCCAGGAAAAGGCGCTGGCGCTCGAGGAGCAGGCCGACCGCCGCGAGCGGGACCTCGACGAGCGTGCGGCGCAGGTCGAGGAGCGCGCCCGCAACCTGCAGCGCGTGGATGCGGAGCTGGCGCGGCAGCGGCGCGAGGTCGAGCAGCAAGCCGTGGCGCTGGTCGCCCAGCGCGACGCCGCGGCGGCCGCGGCCGCCGCCGCCGCCGCGCACGAGGAGGCGATCCGCCGCAAGCTGGAGCAGACCGCCGGCCTGACCGCGGCTGAGGCGCGGGCCGAGCTGGTCGCCGGCATCGAGGCCGAGGCCCGGACGGAGGCCGAGCGCATCGCGCGCACGATCGAGGAAGAGGCCCGGCAGAACGCCGAGGCCGAGGCGCGCAACCTGATCCTCCAGGCCTCGCAGCGGGTCAACATCCGCGACGTGATGGAATCCACGGTCAGCTTCATCGAGCTGCCCAACGACGAGATGAAGGGCCGGATCATCGGCAAGGAGGGGCGCAACATCCGCGCGCTCGAGATGGCGACCGGGATCGACCTGATCGTGGACGACACGCCGCGCTCGATCTGGATCTCCTCGTTCGACCCGGTGCGCCGGGAGATCGCGCGCGTCGCGATCGACCGCCTGCTGGTCGACGGCCGGATCCACCCGGCGCGGATCGAGGAGGTGGTCCAGGAGGTCGCGGCCGGGATCGACGGGCTGATCGAGGAGAAGGGGCACGAGGCCGCCTACACGCTCGGGATCACCGACCTCCATCCCAAGCTGGCGCGGCTCGTCGGCCGCATGCGGTACCACACCAGCCGCGGTCACAACCTGCTGCAGCACTCGCTCGAGGTGGCGACGATCGCCGCCCACCTGGCGCGCGAGCTCGGCGGCCGGCCCGAGGTCGCGCTGCGTGCCGGCCTGCTGCACGAGATCGGCCAGGTGGCGGACGACACGCCGGGGCACTCGACGCTCGACACCGCCGAGCTGTGCGCGCGCCATCGCGAATCGGAAGCGGTGGTGCAGGCCGTCCGGACGCTGAACCACGACGTTCCGGCGACCTCGCTCGAGGCGCTGTTGCTGCACACCGCGAACCGCCTGAGCGACAATCGGCCGGGCGCGCGCAAGGAGAACCTGGCGGTGTTCATCGAGCGTCTGCGGCGGCTGGAGACGATCGCGCGCGGGTTCGACGGGGTGCAGCGGGCGTTCGCCGTCAAGGCCGGCAAGGAGCTGCGCGTGATCGTCGACGTCGATCGGACCCGCGACGAGACGGCCTACGATCTGTCGAAGCAGATCGCCCGCGCGATCGAGCGCGAGCTGTCCTACGCCGGGCAGATCAAGGTCAGCGTCGTCCGCGAGCGGCGGGCGGTGCGGTTTGCGGTCTAGCCGCCGCCCCGGCGCCCCCGGCGCCGAGCCGCGTCCGGCGCGCTGCCGACTCGACCAGCTGTTGCAGCAGCGCGGGCTGGCGCCGAGCCGGGCCGCGGCCCAGGCCTACGTGCTCGCCGGTCGCGTCTTCTCCGGGGCCGAGCGGCTCGACAAGCCCGGCACGCGGCTGCCGCACGACGCCCCGCTCGCGCTGCGCCCGGGAGCGCCCTTCGTCGGCCGCGGCGGCGTCAAGCTGGCGGGCGCGCTCGAGCGCTTCGGGCTCGGGGTCGCGGGGCTCGACGTGCTCGACGTCGGCGCCTCGACCGGCGGATTCACCGATGCCCTGCTGCGAGCCGGCGCCGGGCGCGTGATCGCGCTCGACGTCGGGCGCGGGCAGCTCGACTGGTCGCTGCGCAACGACCCCCGGGTCCACGCGCTCGAGGGGGTCAACGCGCGCCGCCTCGAGCCGGCCCGGCTCCCGTTCGTGCCGGCCCTGGCCGTGATCGATGTATCCTTCATCTCGCTCCGGCTCGTGCTTCCGGCGGTCGTCAACTGTCTGGCCGCGGGTGGGGAGGTCGTGGCGCTCGTCAAGCCGCAGTTCGAGGTGGGGCGCGCCGCGGTCGGCCGCGGCGGGATCGTGCGCGACGGGCGGCTGCACCACGACGTGCTGCTGCGGATCGCCGAGTTCGCGCGCGAGCGCGGCTGGGGCGTGGCCGACGTCTGCGCCTCCCCGCTGCGCGGCAGCGACGGCAACCGCGAGTTCTTCCTCCGGCTGCGACCCGACGGCGGCGGGCTCGAGCGGGCCGAGCGCGAGCGCCGGATCGCCGCCGCGCTCGCCGAGCGGGATCCGGCGTGAGCCGCGAGGAAGCCGGCCGGCGCGCGATCCGGCGGGTCGCCGTCGTGGCCAAGGCCGGCGCTCCCGAGGGCACGCGCCTGGCGTCGGCGCTCGCCGAATGGCTCGAGGCCCGCGGCATCGAAGCCTGCTGCGACGCGGAGACCGCGGCGGCGATCGGGCGCGCGGGGGCCGGCCCGCCTGCGGCGCCGCCCGACGAGGTCGACCTGGTGGTCGTCGCCGGCGGGGATGGCACGCTGCTCGGCGCCGCGCGGAGCGCCGGTCCCCGCGGCATCCCGATCCTGGGCGTCAACTCCGGCAGCCTCGGCTTCCTGACCGAGCTGCACGCGGCCGAGATGTTCGCGGGGCTCGAGGCGGTGCTCGAGGGACGCTTCACGATCGAGGAGCGGCAGACGCTGCGCGTACGCTACGGCCCCGCGGCCGGCCCGGCCGACGAGTACGCCGTGCTGAACGACGTGGTCATCACCAAGGGCGCGCTGGCGCGGATGATCGACCTGCGCGTGACGATCGACGACCAGGACGTGGCGACGTACACCAGCGACGGGCTGATCGTCGCCACGCCCACCGGGTCGACCGCCTACAACCTGTCGGCCGGCGGGCCGATCCTCGACCCGCGGATGGGGGCGATCGTGCTCTCGCCGATCTGCCCGCACACGCTCACCTACCGGCCGCTGGTCGTCCCGCGCGACGTGCGCGTCGAGGTCTCGCTGCGCAGCGGCGACGAGGAGGTGTACCTGACGCTCGACGGGCAGGTCGGCCTGCCGTTCCGGCCCGAGCAGCGGCTGTCGATCGACGACCATCCGCGGCCGGTCCGGCTGGTGCGGGTGACCGGCCGCGGCTTCTTCGAGGTGCTGCGGCGCAAGCTGCGCTGGGGCGAGCGCTAGTGCCGGCGTCGGGCCGGGCGGCCTGGGGCCCGATCGCCGGCTACTGCCTGTACGACGTCGCCAACTCGTCGTTCACGACGCTGATCAGCACGGTCGCGTTCGCCGTCTACTTCTCGCAGGTCGTCGTCGGCGCCGGGGACGGGCGGAGCGACCTGCTGTGGAGCGCGACGACGGCGGGCGGCCACCTGGTGCTGATCCTGAGCGCCCCGCTGCTCGGTGCCGTGGCCGACCGCGCCGGGCGGCGCAAGCGCTTCCTGCTGCTGAGCACGGTGCTGACGGTCGTCAGCTGCGCGCTGCTCTCGACGGTCGGGCCGGGTCAGATCGGGCGCGGGGTCCTGCTGTTCCTCGTGGCCAGCGTCGGCTTCGAGGGCGGCTACATCTTCTACAACGCGCTGCTGCGCGAGGTCTCGACCCCGGCGACGCTCGGCCGGATCTCGGGGCTGAGCTGGGGCGTCGGGTTCCTCGGCGGCCTGGCCGCCCTGGCCCTCTGCGCGCCGCTGCTCACGCCGCTGCTCGATGCCGCCGGGCGCCCGGTCGCGTCGGCCGTCGCCGGCTACCGCCTGTCGTTCCTCGTCGTCGCGCTGTTCTTCGCGCTGGTCTCCGTCCCGACCTTCCTGCTGGTACCCGAGCCCGCCGCCCCGCCCGCGCGCGGCTCGTGGCGCGAGCACGGCGCCGTCGGCCTGAGCCGGATCGCGGCCACGCTCTCCCAGCTGCGGCGGCACCGCGACGCCGCCCTGTTGGCGGCGGCCTCCGCCTGCTACTACGGCGGGATCGAGACGGTGATCAAGTTCTCCGCGATCTACGCCACGGTCACCTTCGGCATGCAGGGCCCGGAGCTCACGCGGCTGTTCATCCTGGCCAACGTCGTGGCGGCTCCGGGCACGCTCGCCGGCGGCGCCCTGGCCGACCGGATCGGCCACCGCCGGGCGCTGGCCGGCACGCTCCTCTTGTGGTTCGGGCTGCTGGCGCTCGGCGCGAGCGCCGGGAGTCCGCGCGCGCTGTGGCTGCTCACGCCCGGCATCGCGATCGCGACGGGCTCGACGCAGGCCATCGGGCGCGCGCTCTTCTCGCGGCTCGCGCCGGCGGCGCGCGAGGCGGAGTTCTTCGGCTTCTACCTGCTGTGCAACAAGGCGGGCTCGATCGGCGGCCTCGTGCTGTTCGGCGCGATCTCCTGGCTCAGCGGCAACCAGCGCCACGCCTTGCTCGCGGTGGCCCCGCTGTTCCTGGCGGCGCTCGTGCTCGTGCTCGCGATCCGGCGCGGGCCGCCGCCGGAGCCGGCCTGAGCGGGCCGGAATCGCGCTCCGGGCGCCGGCGGCGTCGAGGGTTGCCGAGCGGGTGGCGCGCGCCTAGATTCGCCTCGCTGCTCGGCCATGCCGGGGCGCGACGCGATGCAGGACATCGACAAGGCCGCCATGGGGCGGCGCATCCGCCAGATCCGGCTGGGCGCCAGTCTGCGTCAGTGGGAGCTGGCGAAGCTGCTCGGAACGACGCAGTCCGCCGTCCACAAGTACGAGCACGGCGTCGTGCCCGAGCCGCGCCGGCTGGTCGAGCTGGCGCGCATCGGCGGCACGAGCGTCGAGTGGGTGCTGACCGGCGCCCACTGGGAGAACGGATCGGAGGAGCAGGAGCGGGTCTCCCCCGAACTCTTGCGGACCGCCTGCCTGCTGCGCGAGATCAGCGAGGAGGGGCGCGCGGCGGTCAACGAGGCGCTGCGCATCATCCGCGATGCGGTGCGCGCCGTCGGCCCGGCCGAGCCCGGCGCGGCCGAGCCCCGGGGCGCGGAGGCGGCGAGCCTGCTGCGCGCGCACGGCGCCGAGACGCTGGAACTGCTGGCCCGCGCCCAGCGCATCCAGCTCGCGGTGCTGCAGCGCGTGGCCGCGGACGCGGGCGAGCGGCTGGCGCGATCGCCGCTGCTCGAACGGCTCGGCCCGCCGCGCGACGGGACCTCGTGCGACGGATCCTCCCGCGGGCGCTCATGAGCGCGGACCGGCGGCCTCCTGGAACCGCCGTGCGCAGAACCCCGGGCCGAGGATCGCGATGAACCAGCCGGCACGCGGGCCCCGCGGCTTTCCCAGCAGCGCGAGATAGATCGCCCGGAACAGCTCGGCCGGGGGCAGCGGCGCAAGCTCGCCCGCCAGCTCGTAGACCGCGGCGTGGACGGCGGGCCCGTCCATCCCCTCGCGCAGCCGCTCCGCCAGCCGCGCGAGGAACGTGCGCTGCCCGGCGCTCAGCTCGGCCGCCTCCGCCGGCAGCGCTTCGCACACCTGGAACCGCAGATCGTCGGGCGCGAAGCCGTCGAGCCAGCGCCGGGCGTATTCGACCCGTCCGCGGACGGCCTCCGCCGGAGCCTGCGCGTAGCCCGTGCGGGCCAGGATCTCGCGGATCCGCTCCGGGTCGAAGCCGGCCGCCTGGGCCACGACGACCAGGTGCTTGAACGGGACGCCGGTGGGACGGAACTCCCCGGCCCGCGACAGCGCCAGGGCGCGATCGTCGCGGCGGGCCGATGCCGCGTCGTCCATCTCGTCCACCAGCTGCAACAGCGGCAGCCCGGGATCGAACTCGATCGTCCGCTGCGGGCGCTCGCGCAGCACCAGGTAGCGCAGCACGTCGGGCGGCACCACCTCGAGCATCCGCGCGATGCTCAGCACGTTGCCCCGGCTGGAGGACATGTCGCCCCGGCCGCGCAGCCGGATCCACTCGTAGGGCACCGCGTCGGGCGGCTCGCCGCCGAAGACCTCGCGTACGATCCGCACACCCGTGTCGTACGAGCCGCCGCGCGTGGCGTGGTCCTTGCCGAACGGCTCGATCGTGACGCCGAACAGCTTCCAGCGCGCCGGCCAATCGACGCGCCAGACGAGCTTGCCGCCGCCGGCCATCGGCACCGTCCCGCGGGTCCCGCAGGCGCACTCGTAGTCCACGCTCGCCGCGGCGACGGAGAACCCGCGCACCGTGGCCGAGGTCATGCGCCCGCAGCCGCCGCAGATCGGCGTGAACGGGGACCACGCGTCACCGACCTCCTTGCCCGTCAGCTCGCGGAGGATCGCCGCGATCCGCGCACGCCCCTCGAGCGCAAGCACGATCAGCGGGGTCATGCGGCCCGAGCGGTAGACCGCGTCCGCGCGCTCGACCTCGGGCTCGACGCGCAGCGTGTCGAGCGAGGCCAGGAACGGCTCGAGGAAGTGGTCGGCGTAGGACGGGTGCCGCGCACAGGGGCAGCGGATCCGCGACAGCGGGCGGCCGACGAGCGGCGCGTAGACTGCGGGATCCAGGAACGGATAGACGTGCCGCAGCGGATCGAGCTCGTCGGCGACGAAGTTCAGCCGCGCCTCGACCCCCCGCTCGCGCAGGGCCCGCCGCACCGCGTCCGCGGTCAGCATCTCGCGCAGGTTGCCGACGTGGATCTCGCCCGACGGCGAGATCCCGGTCGAGATCACGTGGCGCGCCGAGCGGTCGGCCAGCCGGGCGGCGATCTCGTCGGCCCAGTGACCGTCGGGCGGCCGCTCGAGCATCGACCCCGGCTCCCGCACCGGGCTCAGGCGACCCGACGCATCTCGATCAGGCGCCACAGCCCGAAGAGGTTGACGCGGCGCTCCGCCAGCACTTCGAGCCGCGGGCTGGCCGTCACGACCTCGCGTGGGACGTCGAGCCGGAAGCCGATCCACTTCGAGGCCGGCGTCAGCCCGCGCTCGAGCAGGCGCAAGGGCGCCCACGTGCTGGCGAAGTGGTTGACGACGAGCACCGTGCCGCCCGGCTTGCAGACGCGGGCGATCTCGGCCATCACGCGCGCCGGCTCGGGGACGACGGAGATGACGTACGGGGCGAGGACGTGGTCGAACGTGGCGTCGGCGAAGGCCAGCTGGCGGGCGTCCATCAGCCGCAGATCGAACCGCCGCCCGGCGAGTCCCTCGGCCCGCTCCCGCGCCTGCTCCAGCATCGGCTCCGAGATGTCGATGCCGGAGACGTGGCAGGCCGGCGGGTAGTACGGGAGCGACAGCCCGGTGCCGACCCCCACCTCGAGCACCCGCTCGCCGGGGCGCACGTCGAGGCTCCGCACCGCCAGCCGGCGCCCGGGCCCGAGCGCCCAGTCGAAGCAGCCGTCGTAGACCCGCGCCAGAGCGGCGTACACCCGCTCGACGCGCCGCGAATCGACCGCGGCCCGCTCGGCCGCCGTGGTGCGAGACATCGGCCCCTCCTCGGCAGCGCCGGATCTTATCACAGCCGTGGTGCCGCTCCGTGCTGCGGAACCCCCACCGCGCGGCAGCCCGCGGCGTGCTTGACTCCGCCCGGCAGGTCGGGTAGTTTTTTCGCTCCCTTCGACGGCTACGAGGAGGTCGTTCCGTGAAGCGCACGCACGCCGGCCTGGCCCTGCCGCTGCTGCTCGCCTTCGGCGCCGCGGGCTGCGAGACGGACCAGCCGCTCGAGGAGGGCCTGCGCAACGCCGGGCTGACCTTCTCCGGGACCGGCGCGTCGGTGGCGAGCTACCGGCTCTACCAGTTGTTCGAGGACTCCGAGGACCCGGACGGAGACGGCTTTCCCGACGGGGACGGCAATCCTGACGACATCGACGGCGACGGGAATCCGGACTTTTCCCCCTACTGCGTGAATCGCGAGGTGCCGGTCACGCCGCTCTCCGCGCCCTGGCCGTTCTCGATCGAGGTCAAGATCCTGCGGGCCGGGAGCATTGCGCCGCAGACGATCGTGAGCGCGATCTCCCCCCCCGACTTCAGCGACCCCGCCGCGCGCAACCTGAGCGCCTACGACACGGGCGGTGGCACCGAGTCCGTGCCGCTGCCCAACGTGTTCGTCGCGTTCAATCCCCGGAGCTGCGTGGTTCCGAACCTCCCCCGCTGCGAGGTCGACAGCGACTGCGGTGTCGCTGGTTTTCCACCGGCTGCCTACGGCTGCGTCGACAAGGGAACGTGCACCGGCGACCCGGACCTGGTGTGCCACGACCTCGTGACGAGCGGCCAGTGTCCGCAGACGCCGGGCGCGCTCTGCGATTGCGAGGCGATGGGGAAGGGGCTGTGCTGCACGGAGGAGCTGTACGGGACCGACCCCAACTGCGCCGCCGACGTGCCGGAGATCGGCGATACCGCCGGGCTGTGCATCGGAGATCTCAACACCGGCTGCGTGCCCTCCTGCTCGCAGCTCGGTGCGGGAAGCTGCGACACGAGCAAGGACGTGGAGAAGAGGTTCAGCTTCGTGCCGCTCGCGCGCGTGCTCTCCGCCGTCCATGGCGACCTGCTGGCCGCGGGGAGCAACTTCATTGCCGACCTCGACCCCACGTTCGCCCCGACGGACGACCCGCCCGGCGGGGTCTGCCCCGGCCAGGACCTGGGCGCGGTCGGGATCCAGGGCGGCGGCCTGCCGTTCCCGCTGCAGCTCAACAAGGGCGACACGCTGATCGTTCAGGGGCGGCGCTTCTCCAACGCACCCCCGGGGATCACCTTCAACACGGCTCCTGCGGTGCGCGTCGACCTGTTCCTCGAGGGCGCCCAGGTGTCGCCCGAGGGGTCGACCTCGACCGGCGTGTCCTCGGACGGAGCGATCAACTTCACGTTCACGGCACGCTGATCCCGCGACCCCGAGTCCCGGGCAGGTGACCCGCATGAGATCAGATCGAGGCCGCTCCCGTTGCGCCGCGCACACCGCCGCCATCCTGGCGGCGCTGCTGTGGGCCTCGTCCGACCGCGCGCAGGACGAGCCGCCCGAGCCCGAGGCTCCGCCGCCGCCGCCGGCCGCCGCCGAGGAGGCCGAACCCTCCGCCCCGGGCGCGCCCGCGGGCGCGATCCTGGTCGAGGCCGAGGTGTGGGTGGCCCAGCCGGTGGGGACCGAATACTACCCGGCGACCGAGATCGACCCCGACGATCCGTTCGGCACGCAAGTGCTGACGATCGGCCACGGTACCGAGCCTGAGGGGCGGTTCCGCGCCGCGTTCACGCTCCCCAACGCATGGGGCACGATCGTCGGGACCTACCTGGTCCAGAAGGACAATGCCACGCTCACGCGCAGCGAGCCGGGGCAGCCGATCTTCGGCGAGATCCTCACGCATCCGCTCTACGCCGGCTTCCTGAACGACCAGATCGCCGACCGCTTCGACGCCCAGACCCGCACCCGGCTGAACGACTGGAGGATCGACCTGTCACGGCCCGGCTTCCGCACGCCGCGGGTCCGCGGCGACTGGTTCGTCGGCTGGCGCAGGGTCAAGCACATCCGGGGCATGGGCGTGGTCTACCGGACCTCCCTGCCCGGCCTGCCCCCGCTGCTCCCGCCGAACGTGGTGTGCGGCCTGAACGGGTGCCCGACCGTGCGGGCCGGGGCCGATCAGGCCAACCACACGTCGACGTTCGAAGGGCGCGGCCTGGAGGGCGGCCTCAACGTCGTCTTCGACCTGTGGCGGGACAAGCTCGTGCTCGAGAGCTCGGTCGGTCTGGCCGTGCTGCGCGGGGACATCAAGGCCGGCTACGGCGCCCAGAACATGGTCTACATCTGCACCGCGGCGCTCTGCGGGCAGGACTTGATCGTCAACCCGCCTTACGACTTTTTCGATGACCCGGTGAACACGGGCGACGACCAGCCGCACGTCGTTGGAGAGTTCATCCAGGAGGTCGGTGTCCCGTTCGGCCTGGAGCTCCAGGCCGTCGAGGCCACGAGCAACGTGCTCGACGCCTCCATCGCGCTGCGCTATCGCGCCCTGCGCTGGCTCGAGGTGTTCGGCGGCTTCCGGCAGACGCACTACACGGACGTCGGCCTCGACGTGCGACCCAAGGCGATCAACTTCAACGTCGCCAATTTGGGCTTCCTGGTCATCAGCTTCGAGGACGTGACCCAGGTCGAGCGCTCGGTGACGTACGAGGGCCTCTACGGCGGTCTCGCGTTCCGCGTGAAGTAGCTCGGGCGTAGCGCGTACGGGATTCGCGGCCGCCTGCGGTCCGCGGGACGCGCCGGAGGCAGCGTGGCCGTCAGCGAGCAGCGGATCCGCGAGGCCTTGGCGGGCGTAGCGTTCCCCGGTTTCACGCGCGATCTGGTCTCGCTGGGCGTCGTGCTGAGCGTGACGCTCGAGGGGGAGAGCGTGCGCGTCGAGCTCGACCCCGGAGTCGGCGAGCCGGCGGTCGGACCGGCGCTCGAGCGCGCCGCGCGAGCCGCGCTCGAGGCCCTGGCCGGGATCGGACCGGTCGCGATCGCGCTGCGGCCCCGGGGCGGCTCCCCCGCCCTGCGCCTGGCCGGCGGGAAGCCGCCGCTCGCCGGCGCCGGCGCGCTCGACCCGGGCCTGATCCCGGAGGTCGCCTGCACCCTCGCCGTCGCCTCGGGGAAGGGTGGGGTCGGCAAGTCGACGGTCGCGGTCAATCTCGCGGTGGCGTTCTCGCGGCTGGGGCTGCGCACGGGCCTGCTCGACGCCGACATCTACGGCCCGTCCGTGCCGATCATGACCGGCATCCACGAGCAGCCGCGGCTGACCGCGGAGCGCCGGCTCGAACCGTTCGAGCGCTTCGGCGTGCGGCTGATGTCGCTCGGGTTCCTCGTCGACCCCGCCTCGGCCGTCATCTGGCGCGGACCGATGGTGATGAAGGCCATCGACCAGCTGCTGCGCGAGGTCGCCTGGGGCGCGCTGGACGTGCTCGTCGTCGACTTGCCCCCCGGTACCGGCGACGCCCAGCTCACGCTGGCGCAGCGCGTGCGGCTGGCCGGAGCGGTGATCGTGACCACCCCGCAGGACGTGGCGCTCGCGGATGCTCGCAAGGGCGTCGCGATGTTCAACAAGGTCGGGGTGCCGGTGCTGGGAATCGTCGAGAACATGAGCTACTTCGTCTGTCCGGCCTGCGCGGCCCGCGCCGAGATCTTCGGCCACGGCGGTGGCCGGGAGGAGGCTCGGCGGCTCGGTGTCCCGTTCCTGGGAGAGGTCCCGCTCGACACCGCGGTGCGCGCGGGTGGCGACGCGGGCGAGCCGATCGTCGACCGCGCGCCGGACTCGCCGCCGGCGCGGGCGCTGCGCGACATCGCCGAACGCTTGCGCGACGAGCTGCTCGACCGGGCAGCGGAGTCCGGCGACCGCCGGCCGGAAGGACTGCTCGACCGCTTGCGCGATCGCTGGCGGAGACCCCGCGCGTGAGGGCCCGCGGCGCCGGGCGGGCGTCGCCGCTATAATCGGCGCGCGATGGTCGATCGAAAGCGCGCGCGACGCTCGGGCTGGCTCGCGGTCCTGGCGACGGCCACGCTCGCGGGCGCGGGCGAGCCGGCGGAGGACCCGCTCGAGGTCGTCCGCCGCGTCAGCGCCGAAGCCGTGACGATCCCCGGGCAGGCCGAGGCGCTGGTCGGGCTGGCCTGGCCCGGGGAGGGCCGATCGCGCCCCGACGTCGCCGCCGCCGCGCGGGACCGGCTGACGCGCTTCGGGCACCATGCGCTGCCGGCGCTCCGCTCCGCGCTGACCCGCGTCGAGCGCCGGTTCACCGCCGACGTCACCGCGACCTTCATCGCCGCGCGCTGGTCCAATCCCTCGGGCGAGCCCCCCGACTACATGCCGGGCCTGGTCGACGCGCTGTGGTACGGATCCTCCGAGGCCCGCCGCGTGGCGATGCTCGAGGTCTCGCGCTTCGCCTTCGCCCCCGCGGTCAGCCCGATCATCGACGCAGTACACGCCGACCCCGCGCTGACGCGAGTCGCGATCGTGGCCCTGGGCCGGATGGGCGACCCTCGCGCGCGCGGGTTCCTCAACAGCCTGCTGCTCAAGGGCGACGAAACCCTGCGCGCCCCCGCCGCCGCCGCGCTCGCGCAGCTCGGCCGCCCCGGCCTCGACGCGCTGCGCGAGGCGCTGCGCTCGGACGTGCACCGCGTCGTGATCGAGGTCCTGCTGCCGGTGATGGAGCCGACGGACGTGACGCTGCTGTACGAGTACGTGGAGCGCCACCCCGACGCGGATCCCGACCTCGTGCAGCGGCTTCGCGACCGCGCCGCGGAGATGGAGCAGGCGCTCGAGCAGGAAGCCGAGCTGGCGGGGCCCGGCGGCGATCTCTAGCCGGCCCGGTGCAGCCCCGGGGCGGGCCGCCGTCCGCTCAGCGCAGCGCCTGCTCCAGCACCAGCGTGGCGTCCGTGCCGGCGTCGCGGTACTTGACGACGACCGGGGCCTGGAGCTGCAGGCCGTGGCGGTGGGCGAACGCGCCCGTCGCCGGCCGCGACCCGGGCACGACGACCGCGCCGGCCGGGACCGCGAGCGATTCCCCCGCTCCCGCCCGCAGCACCTCGCCGCGGACCAGATCGTAGAGCGGAACGGAGCGCGTCAGGACCACCCCCGGGGCGAGCACCGCTCCGGCGCCGACCCGCACCCCCTCGAACAGGCCGCAGCCCCCGCCGACGAAGGCGTCGTCCTCGACGATCACCGGCAGCGCGCCGATCGGCTCCAGGACTCCTCCGACCTGCGCTCCGGCCGAGAGGTGCACGCGCCTGCCGATCTGCGCGCAGGATCCGACGAGCGCGTGGCTGTCGATCATCGTCCCCTCCTCGACCCGCGCGCCGACGTTGACGAACGCGGGCGGCATGACCACCACGCCGCGGCCGACGTAGGCGCCGCGGCGGATGCTCGTGCCCCCGGGGACGACTCTCGCCCCCCCGGGACCCCGCGCGTCGGGGCGTGGCGGCAGCGTGTCCCGATCCCGGAAGTGGAACACCGGCGGCAGGTCGACGTCGCGGTCCTCTCCTACCCGGAACGCCAGCACGATGCCGCGCTTGACCCAGGCGTGGACGACCCAACCCGCCGGCGACGCCTCGGCGGCTCGCACCTCGCCGCGCTCGAGCGCCGCGAGCAGGGCGGACACGGCCGAGCGCGCCCGCGCGCGGGGCGGATCGGCCAGCTCCGCCAGCGACTCGATCTCGCGCCGCAGCTCGTCCCCGGTCACGCTTCGGCCCCGAGGATCCCCGCCGCAACCAGCGCGGCGCGGACACGCTCGCGGGTCGCCGCGGCCGGCGGCCCGAGCGGCGGGCGGACGTCCTCGCGGCAGCGACCGAGCAGCGCGAGCGCCGTCTTCACCGGCACCGGATTCGACTCGGCGAAGTTGGCCTGCATCAGCGGCAGCAGCCGGTAGTGCAGCAAGCGCGCGCGCTCCAGCTCGCCCCGGCGCGCGGCGTCGATCAGCGCCGCCGTCTCCGCCGGCGCCTCGTTCGAGACCACCGCGATCAGCCCTTCCGCGCCGAGCGCCACCAGCGGCAGCGCCAGCGCGTCGTCCCCCGACAGCACGGCGAACCCGGGGGGCCGCGCCGCGAGGATCGCGGCGACCTGTCCCGGATCGCCCGAGGCCTCCTTGACGCCGACCACGCCCGGGATGCGCGCCAGCTCGAGCGTCAGCTCGACCCCCAGGTTCTGGCCGGTCCGACCGGGAACGTTGTAGACGACGACCGGCAACGCGGTCGCGCTCGCCACGGCCGCGAAGTGCGCGATCATGCCGCTGCGGTTCGGCTTGTTGTAGTACGGCGTCACCACGAGCAGCCCGTCGGCGCCGGCCTCCGCCGCCCGGCGCGCGGCGGCCAGCGTGCGCCGCGTGTCGTTCGATCCGCATCCGGCGATGACCGGCACCCGCCCGGCCGCCGCACGCACCACGGTCGCGATCACCTCGGACTGCTCCTCGTCGGTCAGCGTCGCCCCTTCGCCCGTCGTGCCGCAGGGCACGAGGCCGTGGATCCCGCGCTCGACCTGCCACTCCGCCAGCCGCTCGAGCGCGCCGAGGTCGACCCGGCCGTCCGCGGCAAACGGCGTGACGATCGCGGTCAGCGCTCCCTGCAGCCTGAACCCCTGTTTCATGCTCCCTCCCCGCTGGCGCCGCCGGTGCGAGAGGCCCCCCGCTCCAGCACGTCGTCCAGGATCTCCTCGAAGCGGTGCAGGCCACGCCGGCCGCGCAGCCATTCCGCGGCCAGGACCGCGCCGAGCGCGAACCCCTCGCGGCCGCGGGAGCGGTGCTCCAGCAGGATCAGCTCGTGCTCGCCGTCGAAGCCGACGAGGTGCCGCCCCGGCTCGCTCCCGGCCCGCGTGCTCGAGATCTGGACCGCGTCGGCGGGCAGCCGCTCGGCGGGGTTCCCCTCGACGACCGTGCGCCGGCGGGCGTCGCCGGCGATCAGCGTGGCCGCCAGCCGTCGCGCGGTGCCGCTCGGCACGTCGCGCTTGCCGCGATGGTGCGCCTCGTGCACGAACGGATCGTACAGCCCGACGCGGCCGAGGCGAGCGGCGGCGTCGCCGACGATCCGCAGGAACAGGTTCATTCCGATCGAGAAGTTCGGCGCGACGACGACCGCGGCCGTCCCGGCGTCGGCCGCGCGGCGCAGCTCGTCGTCGATCTCCCAGCCCGTCGTTCCGCAGACCACGCCGACCCCCGACTGGACGAGCGCGAGCACGTTCGCCGGAGCCGCGGCCGGCCGTGTGAACTCGAAGGCGACGTCGGCGCCGCCGAGCGCCTGCGCCCGCAGCCCGCCCGGCGGCGCGCCCGCCACGACGGCGCGGCGGACGTGCCCCCGCGCCCGGGCGAGGTCGTCGATCGCCCGGCCCATCTTGCCGTAACCGACGAGGGCGTAGTTCACGATCGATCCTCGAAGAACCGGCGATGCAGCTCGCGCAGGCAGCCTTCGAGCCGCGCGCCGTCGAGCAACGCCGCCAGGCTCAGCTCCGACGCCCCGGCGGCCACCAGGTCCGGCCCCCAGCGGCCCAGCTCCTCGAGCAGCCGACGCCGCAGCTCGCCGTCGGCCGCGAGGCCGGAGCCCACGACCCACAGCAGCGCCCGGTCGCCGACCCGCTCGACCTCGGCGATCGCCCCGAGCGCGCGATCGAGCCGACCCGCCCCCTCGCCCGCGGGCAACGCCGCGCTGACGGACAGCTGCGACCCGGCGACGATCTCGGGGAACGCGCCGTGGTCCGCGCACAGGCGCAGGCACTCCGCCGCGAAGCCGGGGTCGGGCCGGAGCTGCCGGCTGCGGGCGCGCAGCAGGTCGAACCCGCGACGGCTGGCCACCGCCACCGGTCGCGCGCGCGGCCCCGCCGGCGGGTCGCGGACGATCGAGGTTCCGGCGCTCCCGGGCCGCAGCGAGTTCAGCACCAGGACCGGAATCTCCGCGCGCACGGCGGGCGCGATCGAGGCCGGGTGCAACACGCGCGCTCCGTGGCAGGCCAGCTCCGCCGCCTCCGAGAAGGACACGCTCTCGAGCCGCCGCGCCGTCGGCACGAGCCGCGGATCGGCGCTCATCAGCCCGTCGACGTCGGTCCAGATCTGGATCTCGGCGGCGCCGAGCAGCAGCCCGAGCACGGCCGCCGACGTGTCCGAGCCGCCGCGGCCGAGCGTCGTCGTCTCGCCGTCGGGGGTCGCGCCGACGAAGCCGCCCACGACCGGGATCCGGCCCTCCTCGAGCAGCGGCCCGAGCGTCGCCCGGCAGGCGCCGCGCGAGGACTCGAGGTCCGGCTCGGCGCCGCCGAAGCGGCGATCGGTGACGATCAGCCGCCGCGGATCGACGGCTCGCGTCGCGAGACCGCGCTCCTCCATCGCCGCCGCCAGGATCGGTGCCGCCAGGTCCTCGCCCAGCGCCAGCACCGCGTCGGCGGCGCGGGCCGTGGCCTCGCCCAGCACGCGGATCGACCGCAGCCGGCGCCGCAGGTCCTCCATCAGGCGGTCGACCTCGAGGCTCAGCCGGTGGCGGCGCTCGGGGCCGTCGACGCTGCCCGTGATCGCCCAGCGATGGACCCGCTCCAGGTCGGCGACGACGGGCTCCAGCTCGTCGCGCTCTCCCGCCGTGGCCAGCTCGACGGCGCGCAGCAGCAGGTCGGTGACGCCGGCGAGGGCGGAGACGACGACGATCGGACGCGACTCGACCCGCGCGCGCACGATCTCCGTCACCGCCACGAGCCGTTCCGCCCCGCCGACGGAGGTCCCGCCGAACTTCATCACGATCAAGCCGCGCCCTCGCGCAGCAGCCCGCGGGCCGCCAGCAGCTCGGCGATCAGCAGGGTCCCGCCCGCCGCTCCGCGGACGGCGTTGTGCGACAGCAGCTCGAGCTTCAGGCCGAGCACGGGACAGGCCCGCACGCGCCCGACGACCACCGCCATGCCGTTGCCGGCATCACGATCGAGGCGCGGCTGCGGCCGGTCCGGCTCCGCGCGCACGATCAGCGGTCGAGACACGGCCGACGGCAGGCGCGCGATCTCCTCCGGGGCCCGGAACTCGCGCAGCACGGCCGCGGCGTCCTGCGCGCTGACCGGTCGCTCCAGCTCGAGCGAGATCGCCTCGAGGTGCCCGTCCTGGACCGGGACCCGGTGGCAATGGGCCGAGACCCGGGTGCCGGCCGGGCGCAGGACGCCCGCGTCGAGACGGCCCAGGATCTTGCCCAGCTCGCGCTCGACCTTCTCCTCCTCGCCCTCGATGTACGGGACGACGTTGTCGACCAGGTCCAGCGCTCCCGGGCCCGACAGCCCGGCGCCCGACACGGCCTGCAGGGTCGTCACCAGCACGCGGCGCAGGCCGAACGCCCGGTAGAGCGGCCAGATCCCGAGGGCCAGCCCGACGACCGAGCAGTTGGGATTCGTCACGACGAATCCGCCGCCGTGCCGCGCACGCTGGCCGGCGATCAGCCCGAGGTGCTCGGCGTTGATCTCGGGCACGAGCAACGGGACGTCGTCGTTCATGCGCAGGGCCGAGCTGTTGCTCACGACCGCCTGCCCCGCCTCGCGCAGCGCGGGCTCGATCTCCCGGGCCTGGGGCGCGTCGAGCGCCGACAACCACAGGTCGCAGCGACCGAGCCGGCCGGGCTCGCACGGGCGCACCTCCAGCTCGGCGATTCCCTCGGGCGGGCCGTCCGCCAGCTTCCAGGCGGTCACGGCCCCGTACGGCCGCCCGGCGGAGCGCGGCGAGGCGGCGAGCACGCGCGGCTCGAACCACGGGTGCCGCGCGAGAGCGGCCACGAGGCGCTGCCCGACGAGCCCCGTCGCGCCGAGGATGCCGACTCCGTAGCGATCCACTGGCGTTTCTCCGCTCGGACGCCGTCGCGGCGAAGACGTCACGATACCACTCGCCGCCCGGACGGGGCGGCTCGGCGGGCGGACACGGTGGTATCATCGAGGTGCGCCGCGCTTGGGCGGTGCTCGACGGGTCGAGAGCGTGTCCTTCGTGCGGAGCAGCAGCGTGACCGAGCGGGCGGATCCCGGCCTCGCGCGTGGTCCGCGCGGGCCGGACGACGATTTCGTCTGCCACCGCTTCGAGATCTGGTACTCGTCGCTCGACTGCGCGATCCGGACCAAGTTCCAGACGTGCCCGGCGTGCGAACGGTGCGCCCAGGGGCGCTTCAACCTCGAGCGGCACCGCGCCGCGCTGGCGCGCGTGCGGCTGCCGCTGATCGACTGAAGCTCCCCGTCAGGGAGCCGCGCGCTCGAACTCCGCCAGGTGTCGCCGCAGCTCGGCGATGCGCTGCTCCAGCCGCTGGATCTCGTTGCGGATCGCTCGCTCGCGGGCCGCAGGGTCCGTTCCGCGCGGCGCCGGCGCCGCCTCCGGTGCGGGCGGGCGGGGCGCCTCGGGCGCCCGATCGAGCGCGAGCGTGACGACTCGGACGTCTCCGGCTCGCACCACGGACGCCACGACGTCGTCGCCCCGCACGATCTGCGGCGCGACCGCTCGCTCGACGTCGGCGACCTCGCGGATCTCGTGCCCCCCGAGCGCCACCACCAGGTCGCCGACGCGCAGCCCCGCGGCCTCGGCCGCGCAGCCCTTCGGCACCGACGCCACGAGCACGCCGACCTCCTCGGGCCCGCCGAAGTAGGCCCGCAGGTCGGGAGTGAGATCGGCCAGCACCCAGCCGAACTCCGGCTCGGGCTCCGGGGGAACGGGCGGGGGCGGCGGGGGGGCGGGGGGGAGCGGCGGCACCCACCGGACCGTTCCGAGCCTCACCTCGAACTCGAGCGTCCGTCCCCCGCGGACGACCGCCAGGTGCAGCCGCTCCCCGGGCGCGTGCCGCTCGAGGACCGCCTCGAGGTCGGGGAGCCCCGCGAGGTCGGTCTCCTCGGCCCGCACCAGGAGGTCGCCGCGGCGCAGACCGTGACGCTCGGCGGGCCCGCCGGGCATGACGCCCACCAGCTCGATCCCGCCGTCGACGTCCTCGACGAAGACGCCGAGCCAGCCGCGAGCCGACGGCAGCTCGCCGCCGGCGCCGCCCGGCAGGGCCAGGGCGGCCCCCAGCACGGCGAGCGCGAACACGGCTCCCGATCGGCTCATCGCTGCTCCCGCGGACGACGGCGTCCGCCCCTTCCATGCTACGCCCGGCCGCCCGTGGCGGACGAAACGGGCGGGCCAGGCTTGGAATCGGGCGGCACCGGTGGTACAACCGCGGGCCCCATGGTCCAGGTCACGTCCGAGATCGGGCGCCTCGAGCGGGTCCTGCTGCACGAGCCGGGCCCCGAGATCGATCGCATGCCGCCCGCGATGATGGAGCAGCTGCTGTTCGACGACATCCTGTACGGCGACCGCGCCCGGACCGAGCACGCGCGCTTTCGCCGGGTGCTGCAGCTGTTCGGCGTCGAAGTGCTGGAGGCCAACCGGATCCTGACCGACGCGCTCGCCACCCCGGGCGCGCGCGACTGGCTCGCGCGCGCCGTGCTGCCCGACCTCCCGCTCTCCGAGCCGGACCTCGCGCGCTCCGACGCCGCCGACCTGACCTCGCTGCTCGTCGCCGGCTCGCCTCCGCGGCCGAATCCTACCGGCGTCGAGGTCGAGGATCTGTACGACGTGCCCCCGCTCCCCAACTGGTGCTTCCAGCGGGACCCGCAGGTGGTGGTCGGGGACGGCGTGATCTTCTCGCGCATGGCGGCTCCGGCGCGCCGGCGCGAGTCGCTGCTCGCGCGCTGCGCCTTCCGCTTCCACGACGAGCTGTCGCGGACGCGGGTCTGGTACGACCCGCTCGAGGGCGGATCCGACGGCGGCGGGGCCGAGCAGCGCGGCGCGACGCTCGAGGGCGGCGACGCGCTGGTCGTCGCGCCGGAACTCTTGGTCATCGGGCAATCGGAGCGCACCAACGCCGTGGCCATCGCGCAGCTCGCGCGGTCGCTCGCCGCCCGCGAGGGAGCGCCGCGCTGGTTGATCGTCGTCTCGTTCCCACGGCGCCGGGCCTACATGCACCTCGACACGCTGTTGACGCCGGTGGATCGCGACGCCTGCCTGGTGCACGCCCCGGTGATCCTGCCGGGCGGCCACGAGGCGGCGGAGGTCGGGGAGATCGACCTGCACTCGCGCGATCTCCGCACGCGGGCCTGCGGCGCGCTGCTCGACGCCCTGGCGCGGCGCGGCGTGGATTACGAGCCGATCCTGTGCGGGGGTCCCGACCCGCTCGCGCAGCAGCGCGAGCAGTGGACCGACGGCGCCAACGCGCTGGCGCTGGCTCCCGGGGTGATCACGCTGTTCGACCGCAACGAGCGCACGACCGACGAGCTCGGGCGGCACGGCTTCCGCGTCGTCACCGCGGAAGACCTGCTGCTCGGCCGGGAGGAGGTCGAGATCGACGCCGGCCGGCGCGTCTGCATCCTGATCGCCAGCAACGAGATGTCCCGCGCCCGGGGTGGCCCGCACTGCCTGGCCCATCCCCTGCGGCGCCGCTAGGCCGCCCGCGGCCGCGGTCAACCGGCGAACAGCCGGAGGTCGGTCGCGAAGCGATCGGCGATCTCGAGCGTCGCGGACAGGTCGGGATGGCGGACGATCACGTGGCCGTCGGAGAGCAGCGTCTGCTTCCAGTCCCGGCGCGGCGCCCCCGGCGGCAGCAGGTCGACCTCCACCACGTGGGGGCGGTAGCGCGCGACGAGCCGCTCGAGCCCCTCGACGCGCCGGATGCGCCCCTCGCCCTGCGCCCGCTTGAAGATCACGGCCGCGTTGTAACGCCGCGCCTCGGGCTGCTCGAGCGTCCCGCGGCAGATCGCTTCGGCCCAGGCGCGGTAGGGATCGATTCCCGCCGAGTGCGCCATCAGCGGCACGGAGACCGCTCCCGGCGGACGCGCCGCGATCTCGCCGAACACCGGTTCTCCGGCCGGGGTGCGGAACCACTCCATGTGCGAGAAGCCCTCGTCGAAGCCGAGCGCCGCGAGCACCGACTTCCCCAGCTCGATGCCGCCTCGCAGCGGTGGCACGTCCGGCCGTCGCAGCGCCACCGTCTGCGGGCTGATCCATTCGATGCTGCGGCCCAGGAGCGGCCGCGGGCGGTACCAGGAGACGTTGGCGTAGAGGATCTGCCCGCGGGCGCAGATCGTGTCGAACGTGAACTCCTCGCCGTCGATGAACTCCTCGACGCTCACCTCGGCGACGTGCTGCACCGCCCGCAGCACGCGCTCCAGCTCCTGCGCGTCGTCCACCCGGTGCGTATCCGCCGATCCTGCGCCGGCGATCGGCTTGACGATCAGCGGGTAGCCGATGCGCTCCGCCGCCGCGCGGCACTCGCCGACCGTCGTCGCCCGCGCGTGGCACGGCGTGCGGAGCCCGGCCCGATCGAGCACGCGCTTCATCCGCTCCTTGTCGCGGAAGTCGAGCGCCTGCTCGACGCGCATCCCCGGCAGGTCGAGCGCCTCGCGCAGCCGGGCCGCGAGCACGACGCCCGGCTCCCACAGGCACTCCACGCGCTCGATGCGCCGGCTTTCGGCGACGTGCCGCGCGGCGGCCAGCACCTCGCGCTCGTCCCACAGCGACGCGACCTGGACGTAGTCGTGGAGCGCCGCCGCCGCCGGCGGCGGCAGTGCGCCCCGCGGCTGCTCGCCGATGCCGAACGGCCGGGCCCCGAGTGCCGCGAGCGCGGCGACGAACTGCGGCATCTCGAGGGGAAACCCGGGAGACAGGAAGAGCAGGTTCACCGGCGTCTCCTCGCGCGTCGGGCCCGGACGCCGGGGGGCGCCCTTCGGGCTCAGGCCAGCTCGACCCGCAGCAGCCGCACCAGGCGGCCCAGCCCTTCGGCCACGACGTCCGTCCGCGGATGGCGCAGCACCACGTACCCCTCCCCCTCGTAGCCGTCGCCGCCCGCGGCTCCCTCCCGCGGCAGCCGCGCCTCGACCACGAGCGGCCCCAGCTCGAGCTGCGCCTGCTCGAGCCCGTGGATCGCGCGCACGCGGCCCGCTCCCTGCCCCCGCAGGTAGGCGATCCCGGCGGCGAAGCGTCGCTCCGGCGGATCGAACGCGTCGAACACCATCAGCCGCGCCCAGGCCCGGTAGAAGTCGACGTCGTGCGCGTAGGAGATCAGTGTCGTGAACTGCGCGCCGGGCGGCCGGGCCGCGACCTCCGACACCGCCAGGCTGCCGTCGGGCCGGCGAAACCATTCCAGGTGGCTGAGACCGGTGCCCATCCCCAGCGCGGCGAGCGCGCGCGTGGCCACGTCGCGTATGTCGTCGTAGCGCGGATGGTCGACCTCCCGCGGCAGCAGCACGGTCCACTGGATCCATGGATTGCGCAGCACCTCGAGCGGTCCGGGGGCGTAGTGCGTGAGCGAGTGCCAGACCGCTCGGCCGCGCACCGAGACCGCATCGAACGAATGCTCCTCGCCGACCACGTATTCCTCGAGCAACAGCGGCCGCTCCGCCGACGGCGGCAAGCGGCGCAGCAGCTCGCGCAGCGCGGCCTCGTCGTCGACGCGCATCGTGTTCCTCGCCCCCGCCCCGGCGGGCGGCTTGGCGACCACGGGATAGCCCGCCTCGGCGGCGAAGCGCAGCGCGCTCGCCGCGTCCGGCGCCAGGCCGTGGCGCGCGCAGGGGACTCCCGCCGCGCGCAGCACGTCCTTCATCCGGGACTTGTCGCGGAAGTTCCGCGCGGCCTCGGTTCCGAGCCCCTCGATGCCGAGCGACTCGCGCACCTGCGCCAGCGGCACCTGCAGCTGCTCGAGCGTCCCGACCAGCCGCTCGCAGCCGCCGATCCGCCGGGCCAGCGCCCGGACCGCCGTCGCGATCTCCCGCGCGTCGAGCCCGTCCTCGACCCGCCAGTGCCCGGCCAGCCGCCGGCGCAGCTCCTGCGGCAGCCGCTCGAGACGATCCTGGCTCACGAGCGCGACGCGCGCGCCCTCGAGCCGGACCGCCGCTTCGAGGAAGCGCAGGGTCGCCTCCGCGAAGAACGGCGCCACGAACACGGCCGGTCTCATCCGCAGCTTCCCCCGGAGCCCCCTGTGGTAGCATGCCCGGCTTCGCCGCGCGAATCTCGCGCGTTTGCCGATGGCGCGCCCGCTGAAGATCTGCTTCGCCGTGTCCGAGCTGTCGCCCCTGGTCAAGACGGGGGGCCTGGCGGACGTGGCGGCGGCCCTGCCGCGGCAGCTGCGTCGGCTGGGGCACGACGTCCGGGTGTTCGTCCCGCTGTACTCGACGGCCGACCTCCGCCAGCGCAGCATCCGGCGGCTGGACGCGATCGGCGAGGTGCCGATCCAGCAGGGCCGGCGGACGCACCGGGTCTCGTTCCACGCGCTCGACCACGACGGCGACGAGGCCGCGGCCCACCTCGTCGACTGCCCCGAGCTGTTCCACCGTCCGCTGCTGTACACGACGGACCCCGACGAGCCGCAGCGCTTCGGCCTGCTGTGCCGCGCGGTGATCGAGTGCTGCCAGCGGCTGGGCTGGGCGCCCGACGTGTTCCACTGCAACGACTGGCATGCCGCGCTGGTGCCGCTCCTGCTGCGCACGAGCTACGAGTGGGACCGGCTGTTCCGCGCGAGCCGCACGCTGGTCGCGATCCACAACCTCGGGTACCAGGGGGTGTTCCCGGCGGCGGCGATCGACGAGCTGGGCCTGGGTTCGTGGCGCGACCGGTTCGATCAGGACGAGCTGCGGGCGGGCCGCATCGGCTTCCTGCGCACGGGACTGCAGCACGCCGACATGATCTCGACCGTCAGCCCGACCTACGCCCGCGAGATCCAGGGCGAGGAGCACGGGATGGGCCTGGCCGGGCTGCTCCGCGCGCGCGGCGACCGGCTGGTGGGGATCCTGAACGGCGTCGACTACGACGAATGGAGCCCCGAGACCGACCGCTTCATCCCCCACCGCTACTCCGCCGGCGACCTCGCGGGCAAGGCGCGCAACAAGGCCGACCTGCTGGCCACGCTGCGCCTGGACTCCGCCGGCGACCGCCCGCTCGCCGGGATCGTCTCGCGGCTGAGCGCGCAGAAGGGATTCGAGCTGGCCTTCGACGTGCTGCCCGAGCTGCTCGCCGGCGACCGGATCCGGCTCGTCGTGCTGGGCCAGGGCGAGGCGCGCTACGAGGACTTCTTCGAGCAGCTCCAGCACCGCTTTCCCGGGCGGGCCTGCTTCCACCGCGGCTTCAGCGACGAGCTGGCCCACCGCATCGAGGCCGCGAGCGACCTGATCCTGATGCCGTCGCGCTACGAGCCGTGCGGGCTGAACCAGCTGTTCAGCCTGCGCTACGGCACCGTGCCCGTCGTGCGCAAGACCGGCGGGCTGGCCGATACCGTCGAGCCGGCCGACGAGGGCGGCGGCGGCACGGGCTTCGTGTTCGAGCACTTCACGCCGGACGGGCTGCGCTGGGCGCTGGGTCGCGCGCTCGACGCCTACCGCGACCGCGAACGCTGGGCCCGCCTCGTGCGCAACGGAATGGCCCGCGACTTCTCCTGGGACAACCAGGCGCCGCGCTACGTCGAGCTCTACCGCCGGATCGTCGGCTCGTAGGAGGATCCGCATGCACGTCCTGTTCGTCGAACCTGCGTTCCCGAGCAACCAGCGGCAGTTCGTGCGCGCGCTGCGCCTCAGCGGGGCGCGGGTGACCGCGATCGGCGAGTCGGCGCCGCAGGCGCTCGACTCCGAGCTGCGCGGCTGGCTCCACGGTTACGAGCGCGTGCGCTCCGTCGTCGACGAGGAGGCGCTGCTGCAGGCCGTGCGCCGTTGCCAGGCCCGCGAGTGGGTCGATCGGCTGGAGGCGACGGTCGAGGCGCACGTGCTGCCGGCCGCGCGCGTGCGTGCGGCCTGCCGCATCCCGGGGACGACGCTCGAGACCGCCCACCTGTGCCGCGACAAGCCGTCGATGAAGCAGGCGCTGCGCGAGGCGGGCGTGGCCTGCGCCGCTTCGGCCGGCGTGTCGTCGCCGGGGGAGGCGCTGGCGTTCGTCGAGCGCGTCGGCTTCCCGGTGATCCTCAAGCCGCGCGATTCGGCCGGGGCCTCGAACACCTACCGCGTCACCGATCTCGACGGCCTGCGCGACGCGCTGGCGGCGAGCGGCGTCGGCAGCGGCGGCTCGGTCGCGATCGAGGAGTTCGTCGAGGGCCACGAGGGCTTCTACGACACGGTCTGTGCCGGCGGGCGGGTGGTGCACGAGTTCTTCAGCCACTACTACCCCAACGTGCTGCAGGCGATGCGCGAGCGCTGGATCTCGCCGCAGTTCGTCACGACCAACCGCGTCGACGCGCCGGGCTACGACGAGGTGCGGCAGATGGGCGCGCGGGTCATCCGGCGCCTGGGCATCGGCACGTCCGCCACCCACATGGAGTGGTTCTTCGGCCCGCGCGGGCTGAAGTTCTCGGAGATCGGCTGCCGCCCGCCGGGGGTCGACGCCTGGGAGGTCTACTGCGCCGCGAACGAGATGGATCTGTACCTCGAATGGGCCCGCGCGGTGCTCGACCTTCCGCCGCGCGAGCGGCCCTCGCGCCGCTTCGCCGCCGGCCACGTCGCGCTGCGCCCCGAGCGCGACGGCCGGATCGAGGGTTACTCCGGCGTCGACGAGGTGGTGCGGGCCTACGGCGACTGGATCGTCTCGATCCACCTGCCGCCCGCCGGCACGCCGACCCAGCCGATCGAGGCCGGGTTCAAGGCCAACGCCTGGATCCGGCTGCGCCATCCCGACTACGACGAGCTGCGCCGCATGCTCGATCGGGTCGGCCAGGTGCTGCGCGTGCGCGCGGGCTGAGGGGCGTTTCCGGCGGCGCTCGACTGCCGCCCGCGGCACGCGCTATACTCTGCCTGCGACCGCCCCGGCCCCTGATGGGCCGACCGGAGACCGAGCCCTTCGACCTGCCGACGCCTCGCGCCGCCCGCCCGCTTCCGCGCCGGGCCGCGCCCGACCGCCCGCCGCAGCACGGCTCCCGCGAGCGGGCGCAGGTTCACCGATGAGTTCCGGACCGTCGCTCGAGCAGCTGCTGCGGCAGCGCATTCTCGTCCTCGACGGCGCGATGGGCACGCGGATCCAGGCCCAGGGGCTGGACGAGAGCGGCTACCGCGGCGCGGCGTTCCGCGACCACCCGCGCGACCTCCAGGGCTGCAACGACCTCCTGGCGCTGACCCAGCCCGAGATCGTCGAGGAGATCCACCTCGATTACCTGCGGTCCGGCGCCGACGTGATCGAGACCAACAGCTTCAACGCCACGTCGGTCTCGCTCGCCGACTACGGGCTCGAGCGCCAGGCCTTCGCCATCAACCGCGCGGCGGCGGAGATCGCGCGCCGCGCCGTGGCCCGCGCCGTCGCCGCGAGCCCCGAGCGCCCGCGCTTCGTCGCCGGCTCGCTCGGCCCGACCAGCAAGACCGCCTCGATCTCGCCCGACGTCGAGAACCCCGCGCTGCGGTCGATCGGCTTCGCCGAGCTGTCCGCCGCCTACTTCGAGGCGGTCGCGGGACTGATGGCCGGCGGCGTCGACCTGCTGCTGGCGGAGACGAGCTTCGACACGTTGAACCTCAAGGCCGCGCTGTTCGCCATCGCGCGCTACTTCGACGAGTCCGGCGTGCGCGTGCCGGTCGTGGCCTCGTTCACCATCGCCGATCGCAGCGGCCGCACGCTCTCCGGCCAGACCCCGGAGGCGGTGTGGATCTCGGTGGCCCACGCCGAGCTGCTCGCGATCGGCATCAACTGCGCGCTCGGCCCGGAGGAGATGCGGCCTCACGTCGAGGAGCTGTCGCGGGTCGCACCGGTGTTCGTCAGCTGCTACCCCAACGCCGGCCTGCCCAACGAGTTCGGCGGCTACGACCTCGGCCCGGAGCAGATGGCCGCGACGGTCGGCGCGTTCGCGCGCGAGGGCTGGGTCAACCTCGTCGGGGGCTGCTGCGGGACGACCCCCGAGCACGTGCGCGCGATCGCCGCGGCCGTGGCCGGGCTGCCCCCGCGCCGGCCGCCCGAGGTCGAGCGGCGCACGCGCCTGAGCGGGCTCGAGCCGCTCGTGATCCGCCCCGACTCGAACTTCATCATGGTCGGCGAGCGCACGAACGTGACCGGCTCGCGCCGCTTCGCCGCGCGGATCCAGGCCGGGGACTACGACGGCGCGCTGGAGGTGGCGCGCCAGCAGGTGCTGGGCGGGGCCAACGTGCTCGACGTCAACATGGACGAGGGACTGCTCGACTCCGAGCAGGCGATGACGCGCTTCTTGAACCTGGTCGCGACCGAGCCCGACGTCGCCCGGCTGCCGCTGATGGTCGACAGCTCGCGCTGGACGGTGCTCGAGGCCGGCCTGCGCTGCCTGCAGGGCAAGGGCATCGTCAACTCGATCAGCCTGAAGGAAGGCGAGGCCGAGTTCGAGCGCCAGGCGCGCCTCGTGCGCCGCTACGGCGCGGCCGTCGTGGTCATGGCCTTCGACGAGCAGGGCCAGGCCGTGACCGCCGAGCGCAAGGTCGAGATCCTGTCGCGGGCCCACGCGATCCTCACCCGGCGCGTCGGCTTCCCGCCCGAGGACCTGATCTTCGATCCCAACATCCTGACGGTGGCGACCGGCATCGAGGAGCACGCGGGCTACGCGCTCGCCTTCTTCGAGGCGACCCGCGAGCTGAAGCGGCGCTTTCCGGCGGTCAAGATCAGCGGGGGCGTGAGCAACGTCTCGTTCGCGTTCCGCGGCAACGACGCCGTGCGCGAGGCGATGCACGCCGCGTTCCTGTACCACGCGATCCGCGCGGGGATGGACATGGGCATCGTCAACGCCGGGCAGCTCGCGGTGTACGACGACATCCCGCCGGAGCTGCTCGAGCACGTCGAGGACGTGCTGCTCGACCGGCGCCCGGATGCGACCGAGCGGCTGGTCGCCCTCGCCGAGCGCTACCACGGCGCCGGCACGCAGCGTGCGACCGACGACGACTGGCGGCACCAGCCGGTGGAGCAGCGGCTGGCGCACGCGCTGGTCCACGGCATCGCCGACCACGTCGAGCAGGACGTGGAGGAGGCGCGGCTGGGCCGCGGCAGCTCCCTGCGGGTGATCGAGGGGCCGCTGATGGACGGGATGAACCGCGTCGGCGAGCTGTTCGGCTCGGGCAAGATGTTCCTGCCCCAGGTGGTGAAGAGCGCGCGCGTGATGAAGAAGGCGGTGGCGGTGCTCGAGCCCCACCTGGCGCGCGAGGAGCAGGGGGCGAGCGCGGCGCGCGGCCGGGTGTTGCTCGCCACCGTCAAGGGCGACGTCCACGACATCGGCAAGAACATCGTCGGCGTCGTGCTCGGCTGCAACCACTACGAGGTGATCGACCTCGGCGTGATGGTGCCGGCCGACCGCATCCTGGCCGCCGCCCGTGAGCACGCGGTGGACGTGATCGGTCTGAGCGGCCTGATCACGCCGTCGCTGGACGAGATGGTGCACATGGCCGAGGTGCTGGAGCGCGAGGGCTTCGCGACCCCGCTGCTGATCGGCGGCGCGACGACGAGCCCCAAGCACACCGCGGCCCGGGTCGCCCCGCGCTACGGGGCGCCGACGGTCCACGTCGCCGACGCCTCGCGGGCGGTGGAGACCCTCGCCGGGCTGCTGCAACCCGACCTGCGCGCCGAGTTCGAGGCGCAGAACCGCGAGCGCCAGGAGGCGGCGCGCCGGGCGCTGGCCGCCCCGCGCGCGACGCGCCTCGTCCCTTACGCCGAGGCGCGCGCGCGTCGGCTGCGCCTCGACTGGGCGGTGGCCACGCCGCCGCAGCCCGGCTTCACCGGCGCTCGCGCGGTCGCCTGCCCGCTCGCCGACCTCGTGCCCTACATCGACTGGACGCCGCTGTTCCACGTCTGGGAGCTGCGCGGGGTCTACCCGCGGATCCTGACCGACCCGCGCTACGGCGCCGCCGCGCGCGACCTGCACGAAGAGGCGCGGAGGCTCCTCGACTCGATCGTCGAACGGAACGAGCTGCGCGCCGCGGGCGTGTGCGGCTTCTTTGCGGCGAACGCGCAGGGCGACGACGTCGTGCTGTTCTCCGACGCCGAGCGACGCCACGAGATCGCGCGCTTCCCGATGCTGCGGCAGCAGCAGGAGCGCGGCGACGACCGGCCGCTGCTGGCGCTCTCGGACTTCGTCGCTCCCCTCGAGTCCGCGTGCCGCGATCACGTCGGCGCCTTCGCGGTCACCGCCGGCCACGGGCTGGACCAGCTCGTGGAGCGCTTCGAGCGCGATCACGACGACTACCGCTCGATCCTCTCCAAGGCGCTGGCCGATCGCCTGGCCGAGGCGTTCGCCGAGAAGCTCCACGAGCAGGCCCGGCGCGACTGGGGCTACGGGCGCGACGAGCGGCTCTCGCCCGCCGACCTGCTCGCCGAGCGCTACCGCGGCATCCGCCCGGCGCCCGGCTACCCGGCCTGCCCCGACCACTCCGAGAAGCCCAAGCTGTTCGCCCTGCTCGACGTCGAGCGCGTCGCGGGGATCACCCTGACCGAGAGCTTCGCGATGGCGCCCGCGGCCTCGGTCAGCGGCCTGTACCTGGCCCACCCGGAGGCTCGCTACTTCGCCGTCGGGCGCATCGGGCGCGACCAGGTCGCGGACTATGCGCGGCGCAAGGGCGTCGCGACCGCCGAGGTCGAGCGCTGGCTCCGTCCGAGCCTCGACTACGAGCCCTGAGGCCGCCCGCCCCGCCCGCTCTCGCCTTCGTCCCCGGCGAGCGACAGGTCGACCATCAGGTCGCGCGCCAGCCCCTCCAGCTCGTCGCGCAACGCCTCGAGCGACTGCCCCGGCGGCAGGCGCAGCCGGATCGCGGCGCGGAACAGCGGCTGGCCGGTGTGCGGCGCCTCGATGCATTCCGTCAGCAGGTCCTCGACGTTGACGCCGCGCCGCGCGAGCGCCGCCGCCACCTGGCGCACGATCCCCGGGTGGTCCGCACCGACCAGCTCGAGCCGCACGCCACGCGCCGGCACCCCGGCCACGGCACCGGCCTCGGCCAGGACCTTGAGGCCGCGCGATCGGAGCCCCTCGAGCTCGCGCACGAGAGCGCGGGCCTGCGCCTCCTCCAGCTGGACCCGGACGATTCCCGCGAACTTCCCGGCGAGCTGGGTCATGCGGCTCTCGAGCCAGTTCCCGCCGTGGGAGGCGATCGTCGCCGCCAGCTCCTCGACCAGACCCGGCCGGTCGTCGCCGATCACGATCAGGACGAGGGAGGTCGACACGCTCCGGGCTCCCGACTCCCGCCCACGCGCCCCCGGCCCGGACGCGACTCGACGATCCGCACGGCGCGCGCCGGAGTCGCGGCAGTATAGCGCCGCCGCCCTCGGTGCCGCGCCGCCGCGATCAGCCTCGGTCGAGCATCCCGCGGACCGCGTCGACGATCTCCAGCACGTCGAACGGCTTGCGAAAGAAGCTGGTCCCTTCCGCCGCGTAGTAGTCGAGGCTCGTGGCGCTCTGCGGCTCCCCCGAGACGAACAGCGAGCGCACCGCCAGCTCGGGGTCGAGCTGACGGATGCGGTTGTGGAGCATCAGGCCGTTCATGTCGGGCAGGGCGAAATCGACGATCGCGGCGTCGTACAGCTTGTCCTTGACGAGCGCCAGCGCGGTGGCGCCGTCGGCCGCCCCGTCCGCGCGGAAGCCGGCGGCCTGGAGCGCCTCCGAAAGGACCGCCACGATGTGCGGCTCGTCGTCCACGATCAGGATGCGGGGTGTCATCGGTGCTTCAAGGAATAGGTCCTCGGCGGCCGCAACTCAAGCGATCCCCCGACTTGGGCGGAAAAACGGCCGACCCTATAATCCGGCAGCCCGGACGGCGCCGGGCCCGGGAGGGCGATGGCCGAGAGACCGACGATGGCGTCCGCGGCGCCCGCAGCGGGCGGCCACCTCCGGATCCTGCCGCTCGCCCTGCTCGCGGCACTGGCCCACGGCTGTGCCCCGCAGCTCGATCCCGTCTCGCTCGAGGAGCATCGGCGCGCCGAAGGGTCGGAGGTCCTGCTCGGGGCGCTCGGGAGCGAGGACCCCGCCCGGCGGGCCCGGGCCGCGCTGGCGATGGGTCGGATCCAGTCCCCGAGCTACGTCGGGCCGCTCGTGCGAACGGCGCGCGCGGATCAGGGCGAAGCGCGGGCGGCCGCGCTGTTCGCGCTGGGCCAGCTCGCTCTCGCGAGCGGCCCCCGGTTGTCGCGCTCCGCGTTCAGCGTGCTCGCCGAGAAGCTCGAGTACGCGGACGCGGAGATCGTGGCGCTCGCCCTGGAAGCGCTCGGCAAGCTGGGCGAGCCGCCGCTCGGTCATCGCATCCATCCCTTCGTCCACCATGCCTCCGAGCGCGTGCGCGCCGAGGCCGTGCTCGCGCTGCTGCGCTCGCGCTTCCTGCCGGTGTGGCGCGACGGTGCCGATCCGCCTCCGGCGCTCCCGCCCCCCGCCGTCGCGGCGCTCGTCGCCGCTCTCGCCGACCCGGCCGAGAGCGTGCGGGTGGCCGCCACCGCCACCCTGGCCCGCGCGCACCAGCCGGAGGCCACGGCAGCGTTGATCGAGTGCTCCAGCGACCCGAGCCCCTGGGTCCGGCTGTTCGCCGCCAGGGCGCTCGGCCTCGCCGGAGATCGCACGCTGTCCGACCGCCTCGTCCGCCTCGCCGACGACCCGAGCGAGCAGGTTCGCGCCGAGGCGATCGCCGCGATCGCCTCGCTGGGCGGCGCCGACCTCCTGCCCCGAGCGCTCGAGTCCGACGCCGGCCTGCACGTTCGCGCCGCGTTGGCACGCGCGCTCGAACGGTCGTCCGCGACCTGGAGCGACGAGAGCCTCCGGCGCCTGGAGCGCGACGCCGCGCCGACCGTGCGGGCCGCAGCCATCGCCTCGCTCGCGACCCGGCTCGGCGCGGCCTACCTGCCCGATCTCGAGCGTCACTTCGCGGCGACGTCCGACTGGCCGATCCGCGTGGCGGCGGTCCAGGCCACCCGCGCCGTGGGAGGCGAAGCCCGCGGGCTCGTCGAGCGCGCGCTCGCGGACCCGGACGCGCGGGTCGTGGCCAGCGCGCTCGAGGCGCTCGGCCGGGGCGGCGAGGCGGGTTCCCCCGTCGTGCGCCAGGCACTGGCCGCGGGCGACCCCACGATCCGCGGCACCGCCGTCGAGGTCTTCGGGCGGAGCGAGGCCCCCGACCGGCCGGGCGTCCTCCGCGGCGTCTACGACGCCTCCGCCGGAGAGGCCTGGATCGGGATCCGCTCGTCGATCGTCGAAGCCGTCGCCCGGCTCGAGGGCGGGCGCGGCCTGATCGCCCATGCCGCGCAGGACCCGGCGCGGGCGGTGCGGGATCGGGCCGAAGCCGCGCTCCGCGCCCTGAATCTGCAAGTGCCGCCTCCACGCTTCCCGGCCCCGGAGCCGCCGCCGTGGCTCGCCCGGCGCTGGGCCCGCGACCCGCGGGTCCGGGTCGAGACCACGAAGGGCACGATCGAGATCGACGTCCTCGCCGGCGAAGCGCCGGCCCACGCGGCGAGCTTCGTCCGGCTCGTGCGCGAGCGCTTCTACGACGGCCTGGTCTGGCACCGCGTCGTGCCCAACTTCGTGATCCAGGGGGGCGACCCCCTGGGCAGCGGCTGGGGTGGTCCCGGCTACGCGCTCCGCGACGAGATCAACCGGGTTCGATTCGAGCGCGGGACCGTGGGGATGGCGCACGGCGGCCGCGACAGCGGCGGCTCGCAGTGGTTCGTCACCCAGCTCCCCGCCCCCCACCTCGACGGGCGCTACACCGCGTTCGGGCGCGTGGTCTCGGGCCTCGAGGTCGTCGACCGCATCGAGGTCGGAGACCGCATCCTGCGAGCGCGCGTCGACTGAGTGAGCCGGGAGCGGTCAGCTCCAGCGGAACAGAGCGACCGCCGCGGCAAACGACGCCACGCACCACGCGGACGCGATCCCCAGCTCGCCGGCGATCGCCGCCAGGCCCGCGCCGTCGAGCATCACCGCGCGCAGAGCATCGTTGACCGCGGTCAGCGGCAGCGCCTGGATCAGCGGCTGCGCCGCCGCCGGGAAGCGCGCGGTGGAGAAGAACACGCCCGAGCAGATCCACATCGGCATCATCGCCAGGTTCATCATCCCGGCCACGCCCTCGATCGTCCGCGGCCGCGCCGCGACCAGGAGGCCCAGGCCGCCGAAGGTCAGCGCCCCGACCACGCAGACCGCCGACAGGCTCACGAGCGAGCCGCGCAGCGGGACGTCGAACGCCAGCCGGGCGAAGACCACGAGCACCCCGACCTCGAGCACCAGGAACACCAGGCGCCCCGTGATCTGCGACAGCAGGAAGTCCGAGCGCCGCATCGGCGTCGCCACGAACCGCTTCAAGAGCGAGCGCGAGCGGGCGACGACGATGAAGAAGCCGATGCCCCAGAAGCCCGTGCCCATCAGGTTCATCCCCAGCAGCCCCGGAACGAGGAAGTCGATGTAGCGCGAGCCGCGCTCGGTCATGTGCCGCTCGGTCGCGCCGCCGACGTCGGTCCGTCCGGCGGCCCGCTGCAGCACGTCGTGGACCAGCAGGCGGGCCTGGCGGCTGTCGGAGCGGGTGGGATCGAACCAGTAGACGACCGGCTCGGCGGGGACGACGACCAGCGCGACGTTCCCGCGCCGCAGCGCCTCGCGCGCCGCGTCGGCGGCGAGCCGCCGCGGCTCGAGGTCGTCGCGACCGGCGAGCGCCAGCTCGAGGGCCGCGGCCCCCGCCCCGTCCTGGATGCCGACCGGCAGCCGCTCCGTCCCCCGCACCCGGAACGCGACGCCCAGCGCCAGCGCCATCAGCAGCGGGAAGGCGAAGACCCAGAAGATCGCCTCCGGCTCGCGCAGCAGGCCGCGCAGCTTGAGCAACGTGAGCTGCGCCAACGGGTGGAACCGCAGCGACATCCCTCACTCCTCCCGCAGGTGACGTCCGGTGAGCGAGACGAACACGTCTTCGAGCGTGGCGTGGTGCGTCGCCAGTCGGCTGAGCGTCGCCCGCTGCCGGACCAGCTCGGCCAAGAGCGCCGGCAGCGAGCGGTGCACCGCCCCGACGGTGAGGCGCACGGCGCCGTTCTCGCTTCCCACCGCGCGCACGCCGTCCAGCCCCCGCAGCCGCTCGAGGTCGACCGGATGGTCGCTCTCGAACTCGACGACGTGCTCGGCCCCGAGGGAGGCGATCAGCTCGACCGGCGTACCCTGTGCGATGACCTTCCCGTGATCGACGATCGCCACGCGGTCGCACAGCCGCTCGGCCTCCTCCATGTAGTGGGTCGTCAGCAGCACCGTCCCGCCCCGCCGCCGGAACTCGCCGATGATGCCCCACGTCTGCAGCCGGGACTGCGGATCGAGACCGGTCGTCGGCTCGTCGAGGAACAGGATCGCCGGGTCGGCGACGAGGGCGCAGGCCAGGGACAGCCGCTGCCGCTGGCCGCCGGACAGCTTGCGCACCCAGCTCTCGGCCTTCTCCTCGAGCTGGACCTGCGCCAGCACCTCCCGCGGCTCCTGCCCGCGGCGGTAGAAGCTGCGGAACAGCGTGATCGTCTCGAGCACGGTCAGCTTCTCCGGGAACTGCGTCTCCTGGAGCTGCACGCCCAGCCGCTCGCGCAGCCGCCGCTCGTCCCCGCCCCAGCTCTGCCCGAGAATCGTCACCTCGCCGGCGTCCGGCGCGAGCAGCCCTTCGAGGACCTCGACCGTCGTGGTCTTCCCCGCGCCGTTCGGGCCGAGCAGCCCGAAGCACTCGCCGAACGCGACGTCGAGATCCAGGCCGTCGACCGCCGTCACCGGCGCCGCGGCCCGGCGCCCGAAGCGCAGCCAGGACGCTTCGCGCCCCGGATAGCGCTTGACCAGCGCGCGGCAGCGGATCGCGACGTCGCTCATTCCAGAGGGTTCCACACCAGGAGGGAGTCCCGAGCGCCCCACAGGATAGACCTGGCGGGGTGGTTTGTCTGGCCGCCGATTCCCTGGCATGCTCTCCGCGCTCGGAACCGCTGCGGCGGGGAGGCAAGGAGGCGCAAGCTTGCGACTGGCTCCCGCTCCGGCCGCGACGCTCGCGCTCGCGGCCGCCTGCGTGCCCTGCGCGGCGGGGACGGTCGAGGTCCACCCCGCCGGACCCTCCGTACCGGTCATCGTGGGGCGGCTCGAGCCGAGCGAGCGCACGCTCGCGCTGGACGTCGCCCCCGACGGGGCGCGGGCCGCCGCCGTCACCGGCGCCGGCACGATCAAGCAGCCGCGCTCGCTCGTGCGGGTCGCGGCCGAGGCCGACGTCGTGCCGCGCACGCTCGACCTCGCGGGGAACGTGTTGGACCTGCTGTTCCGCCCCGACGGCGCGGTCCTGTACGCGATCCAGCAGCAGCCGGCGCGCAAGCGCCGTGCGCCACAGAGCTACCTGACGCTGATCGACAGCGGCAGCTTGAAGTTCCGCCGCGAGGTCTACCTGCCGGCGACCGCGAGCGCTCTCGCCCACTGGCCCTCCCGCGACGGGATCCTGATCGCGGCCGAGAACGAGATCCGCTCCCTGCTGCTGCCCGACCTGCGCAGCGGGCCGCTGTTCCGCCTGCCCGGCCCGAACTCGAGCCTCGCGGTCCTCGACGACGGGCGCGTCCTCGTGGGGCAGCGCACGCGACTCGTCCTGCTCGACCTGACCGACCCCCCGGGGCACGACGAGATGCCGATCCGCGCGAGCGCCGACCTGCCGGCCCCGGTGACCGACCTCGTGGCCGGCGGCGGGGGTCGGGCGCTCGCGCGCCTCGCCGACGGCCGCGTCTTCCAGGTGGAGACCGACCCCTTGCGCTTCGAGCCCGTGGGGGTTGGCCTCGTTTGCCGCGCGGTCAGCGGCAGCGGGCCGGAGGCCGCACCGGAGGAACGGCGAGCGGCCGTTGCGGAGCGGCGGGCTCCGGACCGGACCTCACGGCCGCAGGGCGAGCCCCCCGGCGAGCCGGCTCGTTCCGAGCGCAAGACCGAAGACGCGGCCCGGACGACAGCCGAGCCCCGCCGCTCGGTCCCGTCGCACGCCGTGCCCGATCCGGTCGGGGAAGTCCCATCCGGGAGCGTTGCGACCCCGCCGGAGCCGGATCGGCTCGAGACCGCGAAACCGCGAGAGCCGGACCACGCCCCGCCGGAGGACGCGGCCGCCGGGGCCCGCGTCACCCCCGCGGGCGCAGCCGGTGCGGCAGCCGAGAGGGGGGCCTCCCCCCCCGGCTCGGTGCCGCTCCCCGCGCCACCGGTCCCCGACGCGTCTGCGATGCCCGCCGAGCGGAACGAGACGGGGAGCACTTCGAGCGGCTCCGCCGGAGTCGATCCGGCCGCGCCGGTTCGTGGGAGTCGGGGCGAGGCGCGGGAGGCCATCGCCCGGGGAGCGGCCGCGGTGTCCCTGGGCGGCACGATCCGTGGTGCCGGTGCCCGAGCCGTCATCGCGGTCGTGGTGCACGGGCCCGACAACATCCTGCAGGAGGCGACGCGCACCGCCCCCGCGCCGGACGGCCGGTGGGAGGTGCACGGACTCGCGCCGGGACGGTACCGCGTCACCCTCGATGCGGGAGGCGGTCGAGTCGTCGTGTCCGAGCCGCGATTCCACGTCGCCGTCATCGACGGTGCGGCGACGCCCCCGGCGCTCGACTTCGAGGTCCTCCGCTCGTTTTGAGCGCCGGCCCTGTGCCCGTCGTGGTCAATCCGGCCGCCGGTGGCGGGCGGGCGGGCCGCCTGCTCGAGTCCATCGGCGCGCTGGACAACGTGGTGCTGCAGCGCGCGGGCGATCCGTCGGAGGTCTGTCGAGCGGCCGAACTTGCGGCCCACGGCGGCGCCTCGCGGATCCTCGTGGTCGGCGGCGACGGCACGCTGCATCACGCGATCCAGGCGCTGGCGGGGACCGGCTGCGCGCTGGGCATCGTCCCCGCCGGCCGGGGGAACGACCTGGCACGCGCCCTGGGACTGCCGCTGGACCCGCTCGCGGCGGCGCGGCGGGCCCTTCGGACCCCGCCCCGTGCGATCGACCTCGGCTGCATCGCGGGGCGCTTTTTCGCGGGCGTGGCCTGCGCGGGGCTCGACGCGGAAGTCGCCCGGCTCATCCGGGAGCGCCGTGGCCGGCGCTGGGGTCGCTGGGCCTACGCCCTCGCTGCCGCCCGCGCGGTCGCCACCTTTCGAGCGCCGCACTTCCGCATCGACCACGACGAAGGGAGGGAGAGCGGCCCCGGGATGCTGGTCGCGGTGGCCAACTCGCCCTGTTACGGCGGCGGGATGCGCATCGCCCCGGACGCCGCGCTCGACGACGGCCGCCTCGATCTGGTCTTCGTCCGCGGGCTGTCGCCGCCGCGCCTGCTGGCCGCGCTCCCGCGTCTGTATCGCGGGACTCACCTCTCGCACCCCGCGGTCACGTCGCGCCTCGTGCGCCGCGTCGCGATCGGCGCCGATCGACCGCTGGCGATCTTCGGCGACGGCGAGCCGCTCGCCACGACCGGAGCCGCCGGCGTGCTGATCGAGGTGCGGCCCGGGATGCTGCACGTCGCCGCATGATCCGGCCCGCGGACCGGCCGCGCAGGCTATCCTGAGCGGCTCCGCCAGCGATGGACGCCGATCCCCGTCTCCCCGCCCCGCGGACCGTGCTGCGCATGGCCGCGCCGCTCGTCGTCTCCTTCTGGATGCGGGCGGCGGTCACCTTCGTCGACACCGTCTACGCGTCGTTCCTCGGCGACGCGGCGGTGGCGGCGGTCGGACTGACGATCCCGTTCGAGTTCCTGATGATCGCGGTGTGGGTCGGGCTGTCGACCGGGCTGACCTCGGAGTTCGCGCGCGCGATGGGCCGCGAGGAGCACGGCCGCGTCGAGCAGGCCCTGCGCGCCGGCTGGAAGCTGATCGCCATCGTCGCGCCCCCGTTCACGCTGATCGGCGGCGGGATCTGGCTCGCCGCCCCGCGGCTCGGGTTCGAGCCGGCGGTCGCGTCGAGCTTCCAGCTCTACGGGGCCGTGCTCGTCGGTGGCTCGGCCTTCACGCTGTTCTGGTCGGTCATCCCCGACTCGCTGGTCAAGGCCCACCAGGACACGCGCTCGACGATGTGGGCCGGGATCTGGACCAACGCGATCAACCTCGGGCTGAACACGCTGTTCCTGTTCGTCTTCCACTGGGGCGTGTTCGGCATCGCGCTGTCGACGGTTCTCGGACGCGTCGGCGGCCTGGTCTACGCGCTCGGCCGCGCCCGGCACCACGAGCGGGGCCGCCGCGCGGCCGCCGCCCGGCTCCCGCCGCGGCCGCTCCCTCCCCCGCCGTACCGCGCCGTCCTCGGCCTGGCGGTGCCGTCGTCGCTGACCTTCGCGCTGATGGCGGTCGAGACCGCGCTGATCAACTCGCTCCTCGCAACGATGCCCCAGGCCACGGAGTCGATCGCGGCCTACTCCATCTACTACCGTCTCGTGCTGTTCGCGCTGCAGCCGGTGATCGCGACGAGCGTGGCGATGCTCCCGTTCGCGGCGCGGCGCTCCGGCGCCGAGGATTCCGCCGGCGTCGCGCTGGGCCTGCGTCAGGCCAACGTGGCCGCGATCTGCTACTCCGCCGGGGTCGTCGCGCCCGCGCTGTTCCCGACGGCCCCGTGGATCGCCGCGCGCCTGTGCGAGTCTCCGCTGACCGCCGCCTACGCCAGCACCGCGATCCGCGCCGTCCCGCTCGCCTGCCTGCTCGGAGCGCCGTTCCTGCTCGCCCGCCCGCTGTTCGAGGCGCTGGGGCGCGGAAGGCCGGGGCTCGTCGTGGCCGCGATTCGCTATCTCGGACTCACCGGCCCCCTGGCGTGGCTCGGGAGCGCGGTCGCGCCGGCCGTCGGCCAGCCGCCGCTCGCCGGGCTGATCGCCGGCACGCTCGCCTCGGCGGGGATCTCCTCGGCCATGCTCCACCTGTGGGCACGGGCCGCTCTGCGTGGCGCTCCCGCCACTCCCTCCGGGTCCAGCGGGGCGCCCGCAGCGGACCGGCCCCGAGAGGCGGACGCGCGTCGACCGTGACGCGCCGCGTGCGCCGCGGCACGGCGCCGCGATGCGTTCGTGTCACCGTGAGGGGCCACGAGGGATGGATCACGGCCGGCCGAGGACGGAGGTTCGGCCGGTGGGTCGGCTCACGCCGCCGGGTCGTTCGGATCAGGACGGGGGGTCGGTCGACTCCTCCCCCCGAGCGCCCACGACCCGCGAGATCAGGCTCCGATCGCCGGTGACCGCGAGGCGCTGGAGGTACAGCGCGAGGCCGCGCAGGCCCCCCAGCTCCTCCCCGCCGCCCGCCCGGCCGGGACCTCCGTGCACGAGCTGGGGCAGCGCCACGCCCGACCCGGGGAGCTGCGGCGCCACCTTCTGCGATCCCACGTAGAGCCTGCCGGTCGAAGCCCCTCCCGCGGCCAGATAGGCCGTGACGAACTCGCGATCGTCGCTGTAGAGCGAGGTCACGAGCGTCCCCTCGGCGCGGGCGACCAGCTCCGCAGCGCCGGCCGCGCTCCCGTCGTAGGCCATCAGGGTCGCCACCGGCCCGAACACCTCGCGCCGGTGCACCGCGTCGGCCGCGGCGGGATCGGCGCAGCGCAGCAGCGTCGGCCGCAGGAAGAAGCCCTTGCCGGAAGGGTTGCCCGCGCCGTCGACGCGCCGGCCGGTGCCGGCGGCGAGCCGCGATTCGGCGAGCAGCGCCTCCACGCCGGAGACGGCGTCGTCGAGCTGCGCCCGAGTCGCGAGCGGTCCCATCGTGACGCGCTCGTCCTGCGGGTTGCCGACGACGACGGCCTCGAGCCGGGCGCCCAGCTCGCGCTCGACGTCGTCGAGGCGCTCGGCCGGCACGAGGATGCGCCGCACCGCGGTGCACTTCTGCCCGCTCTTCTGCGTGATCTCGCGCTCGACGTCACGCAGGAAGGCCGACCAGGTCTCGCCCTCGACGCCGGCGTCCGGGCCCAGCACCGCGGCGTTGAGGCTGTCGGCCTCGACGTTGACGCGACATCCCGATCCGAGCAGCCGGCCGCGCCGCAGCTCGAGCGCCGTCGCCGCCGAGCCGGTGAAGGCCAGCACGTCCTGCGGGCCGAGCTGGTCGAGCAGGTCTCCCGGGCCGCCGCAGATCAGCGTGAGCGCGCCGGCCGGCAGCACGCCGGCCTCGATCACCGCGGCCGCGGCGCGCTCGGCGACGAGCGCCGTGCTCGTCGCCGGCTTGGTGATCAGCGGCATGCCCGCGAGCAGCGCGCAGGCCGCCTTCTCGGCGAAGCCCCACGCCGGGAAGTTGAAGGCGTTGACGTGCACCGCGACGCCGGTCCGGGGCAGGTACACGTGCTGCCCCCAGAATCGCGGCGAGCGACCGAGCTGCAGCCCCTCGCCGTCGAGCAAGAACTGCCGCTCCCCCAGGGAGCGCCCGAGATCGCCGTAGTGGGCGAGCGTGAGGATCGCGCCGTCGACGTCGAACTTCGCGTCCTTGCGCGTCGTCCCGGTCGTCTCGACCGACAGCGCGATCAGCTCATCACGCTGCTCCTGCAACAGCTTCGACGCCTGTTGCAGCAGCTCGCCGCGCCGGGCGAAGCTCGCAGCGCGCAGGGCGGGGCCGCCGACGCGGCGCGCGTGGCCGACGGCGCGGGCGAAGTCGATGCCCTGGCTCGAGGCTCGGGCCACCGGCTCCTCGCTGCACGGGTCGACCAGCAGCGCGAAGCCGGAGGCGGCTTCGCGCCAGCGATCCTCGACGTAGCAGCGAAGGGTCCTCATGCTCCGGCGGCACCGCGCCGCGGCCGGCACCCGCAGGCTGGGGCGGGGCCGCCGGGCGGGCCGCCTATTAGAGCAGATCCGTCGGTCGCGTTCGAGCGCGCGCCGCCCGCTCCCCGGGACCGCTGCCGTGGACCCGCCGCGACGGCGCCGGCGGTCGCGGCGGGGACTGGATGCGGCGCCGCTTGTCGAACAGCTTGCGCATCCGGGCCTTGGCCTGGTTCTCGATCTGCCGCACGCGCTCGCGGCTGACTCCGATCCTCTCGCCCGTCTCCTGCAGCGTGAGCGGGGGCTCGCCCATCAGGCCGAAGCGGTGGGCCAGCACGGTCTTCTGCTGGTCGGTGAGCTGCCCGTAGACCTCGCCGATGCCCGTGTGGGTCTCGCGCTCGAGCAGCCGCTCCTCCGGCGAGCTGGCGTGGCGGTCGGTCAGGATCTCCGACAGCGGCGTCTCACGGTCCTCGCCCACCGTCTCGTCGATGCTCGTCTCGTGCACGGCGTACTGCAGCACGTCGTCGATCTTCCGCACGCAGCGCTCGAGATGCGACGAGATCTCCTCGCGCGTCGGCTTGCGCCCCAGCCGGCGCTGCAGCGCGCCCTCCGCCACGCGGATCTCCTTGCACTTCTTGATCTGCGAATACGGCATGCGCACGACGTGCGCCTTCTCCGACAGCGCCTTGAGGATCGCCTTGCGGATCCACCAGATCGCGTAGCTGATGAACTTGTTGTCCTTGTCGGGATCGAAGCGGCGCGCCGCCTCGATCAGCCCGACGTTGCCCTCGTTCAGCAGGTCCTCGAACGGCAGCCCCAGGTGGCGATACTCGGCGGCGACCTTGGCGACGAAGCTGAGATTGGCCTTGACCAGCTCGTCCAGCGCATCCTGGTCGCCGCGGCGGATGCCGCCCGCCAGGGCCCGCTCCTCGTCCTTCGTCAGCAGCGGGTATTCGCGAATCTCGCTGAAGTACTGCGACAGCACGGTGCCCTTGAAACGCAGCGGGGGTTGCATCGCGCCTGCTCTCCTCGTCGGACCGGGGCGCGGGTCGCGCCGCGAGTCCGGGCGCGCCGCCGTCCGCTCGACGCTGGACGCCGGCACGTTGATGCGGTCCGTTGTCGCCGAATGTAAGAAGAACCGGCGCCGCTTTCAATCGCGAGTTTCGTAAGCCCGGGGCGGACGAACCGCCGGAATCGCGGTATTCTCTGGTCGCGGGCTCGGGCCGCGGAGCGGAGGTCCTGTGAGCGGAAGGTCGAGTCGGCTGCGGCGTGCGAGTCGTGGGTTTCGTGTCATCGACGGCGTGCGGTCGATCGGTCCGGCGCTCGCGCTGGCTGCGACGCTGGTCGTGGCGCCGGCCGGCGTGGCCGGCGAGATCGCGCCGCGCGAGATCCGCACGGCGAGCGGCGCGGCGGAGGAGCGGGTCGGCGTCTGGTCCGACCGCGTGCTGTCGGTCGCGATCGAGGTCGATGCCGCCGGTGCGCGTGTCGTCGCGTTCACCGTGAAGGATCGCCCGTTCGCGCGCCCCCTGGCCCTCGATCCGCCGCGCCCGTACGCCGAGGGCACCCCGGTGCAGCTCGAGGTCGTGCTGCTGGGGCCCGCGGGACAGCGCTTCACCCGGCGGACCGACGTCGGGGGCTTGTGCCTCGACCACGCTGCGGACGAAGCGCCCCACGTCACCGGCGATCAGATCCAGTTGCACCGCGAGGCATTCCTGGTCGAGCTGCCCGCGCTCGAAGGGTTCGACCGCGTCGAGGTCGCCTACTACGCCGCCGCCACCGCCGCGGCCGAGGACGCCCGCCGGGTCCTCGCCGTCGACGCGCTCGACGCCGCGAAGGTTCGTCTGCCGGGAAACGGCGCCCATGAGGGGGCCGCCCGGCCCCGCGCCGAGGCCGGTGCCGCGGCGCCGACCGCGGCCACCGCGCTGTGGCCCGAGGACTTCGCCGACGACGACCTGGTCCTCGTGCTGGGCGACGAGGCGGAAGGCGGCCGCCGGATCAACGTCGTCGTCGTCCCCGACGGCTACCGCTACGCGGACAAGGCGCTGATGGAGTCCCACTTCGCCGACCTGGTCGCCTACTTCCGCGCCACGCGGCCGTTCACCGAGCACGACCCGTTCCTGAACTACATCCTGGTCTACGCCTACTCGGTCGCGTCCGGCACCGACCAGTGCGACTGCGGCATCGTCCTCGACACGTCGATGGGCACGGGTTTTCCCGCCAACGTCCCGACCTGCGGCGCATCGGACAACCGCTGCCTGTACTACGGCGGCTCGTGCGACACGAACGGGACGCAGCACATCGTCGAGGCCGAGCTGCGCGCGCCGTTCCACGACACGACGATCGTGATGGTCAACACCGAGCGCTACGGGGGCTGCGGCGGCGAGCGCGCCGTCTACTCCGCGGGCAACAGCGCGGCGACGGACGTCGCCGTCCACGAGCTGGGACACAGCCTGGCCTGGCTCGCCGACGAGTACGCCGGCAACCCGAGCTGCGGCCTGGTCGCGGGGGAGATCAACACCTCGCGCGACTCCGGCGACGGGGCCTGGCCCGAGTGGATCGCCGAGATCGGCGCGCCGCGGCAGGGGGCGCAGTACTACAACCAGTGCATCTACCGGCCGCTGCCAAACTGCGAGATGCGCAGCCTGTTCCAGCCGTTCTGCCCGGTCTGCAACCAGCGCTGGTCGCTCGTCACCTTCGGCCACCCGAACGTCGGCCCGACGGCGCCCGTCAGCGGCTTCGCCCCGGCCTCGCCGCTTGCGGTCGAGCCCTGGGACGCGGTCGACTTCTCGGTCGAGACCCGCTTCTCGGTCGGGGCCAACGTGACGAACCAGCTCACCTGGGAGCTGACGAAGCCGTCCGGCGCGAAGACGGTCGTGGCCGGCGACACGACCGCGCACAGCCAGACGTTCGGCCTCGAGGGGGCGCACGCGGTGACGGCGACGGTGGTCGCCGACACGAACTTCGTCAAGCCGCAGAAGTACGGCGCGAACCGCGACGTCGTGGTCTGGAACGTGACGGTCGCGGCGACGGCTCCGCCGGGCGAGGTCTCCTCTCCGGGCAGCGCCTCCCCGCTGCGGTTCGAGACCAAGAAGCGCATCGTGTGGGAGCCCGGTGCCGCGAGCGGAGCGGTGAGATTCAACGCTTACAGCGGCTCGTTGTCCTCGCTTCCCACGGGCGTCTACGGCACCTGCCTGCAGGCGGACGTGATCGAGAACCAGCTCGACACGATCGGCCTGCTGCCGCCGGGGACGGGGCGCTTCTACCTCGTGACGGGCGAGAACTCGCTGGGCGAGGGGACGATGGGCACGGATTCTGCGGGACAGTCCCGGGCGCCCGCGGCGCCCTGCGACTGACGCCGCAGCCACCCGCACCGTGCGACCCGCGAGTCCAGGCGGACCGTCGGCCGGCGACCGGCCAGCCGTGGACGCCGATCGGCGAAGCGGCGTTCCGGACCCGGACCGGCTCGGGACCGAGGGCCGGGCGCCGGAGCCGCAGCGCCCGGTTCCGCGCGACCGACGCGCGCCGGACGAAGCCGGGACCGCGGACCGCCCGCTGCGCGTCGCGATCGTGGGGGCCGGGCCGGCCGGGTTCTACACGCTCCAGGCGCTCGTCCGCCCGGGGCTGCCCGCCGTCCAGGTCGACATGTTCGACGCGCTGCCGACGCCGTTCGGCCTGGTGCGGCAGGGGGTCGCTCCCGACCACCCGAAGATCAAGTCGGTCGCGGCCGTCTACCACCGGCTGGCGCAGCACGCGGGCTTCCGCTTCTACGGCAACGTCGAGTTCGGCCGCGACCTCGAGCGCTCCGACCTCGAGAGCTGCTACGACCAGATCGTGTTCTGCACCGGGGCCCAGGCCGACCGCCGCCTCGACGTCCCGGGAGAGGACCTGCCCGGCAGCTACTCGGCGACCGAGTTCGTCGCCTGGTACAACGGCCACCCCGACTACTCACGGCACCGATTCGATCTGTCGCGCAGCCGCGCCGTGATCATCGGCGCCGGCAATGTCGCGGTCGACGTGGCCCGCATCCTGTGCCGGACGGCGGACGAGCTGGCCGCGACCGACATCGCGGACCATGCGCTCGTGGCGCTGCGGCAAAGCGCCGTACGCGCGGTGCAGCTCGTCGGCCGGCGCGGCCCGCTCCAGGCGGCGTTCACGAGCCCCGAGGTCGCGGAGCTGGGCGAGCTGGCCGACACGGCGACGACCACGCTGCCGGAGGAGGTCGCGCTCGACGCGGCGAGCCGGCGCGCGCTCGAGGCCGAGGCCGACAAGGAAGCGCGCCGCAAGCTCGAGATCCTGACGAGCTACGCCCGGCCCGCTCCGGAGGGGAAGTCGCGCCGGCTCGCGATCCGCTTCCTGCTGTCGCCCGTCGAGATCCTGGGAGACGAGGCGCACGGCGTGAACGCCGTGCGGTTCGTGCGCAACGAGCTGTACGAAGCCTCCGACGGCGGCCTGCGCTCGCGGCCCACGGCGCGCGACGAGACGATCGAGGCCGGGCTCGTGTTCCGCGCGATCGGCTACCGCGGGATTCCGCTGCCCGGACTGCCGTTCGACGACGGCGACGGACGGATCCCGAACCGGGACGGCCGCGTCGTCGACCCCGCGACCGGAGCGCCGATCCCCGGGCTGTACGTCAGCGGCTGGATCAAGCGCGGGCCGACCGGCGTGATCGGCACGAACAAGCTCGACGCCGCCGAAACCGTCGGGTCGATGCTCGAGGACCTCGCGGCGGGCCGCAGGCTGCAGCCGACCGCGACCACCCGCGACGTCATCGGCGAGAGGCTCGAGGCCCGCGGCGTCCGCTTCGTCACCTACCGCGACTGGATGGAGCTGGACGCGCGGGAGATCGCCCGTGGCGCCGCCTCCGGCCGGCCGCGCGTCAAGTTCGTGGACCGGCGCGACCTGCTCGCCACGACCCGGCGGCGGTGATCCCGCTCTTCGTGCCGGTCAGGGGCGCACGCCTCGTGCTGCGGCGCGCCGGGGGCCATGGTCGGCCGCCTCGCGCATGGCAGGCGGCGTGCCCAGGGGAGCGCTCCTCGCGAATGCGTGCCGCTGCCCGGGGGACGGCGTCAGCGCAGTCGCCCGCCGCGTGGCGGTCGGCGCGCCGGTGTCGCCGTTGTCTCGCGCTTCACGGGCAGCTCACCTCCTGCGCGAGGCACCCCGGGTCGCTCGCCGGTCGCTCGGCGCCCGCCGAGGCGAGGCCGTAGGAGCCCTCGCGATTGGCGCTCTTGGGGACGACCAGGAAATACCGGTTGCCGCTCGTGTACGACCAGGGCACCGTGAACTGCTGCGCCTCGTCCGTCGTGCAGAACGCGGCCCAGTGCGTATAGTAGAAGCCGATCACCCCGATGTGGATTCCTACCTTGGCGTTCACGGGCCGCCGCGGCCCGCGCTTCCGGGATTCGGCAATCTGCGAAGCCAGAATCGTCGGCTCGTGGTCGAGCCATGGGCCTGGCTGAACGACCGCCGGCTTCCCGGCGATGAAGGCCGCCGTGCGGCCAGCGCCGAAAGGACAGCTCGCACGGCTTTCGGCCCGTTCGATCTCGATCGGTCCTGATCTACAATCCGCTCGGCTGGAGCTGCGGGCCTCCGCTGGTGGATCGGTGATCGAGTATCAGATCGTCGGCGGATCGGAGCACGAGCAATCGCTCGACGTCGTGGTCGGCGCCGACTGCCGGTTCTTCGAGGGCCACTTCCCCGGCCGGCCGATCCTGCCGGCGGTGGCACAGCTCGCGCTGGTCGAGGAGTTGCTGCGGCGGACGATCGGCAGGACGGTGCGGATCGTCGCCCTCGACCGGCTCCGGATGCTCCAGCCCGTCGAGCCGGGCGAGCGGCTGTCGCTGCGCCTGCGGGCGGGCACGGACCCCACGACCGCGCGCTTCGAGATCGATCGCGGCCCGACGCGGATCAGTGACGGTATCGTCGGCTGGACCGCGGGCGAGGCGTGATGAGCGAACCTCCGAGCCCGCTGGAGCTGCTGCCCCATGCCGGCGCGGCGCGCATGATAACTCGGATCGCCGAGCACGGTGACGGCACGATCACCTGCGAGGGCCAGGTCTGCCCGGAGGGCCCCTACGTCCAGCATGGAATCTGCCCGGCGTTCGTGGGTCTCGAAGTCGCGGCTCAGGCGGCGGCGCTGCTCGAACTGCTGGCCGTGCGGGACCTCGCGCCGGCGCCGCGCGCCGGCTACCTGGTGCGGGCCCGCGGCGTGCGCTGCGCCCGACCCGAGTTCGCCGCCGGGGACGTGCTGCGGGCGCAGGTACGGCGCACCGCGGCGGTGCCGCCGCTGTTCGTCTACGAGATTCGGGTCTCCGACGAGCTGGGGGAGCTGCTGCGGGGCGAGATCGCGACCTACGTCGGGCCCGATTGAGGCGAATGAGGCGCAAGCGCCGTGGCCGCACGCTGCGGCTCGGGCCACAGCCGACGAAAGCAGAACCACTGGTGCGGCGCGCGGGCGATGGCCCATTCCAGGACACGCGTCAGCTCCCAGGCGGCGTGCTCGAGATCGCGCTTGCGATCATCCGTCGTCGCGACCTGGATCGGGTCGCGGAACACGACGCGGTAGCGTCCGCGGCCCTCGCGGAAGGCGAAGGCCGGGAGGAGCGGCGCCGCGCTCACCCGCGCCAAGGCCAGCGGTCCGGCGGGCAGCAGGAACGGGCGCCCGAACAGCGCCGTCGCGATCGCCTGGCCGCCTGCCCGCGGGCGGTCGCCCTGCAGGGCCACGACCTCGCCCCGACCGAGGGCGTCCCCCAGCAGCAGCCCGAGACTGGGATCCCCGGCGAAGTGAGTGACGAAGCCCGGACCCATGCGGCCGGCGACGAGCTGACGGACGAAGCGCTGCGCCTCGGGGTCGAGCTCCTCCTCGCGAACCAGGTGCATCCGGCTGTCGAGATGCGCGACGGCCACGGCCGCAGCCGCCTCCCAGTTGCCCAGGTGCGCCGTCAGCACGATGAACCCGCGGCGCGCGGCAACCAAGCGGTCCCAGGCTTCGCGGTGGTCGACCTCGAGCTGCGGCGATCGCCGGCCCGCCAGGTGCTCGTAACGCTCGGTCAGGCACCAGGCAAAGGTCAAGAGCGTGCGCCAGACGCGCCGCTCGGCCTCGAGGAAACCGGCGGGCCCGAGCACCGCCGCCAGGTTCGCCTTGATCGCCCGGCGGATCCGCCGCAGCGCGATCGCGAAAAAGCAGGTGAACAGGTGGACGCAAGGCGAGAAGGCCCAGCGGGGGCCGTGCCGCACACCCCACAGATGGAAGCGATACCAGAAGACCCCCGTGACGTGCAGCGGGCCGAGCAGCCGCGCCAGCCGGCCGCGCTCGGGCGCCTGCGGCGATTCGGCGCTCGGCGTGTTCCGCGCCGCGTCGCTCGGGCCGGCTCCCCGGCATCGCACCGCGCCGGGCCCGGGGTCGCGCGAGGCGCGAGCCGAATCGAGCGACAAACTCCGCCCTTGATCCCGCTCGCCGGCACGGGGAGCGCTCACTGGACTGGGCAATTCAGCGTTGCCCGGATGACTTCTTCGGGAATCCCCGCCTCCTTCCACGCCACCAGCTCGTCGGCCTCCAGACGGCGGCTGAGGGTCTTTCCGCGAACGTAGTCCGCCACCGTTCCGCTCTCCAGGCCACGTGCCAGCAACGCCCGGATCTCCTCCAGCAGCGCGACTGGTGCGAGCGGGCCGTTGTCGCTCGGTGACCGCGCCGCGGGCGTTTCGCCATCGCCCGCCAGCGTCGGCGCGTCCTCCACCGCCGGCCCCAGCCGCACCCGGCTCAACGCGGCGGCCCACGACCCGAGCAGCGCATCACTGAGCACCTCGTTGCAGTTTCGGTTGCTGAACTTCTTGCCATACCGCGTGGCGTCCCCGACCGCCGAGCCGCTCCACAAGCTCCGCCCCGAGCGCTCCAGGAGCTGCAGCTCGAAGCGCACCGCCGCGCGGAACGTCGCGCCCACGGCCTGATTCGTTTCGATGATCTCGAATCCCCGCAGGCTGGCCTCCAGCATCAGGTCCGCACCAGACTCGACGCGCAATCCCCACTGTTCGGCCAGCCGCCGCACGACGCCCTCGACGAACGACGCAACGTCGCCGCCGGCCGTGAGCGGGTGGACCTTGTCGTCGTCGTCCGTCCGGGTTCCGATCGACTCCGCATCCTCGACCGAGCGGCCGTCGACGACGCGCAGATCGATCGGACGTTCGCGCAGCGCCGGTGCGATCGTGGCGGTGACGGCCGCGACCGCCTGCTGCGGAACGAACTCCAGTTGGATCAGCGGATGGTTCACCTTGGCCGCCGCAACGGGAGCGAGCAGCACGGTCAACGGGGCCAGTGCGAGGATCCGGCTCAGGAATCGGTCGAACGGCATGGTGCTTCCTCCTATCGCTGGATCGCTTCAGCCCAACCGCGCACGCGCCACCGCCAGACCGATCCGGAGACTGTCCACGATCGGCCGGTAGTGGCTCGTCGCACGGCCATCGACGCAGCCCAGCTCGACTTCGACGCACTCCACGCGCAACCCGGCCCTCACGGCGCGCACGATCACCGCACTCTCGGCCTCGAAGCGAGACTCCGGAAACCCCGTGCGCTCGACGAGGCGACGCGTGTAGAGACGGAACCCGCTCTGGGCGTCGGCGATCGACCGCCCGGCAACGCGCGAGATGGCCCAGGACGACCAGCGGTTGCTGAACCGGCGCAGCGGGTGCATCTGCGCGAACAGGTGGGCGCGGCAGCCGATCACCAGCTCCGCGTCGCGGCGCGCGGCACCGATCAGTCTCGGGATCTGCTCCGGTAGGTGCTGTCCGTCGGCGTCCACGGTGACCACGGCGGTGAAGCCGCGGCCGAACAGGTCGTCGAAGGCGGTGCGCAACGCCCGGCCCTTTCCCATGTTGCTCGCGTGTCGCACGACTCGCGCACCGGCCTGCTCCGCGGCCGCTGCGGTCGCGTCGGGCGAGCCGTCGTCGACGACGAGGACGTGCTGGACCAGCGGCCGGGCGCGGCGGACGACCTGGGCGACGGTGGCCCCGGCTTCGAATGCCGGAATCGCGACGGCGATCGTGACGTCGGCGCTCACGGTCGCTCCAGGATCAGCCACGACGCGGCGCCACCCGCGGCGAGACCGCTCACGAGCACGCGCCGCGCAGGCTCGAGCGGGGACCCATCGTGCGGGCGCACCTCGAGTTCGGGATCGGTCTCTTCGAAGCCGGCGGTCGGTCCCCAGCCCGTTCCGGCGAGGGCGAGCACCGCCGCACCGAGGAATGCGCCACCGTACTCGCCCGTCGTCGCCTTGGGCGCGAGGATCGGCGGCAGCCGGCGCGCGCCCCAGGCACGGCGCAGCACGAGCGCCTCGAGCCGGTCCCCGGCACGGCTGCCGGACGCGCCGGAGACGATCCGGTCCACGTCCGCGGGTGCGAGACCGTGGCGCTCGAGCCCCTTCACGAGCTCGCCCGCGAGCCGTTCCTCGCCCCTGCCCCAGCCGCTCGCCGGAGCGGATGCGTCGAACGCCGACCATCCCCCGCGCACCCGCGCCAGGATCCCGGCACCGCGACGACGCGCCGCGGCCTCGGCCTCCAGTGCCAGGAGCGTGGCGCCCTCGGCCGCGAGCACGCCGTCGCGGCGGCGGTCGAACGGTCGCGCCCGCTCCGCCGCCTCTCCTCGCGGGCGGGCCAGCGCCCGGAAACGGTCGAGGATCGCGTGCAGCAGCGGCGTCAGCTCCTCCGTCGCCCCCACCAGCGCGAGCCAGCAGCCGCCGGCCGCCACCTCCGCCGCCCCGTGCGCCACGGCGCGGAGCGGTCCCGCCTCGCCCTGCACGATCGTCAGGTTCGGGCCGGTGGCTCGGCAGGCCAGCGCCACGCGGGCGGCGGGCGCGTTGGCCACGCATTCGGTGAACAGCGACGGGGAGGCGACGGTCGGACCCTCGTCGAGGATCTGGTCCAGGAGCCGCTGCGAGAACGCGGCCGGGCCGAAGGCGGAGGCCACGACCACGACGATCCCCGCGTCGGACTCGTCGCGGACGTCGAGCCCGGCATCGTCGAGGGCGGTTCGGGCCGCAACGACCGCGTAACGCGAGGCGGGACTCATCCGGCGGGCTTCGAGCGGCGGGATGAAGGGCCGGAGGTCGAGGTCGCCGACGAGCGCGGCCGTGCACGCCGCCTGGGGGGCGTGGTGGCCGGTCGAACGGTCGATCGGCGTGCTGCGCGGCTCGCCGTGCCGGAGCGCCGCCTCGAGCGCAGGGCGCGCGACGCCCGCAGCGCTGACCGTTCCCAGCCCGGTGACCACGACCGACGCCTCGGCGCTCACGGTTCGCTCCAGCGCGCGAACACCAGGGCGGCGTTGCATCCGCCGAAGCCGAGGTTCAGCGACAGGGCGACCTCGAGCTCGGCGGGCACGGCCTCCCGCGGCAGTTGCACGGGCGCACGGGGTTCGACCGGCCCCTGACCCGGAACGGGCTGCAAGCGCTGTTCCAGCAGGGCGTGCACGGTGGCCGCGGCCTCGATCGCTCCGGCGCCGCCCAGCAGGTGCCCGACGCTGCCCTTCGTGACCGCCAGCGGGATCTCGCGCGCCCGATCGCCGAAGACGCGCTCGAGAGCGCGGTATTCCGCGATGTCGTTGAGCGGCGTTCCCGTGCCGTGCGCGTTGATCAGGTCCACGTCGCCCGGCTCGCGGGCCGCGTCGCGGAGCGCGCGCCGGATGGCGAGCGACGCTCCGTTGCCACCGGGGTCGGGCGCCGTCATGTGGTGCGCATCGGCCGACGCCCCTGCGCCGCACAGCTCCACGAGCGGCCGTGCCCCCCGGCCCCGCGCCGACTCCAGCGATTCGAGCACGAGCACGGCGCTGCCCTCTCCCAGCGACATCCCGGCCCGGTCGGCGCGAAACGGACGGCAGGGCCGCTCATCGATCGCGCGCAGCGTGTTGAAGCCCCCGAACGTGATGCGGCACAAGCTGTCCGACCCCCCGGCCAGCGCGAGCTGAACCTCGCCCGCCCGCAGCGCTTCGAGCGCGACCCCGATTGCCAAGGCGGCCGACGCGCACGCCGAAGAGACCGTCTCCACGGGCCCGCTCACGCGCAGCGACCGGGCCACGGCTTCGGCCGGACGGCTGACCGGCTGCGCGGCGAGCAGGTGGCGCGGCGCCCGGTCGAGGCAGCGCCGGCGCCAGCGCCTGTAGAACTCCTCGCACTCGAACATCCCTCCCGTGCTGCCGCCGAAGAACACGCCGGTCCGGCGATCGGTGTCGACCGCCGGCAAGCCTGCGGCCGCGAGCGCCTCGTCCGCCGCGGCGACGGCGAAGCGGTCGGCGTGCGTCAGTCCCCGCGCGCACCGGGATCGTCGCGGCCGGATCGCCCGGTTCGGAACCTGCGCCGCGACGTGGGTCGGATAGTTCGCGTGCTCGAACCGCGTGAACGGGCCGATCGCGCTGCCGCCCTGCGCCACCGCCGAGCGGAATGGAGCCACCCCCCAGCCCCACGCGCTGACCACGCCGACGCCGCTGACCACGATGCGGCGCCTCGTGCGTCCCGCGCTCATTCCGCCTGGTCCGCGACCCGGCGCTCGATGAAGCGGAACATCGCGGATGTCGAGCTGAAGGCGTCGCGCCCGAACTCGTGGGCGCGGAGCTTCACGCCGAGCCGCTTCTCGACCGCGACGATCAGCTCCAGCGCGTCGACGGAGTCGAGTCCCAGCCCGCCGCCGAAGAGCGGCTGATCGTCGGCGATCATCTCCGGTGTCACGCCCTCGAGCTGGAGGCTGTCGATGATCAGCCGCTTGAAGTCCTGCAGGGTCAGACGCGCCGTGGACAAGCTGCCACCCGAATCGCGGTTTCGAGGCTGGGCCGGGCGGCTCGTATCCTAACACGGTGACGATTGCGATAGAATGCCGGGCTGTCGCATGGCACAGGCGCGGCCGAAGAACTCGATCGTGGCGCGCTTCGATCGCCTCGGGGCGCGGGACGGGACGCGGACGCTGTGGATCGGCCCGGACCGCCACGCGACGGTCGCCGACGTCGACGCGCTCGCCGCCCTGGCGGGCGCCGCGCTCGCCGCGGCCGGGCTGGGCGAGCCTCGCGCGCTCGGTCTCATCGCAGCCAACGGCCCGGGGTTTCTCTCGGGCCTGCTGGCCTGCTGGCGCGCCGGGCACGCCGCGGTGTTGCTCGACCCGCGCGCTCCGGCGCACGAGCTCGCGCGCGCCGCCGCGGCCTGTGGCGCGAGCGAGTCGCTGCGGGTCATGACGGCCTGGCCCAGCACCGCGGCGGACTTCGTCATCGAGCGGCACCCCGGCCGTTCCCGCCCGAGCGCTACCATCGAACCCGCGGCCGTGATCAAGCTCACCTCGGGCTCGACGGGCAGCCCGCGTGGCGTGGCGGTGACCGCGGAGGCCCTGCTCGCCGACGACGCTGCGCTCCGGGCGACCATGGGAATCGTCACCACCGACCGCCTGCTCGCCACGCTTCCTTTCTCTCACAGCTACGGCCTGTCCACGCTCGTCATCCCGGCGCTCGTGGACGGCGTTTCGCTCGTCGCTGCCGCGGCAACCGATCCGTTTCTGCCGCTGCGAGCCGCAGAGCGCGCCACGGCGACCGTTCTGCCGACGGTCCCGTCCTGGATCGCCGCCCTGCTGCGCCTGGCTGAGCCGCCCGCGCTGCCGTCAGCGGTGCGGCTCGTCATCACCGCGGGTGCGCCGCTGATTCCCGACACCGCGGTCCAGTTCCGTGAGCGCTTCGGGCTCCCGGTGCACGTGTTCTACGGCGCCAGCGAGTGCGGCGGAATCACCTACGACCGAAGCGGCGAGGCGGGCGAGCGCGGCACCGTGGGCGAACCGGTCGACGGGGTCAGGGTCGCGCTCGCACCGATCGACGGACTGGACGTCGCCTGCGGCCGGGTCGTGGTCGAGTCGCCGTCGGTGGCCCTGAGCTACGTTCCGGATGTCGATGCGCGGCTGTCGAGCGGCAGGTTCGTCTCCCACGATCTGGCGACGTCCGACGGTGCGGAGCTGCGCCTGCTCGGGCGCCTGGACGACCTGATCAACGTGCGCGGGCGCAAGGTCAATCCGACCGAGATCGAGCGCGTGATCGCCGAGCTGGACGCGGTCGACGACGTCGTCGTCCACGCGATCGACGGTCCCCTGCCGGGCGACCGCTCCGTGCGTGCGGTCGTCGCCTGCGCCGGCGGCCAGCTGAGCGGCCAGCGGGTCGCGGAGTGGTGCCGCGGCAGGCTCAGCGATTACAAGGTTCCACGGAGCGTCCTCGTCGTCCGCGTCATTCCGCGCGACTCGCGCGGGAAGATCGATCGCCTTGCGTTGGCCGGTCTCGTCCGCGCGACACCTCCCTCCCATGCCTGAGCCCCGGGCGCGCGGCGAACGGTGCGTGGCGCCGCGGGCTGCATCTCGGCGCCTGCCGCGCGCGCCCTTGGTCCGCGCGTCGATCGGCCTGCACGTGGCCGGCGGCGCCCTGGGTCTCGCCATGCCCGCTGCCTGGCCGTGGCTCGTCGGTGGCCTGCTCGCCGACCACCTGCTGCTGCTCGCGGGGAGCTTGTGGCCCCGCAGCTCGCTGGTCGGCCCGAACCTGCGCCGGATGCCGGTCACGGACGGCACCGCGAACGCCGTCGCGCTGACGTTCGACGACGGCCCGGACGCGGCAGTCACGCCGCGCGTGCTCGATTGCCTGGAGGCGCGGGGTGCGCGTGCCACGTTCTTCTGCGTCGCGAGCCGAGCCGAGCGCTGTCCAGGCCTCGTGGGCGAGATCGTGCGGCGCGGCCACCGGGTGGAGAATCACTCGTACTCGCACTCTCCAGCCTTCTGCTGCCTCGGGCCACGCGCGCTCGGGCGGGAGATCGACCGTGCGCAGCAGGTGCTGGCCCGGCAGGCCGGGGCGACGCCGCGCTGGTTTCGAGCACCGGCCGGGCTGCGCAACCCGTGGCTCGACGGCGTGCTCCGCGCGCGCCGGCTCGAGCTGGTGAGCTGGACCCGGAGGGCATTCGACACCGTGTCACGCGATCCCGCTGCCGTGGTGCTGCGCTTGGAGCGCAGCCTCGCTGCGCGCGACGTGCTCCTGCTGCACGATGGCGGATCCGCGCGCGACGCGACGGGCCAACCCGTCGTGCTGCAGGCACTGCCTCGTTTGCTCGACGCGCTCGAGCGAGCCGGCCTCCGCTCGGTGGCCCTGCCTCCCCCCTTGGGGCTCGATTCCGGTGGCTGAGCCGGCCGCCCCGCCCCGCCTCGAGCGCCGCAGCCTGCGACGCGCCGTGACCGAGCTGCACTACCGGCTGCGCACCGAGAGCGACGACCCGCGCCGCCACGCCGCGTCGATCGCCCTCGGCACGCTGATCGGTTGTGTGCCGCTGTACGGTGCACACCTGATCCTGTGCGCAGGTCTGGCGCGCCTGTTCCGTCTCAACCGGCTGAACACCTACCTCGCTGCGCACGTCGGCAACCCGCTGACCGCGCCGTTGCTGCTCTCGATCTCGTTCGGGTTCGGCCACCGCCTGCTCCGCGGCAGGTGGCCGGCGGCGAACGTCGCCGATCTCGCGCGGCTCGCGCCATGGGAGCTGGGCCGCGACGTGTTCGTGGGCAGCGTGGCCGTGGGCACCCTGCTCGGTGCCGCTCTGGGTGCCGCGGCCTACGCCACGACAGCCCGCGGGCGGCGTCCGCCCCGTTGGACGCGACTCGTGGAGCAGACGTCCCGGCGCTACCTCGCCTGCGGGATCTTCGACTGGGAATTCGTGCGCGGCAAGCTGTTGCACGATCCGTTGTACGGGGTGCTGCTCGAGCGCATCGGCCCGCTGCGCGCGCGGACGGTGCTCGACCTCGGGTGCGGACGCGGCATTGCGCTGGCGCTGCTCGACACCACGTGCAGACAGGAGGGGGCGAATGGTGCCTCCCTGCTGCTGGGCGTCGATCACCGGCCGCGCAGCGTCGAGGTTGCGCGGGCCGGGCTCGGTCCGAGCGCCCGGATCGACCTCGCGGAACTCGACGCCTACGACCCGCCTCCCGCCGACGTCGTGCTGCTGCTCGATGTCTTGCACTACCTCGACGCCGCGGCACAGCGGCGGCTGATCGATCGCGTGCTGCAGGTGCTTCGGCCGGCAGGCTGGCTGCTGATCCGCGAGCCGAACGCGGCGCTCGGCCTGCGCTTCGGCGTCACGCGAGCTGCGGAGCGCGCCTGCGCCCTCGCGCGGGGGGCCTTGAGACAGCGCTTCCACTACCGGTCGCAGCAGGAATGGCTCGAGCTGCTGAGAGACCGCGGGCTCGAAGCGTCCGCCGCGCCGCTCCGCCGAGGAACACCCTTCGCCAACGTGCTGATCGAGGGACGCAAGCCACCGCAGCCGGCCGGGGATCGGGCCCGGCCAGCGGGTCATCGCGCTGGCGATTCGTTGATTGCGCCGTCGACGAGCGAGAAGCCTGCCCGTCGCGGGACGATCGGCACGAAGCGTTGCAACTCGATCAGCAGCTCGAACAACCTCAAGCGCCAGCGCAACGGAGCGGCCGGTACCGGAAAGACGTTCCCCGCCAGCAGCGAGGTGATCCCACGATGGATCTGCAGCGGCCCGATCCCGTGGAGGAACAGCTCGCGGAACGGCTGCCGGTAGAAACGACGTACGAGCCGGAAGAAGGTCGACGAGCTGCGCTGCACGAAGCGGTGATGCCGACGCTGCGCCGCACGCGCGCCAATCCGGCCGCCGAGCACGGCCGCGATCTGGTCCACCGCGTGCACCGCCGACATCATTCCCAGACAGACACCCGTCGAGAAGACGGGGTCGACGAAGGTCGCGGCGTCGCCGACGAGGAAGTACCCGGGCCCGGCGTACGGCTCGCAGGTATAACTGAAATCGGCCGCGGTCCACGTTCGTTCAGGGAAGACCGCTTCGGCCGTCCACCGCCGCGCCAGCGGACAGCGCTCCAGCGCCCAGAAGAGCAGGCTGCGCGCGGGAACGCCGACGCCGCGTGCGACCTCCGCGTCGATCACGAGGCCGACGCTCGTGCGCCGATCGTCGATCGGGATGAACCAGAACCACCCCTCATCGCACATCACGACCAGGGGATAGCCGGCCCGCGTCCCGGGCTGGCGATGCACGCCCGTGAAATGGCCGTAGTAGGCCGCTTTCTTCAGGTCCGGCAGCGTGCGTCGGGTCTTCAGGTACCACCCCACCACGGTGCCCTGACCGCTCGCGTCGACGAGGTAGCGGCCACGTACGACGCGCTGGGCCTCGCCGCCAAGACGCACCTGGACCGCCACGTCACCGTCGGCGAGCGCCAGGATCCGTCGCACCTCGCCCGCCTGCACCACCTCGGCCCCGGCCCGTCGCGCCTCTTCGCTCAGCAGCGCGTCGAACGGCGCGCGCTCGATGTTGAACGCCTCGTAGTTGACCGCGAGCAGTCCGTTCTGGAAGTGGAAATCCTCCGGCTCGGTCTCGTGGCCGAAGGCGAACGAGGCGCCGACCTTGTGGGTCTGGGGAATCCGGCTCAGCGCGCCGGCGAGCCCCAGCTCGCGGATCAGCGTCATGTTGCGCGGGAGAAACGACTCGCCGATGTGGAACCGCGGGTGCCGATCCTGCTCGAGAACGATCGCGCGCAGGCCGTGCCGGGCCGCCTGCAGGCCGGTGGTGGCACCGGCGGGCCCGCTGCCCACGACCACCACGTCGTAGACCACCTCGCCGCTGCTCACGACGTCGGCCGATCCGGCGCGGGACCGCGCTGCCCGACGGGAAGCCGTGGCCCCGTTTGGGGCTCCATCCGCGAGACTGCCGCAGCGACACGGTCCGAGATCGAACGACGGAAGGTTCGCGACGTGGCCTCCTCTCGCGTGAGCCAGACCGGGTCGAGGAAGCTCACCGCGAGCCGGCTGGGGCGGATCCGTCGCGAGCCCTTGGCAATCGCGCAACGCGTACCGGCCAGAGCCACCGGGACCAGCGCGCACTCGGCGCGCCAGGCCGCGTGGAAGGCGCCAGCGCGGAAGGCGCCCACGGTCCCGTCGTTCGAGCGGGCGCCTTCGGCGAAGAACACCACACGCGCGCCCCGGGTCACGCGCTCGGCGATCTGGTCCAGCACCGCGCGAGCGGTCGAGTCGCGGTCGAGGATCACGTGCTGACCGTGCCGCAGCACGCTGCCGATGATCGGCAGACGGGTCAGGTCTCCGCGAGCGACGAAGGCGACCGGCGGTGGCACCAGCGCCGCGAGCAGAGCCACGTCGAAGACACTCTGGTGGTTGGCCGCCAGCACGGCCGGTGCCGCGACTCGCTCGAGACCGGACACGCGGACGTCGAAGCCACCCCAGATCAAGCTCGCTCGGGCCCACGCGGCAAAGAGCGACCCCCACTCCGCGTTGCCGCGCAGCGGGCGCGAAAGGTGTGCCAGGCCCAGGAAGAACGCGGTGTTGAGGGACAAGCCGCCCCAGCAGTAGGCCGAAACGGCGAGATCGGCGAACCGGGCAGCAAGCCTGCCAGGGACCCGCGCGCTGCTCGATGCGGGCTCCTGTCGTGTGGTCGCGAACCCCATCGGCGGCCTCGGCGGGCCGAGGATACCCGCGAGCGGTTGCGTGCACAAGCGATTCCGGATGGGCTCTCGGTCCGCCAGGCACGGGCCTGCACCGGAGCTGCGGCCCGCGCGGATCGCGACGCTTGACGGCTCCAGACGGCTGACCTAGGCTCCCGGCGCTCATGCCGACGCACCCCGCGCCGCCGCTGCTCGAAGGTCGAGGGCTCACGAAGACCTACCGGCTCGGCGCCGTCGACGTCCCCGCGCTCCGCTCCGTGAGTGTTGCGATTCCCGGCGGCGACTTCGTCGTCCTCGAGGGCCCATCGGGATCGGGGAAGACCACGCTCCTCAACCTGCTCGGCCTCCTCGACCGCCCCGACCAGGGCAGCGTTTCGTGGGAGGGCGAACCGCTCGACGGGCTGAGCGAGGACGAGCGCTCCGATCTCCGCCGCGATCGCTTCGGTTTCGTGTTTCAGAGCTACAACCTGATCCCGGTGCTGAGCGCGGCGGAAAACGTCGAGCTGCCGATGTTCCTGCGCGGCATGGCCGCCGCGCCGCGCCGCTCGCGGGCCCGCGACCTCTTGGCGGCAGTCGGTCTCGAGGACAAGGGACGCGTGCGGCCCGACCTGCTGTCGGGCGGCCAGCGGCAGCGGGTGGCGATCGCTCGCGCCCTGGCGAACGAGGCGCGGATCCTCGTGGCCGACGAGCCGACCGCCAGCCTGGACAGCGTCACGGCCGGCGAGATCCTCGACCTCCTGCTGCAGCTTCACACCGAGCGTGGCGTGGCGTGCATCGTCGCCACGCACGACTCGCGCATCCGGGCCCGCGCCCAGCGCGTGCTGGCGTTGCGCGACGGTCGACTCGAGGATGCGGTCGCATGACGCTCGGGGCGATCGCGCTGCGCAACGTCGCGCGCAATCGGCGCCGCAGTCTGCTGAGCGGCGGGGTCGTGATGTTCGGCTTCGTCGCCCTTACGCTCGCCGGCGGCTTCATGTCGCAGAGCTTCGAGGCGCTGCGCGAGGGCACCATCCGCGGTGGCACGGGCCACCTCCAGCTCGCCGATCCAGGATGGTTCCGCGAAGGCGGCGGAGTCGAGACCCTGGAGCACGGCTTGGCAGACGCGCATCGCGTCGCGTCGCGGCTGAGCGTGGAGCCCGCGGTGGCCCAGGTCCTCCGACGCATCGACTTCTACGGCCTGCTGACCGACGGTGAGCGAACCGTCCCGTTCGCCGGCCACGGTCTCGACCCCGCCGCCGAAGCTCGAACCATGGACCTTCCCGGGCTCGTGATCGCGGGGCGCTGGATGGTCGATCGCGACGCGCACGAAGCCGTGCTGGGATCCGGCCTCGCCGCCGCACTGGGCGTCGGCCCCGGTGACGTGGTCACGCTGTTGGCCGTGACCACAGACGGCGTGCTCAACGCCGTGGACGTGGAGATCGCGGGGGTTGCGCGCTTGCCGGTGCGCGAGCTCGACGACCGCTATCTGGCCACGTCGCTCGGCGCCGCCGATCGCCTGCTCGAAGCACGCGGCGAGGTATCCAAGCTCGTCGTGACCCTGCACGACGCCTCGCGCGTCGAGCAAACGGGCGAGCGCCTGCGTCTGGCGCTGGCGCGGGAGGGTTTCGTCGTCGAGGTCCGCTCCTGGGAAGAGCTGGCCGTCTTCTACCGCCAGGTCCGCCAGCTCTATCTCGGGATGTTCGGCTTCCTCGGGCTCGTGCTCGCCGCGATCGTGCTGCTTGCCACGGCCAACAGCATGCTGATGACGGTCGCCGAGCGCACGCGCGAGATCGGAACGCTGCGTGCGCTCGGCACGCGATCGCGGCGCGTCGCCAGGTTGTTTCTCGCCGAGGGATTGCTCCTCGGCGTGCTCGGCTGCCTCGCCGGGGCGAGCTTCTCGCTCGCGCTGAGCTGGGTGCTGAACCGCTCGGGAATCATGCTGCCACCTCCACCGGGAGTGGCCCATCCAATCCCGTTGCACATCGACCTGGTTCTGACCGCGTACGTCGGCGGCGCGGCGACCATGCTGGTCACCGTCCTGGTCGCGTCGTGGCTCCCCGCCCGCCGGGCGGCGCGGCGCTCGATCGTCGAGGCCCTGGCGCATGTCTGACTTGCGACGATCGAGCGGGTTGCGAGCTGCTCGCGTCGCGCTCGCCGTCGCAGCGGCGCTCACGGGCGTGGGGATCGCCCGGAGCGCGGGAGAGGCCGAGGCGCTGCTACGGGAGGCGGATCGCGCTCGTGGCTCTTTCGGGCGCGGCCTCGTTCGACTGAGTGTCAGCGATATCGCGGGCGACGGCCGCAGCTTCGAGGGCGAGATCGACGTCTACGTCGGCGCCGATGACGCGATGCTCGCGGTGTTCCGCTCGGGCAAGCAGCGCGGGCGCAAGGTCCTCAGCACGAGCGAGGGCACGTGGTTGATCCTGCCGGATGCCCGCCACCCGGTGCCGGTCACCGGCCAGCAGCGGCTGGCCGGAGCGGCCTCGATCGCCGATCTGGCGCGGCTGCGCCTTGCCGAGAGCTATCGCCCCGTGCTGCGGGAAGCGGCGGAGCGGATCCGCGGCGTGGACTGCCGCATCCTCGATCTTCACGCCGCGCCCCCGGGCGGGCCCTATCCCACCGCCGTTCTGTGGGTCGGGGCCGCGGACCGAGCGCCGTACCGGCTGCTGCTTCGACTCGCGTCGGGGCGGGAGGCCAAGCTCCTGGACTTCGTCGGCTGGCGCGCGGAGGGTGGTCGTGTGGTACTGGACAGGCTCGAGATCCGCGACCTGCTGCGGCGACGCGAGACGGTGACGGAGGTCCGGTTCCTGGCCTACGAGCCGCGCGGGCTCGAGCCGACGCTGTTTACGGTGGAAGGCGCGCGCGCCCTACCCTGAGCGCCGGAGGATCCACGGACGGACTCACGGCCGTGCCGCGCACGCCGGTCGGCTGGCCGGTGTCAATCGCGCCCGGCTGATCGCTGCTCCAAGCGCGGCAGATGCGGCCGCCGCGGAAGCTCGGGGAACGAAGCGCGCGCGGGCCGCTCGGGTCGCGTGGAGGAGGATGCCGGAGCGCCGCAGCTCGCGGCCGAAGGGCAGTCGAAGGTCGAAGCGCTGGCGCCACCGCTGCAGACCAGATCGCCGCCCGTGTCGCAGGCCGCCGCCTGCTCGAGCTGGGTCTGGAACAGGTGCGCCCGGGAAAAGTACTGAACCTGGAGCGGTCCGTGGACGTTCACGTTCCCCAACTCGACGGGTCGGCCGCAGCGGAGCCAGAGCGATCAGCCCGAACGCGAGCACCGCCGGCAACATCGCCATGATGCGCCCCCCGCTCGCTGAATATACCGCAAATCGGGGAACATACGGCGCGGGAGCGCGCCGGCTACCAGCGTCGTGCGGCTTCGCGACGCGTGCGCGTCGAGGGAACCTTCACCCGCCCCTGCCCGCCCGGCTGCCGACCTCGAGCGTCAGGCCGTCGTGGCCGGCGAGGACGCGCGGGATCGGGTCGGCCGCGAGCGACACGCTCACCGCGTCCGTCAGGTGGACGAGGACGACCCGGCAGCCGCCGAGACGGTCGATCCCGGCCCGCAGCTCCTCGAGCGAGACGTGGGGCTGGTCGCTCTTCGCGACCGTCGTGCACTCCATCACGAGCAGGTCCGATTCCCGCGCGAGCCGCTCGAGTCCCTCGCACCAGCGCGTGTCCCCGGTCACGCCGACCGAACGGCCGGCAGCGACGAAGCGGTAGCCGATCGAGGTCGGATGGTGGTCCATCGGCACCACGTCGAAGCCGACGGCGCCGGCGCGGAGATCGCTCGCGGGCGCGACCTCCAGCTCGTGGTACCGCACGGCGAAGCGGGGGCTCGCCGTCAGCAGCTCGCCGTAGCACAGCCGGCACAGCCCCTCCAGGCAGTCGCGCACGCCGCGCGGCCCGTGGACGTCGAACGGCCGCTCGCGCCCCTGGCCGAAGGTCAGGTTCAACCGCAGGAAGGGCCAGCCCGCCGTGTGGTCGCCATGCAGGTGGGTCACGAACAGGCGGTCGATCGCGGCGTAGTCGACGGCCAGCCGCTCGAGCGCCGCGACCGCGCTCGGTCCGAGGTCGACCAGGAACGGGGGCGCTCCGTCCGGCGCGACCAGAAGCGACGAAGACCCGCGGCCGTCGGTGTGGAACGCGGTCCCGGTGCCGATCAGTTGTAGGCGCAAACGCTCGCGGCCCTCCCGAGCCCGGGCGAGTATATGCTCGCCTGGAAGCCCGGATCTCGGCTACATTGTCGGGGCGGCCGTCGGCTTCGACCGCCGGCCGGCGAGGCCGGGGCCGGGCCCGGGGGGAGACCCGGGCAGGCCGCCGGGAGCGAGGTGACGATGAGCGTGGCTGCGACGAACGACGGCGTGACGCAAGCGCTCGTCCGCGAGCTGGACGAGGCGGTGCGCCTGGGCGACGTCCAGCGCGTCACCGAGCGGGTCAAGAGCGCGCTCGAGGCGTTCTCCGGAGGCCGGGTCGCGCTGCCGGAGCGCTACCTTCGCAGCACGGGCGAGTGCTACGCCCGGCGGCTGCTGCACCGCGACCCAGAGCTCGGCTATACCGCGGTCGTCATGACCTGGGGGCCGGGCCAGGGCACGGAGCTGCACGACCACGCCGGGATCTGGTGCGTCGAGTGCGTTCTCGCCGGCGAGCTGCTCGTCACCCAGTACGACCTGGTCGAGCAGCGCGAGGACCGCTACCGCTTCGAGCAGAAGGCGGCGGTTCGCGCCGGCGTGGGGACGGCGGGCTGCCTGATCCCGCCGTTCGAGTACCACACGCTGGCCAACGCCCTCCCCGACGCGACGACGGTCACGCTCCACGTCTACGGCGGCGAGATGGACTTCTGCAACCTCTATCGCCGGGAGCCCTCCGGCTACTGGCGCTGCGTCCCCAAGACCCTCGAGTACGCGACCTGAATGGAGATCTACCCCGACATCCTCGCGCTGCTCGGCAACACGCCGCTGGTCCACCTCGAGCGCTTCCTTCCCGCCGGGCCGATCCTGGCGGCCAAGATCGAGTCGTTCAACCCCGGCTCGAGCGTGAAGGACCGGATCGGCCCGGCGCTGATCGCGGCCGGCGAGCGCTCGGGCGAGCTGCGGCCGGGAGGGACGATCGTCGAGCCGACCTCGGGCAACACCGGCGTGGGGCTCGCGATGGCGGCCGTCCACAAGGGCTACCGCCTGATCTGCACGGCGCCCGACAAGGTGCCGAAGGAGAAGATCGCGCTGTTGCGGGCGTACGGGGCGGAGGTGATCGTCTGCCCGACCAACGTGCCCGCCGACGACCCCCGCTCCTACTACAAGGTCGCCGAGCGGATCCGCGACGAGCGCGGCGCCTACCTGCCGTACCAGTACTACAACCAGGCGAATCCCCAGGCGCACTACGACAGCACCGGACCCGAGATCTGGCGTCAGACCGACGGCCGGATCACGCACTGGGTCTGCGGCGTCGGCACCGGCGGCACGATCAGCGGCGTCGGCAGGTTCCTCAAGGAGCGCAATCCCGCGATCCGCGTGATCGGCGTGGACACGGTGGGCAGCGTCTACGCCCACTACCGCGAGCACGGCCGGATGCCGCCGGCCGAGCAGATCCACCCCTACCTGATCGACGGCATCGGCGAGGACTTCATGCCGGCCACCGTCTGGTGGGACACGATTGACGAGATCGTCACCGTCGACGACCGCGCCGCCTACCGCGCGACGATGGAGCTGGCGCGCAAGGAAGCGATCTTCGTCGGCTCGTCCGGCGGGGCGGCGGCCGAAGGCGCGCGCCGCGTCGCCAAGGCGCTCCCGGCCGCGGCGCTCGTCGTCACGCTCTTTCCCGACTCGGGCGAGCGCTACCTGTCCAAGCTCAACGAGAGCTGGCTGCGCGAGCACGGCCTGCTCGACGACGTGCAGGCACGGCCCACCGACCGCTCGGCATGACGCGCCTCCCGCACTCCGCGGCCGCCTGGCTGCTCGCCGTGACCGTGCTCGCTTGCTCCTCCGCGTCCGAGGACGCCGGGCCGAGCGCGACGCTCGAGGAGTTCTACGGCCACCTGGACCAGGCCGACTACGCCAGCGCGATGGCCCTGTACTCCACGGACGCGGCGGAGCTGTGGGACGACGCGGCGGCGCGAGGGGGCGCCGACTTCGCGAGCTGGGCGCTGCTCGAGACCCGGCACGGCCAGGTCGACGGCGTCCGCGTGCTGCGGCAGAGCATCGACGGCACCGCTGCGCGGCTCGACTACGAGGTCGCGTACTCGGACGGCACGACCGTGGCACGCTCCGCCCGGCTCGTGCTCGAGGACGGACGCTGGAGGATGGGTCCGATCGGGTGAGCCCGCGCCGGGCGCGAGCCCACCCGCGACGCCGCCGCGGCCCGCGCCGGGCGACGGGACGCGATCAGACCATGCTCTTGAGGTTCTTCAGCGCGCGGACCTTGATCTTGGTCGTGGCCGGCTTGGCGGGAATGTCCATCATCTCACCCGGCTTGAACGGGTTCGGCACTCCGCGGCGCGCCTTGCGGGCCGGCACCTTCTTGCGCTCGATCTTCACCAGGCCGGGCAGCGTGAACACGCCCGGTCCGCGGCGGCCGAGACTGCGCTCGATCTGGGTGGACAGCGATCCGAGCACAGCGTTCACGTCCTTGCGGGCGAGCTCGGTCTCCTCGGCGATCATGCCGACGAGCTGGCTCTTGCTCATCGGCCTCGTACGCTCCGTTGCCTTGGCCATGGTTCGATCATCCTCCTCGACCCGCGGGTCGTCAGTTGTCCGTCCGGCGGACGGCGCAGGCGCGTAGTGTACCTGCTTTCGACTCGGGGTTCAATCGCGCAAGGCGCGTTTCGTGCCTGTTTTTTCGGGGTTCGCGTCGATCGCCGGCGCCCGGTTCCGGATCACTCGGAGCGTGCCGGCGTCGCACCCGAGGGCCCCGCCTGGAGTTGCCGGACCAGGGTCTCGGGAGACGACGCCGGGAGCTGGCAGACGCCGCGGCGGCAGACGTAGGCGGTGGCGCCGCCGTTGCGGGCGACCTTGTCCCGCGCGATCGGAACGAGCCGCTGGACTTCCTCCGTCGCGAGTTCCGACTCGGACAGCACGGCCACGACCTTGCCGGGCACGAAGGTGCGACGAACCGCGTCCAGAAACGGGGCCGCCGCGCTCCGGTCGTCGCCGGTGACGACCACGACCTCGCGTGGCCCGTCCAGGGCGAACTCGAGCGCGAGCAGCATCTCCGGCAGGGCCGTCGGTCTGCGGGAGAGGGTCCCGCCGAAACCACGCCTCAGTCCGTCGGCCGCGGCCCGGTAGCGGTCGTCCGAGGTCAGGCCCCCGAGCCGGAGCAGGTTCATCAGCGCCACGGAGTTGCCCGAGGGCTCGGCACCGTCATAGGCCGGCTTTTCCCGCGCCAGGAGCGCCTCGTGATCGTCGGCGGTCATGAAATAGCCGCCGCCCGCCCCGTCCCGGTAATGGCGGTCGAGCTGCGCCTGGATCTCGACCGCCTCCCGCAGCCAGCGCAGCTCGGCGGTGGTCTCGTACAGGTCGAGCAGGCCGGCGATCACGAAGGCGTAGTCGTCGAGATAGGCGGTATGCCGGGCGCTCCCGTCCTTGTAGCTGCGCAAGAGGCGCCCCTCGCGCCGCATCGCCGTCAGCACGAAGTCGGCCGCCCGCCGCGCGCGATCGGCGAAGCGCGGGTCCTCGAGCACGAACGCGCCGCGGGCCATGGCCGAGATCATCAGGCCGTTCCAGGCGGCCAGGATCTTCTCGTCGCGCAGCGGCGGGGGGCGGGAGAGGCGCAGCCGGTACAGTTCGGCCCGCGCCCCGGCGAGCTCGTCCGCCAGCCGTGCCCGCGGCACCCCGAGCAGGGTCGCCAGCTCCGGCAGCGCACGCTCGACGTGCAGGATGCTGCGGCCCTCGAAGTTCCCTCCGTCCGTGACGCCGTAGTAGGCCTCGAACCGGCGGGCCCGTGCCTCCCCGAGAGCGGCGCGGATCTCGGCCTGGCTCCAGGTGAAGAACAGGCCCTCCTCCCGCCGCCCGTCGGGCCCGAGGCTATCGGCGTCGGTGGCGGAGTAGAACCCCCCCTCGGGCGAGGTCATCTCCCGGCCGACGTAGTCGAGCACCTCCCGCGCCGTCCGTGCGAACTCCTCGTCTCCGGTGAGCTGGCAGGTCTCGAGGTAGGCCACGGCCAGGAGCGCGTTGTCGTAGAGCATCTTCTCGAAGTGCGGCACGAGCCAGCGGCCGTCCGTGGAATAGCGGTGGAACCCGCCACCCACGTGGTCGTAGATCCCCCCGGCCGCCATCTTGCGAAGCGTGAGGCGCGCCATCTCGAGCAGCTCCGGGTCGCCCGTCCGCCGGTGTCGCCACAGCAGCAGCCGCACGGGCAGGCTGCTCGGGAACTTCGGCGCCTGCCGCAGGCCGCCGTGGACCCCGTCGAACCCCCGGCGGTAGACGCCGATCGCGGCGTCGAGGCTGGCCTCGGCGGAGGCGGCCTCGCCCGCTTCCGGACCGATCGCGGCCCGCAGCCGCTCCGTGATCTCGCGGCCCCGCGCCGCGACCTCCTCCGGTTTCCGGTCGAACTCCTCCCGGAGCTGGCGGAGCAGCGTCAGGAAGCCGACCGAAGCGCCGCGGGCTCCGTCCCGCGGCGGGAAATAGGTCCCGCCGAAGTAGACCTCGCGGTCGTGGGTGAGCCAGGTCGTCATCGGCCAGCCGCCCCGCCCGGTCAGCATCTGCACCGCGCTCATGTAGATCGCATCGACGTCGGGGCGCTCCTCGCGATCGACCTTGATCGCGACGTAGTTCCGGTTGAGGAACTCCGCGATCTCCTCGTCCTCGAACGACTCCTCCTCCATCACGTGGCACCAGTGGCAGGTCGAGTAGCCGATGCTGAGCAGCACGGGCCGGCCGAGCCGCCGTGCGGCCTCGAACGCCTCGTCGCCCCATGGGTACCAGCTCACCGGGTTGTGGGCGTGCTGGAGCAGGTAGGGGCTGGTCTCGAGGATCAGGCGGTTCGTGTACCGCGGGGAGCCGTCCTCCCGCCGGTGGCGCGTGCGTGGAACGTAGCCCGCGCCTTTTCCGGCGAGCGCCGCCGCCAGCCGATCGGCGAGATCGCGCGCGAAGGCGTCGGCTCCGGGCAGCTCGCCGACCGCGGGGAGAGCCGCCGTGTCCGCGGCTCCCGTCGGCGGCGAAGCCGCGCAACCCGAGGCCGCCGCGGCAGCGATCAGCACGGCCCCCGCTCGCCGGAGCCGGGTCACGCCCCTCCCCCCGGCCGCGGCCTGCGCGGTCGCCCCTCCGCCCGGCCGGCGCCGGCTCCTTCTTGCTCCTCGGGTTCCGCGCCCGCGTGTTGCAGGGTCGCAACCCCGTCGGCGCGATCGGCCCTCGCTCCCGGATCCGGCCCGATCCAGGATCGGCGCCGGTACTCGTACAGCAGGATCGCCGCCACCGCGTTCACCGAGTACGAGTCGACCCCCGGCGCCATCGGGACCGTCAGCAGCCGGTCCATGCGCTCGCGCAGCGCCGGGGGAAGGCCGACCGCTTCGCTTCCGAAGAAAAGAGCCGCACGCGGTCCCTGCAACGCGGGCCCGAACGGGACCTCGCCGCCGGTGGACACGGCACCGAGCATCGTCACCCGCGCCTCCCCCAGGACGCGCAGCACCGGGTCGGCGCCTTCGTAGCGGAAGATCGGCAGCTTGAAGAGGCTCCCGCGCGACGTCCGGACGGCGCGCGGGTGGTAGGGATCGGTGACGCCGACCGCGACGAGCCCGGCCGCTCCGGAGGCGAGGGCGGTGCGCACGAGCGCGCCGGCATTCCCCGGATCCTCCACGTCGACCGCCACCACGAGCGCCGCGCGCGAGCCGGTGATCTTGTCGAGCAGCTCCCCGAGCCCGCCCGGCCGGGGCAGCTCCACGAGTCCGGCGATCGCGCCGTCGGCGCGGTCCCCGGCCAAGGTCCGCACCTGCTCGTCGGGCGCGAACCGCAGATCGCAGCCGCTCGCGAGGAGCCCCGCGAGCAGGTCCCGGACCCGTGGGGATGGATCGTCGCGCAGCGCCTCGCCCGCGACGGCCCGCTCGACCCGCGTCCCGCTGCGCAGCGCCCGTTCGTGGAGGCGTACGCCCTCGACGGCGTACAGACCGTGACTCGTCCGCCCTCCCGGCCTCAGGGCGCGGCGCAGTTCCTCGATCACGCCGCCGAGGCTCCTTTCCCGGCCGGTCACGATCCCTCCACGGCCTGATACGATGGCCGCCGACGGAGGAAGGGATCCCTGGCCAGGCCGACCGCCGACGGCACCGCGGGCGATGCTTGCCCGGACTGCGGGAACCGGGCCCGGGTGGTCACCGCCGTCACCGTGCCGGCATTGGGGAGCGCGCCGCGGACGGTGCTCGTCACGCTGCAGTGCCTGGCCACGGGGTGCCAGCTGAAGTTCCTGCGCTTCAAGCCCGAGCACGAGCTGGCGGACGACGAGCGCGCAGTCTGGCGCCGCCAGTAGTCTCCCGCAGCGCCGGTGCGTTCGCCCTCCATCCCCTGAGAGTAGACACGGATCCGCACCGTGCCAAGCCGGAACGTCTCCCGGACGGCGGTCTCCGGGGACCTCTCCCGCGGCGCCGCGGGGCCCGGGTCGTCCCGGGGAACCGTCCCGTGGCGCGGGTGGCCGTCGTGCGACGAGGCCGTGCCGCCGGGTCCGGCCGGCGCGGCCGCGGCCGCTGCGGTACCTTCAGGTCGTGGAGCAGCCGGAACCGGCGGCGAGCCCGACCGCGGGCGACGATCTGCACCCGCTGCAGATCGGCGAGCGCGAGATCCTGCTGATCGGCACCGCGCACGTCTCGGCGGAGTCCGCGGGCCTCGTCGAGCGGGTGATCCGCGAGCGCAAGCCGGACCGCGTCTGCGTCGAGCTCGACGCCCAGCGCCACGAGGCGCTCTTGAACCCCGACGCCTGGCGGCGCCTCAACCTTCGGCAGCTCATCCGCCGGCGCCAGCTACCGGCGCTGCTGGCGAGCCTGATCCTCGGCTCGTACCAGAAGCGCATCGGCGACCGGCTCGGCGTCGCCCCGGGGACCGAGCTGCTCGCCGCGGTGCGAGTCGCCGAGGCTTGCGGCATCCCGGTCAGCCTGTGCGACCGCGAGATCCGCACGACCATGCTGCGCGCGTGGCGCTCGATGTCGCTGTGGCAGCGGTCCAACCTGCTGGCCATGCTGCTCTCGTCGTTCGGCGGCGACCCGGAGCTGAGCGAGGACGATCTGCGCGAGCTGCGGCGGACCGACGTGCTGTCCGGCCTGCTGCGCGAGCTGGCGCAGGCGATGCCGGCTCTCAAGCGCGCGCTGATCGACGAGCGCGACGTCTTCCTGGCCGAGAGGATTCGCGCGGCCGAGGGCCGGCGGATCGTGGCCGTGGTCGGCGCCGGCCACGTCGAGGGCGTGCGCCACGCGCTGCTCGCCGGGCGGCCGGTGGACCTCGGCGAGCTGTCGCGGGTCCCGCCCCCGTCCGTGGTCTGGCGCTGGGCCGGCTGGGCGATCCCGGTGACCGTCCTCGCCTCGCTCGCGGCGTTGGCCTGGACTCAGGGAGCGGCCGCGGCGCGGGACAGCGCGCAGCTATGGATCCTCGCCACCGGGATCCCGTGCGCGCTGGGGGCGGTCCTGGCGCTGGCCCACCCGCTGACGATCCTGGCCTCGTTCGTCGCCGCTCCGGTGACCACGCTGTCGCCCGTCCTCGGCGCGGGCTACGTCACGGCGTTCGTCGAGGCCTACGTGCGCCCGCCGCTGGTCCAAGACTTCGAGAACGTGCGGCGCGACGCCGGCTCGATCCTGCAGTGGTGGCGGAACCGGCTGCTGCGGATCCTGCTGGCGTTCGTGTTTCCGACGGTGGGCGCGATCGTCGGCGCCTACATCGGCGGCTACGAGATCGTCCGCAGCCTGTTCTGACTCCCCCGCCGTGCCGCGAGCAGGAACGGCGCGCACGCGACGGCGACGCCCGCGAGGAACAGCCCCAGCGGGAACCCCTGCGGAACCCGCTGCTCGGACACGGCCCGCCAGTGCCAGCAGAACGCGACCACGATCGCCACGGCACCGGCGGACGACGACGCCCACTCGACGACGGTCGGCCGCAAGCTTCCGCCCGTGCGCGCGAGCCGCTCGTGGACGACGAACCCGGCGATCAGCAGCACGGAGATCGCGAGCGGATAGGCGACCGGGGCGAGCCACGGCACCGGGATCAGGAACAGCACGTCCCACTCGAGCAGCGACGCCGGCCACCCCAGAGCCAGCCGCAGGCCGGCGTAGTAGACGATGTCCCACACTCCGAACAGCAGCGCGAAGACGAAGAACCCGTCGACGCGGTCGCGGGCGGCGAGCGCCGCGACGGCGAGCAGCATGGCCAGGGTGGTCGCTTCCCGGACCAGCTCGACCAGGGCGATCCGCGGCGGCAGCAGCACCATCGGGAAGCGAAAGCCGTCGGGATAGAACAGCTCGCGCAGGTAGACCACGACCGCCGCCTCGAGCAGCCCCATCGCCGTCGCGTACAGCAGGAGCCACGGCGTGCGCCGCCGCCCTCCGCCTCCGGTTGACTCGCCGCTCTCCATTCGGCCGGTCCCGCGGACGGCGGAGGGAAGCACCCGTCGCTCCGCCGCTTTCAGGATAGCCGCCGTCGCCGCGACGGGCGCCCGCGGAGTGCAACCTTTGCGCCGCACTCCCTCGGATCTTCGAGACTCCCTCCACGAACGTGGAGTCTTTCCCGTCCCGCCTCATCCCCGGTCAGCGCCCTCGAGGCGCCAACTCGTTCAGCCACGGCGATTTCGTGGAAGGCCGGACAAGGCCCGGCCGGTTGGCATGGATCTCGATACTCCGGACCGCCGCGAGTGGAATTCACCACTCAGGAGAGGAAGGAGACAGGCCGATGAAGAAGATCGACGACGACGATCTCGTGGACGTGACCGGCGGAATCGGTTCGCCCAGCTCGCCCGATTCGGGCGGCGGCTCGAACCCCTTCGGGGGCCAGGCCAACTCGCCGGGCGGCAGCGGCGGCGGCAGCGGCGACAGCACCGTGGGCGACGACCACGGCGGACTGAAGATCCCCGACTAGCATCGCTTCGTGTCGAGGGGGATGGGGGGTGGCCTCGCGCCACCCCCATTTCCTTCAGCGGATTCCGCGGTCGGCTTCGCCGGCCGTCGATGGATCGGCAGACTCTCGGACACCGGGCCTAGCGGAGGCGGTAGTAGCGAACCGCGTGGCGCGCCCGCAGCCGCCGCAGCAGGTTGAGCGGCTTGCGCCGCAGGTCCCGCGGCCCGCGATCGACGAGGTCGTCCGCCGCGGCGAGCACCCGCTGGCTCGAGCGCCCGTCCCGGTAGGGGTGGATCCGGGCGGCGTAGCGCCGGATCTCCGCCAGCAGCGCCGCGGGCCGCCCGAGCGCGCGCCCGAGCGCGGGCACCACCTGCTCCGGCCGGGTGACGTCGATCAACTGCGGGCCCGGGGCCCGGTTGCGGAAGGTGACGACGGGCTTGTCGAGCAGCAGGAACTCGGACGCGATCGACGACGTGTCGGAGAGCATCACGTCCGCCCGCCGCAAGAGCGGCAGCACGTCGTCGGTGTCGGCGAAGCTCAGGTGCTCGCCCTCGAGCGCACGGTAGCGCTCGACCGCCTCGCGCGGCATCTTCGGATGTAAGGTCACGAGCCAGTCCCACCGACCGCGGGCCGACTCCTCCCGGATCAGGTCGTACAGCGCGCCGGTCGAGCTGAGGCCCGCGCTGAAGGTCGAGGCGTAGAGCACGAGTGGCCGCCGGCCGGCCGCGGGCGCGGGGTCCCGACCGGCGCGAAACAGCGGGTCCAGCTTGGGCCAGCCGGTCTCGACGACGCGAAAGTAGCCGTGGCGCTCGGCCAGCAGCCGGAACGGCTCGGTCGTGTCCGGACCCTGGGTGCAGTACAGATCGAAGAACCCGCGGATGCGGAAGTGCCCCTTGCGGCGCGAGCGCTTCTGCACGTTGAATCCGTGGAACACCTCGACCTTGGCGCCGGGGAAGACGTCGGGCACCCAGTTCCCGGGCACGAACACGGCTCGCGGCTCGAACGCCTTGACCTCGCGCACGGTCGCCAGCCGCGACTCTCCGGGCCGCAGCCCGCGCCCCGCCTCCCCCAGCGCGAACCACGCGGCCTCGTCGCCCCGCTTCCGGATCTCCGCCTCGAGCGGACGCAGGATCGCGAGCGCGTAGCGCTCGGTCGCGAAGAGCAGGTAGCGGCGCATCGAGTCGCGGCCGGCGCGCTCACGCCGGGCGGCGGTCCCGCCTCCGGTCGAGCAGCGGTACCCGATCCGGCAGCAGCCGGTTGCCGTGGCGCTGGACGCAGCGGTGCTCGTAGACCTTCGCGTACTTGAGGAAGACGTAGACGGCCGACAGCACCGAGGCGAAGAACCCGGCCCAGCCGTTGAGGAACTGCCGGTGGAGCACGAAGCTCCGCAGGAAGTACAGCGGCGGGTAGTAGACGCAGATCCAGGGGTTCCCGCCCCGCCCGCGGGCGACGCGGTCGAGCACCAGGTCCGTCGAGTAGTTGTTCGCGGTGTCGACCTTGGCGTGGATGTCGGCCTTGCTGTAGTGACGGATCGGGTGCTTCAACCGCTCGACCCGGCCCTCCACCGTCGGGACCGCGTGCACCGGCGTATCGGTCATGCGCGCCTTCGTCCGGTCGAACAAGCGGAGGAAGTACGTCACGTGGGCGCGGGGGTGCGCCATCCTCCAGTAGAGCTGCTCGAGCCGCGGGATGCGATACCCGGCGGCGGTCAGGCCGCGCCCGCGCAGCTCCTGGATCTCGCGCTGCAGCTCGGGCGAGACGACCTCGTCGGAGTCCAGCACCAGCACCCAGCGGTGGGTCGCCATCTCCCAGCCGACCTGGCGCTGCCGGCCGTAGCCCAGGAACCGCTGCTGGCGCACGCGGCAGCCGTGGCTGCGCGCGATCTCGAGCGTCGTGTCCGTGCTGTACGAGTCGAGGATCACGACCTCGTCGACCCAGCGCACGCTGTCGAGACAGGCGGGGAGCGTGCGCTCGCTGTTGTAGGTGATGATCGAAGCCGAGAGAGGTTCCATCGAGCGCTCTCGCGTCAGACCCGGCCCGGCGGCGACGGACTCACGGCGGGTCCGCGGGCGCCTCGCGGCCGGCGCGAGGCGTGCAACCGAGCCGCGCGCGCCTCGCCGCGAGCACGTGCGGCGCGACGGCGAGGAGGCGCGAAACGAGGATGGGTGGCGGGGTTTGAACCTCCGACTTTTGGTTTATGAGTCGGTGCCACCGCGTCACGCCAGGCAACGTGAGGCGAGAAGAGCCCGGAACATGGGTGCCCGGGCGCCCCCGCGCCGAACGGGATACTACCAAGTCGGACGGGGTTCCCGCACACTACCCGCACAATTCGCTCCCCTCCCTGCGTAAACACTAGGGTTGAACGAGAGCGCAATCTCGGTGCCTTAGCCGCCAGGACCGGGTGGTGGTTGCTTCCCGAGCCTCCAGCCGCCTCGCGCCGGTTCGGACTGCGCAGGCGCGCGCGTGCTCGATTCGTGCTGTTGGCGTGCTTGACCAACATCCTGGGGACTGCATAGTCTTGCGACATGTCTCACCCGGGACCACCTCCCCGCTGGCGCCGTGCTCGCGATTTTTTTGGGTGGGGCTTCATGCAGATCCTCTTCCTTCTCGGGCCGGTCCTGCTGAAACTCGATCCGTATCGTATTGTCGCGCTCTGGGCCGTCGCCGCCTTTTTGGCAGCATGCCGTCTCGGCTGGTCCGAAAGGGCCTCAAGGCAAGTTGCGTGTTTTTGCCGATCATTGTTAGGCCGCGCGTTGCAGTTGGGGGACCGTGCATCCGTGATCGGTTAGGGCATTGTCGGAGACATTGCCTGGAGTCCCGCGCGTTGCAGAAGCAGCGGTCTGTGAACGTTGGGATCGACAGCTTCCTTGGCGAAGAAGCGCAGCAAGTCGCGC